>Ga0209751_10002551_pt1 | contig 18048 bp, 13 predicted proteins | sample RifCSP13_1_FD_184019 | JGI IMG/M metagenome (GOLD analysis project Ga0209751, IMG submission 184019) | Soil microbial communities from Rifle, Colorado - Rifle CSP2_sed 13_1 (SPAdes) (version 2) | ecosystem: Environmental > Terrestrial > Deep subsurface > Rock core/Sediment | place: Rifle... | reverse complement strand
GAGGTCATCGCCGTCGGCCGCAAGGGCCGCGACTTCATGATCCGCACGCGCCAGCGCCTCATCGCCGACTTCAGCGATCTCGGCGACCGGCCGGGCCTCCTCGACATCTCGCCGATCGCCCACCTAATCATCGACGAGTATGAGCAGGGAAAGGTCGACGTCGTCTATCTCTCGTATGCCCGATTCCTTTCCACCGCCAGCCAGCGCCCAGTCGTGGAGCAGTTGCTCCCGGTGGAGCCGGCCCCTTGGGAGGGTGGTGCTCAGGCCGGCTACATCTACGAGCCCGATCCGTTGGGCGTCCTCGCGACGCTGCTGCCCCGCTTCGTGGAGATGGAGATCTACCACGCGCTGCTCGAGAGCGTCGCCAGCGAACAGTCCGCGCGCATGGTCGCCATGCACAACGCCTCCGAGAACGCCAACGATATGATTCGCGAGCTGACCCTGGTCTACAACAAGGCCCGCCAGGAGAGCATCACCAATGAGCTCCTCGACATCACCGGCGGCACTGCGGCGCTGACGGGGTAGCGCACAACCTCTGTCCGCCTCGGCGGAAGCCCTGGCTCGAACGACAAGCGTGCGTGCCGCACAGGCGGCACGGCATCACGAGGCCCCGATCGGCGCGGCGTTGGACAGGGAGCTGGTGTTGCTCCGTTCGCCGATGAGCGCCGCCCAAGCCATGATGGTTCCCGATTGGCCTGCCGTGTCCAGTTCGTACGTGAAAACACGCCGTTGGCCCGACCCAATCCCTTCCAAATGAATCCACTGCAGCTCGCTGCCCGCAAGCTTGGCTGCTGGCGATGAGCTGACGAGGCGCATGCCAGGCGGTACGGGCGCGCGGACATCGGCCAAAGAGATGGCGTCGTCACTCAGGTTGTACAGCCAGAGCCTCACGACCGCTCTCGTGTCGTCTTGCTGCACGGTCGCACGCAAGGATGGCGCCCCTACGCTCGGGAGGGCCACGCCCGGGCCGACAAGGTAGGTGGCGGCCACGCGCGTCTCGCCCGTGGCCGTGCCACGGACCTCGTGTCCCTTGCCTTCAGGGTCGGCGTAGGTCTGACCCGCGGCTAGCGTCGTCTCTGCGCTCCCCGCCCGCACCCTCATTTCGCCCTGGAGGACCGTGAGCACGGCAGGGCCGCCCAGAGACTTGAGCGGCCAGGTCTCCGCACCTGGGAAGTCCACGACAAGCTGAACCAGCTCGAATGCCGGCCCTGGGCCGGTCACAGGGCTATTTGTGGAAAAGGCTGTGCGTCCAGACACCGACGGGGCGGGGGCATCCGGATTGGCAACCGTTGCTGGCATACCGGCCGGCACGAGGAACGTCGCCAATTGCCGAGCACCGGCTGAGGAGCTGCGATTGATCTGGTAGTGATATTGCCCGTCTGGCACACGAAACGACTGCCCTTCCGCCAGGTCATGCTCCTTGCCACCGGTGGCGATCGCCATATAGCCATCGATCGTGGCGGAGAAGCAGCCGAGGCCATTGTGCATGTGTTCCCGGAAACGGCCTCCTGGCAAGAGGTCGTTGATGACCTGAAAGACGCTGTAGGCGCCTGCCGGTGGGTTGGTCACTGGAAACCTCGACAGACGGACGACGACTGGACTCGCCTTAGCTGCGGCCTCGACCGTCGTGGGGGCGCGGCCCGCGATCAGCCCAGCGCTGATCAGCGCCGCTCCTCGCATCACCTGGCGTCGGGACAGTTGCCGGCCCAAGACCTGCCACTGTGGTTCGTGTTGCATGCGTTGCCTCCTTGTATTCTGCGCTACACGGTGTACCCGCCTGAAGCCGCGTTGGGTCCTGACCTCGCCGGGGGCCCGCCGGGCGCTCCAGTGATCGCCCATCGCGTCCGGCGAATCACCCCGGCGCAATGAGACTAAGGCCTGGAAGAGAAGGGCGACTTCCGGAGAAATGCGTATCTTTAGAGTGGGCTTGAACACAGCCGCCGCTGCCTATGGCAGTAACTATGTAGAAAAACGCCCGGGGCGGACCCCGAGCGTTCTCGGCGCGTAAGGGGCTGTGTGCTAGATCAGACCGCTGTCTCGGGCGTAGGCCGCGACCTGCACCCGATTGTGCGTGCCGGTCTTGAGGTAGATGTTGGCAATATGCCGCTCGACGGTGCGGATGCTCAGTACCAGCTCCTCGGCTATCTCGCGGCTGCTTTTTCCCTGGGCAACAAGGCGGAGGATCTCGACCTGGCGGGAGGTAAGGCCGTCGCGATAACGAGCGGCGCTACGCCAAGCAGCGCCGAGTCGCTGTCGCGCCGCCTCAACGCGGTCGGTCCAGCGCGGGTCGGCGCCGAGGCGGCGATAGGTCTCGATGGCGGCATCGAAGCTCTCTACCGCCTGCGGCCGGTAACGACGGCCCAGCGGGGCGAGAAGCCGACCGCGGAGGTGATGGGCATCCGCCTCGTCCCAAGGAAGTGCGTAGCGTCGGAACACGGCCAGCGCTCGCTTGAATCGGGCCTCGCCTTCATCAAAACGCGATCGGGCGTAGGCGACGGCTGCCTCGGCGAGATCGACTCGTCCGGCACGCCCGCGCCAGTCTTCACCAGAGGCCATGATCTCTCGGCAGTAATGCAGGACCGAGTCGGCCTCTTCGAGGCGGCCCAGCTCGGCGAGATGGATCGCCAGCTCGGGCCCGGAGCGCATCTGCAGCACGGCGCTGGGGCCTGCCCTGGCGACCGAGAAGGTCTCCAGCAGCAGGTCGACGGAAGAGGAGTCGCCTCTTAGGGAGCGAAGGCGCGCGAGGCCAATGCTCGCGTTGGCCCTGTCGGCAACGTGCTCGCGGCTCTCGGCGGTTTGCCGCATTCTGGCCCATGCGTCTTCGGCCTCATTCCACCTCCCCAGCAGCAAAGCCGTGTCAGGGCTGACGAGAATCCGGTTCTCAGCGAGTATCTTGCCGGATTCCTCTAAGCGCCCTGCCACGGCCAGGGCTTGGGCGATATCGTAAAGAATGCCCCGCCGGCGGACCGGCGCCTCGACCTCCCGCCGCTGGTCTACTTCCCTGGAAGCGTACGCCATAGATTCCGATGGGTCGAGCAAGTCCAGGAGACGGTTGCCAGTCCAGCTCGCTGCTACCTGGGCAGGGTAGGTCTGGTTGATCTCATCGGCCCGCTGCCAGGCCTGCTCGAGGAGGTCGAAACCTTCCCGTAGGCGGCCGAGGCTGTGCAAGTGGTAAGCGCGCATCACGATGTTGGTGACCCAGCGGTCGTGACGACCTAGCTCGGAAGCGAGCCCGACAGCCCGGGCAGAGGCGCGAAGTCCCTCTTCAGGCTTGAGCTGCCACACGGACACGAGACCGAGCCCGCTGTAGAGCCAGAGCTGCGCCTCGCTGGGCGGGGCGTCTGCGAGGACCGCCTCGGCGGCGCGGAGGTGCTTTAGGGCCGCAAGGTTGTCGTTCGCCGGGCTGCCGGCGGCGAGCAGCAGTCCCAGGCGAGCGTGAACAGTCGCGGCCTCGGTGACAGCGCCGGCCTCGTCGTAGAGTTTCAGCGCCTGTTCGAGCTGCGCAACGCCCTTCTGGTAGCTGTCCAGGCCCACGATCTGCATGAGGTCTCCCAGACGCTCCAGGAGGCCGGCTCGCTCTCGCGGTCCGATGCCGTGGCGCTCCATAAGCTCGAGCGCCGCCTCCCACGTCACGACGGCTTGCTCGTAGGCGAGGGCCTTCACCGCCGCCTCGCCGGCCCGAACGAGATAGTCGATGGTCTTATCGGCGTCGGCGCGGGCGCCGGCAAGCCGGTAGTTGGCGGCGAGGGCAGCCAGGTGCGGCTCTAAGTGACGGGCGTACAGCCTTTCGATGGTCTCGGCGGCCTGCAGGTGAAGCGCGCGGCGGCGTGCGGCACTGAGGTTATCGTAGATGGTGCGCTGTACCAGGGGATGCGAGAAATGACAGACTTCGCCGCGTTCGCGCAGGAAGCCGGCGCCAATGGCCTGATCCAGAGCGTCCATCAAGACAGGCTCGGCGACACTGGTCATGAGAGCGGCGATCTCGAACTGGAAGCCGTCCCCGAGGATGGCACCGGCCTGGAGAAGCCGCCGAACCTCCGGCTTGAGCAGGGCCAGGCGCCGGCCGATCACCTCGCGGATGCCCTCGGGCACCGTCCAGCCGGTGTCAGCAAGACCGCCCTTCCCGGCTCCATCGGCCTGAAGCTCGCGGACGAGCTCTTCGACATAAAAGGGGTTGCCGCGAGTCTGAAGGTGGATCTCGGCGACGGTCGCCTGGTGGGCCGCCTCTAGTCCCAAGCTGTGGACGAAGCGACCGGTGTCCTCGAGCGACAAGGGGGCCAGGCTGAGGCGCGTGTCGAGACGCTCGCGCCCGAGGTCGGCGAGGGCCTCGAAAAAGGGAGCGGCAGGGTCCACTTCCTCGGTGCGGTACGCCCCGGCGATAAGCAGCCGTTGATCGCCGAGCCTTCTGGCGAGATGCAGGAAGAGAAGTATTGTTGCCCTGTCGGCCCAGTGCAAGTCATCCAGGCAGAGAAGAAGGCCTCGCGCCTCAACCGAGCGCGCGACCTGCAGAAGGAAGTCGGAAACGGCCTCGAAGAGGCGGTACCGCTCCGACTCCGGGTTGAGCGCCTCGTGGGCCGGCCGGTCGGGCAGGCCGCGGCCCAGTTCCGGCAGGAGCATCGCGATCTCCGGGGCGGCTTCCGCCAGAACCTCGACACGTTCGTCGTCCGGGAAAGCGCGGACATAGGCGCGCAGCGCTTCGATGAACGGAAGATAGGGGGGCACGCCCGGCGTGTCGTAGGCCCGTCCCAGGAGCGTCAACCAGCCCCGGCCTCGCGCCTGGTCGGCGCACTCCAAGAGCAGCCGCGTTTTGCCGATGCCCGGCTCGCCGGCGAGCAATAGGACGCCGCCCTGCCCCTCCTCGGCGGCCCGCAGACGCCGGCCGAGCTGGGACATCTCACTCTCCCGGCCGACGAGGGGCCTGCGCGCGCGAGGGTCGCGCAGCGCCTGCCGTTTAGCCTCCCTGCTCGTAAGCACGCTCCGTCTTGTTCGTGATGCCGAAATCATGGCCGAGACCTTGGACGGAGTCAAACCACGCCCACACGCCGTGAGCTTTCAGCGGACGGCCGACGTACCGTAAACTAACACGGTGACACCTCAGACCGCGGTGCGCTTCCGTCGCCTCCTCCTCTCCTACCTGCTCCGGTACAGGTGGCGCTACTTGCCGGGGTTCTTCGCGCTGCTCGGCGCCTCGCTTGTCGTCATGGTGCCGCCGCTGGTCCTGCGCCACGCCATCGATGCCATCGCCGAGGGCTCGACGGGCAGCAGGCTCGCGGCCTACGGCGCCATGATCCTGGGCCTGGCAATTGTCGAGAGCCTCATGCGCTTCGCCGCGCGCCACCTCGTCTCCGGCACGTCGCGGCGGGTCGAGTACGACCTACGCAACGACCTCGCAGCGCACCTCATGCGCCTCGACCAGCGGTTCTACGTGGCTTCGCAGACGGGCGACCTCATGGCCCGTGCGACGAACGACCTGCAGGTCGTCCGGGACTTAGTTGGGCCGACCCTCCTTGACCTTGGTCGCACTGCGGCCATGATGCTTTTCGGCGTTGCCTTCCTTTTAAGTATCAACGTGCGTCTGGCCTTGGTCTCGATCGCCTACCTGCCCCTGATCGCCTTCCTGGTCATCTACTTCCAGAGCACGATCGAAGGCAAGTACAGGGCTGTCCAGGACCAGTTCGGCAAGCTCACCACGCACGCGCAGGAGAACATCTCGGGCATCCGCACCATCAAAGCCTATGCTCAGGAAGAGACCGAGATCGCGAGCTTCGCCCGCGCCAATCAGGAGATGATGCGCCGCTCCATGTCGTGGGCCTACTACACCGCCGGCTTCTGGCCGCTGATGACTGTGGCGGCTGGGGCCTCGACAGCCGTCGTCCTCTGGTTCGGCGGGCACGATGTTGTGGCGGGGCGTATCACCATCGGCCAGTTCGTGCAGTTCAACGCCTACCTCTTTCTGCTGGCCCAGCCGATGCTCTCGCTGGGCTGGACGTTCACGACCCTCCAGCAGGGCATCGCCTCGATGAAACGCATTACCGAGGTGCTTTCGACGGAGCCGCTCATCAAAGACCCGGCTGCGCCGGCGCCGCTCACGGTCGTGCGAGGCGACATCGAGTTCCAGGACGTCACCTTCCGCCACGGCGACATCCCGGTGCTCAGCCGTATCAACCTCAAGATACCCGCCGGCTCCACCGTGGCCCTCGTGGGCGGCACAGGCGCGGGCAAGACCTCGCTCGTCAGCCTCCTCGTTCGCCTCTACGACCCCACCGAGGGACGGGTGCTCCTTGACGGTATCGACGTGCGAGACCTGCCGCTCGAGCAGGTGCGGGCAGCCGTTGGCTTTGTCCCGCAGGAGACATTCCTCTTTTCGGAGCCCTTGAAGGAGAACATCTCCTACGCCCGTGCGAATCCGTCCCAGGAGGAAATGACGTACGCCATCGAGACCTCGCAGCTCGTCACCGACCTGCCCCAGCTCACCCATGGCTTGGATACCGTGATTGGCGAGCGCGGCGTTACCCTTTCCGGAGGCCAAAAGCAAAGGGCCGCGCTTGCCCGCGCGCTCATCAAGAACGCGCCCGTCGTTGTCCTGGATGATGCACTCTCCCATGTGGATACCCACACCGAGGAGGAGATCCTCCGCCGTCTGGGCACCTTCATGGCCGACCGCACGACCATCCTCATCGCCCACCGGACCTCCACGCTCGCCGGCGCCGACTTCATCGTCGCTCTCGAAGACGGGACGATCGCTGAGGTTGGGACGCACGAAGAGCTGCTACAAAAAGAAGGCGTCTACGCGCGGTTCTTCCGGCGCCAGCTCCTTGCCGAGCAGATCCAGGACGATGCCGAGGTTACCACCGCGTCCAACGGGGGAAGCCGCTCATGAGCACCGTTTATCAGGAGTACGACGACGACGTCATAGGCAAGGTCTATGACGCGCGCCTCGTCCGGCGCCTCGGCGTCTATTTGCGCCCGTACGTAGTTTCCATCGTCTTCTCGGTCTTACTGCTCATGGGCGTCGCCGCGCTGGAGATCGTCGGGCCCCTGATCCTCAAGTCCGCCATCGACGACCAGATTGCGCAGGGCCGCACCGACCGCTTGGGGCTCCTGGTGGTGCTGTTCCTGGGTAGCCTCACCGGCATCTTGCTCATGCGGTACGCTCAGGGCGTGCTGATGAACTATGTGAGCCAGCGGGTCATGATGGACCTGCGCATACAGCTTTTCCGCCACCTGCAACGCATGGCCATCGCCTTCTTCGACCGCAACCCGGTGGGGCGCTTGGTCACCCGCTTGACCAACGACATCGCCACCCTGGAGCAGGTCGTCTCGCAGGGCGTGGTCGCTATCCTGCTGAACCTGCTCATGGTCAGCGCCATCGTGGTCGTGCTGCTCCTGCTGGACTGGCGGCTGGCTCTGCTCATGTACGTTTTCCTGCCGCCCCTGGTCGTCTCCGTGCGCTATTTCGCCTTCGCCCAGCGACAGGGCTACCGCGAGCAGCGTGCCTGGATCGCGCGCATCAACGCCTACCTCAACGAGAACATCTCCGGCATGGCCGTCGTGCAGCTCTTCAACCGCGAGCGCGAGAACCTTCGCCGTTTCGACCAGCGCAACCGCGGCCTGCTCAACGCCAACCTGCGCGTGCTCTCGTGGTACGCCATCTTCGAGCCTGCGGTACTGCTCTTCGGCGCGGTCACGACCGCTGCCATCCTCTGGTACGGCGGTGGCCGCGTTGTCCAGGAGGCGCTTACGCTCGGCACCCTGGTCGCCTTCATCCAGTACATGCAGCGCTTCTACTGGCCGATCCGCGACCTGGCCGACCGCTACACGACGCTCCAGTCGGCCATGGCCTCAGCGGAGCGCATCTTCCAGGTGCTCGACGAGCCGGAGGAGATCGTTGACCCGTCCCACCCCAAACATCTTCGCGATGTCCGCGGCAGGATCGAGTTCCGCGACGTCTGGTTCGCCTACGATGAGGACAACTGGGTCCTGAAAGGCGTCTCCTTCGTGATTGAGCCGGGTGAGAAGGTGGCCTTGGTCGGTGCGACCGGGGCCGGCAAGACGTCGCTGATGAGCTTGCTGAGCCGTTTCTACGACATACAGCGCGGCGCGGTCCTCGTGGACGATGTCCCCATCGACGAGGTACCCCAGCGTGAGCTGCGCCGCCACGTCGGCATCGTGCTGCAGGACCCCTTCCTCTTCACCGACACCATCGAGGAGAACATCCGCCTGCGCGATGCCTCCATCTCCCCCGACCAGGTGCGGGCTGCGGGGGCGCTGGTCGGCGCCGACACCTTTATCGCGAGGCTGCGCGAGGGCTACCGCACGGTCCTCGCCGAACGCGGCGCCAATCTATCCACAGGCCAGAAACAGTTGCTGGCCCTCGCCCGTGTCGCGGCCTTCAACCCCGAGATCGTGCTGGTCCTCGATGAGGCGACTGCCAGCATCGATCCGGAGACCGAGGCTGCCCTACAGCGCAGCATCCGCGAGGTGACCACAGGACGCACCTCCATTATCATCGCCCACCGCCTCAACACGATCCGCTACGTCGACCGCATCCTCGTCCTGCATCAGGGCCGTGTTGCGGAAGAGGGCACCCACCGGGAGCTGCTGGCCCGCCGCGGCCTCTACTACCGGCTCTACGAGCTGCAGTACAAGGACCAGGGCCTCCTGGATGCCGTGACGTGAGCGCCGCAATCGCCGCCGTCATCTTCGATCTTGACGGCGTCCTGGTGGACAGCGAGCCCCTCGGCTATCAAGTTGTGAACGACATTCTCGCCCCGTTCGCCGTCACGATGGACTGGGAGGACTATGTCTCCATCATTGGGACCACGATCTCGCCGTGGGACGTGCTCGTAACACAGCACAAGCTGCCGGGCACTCGGCAGGACTTTTCTGATCGCTTCTGGGGCGAGCTGGAGCGCCGCGTCGCCGCCGGAGAGCTTGCGGCCAAAGCCGGCGTCCACAGCGCCATCGACCAGGTGCAACGGCAGGGCCTGCCACTCGGGCTTGCCTCATCCTCGCGCCGCTCGTATGTTACCGGCGTCTTGAGCTCCATCGGCGTCATCGCGGCCTTCGGCGCGATCGTCTGTCGCGAGGATGTCGTCACCGGGAAACCGGATCCCGCGCCGTATCTGGAGACGGCAAGTCGCCTCGGTGTTGAGCCTGCCGGCTGCCTGGCGGTCGAGGACTCCCCGGCGGGGCTCGCCTCCGCCCGTGCCGCCGGCATGCGAGCGCTCGCCGTCCGAACCGTCTATACTAGGGGGGCTGACCTGTGGGAAGCGGACCTTATCCTCCCGTCCCTCGAGGCCTTCAGCCTGGCCGATTTACTCAAACATTAGACAAAGCCCAACAGGAGGCATCAATGGCAGAGGGACGCATCGTCCAGATCATCGGCACCGTCGTAGACCTGGAGTTCCCACCCGACGCGCTGCCAGACATCTACAACGCTATCTCCATCCCACGTGAGGATGGCACCGATCTCATCGTCGAAGTCGAGCAGCACCTGGGCAACAACTGGGTGCGCTGCCTGGCCATGGGGACGACCGACGGCCTTCGTCGCGGCGATAAGGCGGTGGACAGCGGCGAGTCCATCACGGTGCCGGTCGGACGCGAAACCCTGGGGCGCATGTTCAACGTACTCGGAGAGGTCATCGACAACCGCGGGCCGGTCGAGGTGACCGAGCGCTGGCCCATCCACCGTCCCGCGCCGACCATGGAGGAGCAGTCGAGCAAGACCGAGATGCTCGAGACCGGCGTGAAGGTCATCGACCTCATCACCCCGTTTACCAAGGGCGGCAAGATCGGCTGCTTCGGTGGCGCTGGCGTCGGCAAGACGGTGGTCATCCAGGAGCTCATCCGCAACCTCGCCGCCGAGCACGGCGGCTTCTCCGTCTTTGCCGGCGTGGGCGAGCGCTCCCGCGAAGGAAACGACCTCTGGCACGAGATGCAGGAGTCGGGCGTCATCGACAAGATGGCCATGGTCTTCGGCCAGATGAACGAGCCGCCCGGCGTCCGCCTGCGCGTCGCCCTCTCGGGCCTCACCATCACCGAGTACTTCCGCGAACGCGAGCACCAGGATGTCCTGCTGTTCATCGACAACATCTACCGCTATACCTTGGCCGGTATGGAAGTCTCCGCGCTGCTCGGGCGTATGCCCTCGGCCGTCGGCTACCAGCCCACGCTCGCCACGGAGATGGGCGCCCTTGAGGAGCGCATCACCTCCACCCGTGACGGCTCCATCACTTCCTTCCAGGCTATCTATGTTCCCGCCGACGACTACACCGACCCAGGCGTGGCCACGACCTTCGGTCACCTCGACGCCGTCATCGCCTTGGAGCGCGCGCTCACCGAGCAGGGCATCTATCCGGCGGTCGACCCACTTTCCTCCACCTCCCGTATCCTCGATCCCAACATCGTCGGTGAGGAACACTACAACGTTGCCCGTGGCATCCAGCGCGTCCTGCAGCGCTACAAGGACCTGCAGGACATCATCGCGATTCTGGGCGTCGACGAGCTCTCCGAGGACGATAAGCTCACCGTGGCCCGGGCCCGCAAGATCCAGCGTTTCCTTTCCCAGCCCATGTTCGTGGCCGAGCAGTTCACCGGTCGCCCTGGTCGCTACGTGCCCATCGCCGAGACGGTGCGCGGCTTCAAGGAGGTCCTGGAGGGCAAATGGGACCATCTGCCCGAGCAGGCCTTCTACATGGCCGGGTCGATCGAGGACGTGGCGCGCCAGGCGCAAGAAATGGGCACGGCCGTTTAGGGGAAAGCGTTGGGGCAACGCCTGACAGCGTACGCTCGGTGGGGGGCGATGCTTATCGTGCTGGCGGTGGGATCGATGGCCTGTACGAGACCGGCGCCTTCAGCCGCTACGGCGACCAGCATCCCTGGCATCACCGCCCCGGCGACGGCTTTGGCCGCTACCGCGACAGCTCCCTCCTCGGTGGTGGCGACGCCGACCGCTGGCGGGCCGGCGTCCTCTTGCGCCTCACTCCCCATCCGCGGCTTCGGCAAGGTCTGGGCCGAGCAAGCCGACGCACGCGCGCTTGTCGGCTGTCCGGCGCAACGTGAGGTGGGGACCATCTTCGAAGCGCAGCGCTTTGAGCGGGGCCTCCTGGTCTGGCAGGAGTACATCGACGACCCGAGTCCCTTCCCGCCGCGGGGCACCATCCTTGTCCTCTTCGACGACGACGGCTCGGTCGCTCGGCTCGCTGACCGATGGAGCGCCACCATGCCCGAACCAACGCCCGCCGGGGTGGCGCCGGCAGGCCTCGTGCAGCCCAGCGGCCGGCTGGGGCTTGCCTGGCGCGAGGGTGCAGGTCTGCAAAGCCGCCTCGGCTGGGCGATAGAGCCGGTGCGCAAGGGCTCGGGGGCCTGGCAGGGTTTTACGTTGGGCGAGCTGGTCTGGATTCCTTTTCAACAGGGCACCGCGCTGGACGTCGAAGACCGCTGGCTCTACGCTGTCTCCAACGCGCCGACTGGGCAGGCGGCGGGCCCCCAGTGGCTCGCCTACAAAGATACTTTCCGGGGGTGACGCCGTGGCCGTGTTGCAGCTCGAGGTCATTACAGCCGAACGTGCGGTCTTGCGCGAGGAGGTGGAGATCGTCGTGGCCCCCGGCAGCGAGGGCGAGCTGGGCATCCTGCCCCATCACGCGCCTCTTTTGACGGGCCTCCAGCCCGGCGAGCTGCGCGCCCGCAAACCCGGTGGCGAGGAAGTGGTCCTCGTGGTGACGGGCGGCTTCCTTGAGGTGCTGCCCAACCGCGTCATCGTGCTCGCCGACGCGGCCGAGCACGTCGAGGAGATCGACGTCGCCCGCGCCGAGGAGGCCCGGCGCCGTGCCCAGGAGCGCCTGCTGCATCCAGAGCCGCAGGTAGACCTCGCCCGAGCGCAGGCGTCGCTCCAGCGTGCGCTCGTGCGTTTGCGCGTCGCCGAGCGCCGCCGGCGTCGCGGCACCTCGCCGATTACCTAGCTTGTCCTTCGCGCTGCTTGCTATACTGACCTCATCATCGGTCGTAAGGCGGGCAGTTGGCTAGTCTCCTTGCCGGCGCAAGTCATGTTCCCGCTCCCGGAGCCCCAGGTTCCTTCTTTCGCATTCAGGGCGGCAATCGCCTCGCCGGCCGCGTGCGGGTCAGCGGCGCGAAGAACGCCGCCGTTGCCGTCATGGCCGCGGCGCTGCTGACGGACGAGGAGGTAGTGGTCGAGGACGTTCCCCTCATCGGCGATGTCGCCATCATGGTCCAGGTGCTGCGCAGCCTCGGCACCGAGGTGGCCTGGGACCAGCAGGCGCGGCTCCTTCGGTTGCGCGCCGCCAACATCCACACGTTTACCGCTCCCGACGAGCTTGTCGACCTCAACCGTGCATCCTTTCTGGTCATGGGCCCGTTGCTGGCGCGCTTCGGTCGGGCGGCCTCCGCCTCGCCCGGGGGCGACGTCATAGGCCAGCGGCCGGTTGACGTCCATCTCTCCGGTTTCGCCGCGCTGGGCGCTCAGATCTCGCGCCGCGGCCCGCTGTACCAGGCGCAAGCCGAGCAGTTGCGGGGATCGAAGCTGTTCATGGACTATCCGAGCCACATGGGTACCGAGAACATCCTCATGGCGGCCACGCTTGCCGACGGCGAGACGGTCATCCGCAATGCCTCCCAGGAGCCTGAGGTCGTCGCCCTTGCCCAGATGCTCAACGCCATGGGCGCTCACATAGCCGGCGCGGGCACCAGCACGATCCGTATCGGGGGCGTTGCACGCCTCGGCGGCACTCGCCAGCGCCTCATCCCGGACCGTATTGAGGCGGGCACCTTCGCCATCGCCGCTGTCCTCACTGACGGCGATGTCGAGCTAGAGAACGTCCGCTGCGACCATCTGGAGTCGCTCCTCTGGAAGCTCCAGGAGGTCGGCGCCGAGGTCGTTGGGGACGATGACCGCCTCGCCGTTCGCTGCCGCGAGCCGCTGCGGGCCACCAATGTTCAGGCCCTCCCATACCCCGGCTTCGCCACCGACCTTCAGGCAGTCTTCGGCGTCCTCTTGACGCAGGCCGGCGGGCGCAGCGTCATCCACGAGCGGGTCTACGACAACCGCCTTCGCTACTTGCACGAGCTGCGCAAGATGGGAGCTCAGGTCACCGTCCGTGGGCAGACGGCCGAGGTCTACGGGCCAACGCCTCTTCACGGGGCCCGGGTCCGTGGACTCGATGTGCGGGCCGGCGCCGCTCTGGTCCTCGCCGCGTTGGTGGCGCGCGGCACCAGCGAGGTCCGCGACATCTACCATTTAGACCGGGGCTATGAGGGCTTTGAGCACAAGCTCGGCGCCCTTGGCGCGGCCATCACCCGGCCGGGGCCGACGGCCCATTAGCGAAGAGACTATCCACTCCGTCCCGGAGGCCCCATGTTCACCAAGCGCATTGGCATTGACTTAGGCACCGCCAACGTCCTCGTCTACCTTAAAGGAAAAGGGATCGTTATCAACCAGCCGTCGGTCGTGGCCATCAGCAACCGCGACAACCGAATCGTCGCTGTTGGCGTCGAGGCGCAGAAGATGCTGGGCCGCGCCCCTTCGACGATCTCGGTCATCCGTCCCATGCGCAACGGCGTTATCGCCGATTATCTCATCACCGAGACCATGCTGCGTTATTTCCTTCGCCAGGTGACCGGCAGCGTCACCCTGGGCGGTAAGCCCGAGGTCATGACCTGCATCCCCGTCGGCGCCACCAGCGTCGAGCAGCGCGCCGTGCGCGACGCCGCCGAACAGGCGGGCGCTCGTAAGCCCGCCTGGCTGATCCCCGAGCCGCTGGCCGCCGCCATCGGCGCGAAAGTGCCCGTCGCCTCCTCCAGCGGCAATATGGTCGTCGATGTCGGCGGTGGCCGGACCGAGGCCGCCGTTATCTCGATGTACGGCATCGTAGTCGCGGACTCGGTGCGCGTCGCCGGCGACCGCTTCGACGATGCCATCGCCTCCTATGTGCGCCGCCGTCACAACCTCATCATCGGCGACCGCAGTGCGGAGCAGATCAAGCTCCACGTCGGCAGTGCCCTTCCTCTAGAGGAGGACCTCGCGGTCGAGGTGCGCGGACGGGACCAGGTGACCGGCCTGCCGCGCACCATAACCGTCGCTTCCCGCGAAGTCACCACGGCGCTGCAGGACTCTCTTACGGCCATCGTCACTATGGTCAAATCGGTCCTGGAGAAGACGCCCCCGGAGCTGGCGGCCGACATCATCGACCAGGGCGTGGTGATTACGGGCGGCGGCGCCCTCCTCCGCAACCTGGATAAGCTCCTCACTCAGGAGACGGGCGTCCCCTGCTACGTGGCGGAGCGTCCCTTGGAGTGCGTCGCCCTGGGCGCTGGTCAGGCCCTCGAGCGGCTCGACCAAATCAAGCGCTGGCTCCCCACCGAAGAGGAATCGCTCATATCGGCCCTGTAGACCGACTGTTCCTAGCGTCGAGCTATCTAGGATAAGGCCGTTCGCGACCGAATCCGCGAGATCATTCGCCAAGCCGCCTGCAAACACTGTAGGGGCAGGTCTCAGACCTGCCCCTACAGCACATATGTTGCTGTGTCGCAGCGCACCGTCGCGTTCACAGGGCCTCATGCCTGATATTCCTGTTGAGATGTTGCGAAGAACGCCCGTGTTCCGCTTTAATTGGGCAATGCTCGCCCAAGGAGAGGAGAAATGACTGAGCAGTCGCAAGACGCCCCGTTTCGGGTCGAAGTCCGCATGCTCTTCCAGGGGGCTCTCGCCATCTTTCTCGTGACGGTGCTCATCGGCGTGCTGAATGGCCTAGATCTTGTCACGTTCGAGCGTCCGACTCTGCTCACGCATGCCCACGCCGGCACGCTGGGCTGGATAACCCTCGGCGTGTTCGCCGCCTCCTTGTGGCTCTTTGGCGAGGGCCAACCGCAGACCTCCAGCCCCTATCTCCGCTGGCTCAGCCTCATCGCCATCGTCTCGGTCGCGCTTTACGTCCTCACCTTTTTCCTCGCCAACGTCACCGCGAGGCCGGTCACGGGAGCCCTCGTGCTGCTCGTGATCATCGGCTTCTTGGGGTGGGTCGTCGCACAGAGCAGACGCGTCGCGCTCAGCGTGCCTCATCTCGCCGTTCTTGCCGCACTCACGACCTTGACCATCGGCGCCGTGCTCGGTGTGCTCATGCAACTTGCTCTTGCCGGCCGAGCCAACTTCCTACCTCAAGGCGCCTTTGTGTCGCACGGTGCAACCATGGTAGCTGGCTTCCTCATCCTAGGAGGCATGGCCATCACCGAGTGGAGGCTCAGGCCTTCGGGCACGCCTTTGACGCTGAGTCGCGCAGGGATAGCGCAGGTGGGCTTGCCCTTTCTCGGTGGGCTATCGTTGATGGTCGGGGCGCTCCTCGATGTGTTTATCCTAACCATCCTCGTCGCCCCGCTTCAGGTCGCTGGTGTGATTATCTACCTCTGGCGGCTGGGCCCTCGCATCTTCGGTGCGTCCTGGTTAACGAACGGCAGCAACCGCCTCTTCGCGCTGAGCGCGCTGTTCTTGATGATCAACGTAGCGATGATTGCCTATCTGGTCGTTAACTACGCCTCTCGCATAGACGAGATCCCGTCCTGGCTGATCTTCGCCCTGGACCACTCCGTATTCATCGGCGTCATGACCAACGGGATCTTCGGACTGATCTACGAGGCCTCTCGACAGAGGCGCTCTCTCTGGCCCTGGGCCGACCACCTCGTCTTCTGGGGTGTCAACATTGGTCTCATTGGCTTCGTCGCGGGGCTGATGCTCGAAGAGGCCGTGCTGAAACGCATCTTCAGCCCCATCATGGGGACGAGCATCTTGCTAGCGATGGCGGTCTTCGCGGTCCGTCTCCAGCCTGGGCCGGGACAAGCCACTCCGGCGGTGCGCGCCGAAGCTCCAGTCCGGTAGCGCTTCCCTTGGAACGCCGGTACTGATGTAGGGGGCGTTCAACTGGTGGAGCGAAGCGACCTCGGAGGGCGCACGCATCTGTGGGACCACGTCCCCGCATTGCTGCTTTATGGCTCCGTTCGAAACAATCCCGGTGCGCTCAGCATCTGCAGGGGTACGAGCTGTTCAGTGGGTTGGAGCTTCAGATAGTACGTGAGGCTTTGCAGCGCAGTCACCGGGTCGATCTCCCGCACCAGTACGTCGCTCGGGACGCGCAGGTCCGCTGGCGCGTAGTTCAGGATCGCCCGCACGCCGGCGTTGACCAGGATGTCGACCACGCGCTGGGCAGCGCTGGCGGGCACCGCCACGATACCGATGCGGATGCCTAGCCGCTGCACCGCCTCGGCAAGCTCATTGACGTGTTGGACGACCAGCGGACCTATCCGCTTGCCGACCTCACCTGCATCCAGGTCGAAGGCGGCCGACACGCGGAAGCCTTCTGGCGCGAAGCCGCTGTAGCCCAGGATCGCCCGGCCCAGCCGCCCGACGCCGATGAGGGCCATCACCCACTCCCGGTCGAGGCCCAGTATCTGGCGAAGCTCCTGGAGCAGGCGCCTGACATTGTAGCCGCGCCCCTGCTTGCCAAAGCGCCCGAAATACGACAGATCCTTGCGGATCTGTGCAGGCGTGACGTGCAGGCGCTCGCCCAGCTCCTGCGAGCTTACAAGCTCGCGTCCTTCGTAGGCCAGGACCGCCAGGGTGCGCGCGTATAGGGGCAGGCGAAGGATAACGACTTCGGGGATCACTTCGGACTGATCGGCCCACATGTTCCGTTCACCCGAGCGAGCACCCTCGCTCCCGTAGAAAGACTCTTCGGCGCGTTTCGCGAAGAGCCCTCTGGCCACTCTGAAGGTGGGCCGAGTATAGCATCGGCTCAGAGAGGCGGTCAATTTTGGGAGCGTGCGGCTTCGGTCACGGTCTCCGGCCCATCAGCTCGCGGACGCGTCGTCGCTCCTCGGGCGTCAGCGGGGGCACGTCAGACGCCCCGAGGTCCTCCTCTGCCTGCGCTACCGTCTTGATGCCGGTGATGACCGTCGACACGGCCTCCTGTTCGAGCACGAAACGGAGCGCTGCCTGCACCAGCGTCCGCGCGCCGCCCGCCTCCAGAAAGCGAAAGGCCTCGGCGCTGCTCACCATCGCTTGCACGTACTGCCGGGGCAGGTCGGCCCGGAAGTCGCCGGGCCCAAACTTGGCGTCAACGCTGTACTTGCCCGAGAGGAAGCCGCTGGCCAGCGGCTCGCGGGCGATAATACCGACCCCCTCTCGCTGCGCCACCGGAAAGAGCTCCTCTGCCGCCGTGTTCAAGAGATTGTACGGCAATTGAATCACATCGGGCTGGCCCGCTTCGATCGCCGCAAGCGCCTCATCGTAGTGGAATACGGACACACCATAGGCACGGATGCGCCCCTCGGCCTTGAGCTGCTGCAGGATCTCGTACGTCCTGGGGTCGGCCAGAAGGTCCTTGGGTGGGTTGTGGAGCTGGTAGACGTCGATGACGTCTCGCTGCAAACGTTGCCGGCTCTTCTCCAACGCCGACCGGATGTACGAGCCGCTGAAATCGTCGACCGGATGTTCGCCGTAGAAGTTGCTCCCCACCTTCGTGGCCACCACCACGTCGGACCGCTGGCGCAGCGCCCGTCCCAACAACTCCTCGCTGTGGCCGTAGCCATACGCGTCGGCCGTGTCGAAGAACGTGCAGCCGAGCGCCAGCGCCCGCTGGATCGCCGCCAGCGAAGCGTCGTCTTCCGTGTACCCGTACGAGTCGCCGTAGGCGTTGCCGCCGATGGCCCAGCCCCCAAAGCCGATCTCCGACACCTTGATGTACGTTCGCCCCAATAATCTCTGCTTCATGCTCGCTCGCTACCTCACATTGTCATTGGCTCGAAAGTGCCACATCAAGACCCCCGCTGACATGGCTCGACAAGCTCGGCATGGCTTTCCCGCTCACCCTGAGCCTGTCGAAGGGCGAGCGGGCAATTCATCATTCTGTGCGAGAGCGGTGAGGCACGTGCTTCAGCCGCGCTTCCCGTAGAACGTCTCCCTCGCCATCGACGCCCTCCCCGACCGTATCCGGCCTATTGTAGCAGAGCGTCCATCGGGCCGCGACCTGGCGTGCCGCCGCC
>Ga0209751_10002549_pt1 | contig 18057 bp, 12 predicted proteins | sample RifCSP13_1_FD_184019 | JGI IMG/M metagenome (GOLD analysis project Ga0209751, IMG submission 184019) | Soil microbial communities from Rifle, Colorado - Rifle CSP2_sed 13_1 (SPAdes) (version 2) | ecosystem: Environmental > Terrestrial > Deep subsurface > Rock core/Sediment | place: Rifle... | reverse complement strand
GGTCTGGAGCGTGTCCGCACCGTAGCGGAGCTGCGACAACGGAATCCGGAGCTCCGCCGTCCAGCCCAGCGAGTCAATCGCCGCCTTGGCTTCCCACACCGGGTCCCAGGAGAAATCGGTGCCCGCACCCCCGGGCCCGTACGCGTCGCCGCGCACGCCCGCGGGATTGATCCGGAACACCGTCTGGCCCAGGTGGTCGTGGAACGTGTCCAACGTGATGGTGAGCTCGTCGGCCTCGGCCGAACCGTCGCGCCGGACCAGTCGAGAGACCACGCCCTTGGCGCCGTGATCGTCGTACATCCTGGCGCCCACATAGAGGGCATCACGATCGAACCCGAAGCGAACCTCGGTTCGCTGGGTGGCAGGCTCGCCTTCCTTGGGTTGCTGCTGGATGAACTCGGTGGCGGCTTCAGCGGAGCCCCACGCTGGCTCGTCCAGCCGCCCATCGAGCGTGATCGCACCGGTGAGCGCAGCCGCCTGGACGCTCCGCGGGGGCCTCATGTGAGCGGAGCCGTCCTGGGCCAGGACCGGCGCGGCCGTTGCAAACGTGAACAAGCTCAACCAGGAGAAACCGGACGCCATCGCCTTCGCCCTGTGCGGGTCGAAGGGTTAGATGGCCTCGATGCTAAGAAGGTTGCACCTGGTGGGCCTTACTTCCTCCGCAGCACGTAGTATCCCGCCACCTCATCCACATGCAGCTCGGTCACGTCCGCGCCCGTCCGCACGAAGTGGTAGCGGGTCGGACCGTTCGAGAAGGTGAGGGCTTCCACGTAAGCCAGTCGCCGCGGCTCTCCCTGGGCGGCCTTCACCGCCAGGCTGCCGGAATCCGGAGTCACCGTCAATTCCAGATCCCGGCCCCGCGCCCGGCCCGTATAGGTCCCGGTGAGCGGCCGGAGGTCGCCCGCGAAGGTCGCCGAGCGGAGCTCCGCCGGCTTGCCCAGGACCAGGTCCGCGATGGCGTCGGCAATGCTATTAGGCGAGGTGGGACCGGCGGTATTGATGAGCACCGCGATCGTGAGGTCCTGGTCGGGGTAGTACCGCAATTCGGACACGAAGCCGTAAATCCCACCGCCATGGGAGATCATCCGGCGCCCGGCGGTAGCGGTAATCGCCAGGCCGTTGGCGTAGCGGAGCCGCGCGCCGTTGTTGAGCGTGTCAGGCGTAATGAGCTGTCGGTAGGAACTGCGGGTGAGGATACTGCCGCCCTGGCCGGTCCCGTGGAGCGCCCGAGTCCAGATCACCAGGTCTCTCGCCGTTGAGCACAGCGAGCCGGCGGCGTAGGGCCAGACGTGCACCAGGTAGCTGGCCCGCCGTACGGCGCCGCCCTCCGCCGGTGACGCGACCTCGTATCCCTTGGCCCGCCGTTGGACGATGGCCTTATCACTGCAGTAGCGCGAATCCTTCATGCCGGCCGGCTTGAACAGCCGCTCCTCGACATACTGCTCGTAGGGTTGCCCGCTCGCCTTCTCGATGATCAAGCCCAGCAGGAAGTACGCCGAGTTGTTGTAGATCATCGCAGAGCCGGGAGCGAAATCGAATGGCTGTGGCGCGAACAGCGCCACCAGCGAGTCGCGCGGCAGCGCGCGCATGGCCATGGTGGACCAGAAAGCCGGGATCTCGGTGTACCCCTTGATGCCGGAGGTGTGATTGAGGAGCCGCCGGATGGCGATACGGTGGCCTTGCGTAGGATAGTTGGGCAGGAACCGGGTGATGTCGTCATCCAGCGAGAGCTTGCCCTGCTCCTGGAGCTGGTACACCGCCGCCGCGGTGAACTGCTTGGTGACGGACCCGATCTCGTAGATCGCCCCGCCCGGTGTGGGGACGTTGAGCTCGAGATCCGCGAAGCCGTAGCCCTTGAGGCGGATCGTGTCGGACCCCTGGACCACCGCCACCGACATGCCGGCGGCCCGTCCCGCCGTGATCGGTGCCTGCGCTATCGAGTCGATCACCGCGACCAGTCGTGCCCGGTCGCGCTCCTGCGCGATGAGCGGCGTGGCGGCAAGGCTTACGAGCAGCGCAAGCGGGGTAGGTCGCATTCGGGCCTCTGGGCGTGAGTTCTGGGCGTGGAATCGGCTTTGGCCGGAGTTTCGCCGCAGAGAACGTGGAGATCGCAGCGACGACGGTGTGAGCAACGCGTTCTCTGCGGTGAATATGTCACCGCCATGCCGGTTTCCGGTACTCCCGGATGATGACGACTCCGGAGTCGCGTCAGTACCTCCACCACGGCGTCGTGGTCCCCTCGGGCTTCTTCCGCAAACCGTACTCGGCCATGTCCCGAACCCGGGCCAGCGCGCCCCCGGGGCCGCTGAAACAGTGGCCGTACCCGTCGCCGTAGACGAAGTACCCCGGGTAGTGCGGGTTCTCCGTGGTCTTCATCCAGGTCTCCAACTCCTGCACGGCCACGTTGAGATAGAAGTTGTCCATGTCGCCCTGGTAGATATGGAGCTTGTCCACCAGCTTAGGAGCCAGCGTGGCCCAGTTGCGCTGGAGGTGGTAGAGCAGGTCGAAGTGCTCTTTCCAGTACTGCACCACGTCGGGATAGATCTCGCCGGTGCGCTTGTTGAAGGCCGGTTTGAAGTAGCCGTCTTCTCCCAGCGGCCCCCACACGGCGGACCAGATGTCAATCTGCTCGCCCGAGCGGCCCCTGGTCCCTTTCACCAGCTCGTAGCGATTGCGCTGCTCGGAGGTGAGCCGGATCTCGCCGTTGGTCTCCCGGGTGTTGGGCGTGGGCACCCGGTACCAACCGCGCTGCTTGTAGAAGGCGTTCTGGTCCTGGTAGAAGTTGACGCCTTCGACGTTCGAGAAGGTCACGGGGTCGGGACAATAGGCCCAGGTGCCACCAAAGAAGTCCGGATAGAAGATCTGGAGGGCCAGCGCTTCCCAGCCGCCGGTGGAGCCGCCCGAGAGCCAGCGGGCCCAGGATTGCTTGATGACGCGGAAGCGGCGCTCGATCTCCGGAATCAGCTCCTGGATAATGGCGTCGCCGTACGGGCCCCCGTTCACCGAGTTCACCGCGTACGAATCGTCGAAGTACGGCGTGGGGTGCTGGAAGGTGACCGCGAGGACCCGGGGGAAGTCGTCCCTGATCCACTGATCGTAGGTGGCGTTCCCCGCCCGCGGCTGAAAGCCGAGCGGTGCCGCGAGAGAAAAGTGCCCCTGGATGTAGTTGACGGGATACTCCATCGTCTGGCGGTCGTAGTCCCTGGGCAGGAGAACCGTCGCGCCGATGTAAACGGGCCGGCCCCAGAACTTGGTGAGCGTAGGGCTCTGGAGTTTGAAGCGCTTCACCCATTGGTTGTCGGGTGGCACCTGGATCGGTGGAATCACCTGGTCTGCCGCCAGGCGGACGGCGTAGCCGGCCTGGGGGTCGAGCCGCACCCGCTGCACCCGGCTGTAGAGATTGCCGGGCGAGACCTCCAAGCGCTGGCCCTCCCACTGGTCGTCGTGCATCCACACCACGTGCCCATCGGCGCGGCGGAACTCGGAGTAGAGATTCACGAAGCCCTGCACGTAGTACTCGCCCGCGGGCAACTGAGCCAGCGATTCCACCGGGCTGCCCAGGTCGGTGCCGTCAATGACGGCTGCGCGTCCGGGTTGGAGGCGCTCGATGTCGCGGCCGAAGAACGGCACGCCGGTGCGGCCAATCTGCAACCGCGGTTCGCGGACGGAGTCCGGCGCGATCATGACGAAGACGCGCCCCGTGATGGGCTCGGCCCGGACCGACGTGGGCACGGTGATCTCGAAGCGCGTCTTGGTGGGTTGCTGGGCCGGCGCGGGAGCCGCCACCAGGGCGCAGCCCACGAGGCAGGGAAGGAGGCGCATTGGGTCTCCGTTGGGAAGTGGCCCCAATGTTGGCGACTCGCCGCCGGTGTGTCGAGACCACGGCCAACAGCCCGCCGGCTATTGCGTCGGGACCGCGCGCGACCTATTTATTGCGGCGTTCACGCCCGCACCCATCACTCAACCAAGGAGGTGATCCGTTGCCTAGTCACAGTCCCATGCGCGACCTGGTACGGGCAAGCGATCGCCTGATCGGTGGCTGATCCAGGACCGAACCGCGATCTGCGCCTCTGATCGACGCCGCTAAGGCGATCGTATCAGGCTCGCGCTGATCTGAAGCCCCATCACCGGCGTTCGGTACCGGTGATGGGGCTTCGTATCTCGTGGGTCAGCTTCCAGCCAGTTGCTCAATGACGGTGAGGAGCCCGGCGACGACGCGCGCCATTCGCTCGAAGTCGAGCCGATCGGCCGTGTCGCCCGGCTGGTGATAGTGGGGATTCCGGAACGGGGCGGTATCACTGATCATGATCGCCTGGTATCCATGGAGCCAGAACGACTGGTGGTCCGACCAGGAGATGCCGGGAATCCACGCCGGGGCGGCGGCCCCCTGTGAAGGGAAGCGGACGCTCCGCCGGAACGCGCCGATGGCGTCGCGCATCAAGCCGCGGGAGTCCAGGTTCCCCACGAACGCGATGAAGTCTCCGCGATCGGGATAGAAGAGACTGAAGGGGAACGGATAACGCTGGCTCCCGGCCGCGGTGGAGTAGAAGCCGATGCTCTCGAGGGAGATCATGGCGGGAATGCGATCGCCGCGAGCGGCGGCGCGCGCGGCGTAGGCCCAGCTCCCCATCTGGTCGGTGGCGAAGAACGGCGGCTCCTCGTTGGGAAAGAACACGAATCGGAGGGTGCGGGCCGGCCGGGCGCCGGCGAGCTGCCGCGCCAGCTCCAGCAACGCGGCCGCCCCGGTGGCGTTGTCGTCGGCGCCGGGCGTGCCTTCCGCCGTGTCGTAGTGCGCGCCCACCACGATGCTCTCCTCGGCTCGGCTGGAGCCGGGTACCGTCGCCTCGAGGTTATGGTACCATTGACCTTCCACCACGAACGCCTGGGTGTCGACCGCGAAGCCGGCCCGGGCCAGCTCGTTCGCGAGGTAATCCCTGGCGCCGACCAGGGCGGGGTAGGTCCCCGCGTGACGCTCCCCAATGGTGTCCGACAGCATCCGTACGTGGCGCTCCAGCGCGTCCCGTAACGCCTGTTCTTGGTCGGTCAATGGGGCCAGCGGCCCGTCGTAGGCGCGCCCGGGCGTCCGGATCACGAAGGCCCCCATGAGGACTAGGAGGTAGATGGGTATCGCGCCCAGCACCAACCAGCGTTCGCGTCCGGGCCAGGTCTCCGTCAGTCCGCGCAGCATGATCCACAGGGGGAACCCCACGTCCAGCGCGCCCACCAGCGCGATGGTGGGGACGGGCAGCCCGAATAGGCGCACACTGGGCACCAACAGGTGACCGGCCAGCGTGATCAGGACCAGCATTCCCCAGATGGTCGCCGCTCTCCAGACCGGGTGGGTCAGTGATCGAAGGGCGGCCCCGTGGATGGCGGCCGCGTTGGCGAGGTAGAGCGCCAGAAACACCACGGTCCAGAACAGCAGGCCGCGCAGCCGGAGCACCACCTCCCAGTAGCGGAAAAAAGACACCAGGGCGATGGCCCATCCGAGCGTGATGCCCAGGCGCAAGCCGGTGTCGGGACGCACGGACGGCGAAGGTACGTCCGCGAGAGGTGTTGAGCCAGCGAAAAGAGCAGGGGACGGACGAGCGGGCCGGCGGGCGGGGTGAGGGCCCTGCCACCGTCGGCGCGCCCGCCGCTTATCGGAGTCCGACCGCGACGCCAACCCTGAATTGCATCATGTCGGTGCGGCTCCGGATGGGCGTGTACGCCACCGTACCGTCCGGCAGATCCACCAGGCTCCCCTTGCGCAGGTACTGCGTAGGGCCGCTGAAGGCGCTCTGGACGGATAGATCCAGCATCGCGGGACGTCGGCTGGAAGACAGTTGGATCAACAGGCCACCGCCCACCGAGAGCGAGCCGGTCAGATCGTCGAAGTTGGTGGTGGTGGCGAACGCCTCTCCGCCCGAGATGCCCCGCAGCTCCGAAGTAGTCGCGAAGTAGGCGAGGCCGATGGTGCCGTACCCATATGGCCTGAGCCAGCCGCGGCCCACCGTGACCTGAGGTCCAACCCCTACGGTGGCGATGATGTTGGACGTGGTCCCTTCCAGGGCCACCCTGGGCAGGGTAGGGCTGGGGGCCACGGCAAATGCCTCCCGGCCGTAGAGCATGACCCCACCGTCCAAGCGGAGACCGACCGGAACCGACCGCACCGGGTGGTACGCGCCGAAGAGGTTGAGCCCGCCGCCCCATTGGACGTGGCGCTGGAACTCGCCCACGGGGCGCAGCACGGTACCGCCGGCGCCGAGGACGGCGCGGAAGCGGTCCGGGACCTCGCGGAGCCCCTGGGCGGCGGTGGTGGGTGCGCCGATGGTGATGGACGCCATGCCGAGGGATGCGAGCAATACCAAGGCGGGTCGCTGCATTGGGGCCTCCCGAGATAGGCTCTGCCCCTGCATGGTGCAATGAGTGTGCCGGGCGCGCGCAACCTGGGCTTCGCGCGGTATCTCATTGTTCGGGAAGCACTTCACTGGACCAAGGGGCGCGGCTCACGGGCCGCCGGACGTCCTCAAGGGGAGACAGCATAGGGCGTGCCGTTTTCGTGTCGTCCGCGCGTGACGCCTCGCGTCTCCCGTTGGACCGGCTACCTTCCCTTTGGCTACCCTCAAGGACCCCGGGCCATGTCTCCCTCCCTGCTCGCCTTCACTGCGGCCCTGCTGGCTCCGCAGTCTGCGGATCCCCTGGTGTCCGCCTCCTGGCTCGCCGAGCATCTCAACGACCCTCGAGTCGTGGTGGTGCAAGTTGACGGCCGTCGCGAGCCGTATGCGGAGGGCCACATTCCGGGTGCCCGGTTTGTGGCGCTCAGCGAGATCACGGTGGATGGGGGCCCCGGCGTTGAGTTGCCGCCGGCGGAGGAGCTGGAGCGGACCCTGAGGCGTCTGGGAATCAGCGACGACTCGCATGTCGTGATCTACAGCGCCGTCAGCCCGCTGGCCGCCGCGAGGCTGTGGATGTCGCTGGATGTTCTAGGGCACGCGGACCACGCGTCGCTGCTGAACGGCGGGTTGGTGGCCTGGCGTGCCCAGGGCGGCCCGGTCACCACATCAGTGCCTGTCGCGGAGGAGGGCACTCTCACCCATCGCACGCGGGCGCCGTTTCTGGTCACGGCCGACTGGATCCACCAGCGCCTGGACGATCCCAATGTCCTCTTGATCGACGCCCGGCCCGACAACGAGTACACCGGTGCCGACGGCGGTATGGGTGGCAGGGCCCATCCCGGTCACATTCCTGGTGCCTACCAGGTGTACTGGGAGAAGCTAGTCCAGTCCGACAACCGGTCCCAGCTGTTGCCCCTCGATGCGTTGCGCCGGGAGTTCGAAGCCGCGGGCGCCGCACCGGGCAAGGCCGTCGTCGCCTACTGCATGGTGGGCATGCGGGCGAGTCTCACGTACCTGGTGGGTCGAATGCTCGGCTACGACATGAAGTTCTACGACGGCTCGTGGCACGACTGGGGCACCCGGGACCTTCCGTACGTAACCGGGACGGCGCGCCGGTAGTCGGGGCTAGCCTATGACGCGTGGCGCCGGGCGGTTAGCTTAACGAGCCATCGATCGGGACGTAGCGCAGTCCGGTAGCGCACCTGAATGGGGTTCAGGGGGTCGCGGGTTCAAATCCCGCCGTCCCGACTTAGTAAAGGCGTGAAGCGCAACGGCTTAGCGCTTCGGGCCCTGCCGCTATCCTGCCCGCGGTTGCCGTTTGTGTTGCCGTTTCTTAGGACTGGCCTGCCAAGTCACGGATCTCGGAGCGCAACCGCTCGGCCAGCGGCTCGTTCCAGCCGCTCTTGGCATCGGTGATCACCGGTTGCTCCAATTCGCTGAGCTCGCGGAACGCGGCGAAGCGACTATCCACGGAGGCCAGGATCTCGTCGGGCTTGATCCGCTCCGAGCTCCGCACCAGGCGCCGGATCCCCTCCCAGTCGCAGACGCCGCTCTTGAGCCTGGTGAAGAACGTCTCCGGGTCGAACGGATCCCGGACCTGCCAGAGCGTGAGCACCACCAGGCGGCGCAGCAGCTCGACGTCGAACGGTGTGCCGGCGAAGCGGTGCAGATCGTAGAGGTCGCGGACTTTCGCGCGCTGGAATGCCGCCCGAACCTCCTCGGCGATCATCTCGATGGGTTCGAGGGCCCGGACGTTGAAGAGATCGAACTCGAGGTAGTCGAAGTACGCCTGGCGCTCCGTGGGCCTTGAAGCCGCGGCGAGGGTCGGACGCTCGCGCAGGCTCACCTGTAAACGAAAGCGGCCGGTGTCGTTCCAGGCATGCCGGTAGAGAACATCGCCTCCGAACGACGTGTCGTCCTCGGTCTTGTAGTACTCGTCGAACGTGAAGGTGATACCGTGGTGCTCGCGGTTGAACACCTCGACGATCTCGGTAAGGACGTCGTCCTCCGTCCGATCCGTGTCCAGCGTGAAGTCGAGGTCTTCGGAAAACCGACCACGCGTAACCCCTGGCTCGACTGACCTTGCCCCACCCACTGGACATCCCTAGCAGTCCTATGTATAGTAGCGCTAGGTATTCCGGCGGGAGCCCGTGGAGATCAACAAAGACCTGATCGCCGCATCCTCGACGCCCCTCGTCCTCGCGATCCTGGCCGAGGGCGACAGCTACGGCTACGCGATCCTCAGGCGGGTGCAGGAATTGTCCGGCGGGCGCATGGAATGGACGGACGGGATGCTCTACCCGGTGCTGCATCGGCTCGAGCGCGCCGGCCACATCCAGGCACGGTGGCAGGTCGCCGAGAGCGGCCGCCGCCGGAAGTACTACCGGATGACGCCCCAGGGCCGGGCGCAGCTCGCGGAGGAACGGCGGCAGTGGCAGACCGTCGACGCGACCCTGCGCGGCATCTGGCGGATGCTCTCCCTCGCGGTTCCGGCCGCGCCCCCTCTACAGGCAGCCTGAGCGATGCTCGAAGAGCAGATCGAACAGTGGCGGAGCTACCTCCGCAACCGGCAGGCAATCCATACCGTCGACATCGCGGAGCTCGAAGACCACCTGCGCGAACAGATCGGGGCGCTGAGCGCCGCGGGACTCGCCCCCGACGAAGCGTTCCTGGTGGCGGTGAAGCGTCTCGGCAACCTCGACGCCCTTTCCCGCGAGTTCGCCCGCGAGCACTCGGACCGCCTGTGGAAGCAGCTCGTGGTGCCAGCCGCCGACACCGGCGAGCCCCAGGCCGCGGCGCGCACCGACGCCCTCGTGGCCTTCGGTCTCGCGGTGGCGGCGGCCGTGGCCATCAAGGTGCCGGCGCTCTTCGGGATGCAGCTGGACCAGGACGCCGGCTTCTACGTCCGCAACCTGAGCCTCTTCGTGCTGCCCCTCCTGACCGGCTACTTCGTCTGGAAACGGCGCCTCGAGACCCGCACCCTCCCCTGGCTGGCCACGGCGTTCGTCGCGGCCGGCGTGTTCGCCAACGTCTACCCCTTCACGCCGGAAGGCAACACCGAAATCTTGGCGGCGATCCATGGGCCGATCGCGCTGTGGATCGTGGTGGGGGTGGCGTACGCCGGGGGCCGGTGGGGCGAGGTGGCCGGCCGCATGGACTTCATCCGCTTCTCGGGCGAGCTGTTCATCTACTACGTCCTCATTGCGCTCGGCGGCGGCGTCCTCATGGGGTTCACGGCCGGGATCTTCGAGGCCATCGGCATTGACATCGAACCCATCTTCGAGTCGTGGATCCTGCCGTGCGGCGCCGTGGGGGGCGTCTTGGTCGCCTCCTGGTTGGTGGAGGCGAAGCAGAGCGTGATCGAGAACATGGCCCCCGTGTTGGCGCGTCTCTTCACACCGCTCTTTGCCATCGTGCTGCTCGTGTTCCTGGGCATCGTGCTGGGGACTGGCCGCGGCCTCGACATCGAACGCGAAGTGCTCATCATCTTCGACCTGCTCCTCGTGGTCGTCCTGGGCCTGCTGCTCTACTCCATCTCGGCGCGCGACCCCCGGTCGCCGGCCGGCGCCTTCGACTGGCTGCTGGTCGTGCTGGTGCTCAGCGCCCTGCTCGCCGATGCGGTCGCACTGTGGGCCATCGCTGCGCGCATCACGGAGTTCGGCTTCACGCCCAACCGCGTAGCCGCCCTGGGGATGAACGTCATCCTGCTGGTCAATCTGGCGTGGTCCGCCGTGCTCTCCATCCGCTTCCTGCGCGGGCGCGGCGCGTTCGCGGACCTCGAACGGTGGCAGACGAACTACCTCTGGGTCTATGCCGTGTGGGCGGCGATCGTGGTGATCACTTTTCCACCGATTTTCAGGTTCATCTGAACATGAAGACACTGCTGCTGACCCTGCTTGCCGCCGCCCCGGCGGCCGCGCAATCGGACTCCGCCCTCGTGCAGCGGCTCGATTCCATCGCCGGGTACTGGGTGCAGAGGGATATCGCCGTCGGCATCGTCGCGGCCGTGGTCAAGGGGAACGACACGCTGCTCCTGCGGTCCTATGGCAAGGCCGACGTCGAATGGGATGTCCCGATGCCGCTCGATGCGATGTTCGAGATCGGCTCCGTCACCAAGCAGTTCACCGCCGTCGCGCTGCTCCAGCTTCGCGACCAGGGGAAGCTCAGTCTCGACGACGACATCACCCGGTGGCTCCCGGACTTCGACACGCGCGGCCACACCGTGACGCTGCGCCACCTGCTCGATCACACGTCGGGAATCGCAGACTTCACCGAGACGCGGGAGTTCGGCAGCCTGTCGACGAACATCCGCTTCCCTCGCGATTCGGCGTACGCGCTGCTCCAGCGCCAATCCCCCCAGTTCGAGCCGGGCGCGGCGCAGATCTACAACAACTCCGGCTTCTGGCTCCTTGGCCTCGTGATCGAGCGGGCGAGCGGGATGACGTACGAGGATTACATCGAGGAGCACCTCTTCGCACCGCTCGGCATGACGCGGTCGATGTACTGCCACAGCGAGGAGAACATCCCGCGCCGTGCGCATGGCTACTTCGTCTCACGGGACCGTCTGATCCGCCGGGCGTGGACCGTGGCGCACACCTGGCCCTTCGCCGCCGGTTCGCTCTGCTCGACCGCGGGCGACATGGTCACCTGGCTCCGGGCGCTGCACGGCGGCAGGGTGCTCACATCCGCGTCGTACGCCGACTTCATTACGCCGTCCCGGCTGAACGACGGGACGCCACTGCGGTACAGCATGGGCCTCCAGGTCGGGCCGGATCCCAGCGGACTCAGGTACATCGGGCACGGCGGCAGGGGCCCCGGCTTCTGGGTGGAGACGGGCTGGTATCCCGAGGCGCAGATGGCGGTGGTCGTCATGATCAACAACGTCGGCCCACTCGATCCGCAGGAGGTGTCGACCTACCTCGCCGACGAGGTGCTCGGCTGGACGCCTCCGCCGCCGCAGCGATTCACCGGCGACCCCGCGCCGCTCGTCGGCCGGTATGCGGGCCCGGGACGGGGCGAAAACATGAACGTCGAGGTCGTGCAAACGCCGGAGGGACTCGGCTTTTCCATGAACGGTTCGCCGCCGCGCGTGATCCCGTGGATCGAGGGCCTCACGTTTGGTCGGGGGCTGCCGCGGCTGATCTTCCGTCGCGCGAACGGCGACAGCGGCCCGGTGACGGAACTACGGTACAGCATGCCCGGCGCGCACCTCGTGCTCAGGAGGCAGTGATACGACAGCGCCCATCAGCGATCTCACACGCATTGATGGGGTTCAGGGGGTCGCGAGTGGAGCTGCGGCCGCTTCGCGGCCTCGCTCTACTTCGCAACCATCCCGCCGTCCCGACTACGAAAGCCGACTGTGATGGCCGGCTTTCTTGGACGTTGCTCCCACCTCGCCCATTCGAAATGCGAGTATTCGTGTCCTTGGAGCGTTCTCTGACAGTCCCTAATATTGGCCCGAGTTGTTGTTCGCGGTGCTCGCCAGCCCCGCCTGCCTGAAGGACGCTCTCCCCCCAGCCCGCCCCTCCCGCGACGGGAGCGCGGCACCCGTGTCCAGTGGATCACCACCCTGGAAGGGGGGACTTATGCGAGAAATCGTCGAGCAACGTGCAGGCCATAGGGCCTTAGCCGCTCTGAAGCTCAAGACCGCGTGTGCCGTTCTATGGTCAGTAGTAGTTGCGTTCGCCGCGTGGAGCTGTGAGAGATCGCCGACCGGCGTGGATGCGGAACCGGTCACCCCGCCTCTCTTCAGCCACGCGCCTCCTGGGCCCTACGCGTACGCCGTCGACGTGAACAACTACCATCTCACCCTGACGGACGGTGACGGGTACTACTCCGAGGGCAAGCCGCTGAGGGACGGATCCTACAAGGAAAGCTCGGTCCTCTACGGGGGCGGTCTCGCCTACGGCAACGGTCCCGCCTCCGTCTTCTACTACGACCCGCAGGGAATCGGAGCCAGCTTCAAGACGACGTGGCCGGCGGACGGAGGACTCGTGGTCGACGTCCTCGCGCCCGGGCCCTACGCCGAGCATCAGACGGTGACCGTGATGCTCGAGTCGGTAGACGCCCAGTATCAGTCCCGCGTCCCCCTCGGACTCGTCACGGTCCGCGAGACGTTTGCGTACACGGCTCCTCCGGATGATGACTACATCATCCTCAAGTACACGCTCGACAATTTCACCAGCAAGGACGTGACCGGCCTGCACCTCGGCCAGGTGCTGGACATCGACGCGGGCTCGCTCGCCGGCGACGACTTCGTGCAGTACGACGCGGCGAACCAGCTGGCGTTCGTCACGTCGGCCGCGCCCGATGTGGTCTCAGGTCAGCTGGTGCTGGAGGGAGGCGTGTCCAGCTACCAGCGGTGGTGGGTCGGCCAGGACCCGTGGCCGCTGGCTGCCTGGTACGCGCTGCTGAGCGGAGGCATGGGCCCCCAGGGTCGCTGGGGTCCAGACGATGTCCGCCACCTCCTGGCCGCCGGTCCCGTGACGATCCCGGCGGGAGGCGCGACGGTCATCGCCTTCGCGCTGGTGGCCGGCGACGATCCGGCGGACCTGTACGTCAACGCCGCCGCGGCGAAGGCGAAGTGGGCGTCCCTGCCGGCCGCCGCCAAGGGTCCGTACACGACGCCGCTGACCGACCTGTCGATCGCCCCGCGCGTCATCAACCTGGCCGCCCCGGGCATGTTCAACGTGCTGTTCGAGTTCCGTTCGGCGGCCGAGGCGGCCAAGGCGGTCAGCGCGATCTGCAGCGGCGCGCGCCCGTTCCGGGCCAACGAGATGAAGGGCACGCGGGTCCGCGCGTTCTTCCACACCGCCGATCTCTATGCGAGGTTGCGGCCCGGGGAGCCGATCGTCTGCGATGGCAGACTGTCGGACGGGACGCGTTTCATTGGGGCGGATGACCCCAGGCTGATGCGCGCCATGGCTCCGTTTACGCGGCTGACATTCAACCCCGCCAACGACGTCGATCCGAGCTGGTCGCCCGATGGGAAGTCCATCGTGTTCGCCTCCGATCGTGGCCGCGCCTCGGGCGACTACGCGATCTGGCGCATGGATGTCGGGGCGGGCGAGGCCGGCGCCGTGCAGGTGACGCCGGCGGGCGGAAGGGAGCCGGACTGGTCGCCGGACGGCTCGACGATCGTGTTCTCGGGCGGGAACATCTTCACGGTTCCAGCCGGCGGCGGTGACCGGACCGCGCTGACCGGGCCCGAGAGCGGGGTGGACTGGACCCCACGGTACTCGCCGGATGGAACCGAGATCGTGTTCCGGCGCGAACCGCCCGGAGGGCGGCTGGAAATCTGGAAGATGACCGCGGCAGGCGAGCTGACCGGGCCGCCGGCCGTCCGGCTCGCCTTCGAAGGCGAGTGGCAGCATCAGCCGGCATGGTCCCCGGATGGCGAGCGGATCTACTTCGTGTCGGTCGATCCCAGGCCTGGCGGTTTCGGCATCTACACGGTCGATGCGGCAACCGGAGAGCCCGCGACGGAAATCACCGGTCGCGAAGAGGGCTGGGAGAACTATGGAGAGCCGGCTCCGTCTCCGGATGGCCGGACGCTCGCGTTCCTCTCGGCCGGCCAATCCTTCTCGAACATCATCCTGCAGGACCTCAGAACCGGAACGCACAGCGCGGTGCTCACGGATCCGCCCCTGGTGGCCTACCCCTTCGTGAACCTGGAGTACTCACCCGACGGGAAACGCCTGCTGTTTGTCTCCGGGCATGACATCTACGTGGTGGAGGTTCCCAGGATGTGAGCCAACGATCGGCGGTTCGATGAAGACCGTCTCGATGGAATGCTTGCGGAACCGGGCGGGTCCGAACCTTCGAGGACGGGTCGGACCCGCAGCAGCTCCACGGCACCATGCCGTCGTGGCGCTCGCGTTCTTCGACCCATGCCGAGCACTGTCCGTCCCGTTCGTCGGGACGGCGGGATGCCGCTGGAAGCGGCGGCTCGGCGGATGCGTGACTGATCCCCCTTCAGGGGTCAGACGGTTTCCGTTCGGGTCGCCGGTTTTCTCGGCAAGGTCCGGCATGCCACCCGGCAGGATGCCGGACCCGATGCTCGGAAGTCGTTGAATGCCGACAACTTGTCGTTTTCGCGGTTTTCCCTGACCCGCATGGGGTTCAGGGCGTCGCAGGTGGAGCTGCGGTCGCTTCGCGGCCTCGCTCTGCTTCGCAGCACATCCCGCCGTCCCGATTACTTCCGATGCCGGGCCTCACCCCCTGCGCCCGGCCGTCTGAATGACGACCACAACGCGGTGCCGGCGACGATCACGTTAGCCACGACCACGGGTGGCTCGTGGATCAGCACTCCGTACACCAACCACGTCAGGGCGCCCACGCTCTGGATGCGACGCAGCGTGGCCGGCTGCCTGAAGAAGTACGAGCTCACCACAACAGCCGTTGCCAGCCACCCGATCCCGTCAGCCATGGTCGTCCCCCGTCAGTGACCCCGCATATATACAACCTCGCCGTCCGCCCTCGCGCGACGGGGTGGAGGTCCAGGACCCTGGCGGAAGTCAGAATGGGAAGCCAGGTTCGAGGGCGAAGGAATCCTCGGTGATCTTCTCGTCCTCCCTGTGGGTGCTTGGCGCCGCCGCGTCACTGCTCCAGGCCGGGACTGCCACGGCAGCCGGCGACCGGCCGGATTCCGCGCTGTTCATTCGTGTTAACCAAATCGGTTATCTCCCAGCCGCACCCAAAGTGGCCGTGGCCTGCGCCCTGAAGCACCGTGCCGTGGAGCGCTTCACGGTGACGGATACGACGGGACGTCCGGTCCTGCGGGCCCAGGCGGCACAACCGGCCGGAGCGTTCGGCCCGTGCGTGGAGACCTATCGGTTGGATTTTTCGTCGCTGCAGATCCCGGGCTCTTACCGTGTCGTCGCCGCTGATGTCAGGTCACCCACGATCCGGATCACGCCCGACGCCTACCTGGGCGCGGCCGACACCCTGCTCGCCTACCTGCGGGAGCAACGGTCGGGATTCAACCCGGTCTTCCGGGACTCGGTGCACCAGCAGAGCGACGCCATCCTGGTGGACCATCCCACGCGCAGCGGCGCGTTTATCCCGGTGAGCGGCGGCTGGGCGGACGCTTCGGATTACCTGCAATACGGTACCACGTCGGCCCACGCCACCATCATGTTGCTCACGGCCTTCCGTGATCACCCACGGGTGTTTGGCGACCACTTCGACGCGAGCGGCCTGCCAGGCTCGAACGGTATGCCCGACGTGCTGGACGAGGCCCGCTGGGGTCTCGAGTGGCTGCTCCGCATGTACCCCGAGGACGACCTGCTCCTGAACCAGCTGGGCGACGACCGCGACCATGCCTTCTGGGACCTGCCGACCACCGACTCGTCGGACTACGGCTGGGGACGGGGGGGCTTCCGGCCGGTCTACCCCTGTACCGGGAAGCCTCAAGGCCTGTTCGATGACAAGAACCGCTCCACCGGTCTCGCCTCCACCGCCGGCAAGTACGCCGCGGCCTTCGCACTCGGCGCGATCGTCCTCGGTGAGCGGGAGCTGGCGTTTGCCCAGAGCCTCCGCGGCCGGGCCGTTGCCGCCTACGCCTTAGCTGAACGATATCCGGGTGTGTGCCAGACCGCGCCGGCCCGCTCGCCCTATTTCTACGAAGAAGAGAATTGGACCGACGACATGGAGCTTGCCGCGGCCACCCTTTTTGGGCTCACAGGGGAGCGCCATTACCTCGACGCCGCCCTGGCGTACGCCGCCCAGGAACCCGTGACGCCGTGGATGGGGCAGGACACCGCGCGGCACTATCAGTGGTACCCGTGGCACAACCAGGGACACTACGAGCTGTGGCGTGTGGGCGACGAGGCGACCAAGAGCCTGATGGCCGATTACTACCGGCGTGGGCTCGAGGCCGTGGCGGAGCGGGCACGGAACGGGTTCCGGGTTGGGATCCCCTTCATCTGGTGCTCGAACAACTTGCTGGCATCGTTCGCGACCCAGGCCTATCTCTACCGCAACATGTCCGGCGACACGACCTACCTGTCATATGAACGCGGGGCCCTGGACTGGCTGTTTGGTGCCAACCCCTGGGGCGTCTCCATGGTCATCGGCCTCCCGTCCTGGGGAGCTTTCCCCCGAGATCCGCACTCGGTGGTTGCGAAGGACCTCGGCCTCCAACTGACCGGCGGACTGGTGGACGGTCCGGTGTACCGCTCCATCTTCGAGAGTCTCCGAGGCATCCATCTGGCTCAGCCGGACGAATACGCGCCGTTCAACGCCGGGAGCCCGGTGTACCACGACGACGTGGGCGACTACTCGACCAACGAGCCGATTATGGACGGGACGGCCAACCTCACCTACCTGCTCGCCGGCATGGCGGCGAGCGGGCGGTTTTGACACGCCCCGCCGCCGGCGACGGCTAACCACCTGTCGAAGAGGTGTGGGTCCATTGGCCTCGACTCCACAGGTCAGTTGCGCTACTCCGTCTCGTACGTCGCCAGCAGCTCAGCTCTCGGTCCTCTGGCTGCCGGTGCGCGTCGCCCACCCGCTCAACTGCCTCCCAACGGGGAGCACCCGCACGCGCACCCCGGTCGCCGCGAAGATCGCGTTCGCCACGGCCGCCACGGGTCATGGCACTCCCGGCTCCCCGACCCCTCCAGGCTGTCCTTCGCTCTCCACGACGTGCACATCCACGGACCGCGGCGCGGCCCGCATCCGCGTCACGCCGTAGTCCCCGTAGTTGCTCTGCACCACGCGCCCGTTGGCGAAGGCGATCTCGCTGTAGAGCGTGTTGCTCATCGCCATGACCAGCGCCCCTTCCATCTGCGCCTTCACCCGGTCGGGGTTGGCCACGAAGCCGGCGTCGATCGCCACGGTCGCCCGCGGCACCAGCACGGTGCCGTCGGGGAGGACCTCCACCTCCACCACCGTCGCCACGTACGACAGGAAGCTCCGATGCATGGCAATGCCGCGCCCCTTGCCCCGCGGGAGGCTGCTGCCCCAGCCGCTCCGTTCGGCCGCCAATTGCACCACGCGACGCGCGCGGCCGGAGTCCAGCGGGTGATCGGTCCACGTCGCGCCGTAATTGCTGGCCGGGGCCACTAGTCCGGCCTTCGACAAGTCCACCTGCCGGTCGCCGCCGATCAGCGCCAACAGGAACGCCACGGGATCCTTGCCCGCGGCATACGCCAGCTCGTCGACGAACGATCCGATGGCGAAGCCATGATGGATCGCGTTGACGCTCCGGTACCAGCCGATGCGCGTGTGCGCCACGGCGGGGCACACTTCGATGCTCATGTTGGGGATGTCGAACGGGACGTCGCTGGCCCCGTTCGTGAGCTCGTCCGGTTCTGGGCCGGTGATGCCTGGCGCGAACGTGGCGCTGATGGACGGATACGCTGACCGATGGAGCCACGCCGTCACACGGCCCGTCGCGTCCAGGCCACCCTCGAGACGGTGCGCCGCGACGGCGTGGTAGTAGGAGTGCCGCAGGTCGTCCTCGCGGGTCCACTGCACCCGCACCGGGGCGCCCACCTCGCGCGCGAGGTACGCCGCCTCGCAGACGAAATCGGGCTTTGATTTCCGGCCGAACGCGCCACCCAGCAGGGTCACGTGCACGGTGACGTTGGCGAGGTCCACCTTGAGGTACTCGGCGATGGACTTCCGCGCATCCTGTGGCGACTGCGTGGGCGCCCACGCCTCCACCCTTCCGTCG
>Ga0209751_10002548_pt1 | contig 18063 bp, 17 predicted proteins | sample RifCSP13_1_FD_184019 | JGI IMG/M metagenome (GOLD analysis project Ga0209751, IMG submission 184019) | Soil microbial communities from Rifle, Colorado - Rifle CSP2_sed 13_1 (SPAdes) (version 2) | ecosystem: Environmental > Terrestrial > Deep subsurface > Rock core/Sediment | place: Rifle... | reverse complement strand
CTTCCACGTAGAGGAGCTCGCGCGCCGCGCTACCGTCCCCCCACAGAGTGACCTTGTCTGTTTTGTCCATGCGTGCCTTAAAAAACTTGTTGATGAGCGCAGGAACCACGTGCGCAGACGCAGGGTCGAACGAATCTCCAGGGCCGTAGAGATTGCAAGGAATCGCTGTAATGTAAGAGGTCCCGTATTGTCGATTGTACGACAAACACAGGGAAAGCCCGGCCAACTTTGCAATAGCGTAGGGCTCACTCGTAGGCTCCATTCTACCTGTCATCAGCGCGTCTGGGCTCATCGGCTGGCGACAGTGCTTTGGGTAGATGCAGGCACTGCCGAAATTGAGCAGTCGTCTCACCCCTACCTTCCACGAGCAATGGATGAGATTGGTTTCTATGGCGAGGTTTTCGTATATGAATTCTGCAGGGTAAAGGGAATTTGCCAGGATCCCCCCGACTTTGCCCGCAGCAACGATGATGATATCGGGCCTGGTTCTTTGGAAAAAGTTTTCCACCGCACGGCTATCGGTGAGATCCAACTCCGACCTAGCCGCCTTTATAAGCTCCACGCCCTCTAGTCGCGATAGACGCTTGCATAATGCAGAACCAACAAGACCGGTGTGTCCCGCTATATAAACCTTGAGATGTTCCAAGGGAGGCATTGGGCGGACTTAAAACGGACCTTTGAAACGCTGTTCGTAGCTATAAAAGGACTCCCTGCTCAAATCAGCTTCCTCAAGCCCCAACAGCTTTTCCACGGCTCGGATAAGGGTCGCCGCGGAAGGGTAAAAGAGATTCTCAAGTGGTCTGGTAGTGGGACAGGGAACGGGGAGGAATCCAAGCCTCTCAATGGGGCGATCCAAATGGCCAAAACATCTTTGACCAATCAATGCCGCAAGTTCTGCCCCAAAGCCGCAGAAGACCCAGTCATAGTCCGCCACGACGCAGTTTCTGGTCTTTTTTACAGAGCCGATAATCGTTTGCTCATCCAGCGGGGAGACGGTCCGCACGTCTACAACCTCGACCTCTACGCCCTTCCTGGCCAAGACCTCGGCGGCCTTCAAAGCCTCCAAGTTCATCCAAGAAGAACATACCAACGAAACGGCATCTCCCGCCCGGAGCACGGCGGCCTGGCCCAAAGGGACAACCCTTTCATCGTCGACCTCTCCCGCGATGTCATAGAGCCATCGATGCTCAAGGAAAATTATCGGATTATCGTCCTGGATCGAAGAACGCAAAAGGCCATAACCATCCTGCGGCGTCGTCGGCAGCACAACTTTAAGGCCCGGAAAATGGGCAAAGACACTGTGAAGAGACTTGCTGTGTTGCGCAGACTGTCCCCAGCCACGTCCAATCACAGCTCGGATAACAAGCGGGATCCTCAGCTTTCCCCCACTCATATAACGGAGATTGGACATCATGTTGCCGATTTGGTTCATGGCTAGGAGGATAAAGTCAGCTCGAATGTGGACATGAATAGGCCTTAACCCCGAAATCGCAGCCCCCAGGGCAACCCCTGTCATGGCGTCTTCAGACAGCGGCGTGCCAAAGCATCGTTCAGCTCCGAATTTTTCCACCAGACCATGGGTGCTGCCAAAAATTCTCTTGTGGTCATCCACGTCGAGGCCAAATACAAATACGGAGGGGTCGCGCTCCATCTCCTTGATGAGCGCAAGATTCACGGCTTCTCTAAAGGTGATGGAAGACTTCATGCAAGAACATCTCTATACAGTTCCGCTGGCGGAGCGAAAGGTGCTTTCTGTGCGGCTTCTACAGCACGTCGCACTCGCTCCCGCACCTCTACCCTGACAACCTCTAGATCCTGGAGGGTGCAACCGCTTCTCAGCAATTCCTTCTCAAAGCGCAGAACCGGATCGAGGCCCTCGGATTCCTCCCGGCTCGGCCTGCAGCGGTAACCAACGTCAAAGTCCTCTCTCGGCCCCACATGCTCTAAGAAACGGAGATACGTGAAGTGCAGGAAGGCAGGCTTCGGTTTTTCGGACATCATCTGAAGTGCCTGACGGGTGCGCCGAATAACACCCAACACATCGCTGCCATCTCCGCCAGCCTGATAGCAGTCGAAAGCGGCAACGGCTTCTGGGATGGATCGAAACCCTCGGCGCTCGGCAGCATGCGCATGGATTGCTAAGCTGTTATCCTCGCAAACAAATAAAATCCGCAACTGCTTGAGGCAAGCAAAGTTCAGACTCTCCCAAAACACCCCCTCCTCTATGGCGCCATCTCCAAAGAAAACCACCACAATACCCGAGGTTTTTCTATAGGCTTCCGCAAACGCGGCGCCGACGGCTACAGGAATCGTGGTGCCCACTACTGCAGAAGTCGCCATGAGCCCGAACTCCGGCGCGGACAAATGCATCGACCCTGCTTTTCCTTTCCCGGGCCCAGAGAGTCTCCCGTAGAGTTCCGCGAAAAACCCGTCCGGATCGCCAGTCACTGTCAGGTACAGGGCATGATTTCGATAGGTCCCAAAGGTCCTCGAATTCGCCGGGAGACAATGGCAGACACCCACAGAAATACCTTCGGCTCCGATGCCCAGGTGGACAGGGGTTTTCATCTCATCTTTCAAATACTCCTCGCGGATCTTCTCCTCGGCCTGACGAATCAGGACCAACTTACGATACAGAGCAATCGCTTCTTCTCTTTCCATTTTGTCTTGGCTCCGCAGGCAACCCAGTGGGGCACCCGATTAAGCGAAATAGGCGCGAATACTCTCCGCAGCATAACCGATGTCGTCATCAGTAAGGTATTGATGGATCCCAAAATGGAGCCCAGTTCTACCGATCCTCTCGGACACTGGAAAATCACCCGCTCTATAGCCCAAAAAAGCGAACGCCTTATGTTGCGTAGGAAGAGATCCAAAAAGGGTCTTGCATTGGATCCCGCGCTCTTCCAGATAATTGTACAATCCGTCCATCGTTCTCTTTTTATCTCTCATCACAAGAGCGAACGCGTGGGGAGAAACCACTTCGTCGCGGCCGTCGCGATACAATATGAGATGTTCTTCCAAAGACGAGAGCATATCGAGTAAGCGCAACAGGTGCCGCCTACGAGTGTTGAAAGTCCCATCGAACATCTCCAATCCTTCTCTCCCAATGGCAGCCTCCAGGTCATTCATCTTAGAGTTGAACCCCACCCGATCAAAGTGAAAATACAGGTGCCCACCTCGCCGACCATGAGTTCGGATCGAGCGACAAAGAGCAGCCGTCTCCGCGTCGTTGGTAACGATCATCCCGCCCTCACCGCTGCAAATGAGATGGGCAGCGTAAAAGCTAAACAATCCCAGACTGCCAAATGATCCCACAATCGTTCCGTCTAACGAAGCGCCATGCGCCTCACAACAGTCCTCAATCACGGGAAGATTATGGCGCCGGGCGATTTCCAGGATCTCATGCATCTTGCAGGGTTTCCCCATGGTGTGGACCACCTGGATCGCCCTTGTCCTAGGTGTGATGGCGGCTTCAATCAGGGAAGGATCCATGTTAAGCGTGCCTAACTCTACGTCAACGAATTTTGGCACCAGCCCGGCAGCCAGGATACAATTGGCCGTTGCAGTGAAAGCGAGGGCGGGCGTAACCACCTCATCTCCTCTCTGGGACCCGAGGTCGTGCAGCGAGCAACAGGCTAAGATTCCAGCATCTGTTCCTGAGCTGGTGGCAATGGCATGGCCGTAGCCGAACCGCTTGGCAAACCCTGCCTCGAAAGCCTCTACGTTAGGGCCCTCGGAGACCCAATTGCGATTCAGAGCTTCCTCAAGATATTTGCGCCCTAATTCACCAACCTGGATGTGGCCAAAAGTGATGCGATATTTCCCTATCACGGGTTCCTCAAGTCAAAAAGGCTTAGTTCTTCATCGGCCTTGGCATAACATTGGGGCGTGCCGATATCGAGCAGCCGCCCCTCAGAGCAAAAGACGCGTCCTGCCGCCGGGCCCAACAGTGTCATGAGATTACCCTCGAGATCGTATCTCCCCGAAGGCCAGGATGATACCATGGTTCTATCCAGAACATAAATGCCCGCATTGATCCAACCGCGAGATCGGCCGCTAGGAGAAAAACCGATAATTCTATTCTGCATCCCAATGTCTAACGCACCTTTGCTTTCGGCTCCGCCAAGAACGTTCTCGGCCCTGGCTGCCACCATAGTAAAAGAGGCCCCCATTCGGGCGTGAGACTCGACGACGGGAACCAAGGGCTGGGAGATATAGGAGTCTCCATTCATCCCTATAAAGGCTTCCGACTGAATATACATGGCAGCGTTTCTCAGTGCACCTCCTGTTCCCAGAGGTTCCTCCTCAGGTACTAGAATCGTATCCCTGAGAAAATCACTGTACTTCGATAAAAAAGCCTGGAATTTTTCGGCTAGGTAATGCGTGGTTATTATGAAGCGACCGAAACCCTCCTTCCTCATCCTACAGAGCAGGTGAAACAAAAAAGGATGCTCCCCTATGGGAAGCAGAGGCTTAGGAGTATTCTTAGTTAGCCCTCCCAATCGAGTTCCCTTGCCTCCGCACAAAACAACAACGTCCGTCGTTGCAGGTTTTAGCTCCAAAGCCAACGAAAAATCTCCCAAACAAAGAAAGGAGAACCTTTACGTACCAGGGAAAATGTAATATTTTACCTTAATGACCATGCTCCGACAAGCTCTTTACTATCCTGCTCCTTCCCGTAGTGGAGCCAAAAGGATCACCGAGTGGAAAAACGTAGGCCATTAAGGGTACTCATTCTTACCTCGAGCTACCCACGCAGCAGCGAGGATACTGCTGGTGTTTTTTTGCGTTATCTGGCAGAGAACCTAAGCCAAAGCGGTCTAGAGGTTCATGTGCTGGCCCCCGCTGATAGAGAACGAGGAACGCGCGTGGAAGGTGGCATTCATGTCCACCGATTCCAATATTTTCCCACTCGCTTCCAGAAGCTGGCCTACGGTTCGGGAATACTCCCTAACTTGAAGCAGAATCCGTGGCTCTGGATCGAGGTTCCTTTTTTTGTCACGCTGATGGGGTATGCTCTTCTACGCCAGCTCTCGAAGGAACGTCCTGATCTCATCCATGCACACTGGGTTCTCCCCCAAGGTCTGATCGCAGTGCTTGCCAAACTGTTTTACAAGCTTCCGGTTATCACTACCGCACACGGAGGCGACGCCTTTGCCCTGAGGGGTCGGCTATTGGGCAGTCTGAAGCGCTTTGTGCTGCGGTATGGCGATGCCTGGACATCAAACACCCAGGCTACCTCTTATGCCTTTGAACAGGACGGATCGCTCCCGAATCCTTACATTATTCCGATGGGAGTGGACGTACAGCGCTTCCACAGCGGCCATCGGAAACCCTTACGCAGAAAGCTACCAGAAGACGAATTGCTTGTTCTGTTCGTCGGCCGTTTGGTTGAAAAAAAGGGGGTCGACGATCTCCTGCGGGCGTTTTCCCTCCTTCCCGCTGCACTACGTGCCAAGACAACCCTGTGGGTGGTCGGAGACGGCGAGCAGCGCCCCTGGTTGCAGCAATACACTGAAGATCTGGGCATCAGCAGTAAGGTTTACTTCTGGGGACAAACCAGCAACGATCTCTTGCCAGACTTTTACGCTGCCGCAGATCTATTTGTGGCCCCCTCCGTCGAGATTCCATCGGGGGATACCGAAGGACAAGGCGTTGTGCTTTTAGAAGCCTTCGCGGCTCGGTTATGCGTAGTCGCCACCCGGGTAGGGGGAATCAGCGAGGTGGTCGAAGACGGGTATACGGGAATGCTCGTAGAAGCCCATAACCCGCAGCAACTAGCTGCAACCATAGAAAAACTGTTAAGTGACAGCAATCTCCGCAAAGGGCTGGCAGAAAATGCCCATGCTAAGGTAAAAAAAGACTACGAGTGGGAAAAAATTGCGATCGCCTTCGAAAGCCTCTACCGCGACTTAATTCACACGAAGGACAACATTAAGAGCCATGATACAAGCGCCTAAGAATCTGTCTTATCGGCGCAGGAATGGCCTGGCGCAAGAAATCTCTAACGGAAAACACAAGTTCCTGGGGCAGTGGCTCAGTCGGGGCTGGGGTTATATGGTCCAAGGACTTCAGCAAACCCTGATAATAGAACATCTCCTCAAACGGCTTCCCTCGAGTTAAAGTACTTAGATACTTCAGCATCATCGCTACGTTCACAGGATTGGGGTGTAAACGAATAGACTCCCACAGTGCAAACAGCGTCCCCTTCATGGTGAGATCGGGAGCCAAAACATTATCCCTCAACTTCATGGTATTATCCGCATCAGCATAAACAAACCGTTTGTCATTGTAGTCCCCATCCCTCTGGCACCCTCGGATTTTCCTTGCCCTCCGTTATCGCCTGCCGCCTCGCTTGGAAAAATCGGTAGTTATCTTCCGGCGTCCGCACCTTCGGCTTCATCTTGCCAGGTATCTGTGCTTGCCCTGAGAGCGTCAGCTTCTTCAGTCTGACGTGGGGGTTCAACGCAAAGCGATGCCCGATGTGGTTCGCGCGCGTGCCGAGGTCTATGTCGTTTGAGCCGTACCCGCCGCAATATCTCTCGTCCCAACCGTTGAGATCCCGCAATGTCTGCATCGGCATCGATTCTCCTATCATGTAGGCGAAATCGCCCGGTATCTCCACCGTGCCGTCAAGGTGAACTATCCCGCGCAGCCCGCGCCGCTCCCGGTACACCGGTTCGCTCACGGTGAAGAACTCAGCGGGCGTCTTGGCGGTAAATGCAAAAAATCGAAGCGCGCGCTCCGGAATTGCGACGACCCGATCTTAGCGGCCCTCTCGTGGTAGAATTCGTCAACCAGCACAACCCGAATCGTTCCTTGATCGTCTGCACCTGCATCGAGTGATAGATTATATCCAAGCCGCCGAGCTTGGCTGTGGTCACGACCACCGATACTTTTACGTCATCCACTTAGCTATCTTGTCGGTGACCGTCTCGACGTCCAACCCGTGTAGCATCCGATCTCGAAAGCGACCATGCCAGGCCGGGCTACCTTTCTCACCAAGCTCTGAAGTAACTCTCCCTCGTCCGGCTGCATACCGCCTGCAATGAAATCCTGCCCGTCACCCGATTTGGTCCAGACCATGATTTGCCTCGCCCGGTAGTTTCATGTCTCCTTCGGATGCCGCATAAGCGGCTGGAACGATGACCACCTCAAGAACCGCTTCTTCCACAGCTTGAGCACCCGGTACATCTGTAAGAGGAAGCCGAGAGTCCCGTGCTTGTGCCACACGGGGAGCCAACGCCACGGCTTCGAGTAGATCATCACGAAGCCCTCGTTCTGTTTGTCAATCAAATCCTGGGCCGTCAGGTCGCCGACGTTCGTCACCGCGTTCCCGTAGCGGAGGTAGTCGGAGAAGTCCTCAGAGAGCAGCTCGACCCCGTGCTCGCCGCCGACCGCCATCTCGTGGAACTCCGTCCCAGGATACGGGATCGCTATGGCGAGGTTCGCTTGCTTGATGTCCCGCTGCGACGCCACCCACTCAAGCGTGTGCTGTATCGTCTCCTTCGTCTCTCCCGGAAGGCCGATCATCAGCGAGTTCATCGCTTCGACGCCGTGTCTTGAGCAAATCCGGTTCGCTTCCGGGTACGCCTCCATCGGAACCTTCTTCTGCATGGTGACGCGCATGACCGGATCTATGGTCTCAAGGCCGAAGGAGAGCCGTATGAGGCCGCTTCGGGCGAGCCGCTCGATCAGCTTGTCGTTGACCAGGTTCGCCCGCGTGCTGGATTCGAAGGTGAACTTCAGCCCCTCCGCGTCCATGCGGTCGCATATCTCGACGATGTGTTCCGGCCAGAAGGTGAGCACATCATCCACGATGTAGATATGCTTGATGTAAGGAAAGCGTTCCGCCACATCTTTCATTTCCTCCACGACACGCTTAGGGGATTTCATGCTGTACCGGGTAGTTTTCAGGGCATCGCTCGCGCAAAAAATACAGGTCCAAGGACACCCACGGGCCGTTTGTAGGGAGGTGAAATTGTGTCTGCCGACGGGCGTGCCCAACTTATATTTTGTCATGTTTAGCAGATTGCGCGCCGGAAGCGGAAACCTATCTAGCGGGTGCTCGCCCGCCATGTCGCTTTTCCGCATCGCCTCGGTCATCACCCATCGTTCGCCGGTGGAAAAGATCTCTCCCGCCTTCCTGAAAAGAATTCCCTTAACTTTGCCGAAGTCCCTGGAGCCAGTGAAGACATCGAGAAACTCTGGCAGGCTGTCTTCCGCTTCGCCCATAAAGCCGTAGTCGAATTGCGGCAGGAGTGCCTTCTCCTTCATAATTGTAATGTGCGGGCCACCGACCATGATCGGGATATCGGGATTTAGTTTCTTAACTTCTGCGGCAGCATCACAGGTCAGGTGGAAGAACGGGGAGTAGGCAGAGAACCCAACGAGGTCGGGATTAGTCTGCAAGATCCTCTCGGCGAGTTTCTTAGCCGGGAGCCCTTCAGCTTCGCCGTCGATGATAACCGCCTCATGCCCTGCTGCCTCAACCACGGCTCCAAGAAGGGCCAAGTTAAGCGGAGGCCAGGTGCTGTTGCGCTTGGCGAAGTGCCCGAAGAGGCCGTACTCGCCGGTCCATTGGGCGTATCCGAAGGTCACCCGCATGTTGTCCTTCTATATCATATTTCCCCGAATCAACATATATAATTCATGGAGCATTAGAATACCTTCTTGACTACACGGGAAGCCGCCAATCTGCAACGACATAAGGCCGTAGTCTTATTTGTCAAATTGGCGTTTGCTTTCTATAGCGTCAATTACGGCGTCTGCGGTTGACGGATCTGTGGGCTGTATCGCCCTACCCCAACCGTCATAATACCCTTCGAACGTGAAAAAATGCTCAAATCCTTGGGGGCTACGAATGCGATTCAGGTATTTGCCTTCTATGACAGTCCAATCCCCCTTTATGAGTTTTCTTGGATGAGGCATCAAGGGAGGCACCGCATGAGACGCTTCTTAGCGATTGCCATCACGCGGTCCCATAGTTTTCTCGGCTGATCGCTCGGCTGTGCGGACGCATGATGAGGCGTCGATCTGTTGGTCAGAGAACGGAGCAGATCCTGGTAGTAGTAGATTTCTTCAAATGGTTTCCCCCGAGTCAAAGTATTCAGATATTTGAGCATCATCGCCACGTTTACGGGATTTGGATGTAAGCGGATGGATTCCCAGAGCGCGAACAAGGCGCCTTTCATGGTGAGATCAGGAGCCAAAATATTATCCCTCAGCGTCATCGTGTTGTCTGCATCCGCGTAAACAAAGCAATCCTGCCTTGCAATTTCCTCGACCAGCCTCTCACTCATCTGCTGGTTTTCTTTTTTATCAATAGCCTCTTTCGGCAACCGCTCCGCAATGATTTCGAGATTCCTACTGACCTGTGTCTCTAAATAGGGGCAGCGCGTAAACGATGGTTCAAGTTCCCATTGCAGAATACGCCAGCCGCCATCAAAGGATACTGAACAACGATTTTCGTTTAGACGAAACCCTTGATGCTCCGGATGGCCTTTAGGATAAATCGTGTTTAGGAACCGATTTAAGCCAAAAAAGTATTTGACCTCGACTCGATTCTGTACAAAATCCATCCAATATCGGATTGTCGAATTTGTCATTTCCCCCAATGAGGCCGTGTTGCAGAATAGTGCGAACCTCCTTCCTATAAGCGCATCAGCAAACATCGTAGGCACAAAGACAAAGTCGAAGTCACCTATAGGCTGCCTCAGACAAGACGGGTCGGTCAAGTAACAGAATCTGGAGTTGGGAAAGTTTAAACGAAGGAAGGCGGAGGAAAAATAGAGCGACTCCGGGATGTCAATAATAAAGTAGGTAATAGCAGGGTGAAACAGCTTTAGGCTACGCGCAAGTCCACCGTAGCCTGCCCCAAGCTCGAGAACATCAAACTTATGATCAGGCAGTCTGCAGTACTTTTGGACTTCGAGACATAGAATGACGGTTCTGAGGAAGTCTGGGCTCAGTAAACGGCCCTCGCGTGAGACGGAATTGCACGGGTTAGAGTAAGGCGACTCTTGAATGCACGGATCGAGGATGTTCAGACTGACTCCCCGCGAGAGCAAATAATCAAGATACCAATCTATTACCCGATTCTTGATCTCTTCGTCGGAGGTGTTGACTGAGAACAGAAAAGTCTCCTGGACGGCTCGAATCTTTGACACTGGACCAGAATCATTATGAATGATATCGAGAAGGACTTTCATATTCTGATTACCCCAAAACTCATTCAGGGGATACTTTTGAGCATAATCAGAATCGGCGAATAAGGGCTTCAAGACGCGATAGAAGCTTTCGACTTCTTGGAAGGCCTGATTCAACTCGGGATCATTGATCAATGACATGGGCTCCGCCATATACCAGCTTGAGACATCATACGCTTCGTGGTCCGCTGCTGTCCATCTCCTTATACGAAAAAACCGCCTCAACCCCGCTCACAAGGGCGGGATTAGTCGCTGGTGGAACTGATCCATTCTCCGTAAAACCCAGAACCTCCAGCTGGACAGCATCCAGAGCAAAAACGTTCTTCACAGTACCGCGTCTTTGATAAGCTCCCACGTGTAACGTGTACAATCCCGGCCTCAGGGGGTTTTGCAAGGTGAAATCAACGGCGTATCCGCCTGGTTTGAAGTTCCATTTTGGCTTGCCTCGATCATCGTTGTAGGCGACAAAAATAAAAGTCCCATCAGCCGTTCGCATAGCAGCTCCGAAACTCACCTCTCCAATTGGCTCAAATACCTCTACTTCTAAGGAAACTGAGACCGGCTGCTGCCAATAAACTCTAAAGCTATTCATCGCTCCGTTCAATAGTCTAATGCGTTTCACTCGTATCGCTGAGCCCCCGCCAACATCGTGGTCATGGTCGCTCAGAACCTTCTCTGCCGCGTCTACCTTTGCACTCAGGTACTCCGCAACCACAGCGTCCACTGTCCCAACGACCTTGATCGTCCCGCTCTCGAGAAGGATCGCCTGGGAGCAAAGCGCTTTAACAGTGCTCATGCTATGACTTACCACGACCACGGTCTTTCCTTCATCTGCAATCTTTTCTACTCTCCCCATACACTTCTTTTGAAATTCGATATCCCCAACCGCCAATACCTCATCCACCAAAAGAATTTCTGGTTGCAGATGCGCGGCTACGGAAAAAGCCAGGCGTAAATACATGCCGCTGGAGTAGTGCTTGACCGGAGTGTCGACGAATTTCTCCACCTCGGCGAAGGCGACGATCTCGTCAAACTTGCGCTCAATCTCCCGCTTTTTCATCCCCAGGATAGCGCCATTGAGATAGATGTTTTCCCGGCCGGTCAGCTCCGGATGAAAGCCGGTCCCGACCTCTAACAGCGAACCAACTCGTCCATGAATCTCGGCGTAGCCCTCTGTTGGTTCGGTGATACGAGAGAGGATCTTTAGCAGCGTGCTCTTGCCTGCGCCGTTCCGGCCAATGATACCCAACACCTCCCCCTGTCTAACTTCGAAGGAAATATGGTGCAACGCCCAAATCCTATCGCCGCGGTCAGCATTGATGCCCGTCTCTTCACGCCACAGCCGCCGGAATGGCGCCGATAGCATCTCAGTTAGGCTATCACGCAAAGTACTGTATGATGCTTGTCTGACTCCAATTTTGTACTGCTTGCCCAGGTTTTCGACGCGGATAGCAATATTACTCATCGCTCAAACCGTATCCGCAAATGTCCGCTCCATTTGCCGAAAATAGCACAGCCCGGAGACCAGCAATCCCAATGCCACCACAATCGAAACCAACAACATCGGCCCGGGAGGCCTGTCCATCCCCACCAGCGCCCAGCGGAATCCATCAACTACGCCGACCATTGGATTTAGACCGTAGAGCGCCCTCCACTGAGCTGGCACCAGACTACTCGGATAAGCAATAGGTGTGGCAAATAGCCAGAGTTGCGTGAGGAATGGCAAAGCATAACGTACGTCGCGGTACCGTACGTTCAACGCCGAGAGCCATAACCCAACTCCCAGAGAAGTAACAATTGTCAGGAGCACAAAGAGCGGCAGCGTCCAAACAGCGCTAGTCGGTATGATCTGGTAGAAGGCCATCATGGGAAGCAGCATCACAATAGCAATTGCGGAGTCTAACACCCCCGCCAAAGTAGCAGCGATCGGGATCACCAATCGAGGGAAATACACCTTGGTAATCAAATTCTGATTTGCTACCAGGCTGTTGCTCGATTCAGCTAAGGAGTATGAGAACAACTGCCATGGGAGCAAGGCGCAGTAGGCGAAGATGGGATAAGGGAGGCCTTCGGAGGGGACTTTAGCCAACTGGCCAAAAAAGATGCTGAATACGACCGTAGTGGAAAGGGGCTGAATAATGGCCCAAGTTACACCTAGCACGGTCTGTTTATAGCGCACAGCGATGTCTCGCCAAATAAGAAAGAAAATCAGCTCGCGGTAGTTCCATAGGTCGAGCAAATTGAGGGCGCTCCAGCCCTTTGTACGGCGAACGATTAGAGTGGGGGTAGGAATAGATTCCGACTGTTCCTTCTCAACTGGTCCTGAACGGTCAAATTTCATAATACTACTCTGAAAAGATCTTAAAATATCTGAGTCAAAGCACCAACTCTTTTCCTAACTGAATCCTGACTCAAATAGACAGGCTCCTTACCTCTGCCAGAAGATCTGATCTCAAGTTGACTTTAGAGCCTATCTTCGAATACTCTCCGCCACAAACATAAAAAGTGTGAGGCTATCCGTTCTTTCTTACGGCCTCCTCGCATCCAAGGGCTACAGGCATGAAAATTTGGTTTCCCGTCATCAAAGGAGGTAGCGGAACCGATGTATTTACGCGTCGTCTGGCTGACGCCCTTCAGCGTCGTGGCATAGCGACCGAAATCACCTGGTTTTCCACCTACTATCAACTGGCCCCTTTTTTACTCAGACATGTACCTCCACCTCCCGGAACCAATATCATACACGCTAATTCTTGGAACGGGTTCGCATTCAAACGCGCAGAAATTCCACTCGTTGCTACCGAACACTTGAATGTACTAGATCCATTATATCGCCCCTATAAGAGCCTGCCTCAACACATATATCACAAAACCTTGGTACGTAGATTTGTAATGGCTTCCTTTCACGCGGCCTCTGCGATAACCGCTGTTAGCTGTTTTACTGCCGCGGGCCTCAGCAGAGCATTAGGGACCCACGCCCAAGTGATTCACAACTGGATCGACACTGTAACCTTTTCCCCAGCAGAGAAAAATATCCGCTCCACCAATCGTCCTTTTCGCTTGCTGTTTATGGGAAACCTCTCTAGGCGTAAAGGCGCAGATTTGCTGGCCCCGATCATGCGAGAGCTCGGCCCGGAATTCGAATTATATTTTACATCTGGCCTGAAGCGCCTTAGGGTTATACGCGCGGAACAAAACATGGTCTCCTTAGGGCAGCTCATCGGGGACAGAGAGCTAATCAAGGCCTATCACCACTGTGATGCACTACTATTCCCATCCCGATTTGAAGGGCTGCCGCTTGCGCCTTTGGAGGCCATGGCCTGCGGCAAACCCGTGATTGCGGCCAACACCTCATCCTTGCCCGAACTCATTGAGGACGGAGTCAGTGGTATTCTCTGCCCCCCCGACGACATTGATGATTTTGTCATGGCCTGCCGAAAGCTTGCGGCGGAACCTGAAATTTGCCGGCGATATGGTCGCGCGGCCAGGAACCGAGTAGAAGCGGCTTTTTCCGAGGATGTCGTTGTGCCCCGATACATCACGCTTTATCGCAAGCTCCTGGAAACTTAATCGGCCTTCTGCGCTGGCCGCTTTGGCGGCAAATAGCCCCGAAATCTTAGATAACGTCCGGTAAGCCACACGAACAACCGGACCCGCTCGCCCACGGGTAGAGCAAAATCGAGGAAAAAAACCGAAGCATATCTCAGAAGAACTCGGATAGAGTTTCTGGGTCTACTCGGCAGACCGGATTCGTGGGGTAAGGGGGGTAATGGTTCGCCCATGATCGCCGCATGTAAACGCGTCGCAGTGGCTTGCCGTAGTTCGCGCAAGCAGACAAATGTCCAATCACCTTCGTAGCGTTCCCTGTTTTGATAGGTAAGATCAAATTCTGCCTTGCCGGAGTCGAAGTGAAGATGCTCAAAGACCACTTGGTCGAGATAAAAGATGCGGTCATAGCCTTTGTACTTCAACCGTTTGAAGACATCCAATAGGTGCCAATCAATAAACCCTCCTTGGTATTCTCCCGGATAGGGTCTTGCCATAACTTCACAGGCTCTTCTGGTCACGATTGGAAAGGTGCACATCCTCTTACCCATATGAAGGTCGTTAGCATAAGCTAGGAAAATACCGTCGGGGACGGTCCCGGCTAGCTCAATGATGATGCGATCCCACCCGGGTGTCCGCACAATTACATCATCGTTCATCAGAATGATAATTTCTCCCGAGGAACGATTGAGACAGGCCGTGTTGTAACCGCCATGGCTCAAGCGCGGCCCGATGATTTTAACCAGCCTGACACCGTCGCAGTCTAGGCTATGGCTTCTATCATCGTCATCATCTACGTACAGAACTACCTCGATATCCTCTAGGTTAGCCGTCTGGGAAATCAGGCTCTGGAAAATCCGCTGTACCAAATGTGGCCTACCGCGCGTGGGTAGCAAGAGAGAAATTTTCGGCATAACTCAGACGACAAAGGCGTCCTTGACTTGAGGACATGAACTGACCAGCCCATAGTGCCCGAAATAGATGTTACGCTCCAGAATCAATCCTCCTCGGTCTCTCTCATGAGCGAGGGTCTTAAAATAGTTCTTTATTTCATCGCTATCTTTTAATCTTACAATTCTTGCTGTCGGGAGAACCTTCAAAGCCATTAAGGCGGTCAGATAGAGTTGAACATATAGAGAAGTTGTGAGCAGAACAGGCCGGTCCCAATAAGCCTTGGACGCGTCTAGAGTATTCATAAAATACAAGTTGGCAATAAGATTGTTGGTCCAATGGTTCACGTAGGCTCTACATTGTTTAGCCGCTAACCACCCTGTTTTGTATTGTTGATAGAACTCAACAAGGGTGCTCGGTAACGATTGTTTTTCTCCACCAATCCCGGAGTGCCGAGCTTCCTCTGTCTTCGTACTCGTCTTGAACCGCTGGTTAAGATACCTTGCCATTCTTACCAGAGGCCAAGCTATGCTCCAGAGAGCAATCTCAAATAACGAGTAAATAAAATTAACTATTTCGCTGAACCGCAGCATATCGGGGTATTCGCGGTCTATGCATTTAAGGACACCTTCAAGCGACGGGCTTTCCAACACCAGGGTAAACTGGTTATGACCCGTATTTTGGATGTGTGAATCGATCAACGGCCAAGCATAATATCGTTCTTCTTCCTGGGTTATTTTAAATCCTCTGTATAAATCGATCGGATTTTTCATCCTCTCTGCATGTCCATGTCGCTTGAGCTTCCTTACTTTGGCTCGATCCCAGTCCTGCATATACTGTTTATTAACCAAATTTTTATCCATTGCTTCATTTCTGAGATTCCTTCCACTACGAAGCGACCGGAGAACATTGTTCTCGACCAAGGGCAATATCCTTTTTGATATCAGCCCATCCAGCGCCGTTTTCGACATGTTCATCCCATCGTGTGGTCCCAAGTAATAATCCATACCGCCCTGTCCGGGATGCCACGTGTGATAGAGGAATTCTGCCTCATGCCAGAATTCTTTGACCCCGTAATTTACTAGACGAAAGGTCATCTCGTAGGGACCACAGATATTGCCCAGATAATCGAGATGCTCGTCAGCCCCTCCGATCGCGATCAGGTCTGCACGTTTGGCGCACATACAGGCCCCGTAGTTTCTGCTGTGCAATGGGTCCACGGTATCGAGGATACCTTTGGTTTTGCCTCCTGTGTTATTGATGCAACCCTCGCTCAGAACATCCTCAAATGACGGATAATTGAATGGGTAAAAATCTTTTCGAGAATTCCTGAATTGATCCAAGTGAAGGACAATCTTGTCGTTTTTCTCGAACTCATGGATGATGGTCTGGATAAAACCATCCTTGACCATGGCATCGGAATCGCAGATAACCACGATTTCGCCACGGGAGAAAATAATCCCGCAGTTGTACATGAGATGCTTGTGGTAAATGCAGGCCTCAGGCATTTCCAGCAACACCCAAGTATCTACTTGTTCAGCAAAGGGTTTTAACGGTTCCGCCTCCCGGGAGTAGTATTCGATAAAGACCACCTCGAACTCATCTCTATTCACCGTCTGCTTGCCCAAGTAATGCAGGAGATGAAAACTCTCTCGGACGCTCCAGTCCAGAAGGATCAAGCTGATCTTTGGCTTGACTCGGGTGCTCCGCTTGACAAACCTCATCTCTCAACTGTCCATCTTGACTCAAAAGGAAAGATCATTCCTCTTCCTCCGTCTTGTTAGGGGGAGAAGCACGCTGTTCCATTCTCAAGAGCGCGATCTGCTCAGAAACCAAACCCAACATAAAAATAATCACGGCAGCGGTCAATAGAAACACCGACATATTGGTGAAGCGATGTTCCGTTATGTAGGTATAGAGGTAATTACCGATACCGCTAAAGAAGAAGAAGGCGCTCACAGGGAGGAAAACCCGAAAGGGAGAAAAGAGTGTGGCAATCTTGGTAATGATCAGCAAGAAGCGAACTCCGTCTGCGATCAGGCTGATCTTGCTTTGGCCGCTTCGGTAGAGAGTCTGAATGGGAACGTGCTGGACCGTGAACCCGGAGCGCAGAAAAGCCAACGTCAAGGTCGACGGGTAGGAAAAGGTATTGGGCAATAGATCAATGAATTTCAGGGCATCTTTGCGCGAAAGGACGCGAAAACCGGAGGTGAGATCCTGCACTTTGAAACCAGTAACGTAGGAAGCAAAGGCATTGTAGATCATATTGGCCGCGTAGCGATGAAACCGCAAGTTCGATCCCTTCGCGCGCGCCCCCACGACCATGTGGTAGCGGTTCATCCCTGACAAAAGCTTGGGAATATCCTCTGGTTGATGCTGACCATCGCCATCCATAAAAACTAGCAGTCTGCCCCGCGCAGCCCGGATCCCGTTCTTAATCGCGGCCCCGTTGCCGATGTTGTATGGGTGCCGGATGACTCTGGCCCCCCTTTTCTCTGCGATTTCAGAACTCCCATCTGTGGAGCCATCATCTACGACAATGACTTCCCAGCTGGGAAGAAGCACGGACCGAAGCCGATCTAAGAGCTGACCGAGGTTCTCAGCCTCATTAAAGACCGGGATAATGATTGAAACTCCGCGTTGATCAGCCATGGATTCGATAAACCGAATAACCCCGAGAGTGGAAGAGTCCCATCAAATGACCGCCGGCAAATGAACCCCATACCTTCGACTGCTCGGACGTGAGATTGTTGGCCAAAAATCTCCCCAGCAACTCTTCCCGAACCAACAAATGAGTTAAACCTCTCTCTCTGAACTTCACTCGAATGTCATTACCCTCTCGGGCGCTTTGTATGATGCGCAAAAGAACCCAAGGGTTATCGCCGCCATCGTGGAAGTACTCCCGTTCGCAATAATACACCCTTCTCCCCATAAAAAGAAAATAGACCTTCGCAGTAGATGGAAGGCGCTGATTGATGAACTGAAGAGACGGATAGTCGGGCAACACCCGCGTGAGATAGGCCTCTCGGCTCTCGTGTCCCCGGAGGTAACCGAGCGGCGAGAGCGCCTGAAAGTAATTCCATAAATAAACCCCGTTCGTTGCCAAGAGTAAAATCACCGCACCGTAAAGCAAGAACGGATGAACTATCCTAAGGTAGATATTATGGACGGCGTAAACCAGAAGAATCACTAGTGGGGGAACGATCGGGAGTATGTAGCGGACGCGAAGGTCCGCGAGGAAAAAGGCGTAGAGGAGATATAAAAAAGAGAAGGCGAAAAGAAGCCTTTTTTCTTCCCTCCACTTTCCCTTAAAGGACCAGGGCAGAAATAGAATCAGGATCGGATTGAGGACCCCGTCAAAATATTGCGGTCTGTCATCCTGGCCAAAGAAAAAAAGCCGTAGCGGTAGGGCAGAGATCTG
>Ga0209751_10002542_pt1 | contig 18090 bp, 15 predicted proteins | sample RifCSP13_1_FD_184019 | JGI IMG/M metagenome (GOLD analysis project Ga0209751, IMG submission 184019) | Soil microbial communities from Rifle, Colorado - Rifle CSP2_sed 13_1 (SPAdes) (version 2) | ecosystem: Environmental > Terrestrial > Deep subsurface > Rock core/Sediment | place: Rifle... | reverse complement strand
CCGTCTCCCCGTTCCCCTGTTCCCCTGTTCCCCTGTTCCCCCCGTCTCCCCGTCCCCCGTTCCCCTATTTCATCCTCTCCAACAGGTGATCGCCGACGCGCAATGCATTCGCCATAATGGTCAACGCTGGATTCACTGCTCCACTCGAGGGAAAGAAACTCGCGTCGACTACATAAAGGTTATCGACTTCATGCGCCTTACAGTTGCGATCGAGCGCGGAGCTCTTGGGATCATTGCCAAAACGAATTGTCCCATTCTGATGGGCCACGGCCGCCAATGGCAGACGCTGGCCCAAATAGAGGTTGCGAGCAAATAGACCCTGATGGCATTCATGTCCGTGCACATCACAGTTTGTCTGCTTCATGGCCTTCTGGAGACTGGCTTTCAACCTGTCGTGCCCTTCAACGTTATTCAGTTTGTAACTGAGCACGACCTGTCCTTCCTTGTTTAATGTCACCCTGTTATCAGGATCGGGCAGATCTTCTGAGGTAAGCCAGAAATCCAGGGAATGTTTGGCCATGAGATCGAGCGTCCAGCCGGGCGCAATTGCCGGCGCTCCCGCTTTTAAGGTGTCAGCATCCAACTTCCCTACAAATGAAATGTGGCCCATGGGATAATCCCAGTCCTTCGAGCCGAAATAGAAATCGTTTATCGCCAGGGTCTTTTGAAAGATAGTAGGGTTTGGGCACCTTGAGAGCGCCATCAGCACTGAATTGATGTGACCCATGTAGTGGCGTCCCACTACGTCTGACCCATTGGCAAGCCCGCGTGGGTGCTTGTCACTCGCCGAACGGAGCAGCAACGCCGCGGAATTAACCGCGCCACATGAGACGACCACAATATCAGCCGAGTATTCTTCGCTATCGCCGTTCCGTTTAACGATCACTTTGCTAACTTCGCGAGCGTTGCCGTTGGTTTCTAACCTCATCACCTGTGCGTTTGTTATCAGAGAGACGTTCTTATATTCGAGGGCCGGATCGACGCAGATTGTCTGGGCATCAGACTTGGCGCCTATAAGGCAAGGATGACCGTCGCAAGTGTTGCAGCGAATGCAGGCACTGGTGCGCGGGTTCTTTTCGTCAATTCTGATACCCAGGGGTACGTGAAAGGGCTTCAGCCCGGCACGCTCGAGATCGTCCGAAAGATGTTGAATGCGCTGCTCATGACTTACTGCCGGGTATTTGTAGGGCGCGCTGGCAAACGGTTCGGTAGGATCTTCACCGCGGTTCCCGTGCACCTGGTACAGGTGTTCCGCTTGCGTGTAATAGGGTTCGAGTTCGTCGTAAGTGATCGGCCACTTTGGTGACAAACCTCCGTGGTGCCGAATTTCACCAAAGTCTTCCTTGCGCAAGCGGAAAAGGGCGGCTCCGTAAAACTTGGTGTTGCCTCCCACAAAGTAGTTGGTATGCGGGTGTAAGGACTCCCCACTCATGTCGTACCAGGATTCTTTCGTGTTGTACTTCGCCTCAAGGTTGACGGCTCGCGTGCTCCAGTTATCTTTCTCGCGAGGCACATAGTCGCCGCGCTCCAACAACAAAATCTTCTTGCCGGAAGGCGCGAGTTTATAGGCGAGCGTGCCTCCACCCGCCCCGGTGCCAATGATGATGATGTCGTATCGATTGTTGTCTGGCATTCCTTTACTCCGTTGGATATTAATTTTGTGCAAACTTGGGGCCGACGAATTGCCGCTCTCACTCGGTCCGCAGTTGGTAAGCGGAGCCGCCTACAGTTAACGTCAATCTGCTGGAAATGAACTGGAGTAAATTCGTTCGTCAAGCTAGTAGTCGCGCCTTGGGGAGAGAACCTTACAGCCCGATTGATGGGAGATCGTTAAGATCCAGCCCTTTAGGGTTTGGGCTGCACATGGCAGGCTAGGCTGGATCTTAAGTATCCCTCAACTGCCGTTGAGGGTATTGGGGGCAATAGCGATACTACTTTAAGCACTGTGGGAACTCGTCGCCTGCATTAGTTTGCTATCGGTAGCGTTACGGCGTTGTTTCATCACGTGTTCAAAGCTCTGTCTCATGGCGGGTAGATTTGCCGCCAGGAGATTGAAGTCGCGCTTATGCATGCTGAGTACGTTGAGCGATTCAACACACCTCACTGTGGCATTGCGCGTCGTCTGGTTCAGAAGCGCCATTTCCCCGAAGTACTCGCCCGGTCCAAGTTGGGCCAGATGTATCTCTCGCCCGTCCTCGTTGCGCACTACGTCGGCACGTCCACTGGCGATAATGTAAAGGCGATCGCCCAGATCCCCTTGCTTGAACACATCCTGTCCAGGTTCAAAGTGTTCATGCGAGATGCCGGTTGATTGACCGAGCTTAAGCTGCACCAGGTCGGGAGGCAAAAAGAGATCGAAGGTCCATGAAGCTGCTACCTTCATCCGCCGACCCCAACCGGGCAATTTCATCAAGTAGATGGTGCGCCAGAGAAACCAAGCGAGAAATCCTGAGACATTTACTCCAAACATCTGGGCGACGGCAGATCGATGTCCCAAGGCTCCGAGCTTGCCGAGCTCCTTGAACTGAAAAGTCCTCTTTTCGCCTCCGCGCATGGCCGTCACAATGTTGTGGGCCGCCGTCCGAGCCTGCCGGATGGCAAACTGCGCGGTCGGTGGCGAAGAACCGCCGCCGGCTAGTGGCACCAGCGCGCAATCACCGAGCGCCCAAATATTCTCTGTCCCTTCTACGCAAAGGCCGGCATCAACTTTGAGGCGTCCACGTTCCTTTGGCAGGTCTAGGGCATCGATTAAAGGATTGGGTGATGAGGGCACAGTGGAGATCAGGGTCTTGGTGGGGATGCGCGAACCATCACTCAGAATCGCGTCCTCTCCGGTGGCAGCCTGCAGCTTGGTATTAAGAAGGATCTCAACGCCGCGCTTCTTGAGAATGTTCTGCGCGTAAAGAGCAAGTTTCTCATCCAGCTCGGGCAAAATCCGAGCGGCAGAATGTAGCAGGACCACTCGTACTTCTTTCGGATCGAGCTGTCTATAGTTGCGAATTACATCTCGGACAAAGTCGTTCAACTCTGCCACCACCTCAACGCCCGAGAAACCGCCGCCGGCTACTACAAAAGTTAAAAGCTTTTGTCGAAGAGCGGCGTCATCATGTTCGATCGCCGCTTCTTCGAGCGCATGAATGGTGTGGTTACGGATAAAGAGCGCATCACCCAGATTCTTAAAAGGAATCGCATGTTCGGGCAAACCACGCAAACCGCGGAAATCGGTGACGTTGCCAAGCGCCAGCACCAAATGGTCGTAGGAGATAATACTGGGCTGCAACCGAAGTCCTGGCGTGGTAGTAATTGTCTGCTGTTCAAGGTTGATCGATTCGACTTCCCGAACATGCAAATCGGTGCGCGGCAACAGCCGCCGTATGGGGCTCACGGTATCCAGAAGACCAATATTGCCGGAGACAATTTCGGCAAGCATCGGCTGAAATACGAAATAGTTTTCTTTGTTAATAAGGACGATTTCAAAGTCGTCGCGTCTCGTTAGCGCCTTTTCCAGGTAGAGCGCGGTATAGACGCCGCCGAAGCCTCCGCCCAGAATTACGATGCGCTTGCGTTGGGGGTCGTTCATGATTCGGTCCCTTCTCCATTCAGTGCGGCCCTGGACTTTTCAAGCACAAGGACCAGGACTCCAATAGCAGTCAGTAAGGTAATGGTCGTCACCAGCATTAGACTCCGAGGTCCAACCAACTGAAAAAGCTGTCCTATGATCAAGGGGATTAGCATTGAGCCCGCGCTTGACCCAAACACAAACCAACCCGTCAGGCGACCAGTCAGTTTCATTCGCTCCCCGGCAAGCGCGAGTGTTGTGGGAAAAATTGAGGCCATTGAAAGGCCAAGACCAGCAGTTCCTAACACAACTGCCGCGAATGCGCGCGCGCTGATCAGCATCAATCCCGCACTGAGAAGGCAGCCCACCAGACTAAGAATCAGAATCGGTCCGGATTTGAAGCGAGCAGCCACCGGAATGGTCAACATCCGGCCCAGAGTTAGCGCGCCCCAGAACAATGACGTCAAAAATGCGGCCGTCGTCGCGTTGCTCAGCTTGAGTTCAAAAGTATAGGTGAAAATCCAGCCGGCAAAGCCGACTTCGGCGCCGACATAAAGAAAGAGGAAAAGTGCGATTAGGAAGGCTAAACGATAGTTCGTTTTCGACTGTCTTTCAAGGCTTTTACGGGTTGATGGAACGGGGCTGGGTAATCGCAGGGTGTACGCGGCGCCGGGCAGAAGCAGCAAAGCCAGCACAAAATAGCTATAAGTTGCCGGATATTGGAGGAGCGCAGTTTGGGCCACCACAATTGGAGCTAGCAGCGCGCCCACCCCAAAGAAGGAGTGCATTGCATTCATGAAGGGAGCAACGCGATTTCCATGCACCCACACGAGTAGCGTGTTGGCGCCTACATCCAGGGCTGCTTCGGCCGTACCGAGAACAAGCATTGCTATAAGCAATAGCCAGATATGAAAAGCTAGCGGTGTGAGGACCATCACGGTCGCCATTACGATTAGCGTTGTCGCAATAACTGGGTTGCCGGGTCTTTTATCGAACAACTTGCCACCACAAAGCGCACCCAATACATAACCCAGAGAGCGAGCAGCGAAGAGATAGCTAATTGTCCCCAGGCTAACATGCGATTGTTCAGCAAGACTCGGCAGAGTGGGGCCAAGCGACCCGATACTCAGGCCCAAGCCAATGAAAGCGGCGAAGTACGCAGCGGTTTGCGAAAAACGACTCGCTCTTCGCGCTCGCTTCATCTCGACAGGCAGCATTGCTGGAGCAGCATTTATGTCTTCATTCATTCCCTGTGATGGCGATGGCCTAAGCAGACGCAGGATCCCTGAAATGACGGCGAGAAGCCGAAGCATGAGCGGGCGCCGCAGCCAGCGATTCCCCAAGCGTCCAAAAAGCGCCTCCCAGCAAGACCAGATCCTTGAGCAGAAACCCTCCTGAACCGGATAGCGCCGGGAACCCGCCCAGGCTCTTCTCCCAGCCAGGCAAAGAGAATAGAAAAGTCAGCGTCGTAAGAAATGTAAGCACCGCAATGATACTTCCGATCACAGACAACCTCGGCGAGAAGGGGCGAATCGCAATGAGTAATGCCGCAGTAAGTTCTGCTATACCTATCACATTTGACGTTGCTTGCAAGCTGAGGATTCTATACATCCAGCTCATAAGCGGACTGCTGGCGACCAAAGGCTTAATACCCTCAGCTTCATAGGCTGTAAATTTCATCGCGCCAATCCAGCCAAGTACGACCACCAAGCCATAGCGAATAAGAAATTCTCCCAACTTTTGGGCCAAAGTTTTGTTTCCCACGAAATTGGTTTCGATGGACATTGGTACCTCCATATAGCTCAAATTAAAGTGGCGAGTGCTTGGGCGGCCACGGAGTTCTGCCCCTACATCCGTTTTCACGGACGGATGCCAGCAATATTCACGCGAATGCGGTAAAGTCCGCTGCGGGCGCAAAGGTACAGAGTCTTGCCATCCGCATCGCCCCACGCGAAGTTATGTGGATGTTTAGGCGCAATGATCGTTCCCAGGTGTTTTCCTTCGGCTGAGATGATCCAGAGTCCGCCCGGTCCGGAAACGTAAAGGTTCCCCTTCTGATCCACTTTCATTCCATCGAGCGCGTCTTCACCCGTAGCGCCGGTCATGTCGAAGAAGGGTTTTCCGTTCTTCACGGTGCCGTCGGCATTGACTTCATAACGCATAACGACTTTCTTTTTTTCGTCCCAATTCCCGACATACAGGTACTTTTCATCCGGCGAAAACGCGATGCCGTTTGGCCCGCTAAAGTCGGTGGTAATCAACTGCAGCTTGCCTCTGTAGATTGAAAAGACTCCGCTAAATGGCAACTCTCTACGGCGGTCGTCAAAGAACTTCGGCAATCCAAACGGAGGGTCGGTAAAGAATAGCGTGCCATCTGACCGGTAAACCAGATCGTTTGGACTGTTAAGCCGTTTGCCCTGATAACTATCGGCGAGGACCGTGTCGGAACCATCGTTCTCGACGCGGATAACGCGATGATTGCCGTGTTGATTGAATGTTAAGCGACCCTGTGGATCCAGCGTCAGCCCATTAGAACCAGGCTGCCCGTACTCCGCGATGTCGGCCCCGGAGTAGCCGCTAGGCTTGCGAAATACGGTGAGCTGTCCGGGTTCGTTCCCATTGGGCTTGTATCTGTAGATGATGTTACTGTTTGGATCACTGAACAGCAGATAGCCGCCGCCGTCCTGCTTTACCCAGATTGGACCTTCCGTGAACTTGAACCCATCGGCCAGCTTGAAAATCTTGGGATTGGGGCCAATGATCTCATTTATAGCCGGATCCTTTCGCACAACTTCCACATTCACCTCGCTCGGTGTGATCGCTAGCGGCTCCGCAGTACCTTTATAGAACTCCAGCTTCGCATAGCGCATCCAGATGAAATTTGTGGGCGGATTCGAAAGTGGGCCATTGATCCCGAAGATAGCTAGTTGGATCTCTTGACCGGGCCTGACGTTGCGGCCCGCGATTAGGCGGTTGGCAGCATTCCAGCCCCCAACGACCGATCCCCCCATTTGTCCGGCGGCGCGCACAAGTTCGCCATCAACCCAAATTTCCGCATAGTCGTCCAACGACGTCTCAAAAACCGCGGTCGCGCCAGTCGGATCGAAATCCCCAACCCGTTCGGGAATTGTTAGCTTTATGCGGTACCAGTTGAACGAAAGCCGGCCCGCACCACGTCGCTTGGACAAGGTCGTCGGCTCAATCTGTTCCCAGCGAGAATCATCGAAATCAGCACTCCCGGCGTGGGGCGCATAATCGTAGGTTTTAACCGCTGAACCGGTGGGCTGGCCGTCGGCCCCAGGTCCGGTAAAGTCCACTTCTACAATTTTTGTGTCGCTGTATCGCCAGGCGCCTTTTACGAGCCGCAATCCTTCGGCACTAGCTAGATCGATCACTGCTTCCGATTTACCGGCCGGCACGAAGGGCATCGTCTGGGCCTTGGCGTGAAGTTGTGTAACTCCGAGTACGGCGATACAAAGCAAACCAGTCAAAACTAATACGGCTGCGAAAATCCGGATTGGCTTCATAGCATTCCCCTTCCACTCGCTATCGCACCTTGATCGTGTAGTAAAGAAATGTGCCGCCCACATCCTTGAACCAGTGTGGAGTGCCACTCGGCACAATGATCACATCGCCCTTTGTTAACTGCCGAGTCTCACCGTCATCAATGCGCGTTCCCCGCACCTCGTTGGCTGCCACTTCTTTCGTCTCGACCGCTGTACCACCCGTAACAAAAGTCGCCGTGCCGTCGAGCACATAAATGATATCGGTATCCAATGTGTGAATCTCTGCTAACCCCGGCTTTTCGCGTCGACTTGTGTGCACCATGTAATTGCGGTTTGTTCCATCAAGCAGTACTGTGCCCTTCGCAAAAGAGGTGCTCACCTGGTCTTTGTTAAAGAACAGGACAGAGCTATTCACAGGCGCCGCGCTGGTCTTTGTGTCGCTGGAAAAGGCGTTCGCCCCGGCAATCGCCAATTCCTCATCCTGCTGGGCGCTTGCTGCGCCGCTCACACCGACGCCGCCAACGATCTGGCCGTCGATCGTTAGAGGCACCCCTCCTTGTAGGGGCGTAAAGTAGGCATCGGGTAAGGCCACCATCGCCGTCCGGCCGTTCTTAATAATGTCTTCAAATGCTTTTGTTGGTCGTTTAAAAAGTACCGCCGTCCGAGCTTTGCCGATGGAGATGTTTGCGCCCGCGGCGAACGTTCCGTCGATCCGTTCCAGGGCCATCAAATTTCCGCCTTCATCAACCACGGCAATCACTCCGCCCGGAGCATTGTTCTTTTTTGCATAGGCCTCGGCAGCGGCGATCACTTTTCTTGCGCCTTCAATAGTCAGAGATTTCCTCTCTGCTACTTGTGCTCCAGCCAGGGAGCTCACGGTTACGAGAGTCACGGCCGCCGCGAAAAACCTAATGATCGTTTTCATAGTCTTCTCCTTTTGTACCGCAAGCTGTCAGCTTGGGCTTCCCACGTTTGCCAAGCTGTCAGGTCAGCCGACTAATTGACAGCAAGCTGACAGCTCGCACCGCGATTACATTCCGTTTTCTGCTGCTATGGTTACGCGAAAGAGCTCTTCATTCTTCCCATAGAATCGCACCTCTTGCGCTCGACGGACTGTCCCGCGCTCCTCAGCTCCGGTGTTTGCCGCCTTCTGTCGCGGAGCCTGGTTAGCCCCTACACCCAACTCCTCATCAACCTCTGTACCTGCATCCCAGAGAATTAGCTTTTCAGTAACATCACCGCTGATCGGACTGCCCTTAGTATCGAACAAGGCAATGCCTGTTGTGTCTGGCGCATAAAAGAGATCGTTCGACTGGCCAAACATGAATGCGACAAACAACTTCACTCCTGGCGCTGCCTCAAAGCTGAATTTATATGACCCCGCCGGGCCAATCGGTCCTGGGCCCATCGCGCCTACAGGTGTGTTGTAAACTCCGTGTAAGCCGGCAGCGTGGTGCATCCTCTCGAGAGAACCGATCAAGCCCGATGGATTACCATCCTCAGCCTGAGCCTCAAGCCCGTTTCGTCGAACCGGCTTTCCTTCGGAGAAGAGCACGCCATTTTTCTTGTCAAGCACAAACATCCCGGGACTGAGAGCAAAGGGCCACTTGCTGCCGTCAGCGGCGGTCTGCCCGTCGGCACTGGAAATGTTTTCAATGCGTACTGAGAACTTCGTGGTCTTGGGCCTGCGCGTGGCCATAGCTACTGGTAATTGAGCGGCCAGCGCAGATACGAGCAAGGCTAGACCTATTAATAACCTGCGATGTTTCATGAATTGAATCTCCTTCGGTCAACGCAAGCTATTGGCCTGCGTGGTTTTCTTTTTAGACTGCACAAGCTGACAGCTTGCGTGACTTCTCAAAATTGCACCGGAAGATGCAACGCTTGTTGTTGTGGTGGTGCAACTTTGCGCACGCCACTGCAGCGTCGCCCTTTAAACGTTTGTAAGTTTCAGCCGCCATCAGCATGCCCAGGGGAGGCGCCGTGAAGTAGATCCACAGAGAACTCCAGATACTTCCCACTGACGCAGAACCAAACGTGCGCGCGGGGTTCATGCTCATGCCGGAAATGGGTGATTCGATGCTGATGTAGGTAGCGACGAGCGCGCCGGCAAATAGTCCGGTCCAACGGCCCAGCCTTTTGGTGTTAGAAACCGTCAGAATGGTCGACATCAGGATAAAGGAGATCACACCCTCAGCCACAAATGCCGGGAAGACACCCCATGAACCAGGAACCGTCGCCGCATAATTCACCGCTCTATCGGTGATCAGATTGCCGAGCAGCATAGAAGCCAGCACCACGCCAACAATCCCGCCGCTGAATTGAAACAGTGTGTAGAAGGCTGCGTCCCAGGGCTTAACTTTCCCTAGCCTCAGGTAGACGAGCGTAACGGCGGGATTGAAATGGGCTCCTGAGCGCTTGCCGAATGGTGAAAATACTATCGCTATAGCTGTTGAGCCCATGGCAGTGCCCATAGCCACGCGCCTCAACGTTTCACTGCGAAGTAATTGAGTGACCGGGGAAACAGGATGAAACAGAAGCACACTGAATATGCACGCGGCAATCATGAAGACTCCAAGCTCGGCAGCTTCCATCAAGTATTCCGGCCAGTGTGCTCTCAACGCCGAGATCACTTCTGGAGCCGAGCTGTTTGAGTTTTTGTTGGCGTCCAGACCCTTCTCTGACGGCAAAAGAATCTGCTGATGCGGGCTTTCGTACACACCAATACTGTTAGAACTTGTCGGTTCCATGATCTCACCCACGCGATCTGCGGGGACCTTCTTTTATCAGTTCGGTTTTAGCCCGCCATTTTTTTTAGCCTCGAAAGGGATCGGTTAGTCCCGCGCTAATCAAATCACAAGTGGAGGTAGATATATCCTCGGTTGCTCTGTTCGACGCCAACGGCAGCCTCTGTCTTGCCGCTGCTCTTCGCACGCTTATTCTTCTACGTCGAAGCCTCCTCTTCACTAGTACTCTGCGCCGCATGATCTTATTTCCTCGATCCTATTCCTCGTTGTAGTTCGACCGTTCCTTCATGCTATTAGTCGTAGACCACACTGCTTCCTTACACAGCTTGCCAGCAAATCTCTTGATCCACAGACTCCGTAGATTTCACAGATTTCAAAACACAGAAATGGCTTCATAAAAAATAGCCAAGAAACTAGTGGCTGACGGAAGATCCTGTCTCGGCGTGTTGCTGATAGCGGCTTTCCAAACAGCCAATGGTTTATGGGCTAATTAGATCCTTTGCCACTATTTAGCCGTCTCTCTGATTTTTCTTATTTTCTTTCTGTGAAATCTGTGCAATCTGTGGATGAACCTTGGCCCAGAGAATTGGCGATGCGGGCGTTTTGATCCACAGATTCCGCAGATTTCACAGACTTAAGAACACAAGAAATGGAGTAAGCAAGGTAGCCCGGGGGGTTACAGCTGACTTAGATCCTTTGCCCTATCTAACTGGTCTCTCTGATTTTTCTTATTTTCTTTCTGTGAAATCTGTGCAATCTGTGGATGAACCTTGGCCCAGAGAATTGGCGATGCGGGCGCGAACTTCTGCACTGAGGGTGGTTGTCAGAGAGTTATCCGGTTGATCAATTCCGCTACCGCTCCTGGCAACCCTCCGCAGCAATTTGATCTGCCGCAAATAGCGAGCGCACCAGACGCAGATCACGAGGTGCAGTCTGAGCCTCAAGATTTCACTAAACCCGAGTCTGCGTTCCATCGATTGAGACATCAGCGGAACGAGGTCGCGGCAGGGCTGCAGGTTGAGGAGTAGCCATCTTCTGACAGCTCTTTTGGGATTGGAAAAAAATTTCAAGCTCGGGCCTTCCGGACATGTTGCCTCTTTCGATACTTACTGGTTTGCAACATTCCCTATTCTGCGATCCATCTGCAATGCAACTTAGAAGCAGGCAGCCCAAAGTGCGGCGCCCCCCGTTCATTAGTCGGAACGAGCGGTCATCCCTTACAACCTGTCCCTTAAATCGAGTAAGCTCTCGCTCCAAAGACCGACTCATAGGTGAAAGGCTCGGGGCTTAAACAAAAGCTGTGTTGCAGTTACTTGCTTCTCTTACCTCTTTGCTCTTTGGAGATCCGCGCCGCTTTGCCCTCGAGCACCGTCTCTTCAACACGATTACCTTGTTGAGCGCGGTCGCTAACATTGGTGGTTCGTTTCTGTTGATGAGCCAGCAGGATTACCTGTTTCTCCTGTTTTTGAATCTTGGGACCGGCATTCTCTTTCTCCTTTTCTATTTTCTGTCCAGATTTCGCCATGGCTACAGTTACCTTTACTGGCCATTTGTGCTTCTGATTGTGGGATTTCTCTTTGTTAACGCCTTGCATAATGCAGGATCGCGGGGCGGCGCTCACTATTACTTAATCTCGGCTCTGGTAGCGGCCATTATTCTTTCTGGGAAAGTCTGGCGAACGATGCTGGCCATAGTCGTTTTTACGGGGGCGGCGATTGCGCTGCTGATAATCGAACAGAGATTTCCAGAATGGATTACGCAGTACACAAATGACAGAGATCGGTTTCTGGATGTCGCGGCCAACCTGATGTTTGCGCAGCTCTTTACAGGCGTCCTGGTGCAGGTGTTGGCTCAGAACCTGAACCAGGAACGCAGAAAATCGGATCAGTTACTCCGGAATGTGTTGCCTGAGAGCATCGCGGTGGAGTTGAAACAGACAGAGCGCGTGCGGCCTGTTGATTACCAAAGCGCGTCAGTGCTGTTTACGGATTTTGTGGGTTTTACGCAAATCGCCGAACACTTCACACCACAGCAGTTAATTGAAGAACTGGACAGTTGTTTCAGTCAGTTTGATCAGATAGCGGGTAAGCACAAACTGGAAAAGATCAAGACAATTGGCGATGCTTACATGGCTGTCGGCGGCGTGCCGGTCGCTAATCAGACCCATGCCCTCGATTGCGTTCTTGCGGCGCTCGAGATCCAAGAGTTGGTCTCGCGGCTGCGAGAGAAGGAGATGGCTGAGAAGCGTCCCTACTGGCAGATCCGCATTGGTATTCATTCGGGCAGTCTGGTGGCCGGCGTTGTGGGACGCGAGAAATTCTCGTATGACGTCTGGGGAGATACTGTCAATACCGCCAGCCGCTTTGAATCATCTGGCGCAGCCGGACGGATCAATATTTCAGGCTCGACTTACGCCTTAGTGAAAGACTTCTTCGAGTGTGAATTTCGCGGCAAGATACCAGCGAAGAACAAAGGTGAGATTGATATGTTCTTTGTCAATGGAATCCGGCGCGAACTCTCGGTTGATTTGGCTGGTCGCATACCTAACGAAAAGTTCTTCAAGTTGTATGAATACTTGGTAAGAAGTGCAACAGTTGTTCAGGATAGAGCCATGGATTCTGAGCACTCACCTCGTATGGCGACCGTCATCCACTAATCACACGAAATTGCACGAACAAAATAGTTGGTGTAAGTTCGTGCAAAATAGTCGATCAGTCCACGCGGTTTGACTCCATGAGTAATTTCCTCCTCATCCTGAGAAAGACTTGCTGTTTTGGCCTGGCGCCTGCAACTCACGCGCTCAGAGGAACTTTATGTGTTGCTTGGCTGCTATTTCCAGTAACAGTAGTAACTCAAGCACAAACCGTGAGCACTGAAGAAATCAGTCTTCTTCGTTTGCAGCAGGCGGCCTCAGAGATTAGTGCGGGAAACCTGAAAAAAGCGGAGACAATTCTTACCTCGGTGCTGGCAGGCAGGCCGCGTGATCCTGACACACTTAACCTGCTCGGTGTCGTTCGCGCTCAGCAAAACAGGACGGCTGAGGCTGAGCGATTGCTTCGCCGCGCAGTTGCCATCTCGCCGACACACGTCGGGGCCTACATCAATCTCGCCGAGCTTTACGTCACGATGGATCGTCCCCAAAGAGCGATGCAGATGTTATTGGCCGGTCACAAGCTTGCACCCGCTCGGCCCGACATCAATCTGAAATTGGCAGGACTCTATGGAGAGGCGGGTAACTATCAACTGGCGCTGGAATACTTGCGGCTTATCCCGCGCGAAGCTGCCTCGGCTGCCTATTTAACGTTGCTCCTGAAAACACTGCTCAAACTCAATCGTTTAGAAGAAGCGCGCCAACTGGTCAGGGAGTTGATGCAATTTCCCGGCGACATTTCCAGGGCGATCGTTTTTTCGTTGAGGCATCACTCGCCAAGGTTGGACCGCGCCACCCGCAGCCTGGAGAAGAAGCGTTCCCGCCTGGATTTGCAATCGTGGCCATACTTTTCGATGGCAATCCGGCAAACCGGATCGAGTGGCTTCTACGAAGCGACGGGATCTTCGAGGCGTGGGTCAGCGTAGACGGCCGTATGGAGCGCGTCGACAACAGCAAACTGGCTACAAAAGAGAAAAATGTACGGCTTGGAGTCGGACGGCGTGGTGACCATATCTATTTTATGCTCAACGGGGAAGTTGGACTTGAACGCTTAGTTCGCGGGATGCCGCAGAACTTCAAGGTCATGGTGTACGGGTTCGGTTCCACAGAGAACAACTGGGACTCCGTAGCCGTCCAGACATTGAAGCAATAGTAGACGATGAAGGTGAGAAGACGAGAATTTCTGGGCGCCACAGTCGCCGCCGGTGTAGGGCTGTCAACACGGCGGAATCTGGTCCAATCATCGCGAGCGGCCGACTCGCGTATAGAAGTTCTCCTCGATGAGGGGATCGGTACCATTCACCCTAACATCTACGGTCACTTCGTCGAACACCTCGGCGCCGTGGTCTATGACGGAATCTGGGTTGGCGAAACATCGCGCGTGCCAAACACCGGTGGGATTCGCACCGCTATTGTCGATGCGTTGAAGCGAATCAAAGCGCCCGTCATTCGCTATCCCGGCGGCTGTTTCGCTGACAGCTACAACTGGCGACGGTATCGGTCTTCGTGAAAAACGGCCGCGCCGGACCAACTTCCGCATCTCAGCGAGACGCGGGAAACCGAGATTGCAGTGCGCGGCGCGCGCGTGAGTTCCGCCCAGGTGCGTGTTCTCACTGACAGCGATGTCCACGCGCACAACACTTTTGAGAACCCCCGCGCGGTTCAGCCGCGCGACGATCAGCTCGCCGCCGGAGCGGACCCCTTGGTTTACCGCTTTGCTCCGGCTTCGGTGACCCGACTTCAACTTACGCTGGCGTGAAGCGGGTAGGTACGAAACTGTGAATAAATTGCTAAGAGAGACTCAACTCCTTGGAGTGCGGGGACTTGTCACCGCCTTTGAGTAGTAATGTCTCTATTTGGAAAGCGGTGACAAGTCCCCGCACTGCTCCAAGGAGTTGATTTGTTCACCTAGAGTTTTCATTAAATAGAAAACCATGGTCTGGGAAGAGCGTTGGCACCCACTACGTGAGGAATGGGTAATTGTTGCCGCGCACCGTCAGAATCGCCCGTGGAGTGGCGAAACGCTGGAGCACGACAATGAACCGCGACCGGAATATCTTCCCGATTGTTATCTCTGTCCCGGAAACTTGCGAGTGAGCGGTCAGAGGAACGACGATTACTCCAGTACATTCGTATTTGACAACGACCATCCTTCGGTCGGTCTCGATGCGCCGCAGAGCCTCTCCCGTCCCCCGGGGATTTTTCAGAACCGACCAGCGCGTGGTATCGCACGGGTGGTCTGCTACAGTCCCAACCACAGCCTGGCGCTGGCTGAACTGGCTGTTTCGGAAATTGAAGAACTGTTGCGAGTCTGGCAGGAGCAGTATCGCGAGCTTGGGAAGCGCGACGATATCGAGCATGTGCTGATCTTTGAAAACAAAGGAGAGGCCGTCGGTGTCTCTAACCCGCACCCCCATTGCCAGATATACGCGACCAACTTTGTTTTTAAGACGATTGAAACCGAGGCACGCGCCGGAGAACGCCACAGACGGGAGACCGGGCGAATCCTCTTCCAGGACGTGCTGCGGTCGGAACGCGAGGATGGGCGTCGCATAATCTGCGAGAATGATAATACCGTCGCTTTTCTTCCCTACTTCGCGCGTTACGCCTACGAAGTCTTTATCGCACCCAAAGCAACGCACCCAAGTATTGCAACGCTATCGACAGACGAGTTGCGCGATTTTGCTGCTTTGCTCAGGCAAGTACTGATCAAGTTTGACAATCTGTGGCGAATGCCTTTCCCCTACGTAATGCCGCTCCACCAGGCCCCAACTGATGGGGGCGATTACGGTGGGTTTCATTTTCACATCGAGTTTCATCCCCCGCTGCGACGCCCCAACCTGCTCAAGTATCTGGCCGGACCGGAGATTGGGGGAGGAAATTTTCTGTCTGATACTGCCCCAGAAGAGAAAGCAGCAGAGCTGCGCGAGCTGCCAGACACACATTACAAGCATACTGTGCAGGATAAACAGTGACGAGCGATTCGGATGACAAAAATGAAATGGTTGCGGCAATCCGCCGCATCCATGAACGAGTGCGCGATGCGGTGGTGCAGGAGTCTGAGCGGGTGGCAATCGAAGAACTCGCTCAGGTAACCGACGACGAGTCTGAAGGCGATACCATATACGCAATTGATCGAATCAGCGAGGAGTTGATTGTCGAGCTGTTTGAGCAGGAGGTCGCGGAGAAGCGGCCACTCGTGCTAATCGCCGAAGGTATCTCCGGCGGGCGCATGACCTTGCCGCGGGGATTAAGTGAGGCTGATGCGGTGTGGCAGGTCGTAGTCGATCCTATAGACGGAACCCGCGGAATAATGTACCAGAAGCGGAGTGCCTGGGTGTTAACTGGCGCCGCAAAAAATCGAGGGAATGAAACTAACTTGCGAGACATTGAACTTGCTGTGCAGACTGAGATTCCGCTCGTTAAACAGCATCTTTGTGATTCGCTCTTTGCCGTGCGCGGCGAAGGAGCCGGCGGTGAACGATTCAACCGGCTCAGTGGTGAACGCCATCCGCTGCATCCGCGCCCCTCGCGAGCCCAAACAATACGTCACGGCTTCGCGATGATTGCGCGGTTCTTCCCCGGAGCGCGAGACGAACTCGCAGCCATTGATGAGGAGATTGTGCGGGGGGCGCTGGGCCCAGTCGAGCCGGGCAAGGCACACTGCTTTGAAGATCAGTATCTCTCAACCGGCGGTCAGCTCTATGAACTCATGATGGGTCATGATCGTTTTGTCGCCGACTTGCGCCCCCTGATCGAAACAGTAATCAATCGTCGTGGCTTCTCGCTGGGAATATGTTGCCACCCCTACGACATGTGCACCGAATTAATTGCCCGGGAGACGGGCGTGATTGTGACTGACGAGCGAGGCAGGAATCTGAGTACGCCCTTGCGTATCGACGCAGACATCGCCTGGGTGGGCTACGCCAACGAGCACATAAGGCGAGAGATTGAACCACTGTTGCGTGATGCTTTGAATCGGCGAGGCCTTCTCAACTGATACAAAGGCGAGTTGACCATGACGACGCAAGGAGTAAGACCCAATGCCAGCTACGAAATCGTTCACGGTAACGTCCGTCAATTGTCTGACGTAATTGCATTTATCGACACGCTTAACACCCTGGGGACAAACAATTCCGCGGCAGCCCGGACGCTCTTCGACACCGACGCTGAACTCTTCATCTCCCGGGCCCCGGGGCGACTCGACGTAATGGGAGGCATTGCTGATTACTCGGGTTCGCTGGTGTTGGAACTGCCGATTGCCGCAGCTACGCTGGTCGCCCTGCAGAAAGACGACTCGCGCACCTTGCGCATTGTGAGTCTTGGCGGAGACAAGCGGCGTGACGCACTGTTTGAGATGCCGCTGGCAGATTTTGAGCGTGATGGCCAACCGATAGAATATGAGGCCGCGAGGGACTACTTCGCCGCGACTGGTGGAAACCACTGGGCAGCATATGTGGCAGGTGTTTTCCTCGTGCTGATGCGTGAGTGTGGGATTCGCTTCGCTCAAGGAGCTCGTTTGTTGATCTCCTCCTCGGTATCTGAGGGCAAGGGCGTCAGTTCATCAGCGGCGCTCGAGGTAGCAACCATGAGCGCAGTGGCCGCGGCATTCTCAATCCCGCTCGAGCCGCGCAAACTCGCGCTTCTCTGCCAACTCGTTGAAAACCTGCTCGTGGGGGCACCCTGCGGCGTCATGGACCAGATGACCTCAGCATGCGGTGAGGCGCACCAACTGCTCGCGCTTCTTTGTCAGCCCGCGGAAATTCTGGGAAGCATCAAACTACCCGACGAGCTCGCGGTTTGGGGACTGGATTCGGGTGTAAGCCATTCAGTCGGGGGAGCCGATTACGGTTCAGTCAGGGTAGGTGCCTTTATCGGGTATCGAATCATTGCCGACCTTGCCGGCCTAAAGAGCACACAGCACAACGAAAGTGTCCTGATCGAAGACCAGCGCTGGCACGGCTATCTGGCCAATATCCCGATTTCCGAGTTTGCGGAGAACTATTCCACACAATTGCCGGATCGAATCAAAGGAAGCGATTTTTTGCGGTGCTATGGCGGCACGACCGATCCGGTCACTAGTGTACATCCGGAAAAAACGTATGCTGTCAGGACGCCCACTGAACATGCTGTCTGCGAAAGTTTTCGGGTCCGCGTGTTTGCAGAGTTGTTGCGTTGTAACAGTAGCGGCATCAGTGAACAACAACTATGCTTATTGGGTGAATTGATGTATCAGTCGCACGCCAGCTATTCGGCGTGCGAACTCGGTTCAGGTGGTACCGATACGATTGTGCGGCTCATCAAGGATGCGGGAGAAGATCGGGGACTGTACGGAGCGAAGATCTCGGGCGGCGGAAGCGGCGGCACGGTCGTCATACTGGGAAGACGCGATGCCGCAGGCGCGGTTGCGGAAGTGGCAGAGCAGTTTGCAGCGTTGACTGGGCACAAGCCACATATCTTCAGCGGCTCTAGCCCGGGCAGCGCTTCATTTGGTCATCTCAGACTGCGCCGCCAGAAGCCTGCACGGGCGTAAAGCACATGCTCAACTCTTTGGAGTGCGGAGACTTGTCACCGCTTTTGAGTGGAATGTCTCACATTGGAAAGCGGTGACAAGTCTCGCGCCCCAAA
>Ga0209751_10002540_pt1 | contig 18100 bp, 16 predicted proteins | sample RifCSP13_1_FD_184019 | JGI IMG/M metagenome (GOLD analysis project Ga0209751, IMG submission 184019) | Soil microbial communities from Rifle, Colorado - Rifle CSP2_sed 13_1 (SPAdes) (version 2) | ecosystem: Environmental > Terrestrial > Deep subsurface > Rock core/Sediment | place: Rifle... | reverse complement strand
CTCCAACGAAGAGCGCTCACGCCAGACGGGCATCGATGCAAAGGACGGGCTGCGCTCCATCGTCACGCAGGGAGCCGTGCCAGGCACTCCCCCACGCGGCTTCAAACGAGTTCCGATCGTAACCATCAATCCACGCACCGGCCAGGAACGCACGAACCATAAATGGGAACCAGATAAATCCATCGTGCCGCAGGTCCGCAAGGCATTCAAGATGCGAGCTGCCGGGAGCACATTATTCGAGATCCACAAAGCGACGCGTCTCTATGGAGCGCTCAATTCCTATCGAACGTTCTTCACCAACAAAATATACATCGGCATCCTTGAATTCGGCGATCTCGTCATCGAGAAATATTGCGATCCGATCATCAACATGGCCACCTGGAACGCTGTGCAAAAACGCGTCGAAGAATATGCCCAGGAGAAATTCGGAGCACGTCACCCCCGCCGCGTCAACTCCATCTATCTCTTGAGTGGGATCATCAAATGTGCCCGCTGTGGATCTCCGATGTACGGCAACACCGTCAGCCGCGATACCAGCAAAGGCCGTGATGAAGCCTATCGCTGCTCACGTGCCAGGCGTCGCCGTGATTGTGACGCGGGCCGCATCTCACGTCGCAAGCTCGAAGAGCTGGTGCTGGCCACCCTCACCGATTACATCCTCATCCCCGACAGTCTGATCAGCATGCAAGAGATCGCCATCCGCAACCAGGTGGATGGCGAGAGTCAGCGCGACGAACGCAGATCCGGATTGACACAGGAACGCACGGATCTCAGCCGCCAGATTGCCAACATCACCAAGGCGATTGCCGATGCTGGCCACTCCGACGCGCTTTTGGATGCGCTCAAGCAAAAGGAAGGGCAACGCGCCCAGATCAAGGTCGAGCTCGACGAGCTGGGCATCCCGATCCAGGCCGTGCCGCATCGCACCCAGCCGGAAATTGACGCCGCTTCGAAGGCCATCATCGAAGCCCTGATCCATGCCCCCGTCGAACAACAGCGTCCGCTCCTGCGCGGCATTATCCACAAAGTTGTTGCTGAGCGAGATGGGAAGATCATCCGTGGGATGATCACCTACTACTATCCGCCCCCTTTTGACCTGGCCCCCACGTTGCCTACGGAAAGCGACCCTGTGGGGGCACATCTCTATAGACAAACATTCTCATACCCGTTCCAATCAAGATGACCTGCCTCGCGTGTCTACCCATCCGCGTGTAATGACGATCAGATTTGTCGATGTCACATTGGACCTTGCTGCGATCTGCGCGCTTGTGTCGGTCATCACTTCAAGATTATTACTGTTCCCTCCGCCATTGGATGGATCATAGACATTCGCAGTCGTATTGTAGGCCGCCGCCAGATCCGTTTGCGTCAAAGCGCGAACATACACCGCAGCATAGTTTGCGACCTTCCAGACAAAGGCCCCAATGACTGCTTTTACAACTATTCCAGTGGGCACGCTGGCCAGCGCGTAAGTAGATGATGATGTTCCGAGATTGGATACATTTACATCTACAACGGGGGAACTCAGCAGGAACAGATCATCATATTGTGTAAACAGTTCGATTGCTCCGCCAACCCGCACAATCGAGCCAAGCCTGCGCTTGTAATCATAGTTTGTCGGCATCGATGGGGATGTTGCGGAGGTGGAAAACAGTACGTCCACGACGCCGGTATCGGAGCGTTTGATGAGCCAGACATGATAGGTTGTGTTGGTAATCGAACCGGTGTCCAATCCGCCTTGATTAGTTCCCACCGCCCAGGCCGCATCCAATCTTTTTGTGAGCGCGCCTACCAGAACTATATTTTGAGCGTCGGTCGAATCCCTGGCATTGCCTATTGCAATGTCAATATCATTTGTAGCATCACCAGCATTGTTGGAAAGCGTCAGTCCGAACAAATGCCCGGGTGGAAAAGCACTGGATGGAGCGGAGATATCGGTCACACGTTCGGCAAGTTGATCGAGCGCTTCATCCACATCACCAGGGTCTGCACTTCCATCCCAATCCGCGAGCACCGCAGGCGTATAGGTCACATCCGCTGCATCATGTACATGCCCCAATGCGGAATAGATCCCATCAAAATAGGTCTTGAGCGTGGCCTTGATATTTGCCCAGGTGATGCTCTTTAGCGCGTCATCGACGATATCCCAAAAGCCGAACTTATCTCCATCGGCGGGAGTGTCGGCCGCGGCCTCGTCGATCTGCAAGCCGGATCCCTTCGCGATCACCCCCAGCGGGAAAGGCACGCGGATATCGTTATTGGATAATTGCGATTGACCATCGTAGAGCAATACAAAGGCGATCAGATACTTCCCCGCAGCCGGGACCGGGATGTCCGCATAGGTGCCGATCTCGGGCGCATCGAAGGCAGTCCCTTCATGCACAGTCAATGCCCCATCATCATCCGTTTCGATTGAAATAAATTTCGCACCGGCAGTGACCACGTAACTGCTTAGATCAATATCCTGCGTGCTGATCTTCACGATTCCCGTCGCAGTGTGGACCACGGAACCGTACATCCGCACGATGAAATTCGCCGGATCTGCCACCAGGACTGTCAGTGCCAGGATCTGCTTGCGATCGATCGGGACCATATCCGGAGCCAGGAACATATGCTGTTGATGGTGATGGACCACGCTCGAGCTGGCTGGCACGTCCCAAACTTCCCGCCGTGAAATGACCTGCCACAGTTGCGGCTGGTCCTTGCTGCGTCCGATCGTCACCAGGATGTTGTATTCCGAAGGAGCAACATTGTTGAACACGATCAGCACCTGCCCCTCCACCGTGCGGACGTAGATCATGCCAGCGGTGCCGGTTGCAACCGTGCCGGCGTGATTCCCCAGCCAGGCAGGGATGCGCTCCAGCCACTGATCACCCCTCTGTTCGGTGACCTTGTCGAAGATTTTCTTGAACTTGTCTATCGCCGTCATTAGATCAGCGCCTTCACCATGTCAATGTTTGGCACCGGCGCGACGCTCAAAATATTGCCTTCCCTATTCAACCAGGTCGTGCCGAAATCCTTTGACAAGCGTATGGATGATCCGCCCGCTGCAACCCACCAAGACGCTGTACCAACACCCCCAGCATAACTCCACCACCATGTGCCAGGTGGAAGGCCGCTGAGCGGAGACCATGTATATCCGCCATCCGATGATTTCCCTTTAGCGCCCGTATTGAAGCGTGTCATCATATAGGTCCCGGTCGGATCGCAGGCAAAGTAAGGTGGCACGCCAAACACATCCTCAAGATTTATGGTTTCGGCCAGATTGACAAGCGTGGATGATGCAAAATTATTCTCCGCTATGTACATATCACCCCCATCTCCATGCTCGTGGAACGTTCTTCCGGTCGTACCTGCCCTGGCATGAGTCTGCGCGATATTTGGACTACCAGTTGTGATCACCGACCCGCCTCCCGGCGCGATCTTGGAGAAGTGCTGGTATCTCGTGTACAGCCAGTAACCGAGTCCATAAGACAAACCGCCATAGTGCAAACTTGAAGTATCTACAACCGCGCCGGAGGCGAAAGACGAGCCTGAGCCGATCCAGAACTTCTTGTCCACATTTACGGTGCCAATAACAAATCCCACCGATTCGGCAACAAGCGGGTTATGCGCCGCGGCAAACAATCCCCAGTTCTGCCCGGTCACCGGCGACGGCCTCACAGAAGATTCGTTTTTGATGATCGTAAACGTCCCCCCGATGCTCGGCGCGCGTGCAATGAAAAATGGTCTGGTCAGATAATTACCCGAATCCACCACAGTATAGTAAAGAGCGTAAAACGCCCCATTCGGCGTCCTGAAAAATGCGTTGATCTTTGTGTATTGCGCTGATGTCAACCCTGCATTGACCGTGATCCATTGCGGGTTGGCGGTGTTGATATTTGCGGTGTAGAGAATCCCGTAACCCGTGCTGTGCAGTAGGCAGGGCAGGGCTGCCTCGGTGTCCTGCTCAGGCACACCGGGGATGATGATCGGGATATCGGGCAGTTCTGGAAGATCGGGAAGCGGCGGGATGGTCAGATCCACGTCGCCCGAGCCGGGGATATCTCCGTTCGCGGAGATCTGTTCGAAGGTCTCCGCTTCAGAATTCACTTCCACACTCAGCCAGCGTGAATCGTTGTCATAGCGCAGGACGACACGCCGCGGGATGAGATTGCCATCATAACCAACCCCGCGCGGCGTATCCGCTGCCACGATGGTGATGTCCAGGAACTGGCGCGGGCAGATATCGATCATGCGGTTGTTGCCTGCCAGCTTGAGCGGGATATCGGGGAATTCGTTATTCCTCCACCCCAGCAACAGCCCGGCCATCTGGTTTGACTCTGCCTGGCTTATTGCCAGCAGCCCATCGTTCAATTCCCATTCACCATGCTTGCGCGGGATATGTCCAGGCGACAGACTGTACAGCGTGGAAGAGATACCCGATGAATTCACAAACCGCGTCGTGATATTGACCTGCCCCGTTTCATGCACGGTCACACGCTCGAAGTCGCTCACGTCCATCCAATCGTCGGTCGTGACCGTCATCACGACAGGCCACGTGCGGCTGCCTGCCGGCACCATTTGCGGATCGACATCCGCGAACAATCTCCCGTATCGGTCGCAAAGCACATGCGCCATCAGGTTCAGCCCTGCGAACTCGACGAGCTGCGCCCACATGAAATTTGCGAGTGTGGCCAGCTTGTCTGCATAGCGTGTGTAAGTCGTTGGATAAAAATCCATGACCGTTGTGGCGGTCGAGCGCCAGTGCAGTAAATGCCATAGGCCGCGGTCCACGCTCAGGTTTTTGACCTGGTCCCAGGCAGCTGGAGATCCGTTCGTGAAATTCAACTGGCATGCGCTGGTCTTGATCCTGTTCAACCAATAATGCGGACCGTACACGGTGAAATGAACCTGCCCCGCAATTGGATCCCAGCGGATGGACTCACCTGCAACACGCCCCACTGCGATCACATTCTCGCGTCCATCTATGGGACCAATGGATTGCTCGGTATTCTCGTAATAATCCCTGGCGAAAAGCACTACCAGCGTCCGCTCACGGATCTCGCTTAAAGTGGCCTCTGCCTGCATTGTGACATCGAACATCCACCCGCCCGCATCCACACTGCCCTCACAGTTCGCAATTTGAAAGACCGTCGCCGGTGGATTGTCATCATCAAAGACAAATACATTCCGCACGCCCATGGTCGTCTTGCCGTTCGCGGCAGTGACCGTGCAATACACACGATAGATGCCGGCAGCGTTGTACGTGATGGTCGGTGTGGCTGTGCTCATGCCGCTCGATGCGCTCGAACCTGGTGCGACCCAGGCGTAGGCTGAGATGGTGGAATCGAATACCCAGGAATCGGATGCATTGAATTGCACGGAAACCGATGCGCCTGTCAGCCACGCCACCGCATGGGAACCCAGGACAGGCACAGGGTCGAATGATTCGTGCTGGTCCACATAGGGGATGTTGACATCCATCAGCAGGCCGCCATCCTCATCCACGTGGATGTGACGCGGGTGCAGATCGAAGTCATCCACGATCGTCAAATGACAAAGGGGGTTGTTAAGCCAATCAATCTCACTGGTTTCCCCGATATAAAATTTACTTCCATCAGGCGCAACACGGACTCGGAAAAAGCCCAAATCATACGCGCCTGCAATTGTGCCAACATAACCCAGCATGCCCGCCTTCACATTGCCTAAAGTGCCCGAGCCAGTGTTGTATGAAATCTCATACACCTGGTCATTCGACGAAGGCAACGATGCCAGGCGTGCCGTGTAGATCGTGTTCGGTACCAGCACAGCCATGTAGAGTTTGCTCCACTGCCCCTCTGAGCGTAAGAGTGCGAGTTCGGGCGCGGTGATTGCACGTGCCATAAAAATTCCTTAGTGTTCCTTCGTGTCCTTCGTGGTGAAAATCATCACGACCCCTCAGGGATTTCGATCAACTGACGGAACTGGACTGAAAAATTTTTTCGTTCCCCGTACCAGCGGTCTTGCGGTTCATTTGGCCAGATCATCACGCCCGAGAAAGTGGCGTAGGTGTCATCGTCGATCTTCGTGACGATAAAAATATCAGCCGATGCATTCGGGCAGAACGTTTTCAACTGGTTGTATTGCTCGATGGAAAGAATGGGAAAAGTCCAGACGGCAATCGGATTGCCGATGCCAAGTGTGCCTCCGCTCCCCAATGCCACGGTGCGTGCGTATGGCAAAAATGCAGATTTCGGTTCAGGCAGCGGTGTCGTGAGCTGCTCGATATTTGTCAAACCTACTTCGGTAGTGCCGATCGCAAAATCAGCCATTATCTGACGCCTCCAAGAGCAAAGTTCAAACGCTCGATAAGTTTTTCGGCATTCTCATCGAAAACACCCTGCACCTGTCGTGTGGTGAGTCCGCCTGCAAAGTTCTGGATGATCGTCTGCTGTTGAGAGCTGCTATTATTCGTGATCGGTTTGGCCAGCAAGTTGGCGAGCGCATTCGGGTCCATGCTGTTTCTCAATCCGAGCATATAACCCTGACCGGTGAACATGCCCAGCTCCATCGCTTCCCTCGATCGTGAGCTGATCCCCAAGGATTTCTTGATCTGTGCCAGCAATGACGCTGCGATCCTGGCCGCAGCCGCCAATAGGGTTGGAAGCCCGAACAGCATGCCATTTGCCAGACCGAACAAGATATATTTGCCCAGCTGTGACCAATCCGTTTTCGTGAACGCATTGACAATCCAATCGCGTGCTGAACTAAATATCGTTCGGAATCGATCAATAATCGAATATATATTTGCCAGGAATTCTTGAGCCGCTTCTTCAGGAAAACCGAATGCAGTTGCCAAATCCAGGAGCGCACCGCTGCCATCCTCATAGAGCTTGACGGCACCAGCTCTCAGTTCACCGACTCTTTCGATGATCAGCCAGATTTTTGCAAGTAAGTCCTGGATTGCTTTTTTAGGAAAACCGAAGGCAGTCGCTAGATTCAAGAGCGCACCACTGCCATCTTCATAGAGCTTGACGGCACCGTTTCTCAGTTCATGAACTCTTTCGATAATCAGCCAGACTTGTGCAAGCAGGTTCTGGATTGCTTCTTCAGGAAAACCGAATGCAGTTGCCAAATTGAGAAGTGCGCCACTGCCATCTTCATAGAGCTTGACGGCACCGTTCCTGAGTTCATGAACTCTTTCGATAATCAGCCAGACTTGTGCAAGCAGGTTCTGGATTGCTTCTTCAGGAAAACCGAATGCAGTTGCCAAATTGAGAAGCGCACCACTGCCATCTTCATAGAGCTTGATGGTACCATTTCTTATGTTATCAAAAGCAGCTCGCACTCCTTGCAACCTCTCAATAAAGCTACGAACAATATCCTGTATCCCCAGGAAGTTGTTTTTCCAGGCGAGATAAAGAAGATAGATCACAGCTATGATGGCCGCAATGATCAGGATAATCGGAGCAGCCGCAACCAACACTGAACCAATGGCCGGTAATAATGTTCCCGTAATGACAGCCCCCACCGTGCCAAGCGCCGCCCCAACTCCAGATAATGTAATCCCAAGTCCCCCCAGTGTGCCAGCCAATCCTGCAATGCCTGAGATAACTGTGACCACCGTCCCCAGGAACGAAAGCAGCGGTCCTGCAATCGCCACCAATCCCAGAAAACCGAGAAGGATCTTTTGCTGTGTTGGACTGAGATTGTTGAATGCTTCCAGCATCTTATTCAATGCCGAAGCAACTTTGAGTGCAATAGGTAACAGGTTCTGACCAAGCATGACAAGCGCATCGCTCCATTCAGCCTTCAAGCTACGCCCCTGATTTGCGAGACCACCAGCCGTTTCTGCAAAATCGTTGAGCCCAGGATTTAATTCCTCATTCAACGCTATCGCGTTGAGGATGATGGCCCGCTGGTTGGCCGTCAGCGTTTTTGTATTTGCATCAACCAGACCATTGGCAATGCCATAGGTCTTCAAATAAGAATCGGTGATGAACGGGAAATATCTTTGGATCGGTTCGTACTGGCCCCGGATCGCCGATTGCCAGGCTAAAGCAACCTCTTCCACCTGCCCATTATGGAACGATGCTAGATCTGCGAAATGCTTGACAGCCTGCTCAGAGAGTGCGGTGGTTTCCTCGATCCCCATACCTCCAGCTTTAAGTGCCGCACCTATGGACGAAGCAAAGTCCAGATATTGGGTCTTGCTGATGCCCATCGCCTTTGCTGATTTGTTTGCATTGGCTACGACACTATCTGCCATCTCTCCGAAGACAACGACCGCCTTATTTTTCGTCTCTTCGAAGTCGCTGGCGGCTTTGATCGAAGCTGCACCCATTGCCACAATAGGCAACGTGAGACCCAGGGTCATCATATTGCCCACGTTCTTCATAGCGCCGCCCACCTGCTGGCCAATATTGGCAATGCTAAGTAAACCCTCCTTGCCTTTTTTGACACCGCTCAGCAGGCCCGCAACATCGAGAGCGATTTTTCCGTATGCACTACCTAATTGGATCGCCATTACCTGCTCCAAACAAAACAGACATCCTGCATGGACGCAAAACCATACAGGATGTCTGTCTTATTGAATAAGATTTGATTTACTGTTTCAGCAACGAGCCTCCACCCAGCGCAAAGATATCGTAACTGAGCGATCCAAGCGATTCTGTGGCTCCCTGGTTTTCGATCCATGTGACCTTGCCCCGCTCCTGCATCGATCTCCATGAGAGCAGTAAGACCAGATCGTCCAGCAGGCTGATTGCTTCGGGTCTTGCTTTCGCCTTTTCCAGATATGCCCTCAGTGTCTCGTAGGCACTGTCCGTCATCACTCTGACGAATTCGGGCGCGAACAATGGACGTTCGTCCGCCGGTGGCGATACCACCATCACTTTCCTTGCATCTTGCTTTAACATGTTGTCCGGGTCCTTTCGTAACGCGAAATCCTGCCACAGAAACCGACATCGTCGGGACCCGGACAGGTCTGGCGGCGACACGTATCTCTGTGGCAGGAATCTGCCTGTGAATTGATATGTTGTTAGGGAAAGCGATGTCAATTAAATAACACACGCCGCCTTCACAGGGGACCTGTCCGGGTCTGTAAAGTGTATTATACAACAATGCTTTGGTCATTGCAATCACCAAATTCCATTTGCAGGTATTTGTAACCGTTTTGTAATGCGGCCTTTTGCGCTCCGGTAACGCCCGTTCCCGTTCCCGGAAGGGGATTGGGGCAAGCTAAAACCGGTAAACGCGTCCTTGCCTTCGTTCATGTTCTTCTCGACGCGCCTGCCTACCATCAACGTGATTTCATCGAATTGCCACGCTCCCCAATCTGTCTCCAGATGGAAGATCTCACTTGGCCTGCACCCATAGGCTTCCGCCTGGTTATGAACCCTCACTAAATTTCTCGGGTTTGTCGCGAAAGGGGCGCAGGGATTGCGCCTCACGGTTCATGAAGTTGAAGATAAACATCTTGTCTTCGAACGTCAGCTCACTGTAGAGAATGTGCTGATCGTCGGACTTTTCTCCGATCGCTGGCTCCACCAGGCTGGCCTTGATCAGCTCGAACAGCAGTGTGTTGAAGTCCGTCTTATGCTCGGCCATCAGCTTCGCACCGGCTTGTTCCTCGCTCAGCTGCTGGAAAGCATCTTGGGTGATGACATCAATGAGCGTGTTGGGAATGCTGCCTTCGATGACGATGCTCGCAAGGTCCACATCCCGGATGACCACCGCTAGTCCGCTCGGAAGCGTTTCCTCATGCAGCCGCTGTTCCCGCCATCTCTTTAGATTTTGAGCACGGGCCTGTTGTGCTTGCATCATGTGATTAGTTCCATTTTTCTTGGTCATGGCTCACCTACGAAGTGGGCAGTGTGTCAGCGGTCTCGTTCTGCACCCAGTCATAGATGCCGTTCGTGCCGTCGTCGATGCCGATGCCCTTGATCGTGGCCGTCTGCAATTCACCATAAGCCAGCGGCGCATCGAGACCCTCGGTCACCTTGGCCTTGTAGATGATGCAGTGCACATCATCGTCGCCCTCGCCGAGAGACTTGCCATAGATCTTGAAGTAAGGCAGGCGCACGCCGCCCGCCTGGCTCAAAGTCTTGACCTGGTTGGGTGTGGAGCCTGTGGTGCCGGTCGTTGTGCCATACATCACGGCCAGCGCTTCGAGCGGCAAACCGGTGGCTTCCAGCTCCCATTCCACCGCGTCACGTACAGCGACCACGACCGAGAGCATGTCATCGCCCGGGCCTTCTGCGCTTTTGACTCGCTCCTTGAACGTCAGCTTCGTGGATGCGGGCAGATCCGCCTGAGTGGTTCCATCGATTGACGTAAGTTTCACGTCGCTCAGACCGAACGGTTTCGGGTTATCAGTTAGTGCCATTTCAATCTCCTTATCAATTTCTCCCTCCCCCAAATCCGTGCTCTCCGTATTTGGGGGAGGGCAGGGTGGGGGTCGGGATCATAAAATTATCGCAGCCTTTTGGCTACAAATCTCAGCATGCCGAGCGGACAATCCAATGCCACGTCACGCTGTTGACTCACTGCAATATCGAACTCAACATTCCAGACATTCGTTCCAACTTTCTTCTCATTCAAGAGATCGAACACTGAAGTGATGGCTGGCTCGATCACGTCATAATTATCGCGTTGATAAAAATAGATCGTCAGCGGCGTCTGCACGGAATTCGGGATACCGCTCCTCAATCTCGTTTCCGTGCCAAACTTGATCAACACGCACGGCATCAGCTCCTGATTGGCATCGAACGCCGTTGGCGTGTTCTGCCTGCTGATCTCCTCCACGTCATTGTGGACCCCACCGGTCAGCAGATCCATCAGATCCTCGTCATCTTCAAACAGAGTTTTCACATCATCGCTCAGGCTCATTCATCAATCTCCAATTACTAATTACCACTTACCCATTTACTCAGATCTTCCCCAAATAGCCACACCGCCAGGTTCACCGCATTCGGCAGAATGGACTGGCTCACATCACCGCCGATCAGCTCCGCATAAGAGTCCATCTCCGGCCACGTGCTGGTCCCTCTCAGCCAGCTATTCAGATCAGACGTGAAGTCCTTCTCATCCATCAGCACTGCGGTCTTGTAGCACAGGCAGTTCGGATGAAGTGGATATTCAATCGTGCCAACTTCATAGACCCCTTCCCCTTTTTCCCCTCCCTGAACAACATCATCGCAGATATCCGTTTCAGGATGGGCTGCCGAAAGATTACATTTTTCCTTCTCCACCCACGGCTGTGCAGCCATGATCCGGTCCGTGGCCAGCGCATGCACCTTCTGGATCTCCGTGCGTGCCAGGCGTAAAGCGTTGTACGAAACGCCGCGTCCATCACATGGTCTCGAAACCAATCCGGTCGTGTCGCCTGCAGCGATCTGTATCTTCGTACGGCCGTACAATCGCGTCGAAGTCCAGCGCGGGCAATCTTCATTCGCACCGAGATACTGCTCCAAGTTCTTTGCAATATCCCAGGCACTTCGTTGATTTGCGATCCCATCCATCAGCACCTGGTTGATCCCGTCACGGCTCTCACGGTCCCATTTCCAGATCCGTGCGGAGAGATTCATCCCATCCCCATACAAATGCTCCGCCGCTATATCCAGCAGCATTTGCAACTGCCGTTCGAACACACCTCCAACGGATCGTGCTTCTTCAATCTGCGACATCTGCAAAATCTGCGGATGGCTTTCATTCAACGTGGGCATCACCAATCTTTCGTGCATCACCGCCAGAACCCCAAACGGAATGCTCGCCGCCTCCCCCCTCACTGCCTGCAATTCATCCTGCCATTCCTTGAACAGATCTCCCCACATCTTCAGCATTTCAGTCTGGACGCTGTAGCCGCTCGTCCCATCCAGCACCTGTTCCTTGCCAGCCTTCTTCAGTATCAACGCCTGAGCCTTCTCGCTGAAGTCCAAAATTAGCTCATGCGTTCTGCCAGTGAAAAATAATTGCAACCGTATCACCGCTTTATACGACGCCTGATACATCCGCCCCAGCGCGACCTTATCCAGCTTCTTGATTATGTCGCGCTGAGCGGAGCGAGCTTCAGCGAGCGAAGCGCTGTCCTGAGCTTGTCGAAGGGACGAAGCGTCTCCATCCAAATCGATGCGTTGCAACAAAACAGTCATTTTTTTCCTTCGTGTTCCTTAGTGTTCTTCGTGGAAAATCACTAAATTGAAATTCCTTGCAAACTCTTCGCGAACTGCTCCGCGCTGATTCCATCCGAGTTGAGAATATCCACATCCACATTCCGAAGATACAGCGCCGCAATGGATTGGATGATCTCCTCCTTTACACCCAGCACACGCAGCCTGGCCAGTGCATCACCCAGGTCACGCAGGTCTGCCGGCGTCAGCTTCTTCGCCAGGCGCCAGACGATCTCATACTTCACATTGGCAGGCAAAATTCCCTTCAACAGCCACTGGCGTTCCAGCAATGGCTTCAGGAACTCTTCTGTAACCCATTCCCTGCCATCGTCGAGTGATTCATCGTACTCGTCCTTTTTCTCGCCCAAGATATCCCTGTTCAACCCCTCGCCGTATGCCACCAGCTCCATCGGCACATCGGACGCCGCGAACATCGTCGCTACTTGGTGCAGGATGTCGTTAATCTCATTCAGATGCGCATCGCCCTGGATTGCTGTGATCGAGCCGGGCTTGTTCGAGAACAGATCCAGATGTGCTGCGGTCGGAGTATCCAGCGCTTTCTGGTTCATCTCCTTATAAGCCTTCACATCCGCTTCATTTCCGTCCACAACATGCAGCAATCTCATCCCTGCCCGCACTTTGCGCCGCACAGCCATATCTGTTTCACCCTCGCTTACACGCTTGAATGATCCTGTTGCCGACGCCCACATCGGGACCCCGTAACGACTCTCATCGTCGTGCTCCCAGCGGGCATGGATGATCTGCCATTCGGGGAAAAAGACCGCATCTTTCGGGATGCCAAAGCCCGTATACATTTCATCGACCATATAAAAAGCTCGCTGCGGATCGTCCAGCTTGTCCGCGTTATTGCTATTGCGCCTCATTCTCAGGGTGGGCTTGCGGCTCACTTCGATGATATTCAACTCTTCATCGACGACATTTTCGTAGAACGAATCACCATCACGGCCGGTGAGACGCACCACGTCCTGCAATTTCTTATTCAACCCGAGCCGTGTCTGCAGCTCCGTTGCGATCTCCTTTGCTAGCTCATCTTTCGTTTTGACAAGGAAGCCAGCCTTCACTAGGTCCGTCGAATACATTCTCAGCGCCTTCTTCACACGCGGATCTGTTGCGTACATCTGCCTGCACGTCTTGATGATCGCCATCCGGTCCCGGTCTGACTTCAGCTTCTGGTACTCAGCCACAATGGACTGTTGTATAGCCGGCGCGGCGGTCGTCTCACCATTCGCTGATGGCGGATTGAAAAATGCGTTGATCCTTGTTCTTAATGAAGCCATAAATTCATCCTTCAGCTTTCATCCTTCATCCTTTGAATACTTCCTGTATCATGCGTTCCAGCTTCGGAAAATTTTGTTCCATCGTGCTCATAATGATTGCATAGCGGCCGCCGTTCGATGTTTCCAAAAATTTGCCATAAAAAACCGTGTGCGCCAGCGTGATGATCAACGTATCTTTATCTCCGCTTTCCACAGCCACATCACTCATCTCGCTCTTCGCTTCAGGTGTCACCTCGCCGGTGATCGACTCGAGACCGAAACCATCCACCGCAAAGAATAGACCGCCGCGTGCGTTGCCAGTCCGATCTTCCCAGGCCGCGTTCTCCCGGGCCTCGTTCTGGATGAGCTGTCCCCAGTAATTTGCCACAGCCTGAATGGCAATCAAAGCCTTCCGGCCATAATCGTCCAGACCCTTTGCAATCACCTTTGGCGAAACAACCCACTCGAAACCAGTTTTCATTTAATCAGCATCCTCGTCAAACCTGACTTCCTTCCAGCCGTCCCGGATAAGGGCCTGCCTGCGGCTTAGGCAGGCATCCTTCATGGGTTTGCCCTTATCCTGGTGGTTGACCTGTCTGCGATGAAAGTTTTCTCCATTCGACAGATATTCATTCTATGCTTCGTCAGCATTCCAATCTGGCGTGATGTTGTATTGCTTTAGTGCTGCGATTGCTGTTTCATACGGCCCGATATAAGACACCAAGACATATTGGCCGTTACTTGAGTTGTAAACCATATCCGCATACCCGGCATCATTATAGATCGTTCCTTCGAGGTAGCGTGGGGGTGACCACGTTTCACCTGCGTCCTTCGAGTACCACACCGCTATTTTGCGGCCTGTGCCTGGGAAGTTGACAAACCCGCACATGACAAGATTCGTGTCATTCCACCAGTTTGCACCGCCCTCGAAATGGGTCTTTGTCCAGATACGATGTCTGCCACTTACGGGGATGTTGTAGGTAATGGCTTCCAGTTTCGACCACGTAAGCCCCATGTCGTCCGAGTAAGACCGAGCGGTTGCGGTAAAAGCAACTGTCCGGTAAATGGCAATGATGCGGTTATTCCCAAGATACTCTATGCCTACTTCGTTGGCTGGTTCATCTGTCGCGCCGCTTCGCATTTCTGAAACATACGTCCACGTCGCGCCGTTGTCGGTGGACTTGATGAAGATCATCTTACTGTCTGCTTCCGTGTTGCTGAAATCCCGCGCGGCGGCGTAGATCACACCGTCATAAACAAAGTAGTCATCCGTCGCAAATACCATACTGATGGAATGTCCACTCAGAGTTATATCCGCGCCCGCGCTCCAAGTCTTGCCGCCATCTGTTGAAATGGATTGATAAGTACAATTATCTGCCTCCGCTGGTGACTCGGTTCTCCATGTGTGCAGGATCAAGTCGCCATTCGGAGCCTTGTACAGCCACAGATCGGCGGGGTGTTCGGTGGCCGAATAACCGGCAGGGTCAAATGGGAAATTTGTAATTGAGTTGCCTAACAAATCCTTATCCTCATCACTCCATGTTGCGCCGTAATCATCGCTAAAACGGATGTGCAATATCGAGTTAGTCGCGGAATGGCTATCTGCTCTGCGATAGATCAAAACCACTTCATCGTCGTCGTTGACTTCCATTGTCGGTCTGCCTGACCATCTATATGCTACGTTGTCAATAATTGCCGTACTCGCAACAGTCTGTGTCGCACCAGTAAAACTCAGGCTGCTGCTCCCAAGAAAAAACGGTTGACTACTGAACCTCCTGCCCCAAAAAATCCAAATATCGTATTACTGACAATCCCTGCATCTGATACCGTTTGAGTCGTTCCCTTCTGCACACCGTTGTAGAACATCGAGACGCTAGTACCGCTGCAAACCACCTCTATATAATCTCCGTTTACGACCAGCGCACCAAGAGATGTTGGGGCGATAAGTACCGTTAGAGTTCCTGCAACCACTTTCGCCATGCTGAGGTAAGTCAGTTCGACGCCGGTGGAAGAATCGCCCATTGTGTCTATGCCGACAAGGATATAGTTCTGCGGGTTGCTTGTGCTATCCAGCCGCGCCACAATTCCCACCGTGCCGTTATTGCCGGTTTGATCTATGTAAACGCGGGTTATTGCGTCTGCCGATGGGTAAGACCTTGTTGCGTACATCTCGGCAGCGGGAATTTCCTTCATCGAGAAGTCGTCAACAATCACGGTGTCGAATGGGGTAATACCACACGCTGCTGGATATACTTCAACAGTTGCGGAATACGCTTTGAACACCATTATCTTCTGTGTGTAGGCGGCATCCTTGATGGTTCGCTGGCGAATAAAGCCACCAGGGAAGCCGTTTATGGCTTTTAGAATCCGCGACCTTCCACCTGTTCCAGCTGTCCGCTTTCCCCACCCGCTGAACTGCAACCATTTTCCGGTCGCGCCGCCAAAAGTCGGAAATTCCAGACTGTCGTTGTTTATCGTCCCTGTGAATTCCTGCGCCTTGCTTCCAGCGTGAACATCTGCGGACTCGGCCAGGGTCGGACTTCCGCCTTTTGTAAGCGTGTTACATTTCCCGGCCGTATACGTGGCCTCCAGTGACGGGTCGGTAAGTAGCTCAGACCCGTACGTGGGCGAATTGATCGCCTTGCCGCTGGCAATTGCCCATGTGGAACCATTCAAGGGTGCGGGCAATGCTCCGTTTGACATCCCAGTAAAGTCCACATCATAGACAACGCTCACGGCGCGAGGGCTTCCAAACACAGATGAGATATTCCCCGCCGCGTCCTTCACCCAGGGATAGAGGGTGTATGCTCCAAGATCGGCAACGGTGTAAGTCGTTGGGGCTGTAAGATTCCAGCCCGCAGCGTCTACTGCCGGGGGTGTACTCGATTCGGTGACGATGAAATACACGCCCGCTTCGCTGGCTGTAAAGGCCGTGATAGGAATTGCAAGCGCGCTTGATGGCGTCGTGACCGTGAACGTTACCACAGTCGGCGCGGTGACATCAGCAGGCGGACCCGCTTTCTGATTATTAGTGATTGCCAGATCCAAACCGATCCGCATCTAATACACTCCTACAATGTTTGTCGCGTCCGTACCCGCTTCATAGACTCGCTTGACCCGCAGCGGATGGACTGTGCCTGCTGCCAGATCCGTGAATACGATGGCAGTGCCAGTCCCAAACATATCCACCTTCAAATCGCCGGCCACACCCACGTAAATTCCGCGTGTGACATAAGCCAGATCAACATCATCATCCGGCGTGATGACAAACGCACTGTTTCCTGGCGCGGTCGCCCTGCCAAATGAAACGCCAACTTTATCTATAGCCATGTGATTCTCCTTCATTCTCCATAATAAAAACCTTCGGTCTCCGGTCTTCCGTCTCCGGTCTCTATTCCACCGCAATTGCTTCAGCGATCGTACATGCCAACCGGTTCGGCTGGATGAACACGACCTGCAGCAAAATATTGGTGTACGTCAACCGGTCACCGACTGCGATATCCATATCAGGCTCGCCCAAAATGAACACTGCCTGCTGTGCGGCCCTGGCCGCATCGGACTGCAACCGGAAGCCGCGTGAGCCTGCATACTCGATCCGCATTGGCTGGGCAGTAAGCATCGAAGCCCCGCGCCGAATAGCAAGACTGACTTCATTTTCAGCTCGTATCGCACGCATATCGTCTGCAATCTGATCCCAATTCATCCTTCATCCTTCATCCTTGCATTCCAACCTGCCCGTTGTACTTATCGCAAGCCGCGAGATATTCATCATTGAACGAATCTGCCTTCCTGCGCTTCTCCTCGATCGTCGATCCCTTATCCACGCTCACGGCGCCCAGGGAATATTTCAATGTCTGCCCGCTTAGTGCATTCGCCTGTTTTCCGATCGCATTTGCCTGAGCCTTCAAGAGCACGATCCTGGCTTCACGCTCGCTCATCGTCTCATAATCGGTATCTGCTTCATCGCCCGAGCTTTCAGCTTCGATATCCGTGCCGATCCATGCCGCCTTGTAACGCAACTCCCTCGCCATCGTGAACGTGGGAGTGGGATAGAACGTGATCTGCTCGTTGCGGATCGTATGCTGTTCTTCCCAATCCGCACTGATTGGGATGATGCCCTGTGCCGAGATAAGCACGCCATCAGCTGAAGCGAAACTCTCCAGCGCGATCATCTTCAAATAATCTGCCGGCAGATCATACATCGCAGTGCCTGGGACGATGCTTAACTCGGCGATCTGCTCCAACCCACAGCGCTCCGAGAAATCACGGACCGCATCCTGCACGGCCTTCTCATATTGCGTGTTGGACGGAACTGAATCTTCTGCCGGCACATCCGCCGCCAATCGCTCAACCAGGTCGGAAAGCAAAATGCTCATACTACTTCCTTAGAACCGCAACCATTCCGACAACCTCTGATATCGCCCACTCGGGATGGTCGAGAATAAAGTCGTTGATCGCTTTTTCTATCGTCGCCCATGCCGGATTCTTGTAATCATGCACGGCGATCACCTGCGCATGCGGACCGAAATTCTCCAGGTCTGCATGCACATAATCGTAACTATGGCCGCCATCGATCCAAAGCAGATCGATTTTCCTTTTCCAGGTCTTCCCGATCGCACGACTGTCACCTTCCCTGGCTGTCACGTTCTTCACGCCCACGCTCTTCATGTTCGCCAGTAATAATTCCTTGCT
>Ga0209751_10002538_pt1 | contig 18115 bp, 20 predicted proteins | sample RifCSP13_1_FD_184019 | JGI IMG/M metagenome (GOLD analysis project Ga0209751, IMG submission 184019) | Soil microbial communities from Rifle, Colorado - Rifle CSP2_sed 13_1 (SPAdes) (version 2) | ecosystem: Environmental > Terrestrial > Deep subsurface > Rock core/Sediment | place: Rifle... | reverse complement strand
GCCGTCCAGCTTCGTGCCGTCGAACGCGCCCTTCCGGACGCGCCACGCGATGAGGGCCTCGCAATTCTCCTCCGTCGGCCTCGCGTTGAAGTTGCACGGGCACCCGTACGCGCAGTTGCAGCTCTGGATGTACTCCGCCTCGAAGTTCCACTTGGACTTCGCCGCCATCGCTCGAACCCCTGCGGCCGGGAGCGGAGTCCGGTGCGATAAAGGATTCGGTCTGCCGAAACGCGGAGAATCCGGGCCCGCCGTCGCGCGCGAGACAACGGTTATATACGTCACCGGGTCTGGGAGCCTTCCTCATGGTCCGCAAGCCGAACAAGATGTACCGCCACATCAAAGGCAAGGCGTACACGCGGAAGGAGTTCATAGGCGGCATCCCCGGCTCGCGGCTCTCCCAGCTCGTGATCGGGGACCTCAAATCCACGTTCCCGGTCGCGATCCACCTCGTCGCGGAGGAGTCGTGCCAGGTCCGGAACCAGGCACTCGAGGCCGCGCGGATCAGCGCGAACCGACACATCGCGAAGCTCGCGGGGAACGCGTACCGGCTGATGATCCGCCTCTATCCGCACCAGGTCCTTCGCGAGAACAAGATCGCGGTCGGAGCGGGGGCGGACCGGATCTCGGACGGCATGCGCCATTCGTTCGGAACGCCCGTCGGGACCGCCGCCCGGGTGAAGGCCGGGATGAGGATCCTCACGATCTTCACGACGGACGCGAACGTCGCGCACGCCCGGGAGGCCCTACGGAAGGGGGGCTCGAAGCTCCCGACGCCGTGGCGCCTCGTGGTCGAGAAGAACGCCTAGCTCGGCCGTCCTTCGCTCCGAACGTCCTTCGGTTCTCCCCAACGTCGAGATGTTTCTCCCCTCGACAGTCCTTCTGGCGCGAAACCCTATTAAGGGCCTGTTCGCTCGTCGCGTGGGACTTCATGGACGAGACGGGCCGCCTCCTCGACACGATTCGCCGCCGGAGCGCGAAGACCGTCGGCCTCCAGTTCCCCGTCGGACTCCGCCCGCGCGCGGTCGCGTTGGCGGCGGAGCTGGAGGCGCGCGCGGGCGTCACGTGTCTGATCGCCGCGGACCCGAGCTTCGGCGCCTGCGATGTCCCCGAGATGCCCGTCGACTTGACCGTCCACCTCGCTCATGCGCCGATGCCCCACCTGCGCTACAAGAACGTGTTCTTCTACGACCTCCCGACGCCGCTCCCGGAGTCGTGGGCTTTCCTCGACGCGGCCGTTCCCCTGCTCGAGAAGCGCATCGGCATCCTGACGACGACGCAGCACCGCGAATGGGTGCCCCACATCGTCGAGTATCTACAAGCAAAGGGGCTCTGGCCCGTCGTGAGCGAACCGGACCGCCGGGTCGCCTACGCCGCCCAGATCCTGGGCTGCGACTACTTCACCGCCACGAACATCGCCGACCGCGTCGACTGCTTCCTGTACGTCGGCACGGGCGACTTCCACCCGCTCGGCGTCGCAATCATCCTGAAGGACAAGCCTGTCGTGATCGCGGACCCGAGCACGGGCGAGGCTCGGACATTGGCGGCGGTGAAGGATCGCGTCCTCCGTCAGCGGTGGGCGGCGATCGTCCGGGCTCAGGACGCGCGCGTCTTCGGCATCCTCGTCTCGAGGAAGCACGGACAGGACCGGAGCGGGTTGGCGATGGAACTCAAGGCGAAGCTCGCGGCGAAGGGGCGTGAAGCCCACTTGTTCCACATGGACCTCGTCGCGCCGGAGCTCCTTGAAGGGTACAAAGTGGACGCATGGGTCAGCACCGCGTGCCCGCGGATTGCGATCGAAGACGCGCTGCGGTACAAGCAGCCGATCCTCACGCCCCAGGAGCTCGAGGTCGTCCTCGGGGAGCGCGCGTGGGAGGACTACGCATTCGACGAGATCCGCGCGTGACCCGGACCGGTGGGACCCATTGTTGAGAACACGTGTTTCCTGTTCCACCGCACGAACATAGTCCCGACAACGGCATAAGGCGACACGCCCTAGACCTCGAGCGGCTCGATGAGCCCCGATCAACCCCGCCGCCTTGGCAATCGCGGGCCCTCGAAGGGTTTCACGAAGGAGGCTCGCCTCGTCTCAATCATGGAGAAGTTCGAGAAGGGCGTGAACGGTGTCCGGGGGTCTGCGGTCGCCGACCGGGAGGGCCTCCCGATCGCGAACGGGTTCCGCGAGCCGTTCGACCTCGTCGCGGTCGCGGCGATGGCCACGCTGACCGCGCAGTCCGGGAAGACCGTTTTCGACCACCTCCGGTTCACGGCACCGCGGGACATCATCATCGAGGGGGACGACGCGAAGGTCGTCGTGTACAAGCTCGGGAACGGGGAGGCGAGCTTCATCGCGCTCGTGAAGCCGGAGACGAACATCGGCCTCCTGAAGCTCGAGATGGCGGCGGCGTCGAAGAAGATCGAGGAGGAGCTCGGCCTCGGCCCCCACACGGGGCCAACCATCGAGGAGTCGTTCCTGATCTCGCCGGGCGGACTCCTCGTTGCGCACGGGTCGCGGACGTCGGCGCGGACGATGGACCGGGACATCGTCGCGGGCATGTTCAGCGCGGTCCAGGACTTCGTGAAGGACACGTTCCGGGAGACGGGCGGGGGCGCCCTCGAGGAGATGGACCTCGCGCACCTCCGCGTCCGAATCCTGCGGGGGCAGTGGACGATGCTCGCAATCGTCGCGACCGGGGCGATGTCCACCGCGTACGTGAGCGCCGCGCGGGAGGCCCTCAAGGAATTCGAGGCGACGAACGAGAAATCGCTCCCGTCGTGGGACGGCGACGCCGCCTCCCTGAAGGGCGTGGACCTGCTCCTCGACGAAGTCCTCCACCAGCCCGCGTGAGCCCGACAACCCTTAAGGGTCGCCCGAAGTTGGCGGTCCGTGGACCCGACGCGCGCGGTCGTGCTCCTCTCCGGCGGCCTGGACTCGAGCACGTGCCTCGCGATCGCCCTGTCTAAGGGGCGCGAGGTGCATCCCCTCACCGTGGACTACGGGCAGCGCCACCGGAAGGAGGTCGCCGCCGCCAAACGGATCGCGAAGCACTTCGGTATGAAGACGCACAAAGTTCTCACGATCGACCTCTCGCAGATTGGCGGCTCTGCTCTCACGGACAAGCGGGTGGCGGTGCCGGAACGCCGAACGATCGCGGAGATTGGCGGCGGGATCCCCTCGACGTACGTCCCTGCGCGGAACACGATCCTCCTCGGACTCGCGCTCGGGTACGCGGAATCCGTGGATGCCGATGAAGTCTACATCGCCGCCAACGCCGTCGACTACAGCGTCGACGGAGAGGCACGGGTCTGGGTTCGCACGGCTCACTGGACGAAGCTCATGACAATCCGCCAGTTCTGCAATCTCCCAGCGGACAAGTATCGCACTCTGGCGGTAGATCCTCGGACTCTTCGACTCGAGTGGCGGTCCGTAACGGGGCGCCTGCGTCATCGCGCGGATTCGAAGCAATCCTTCAGCATCAGGCTTGAACGTGGCCACGAGATCACTGTGACGGAGGACCACTCCCTATTCACGATAGAACCCGGCACAGGGCGGCTCGCAACCGTGCGAGGCTCGGACCTCCGGCGAGGGACGCCGTTGGTCGTGGCTTACGACCTCTCCTCGGCTACCGATGCTTGGAATCGCGACCTCCCGGAGCTTGACCTGCGAGGACTACCCCGGTACTGCGCGGAATCTCTGAAACGATGGTCCGTAGTTCGTGAAGACGGGTATCTCACGAACCGCCTTCGGAAGACGCGAATCCCGGTCCGGTTCAAACTCACGGACGATTTTCTGTACATCATCGGCCTTTGGCTGGCGGAAGGAGGAAAAGAGCTGTACTCAGAGGGAAGCACGCTTGCCTTCTCGATAGGCGGCATTCCCGGTGCGGCGGCGACTTTGCTCTCGTTCTTCGAGCAATTTCGGGTCCATGTCAGCAAGTCGCCCGCCAACGAGTACGACTATCGCGTCCAATCCTCCGTCTTCGCGGCGCTCTTCGACTTCCTGGGGTTGTTCGGCACGTCTAGCGGGGGCGAGAAGGAGTTTCCTCCCTTCTTCTGGAACCTGTCTCAGCGGCAGCGCCGGGCGATCATCGCGGGCCTTTGGGATGGAGATGGAAGCCACGTGTTCAAGCACACGGCCGTATTGGCCCAGAAGTCGCATGAACTAATCCTGGAAACATACCACTGCCTCGCATTGGACGGAATCTTCCCAATCCTCAAAGATGTGCGCAACGGTCAGAGACTAGTCGCGATTAGCCGGGCTCACGACTTCCGGAGATTTCTCGAGCTGTATCCTCTCCGCCACCCTAGCAAGCGAGCCGCGTTCGACATCGCGGCTCGAAAGGAAGGGAGGGACCAGGCGACGGGCCTTTGGAAAGTTCCTGGCCTCTGGAATCATGTTTCCGCGGCCCGCCTGCCCGCGGGGACCAAGACTGCCATATACAATTCGGCGGGAAAGTACGATCACAGCTTCCGGGCACAGAGGAAAGCTTTCGCGCCGGTCCCGAGCCTGAGGTCGCTCGTCGAAGCGCCCCTGGCATTCCTGAGGGTACTCCGGATCGAGAGCGTCCGAAGAACTTGGATGTACGATCTGAGCGTCGAAGGAGCGGAGAACTTCCTCGCAAATGGAATCCTCGCCCATAACTCCGGATATCCCGACTGCCGCCCGGAGTTCTACGATGCATTTCGCGAGGTCGCCCGGCTCGGCACGAAACGCGGCGTCGAGGGTCGTCCGATTCGCATCCACACGCCCCTCATCCGGATGACGAAGGCGGACATCGTGCGCACGGGCGCGCGCCTCGGCGTCCCGTTCGAGCTCACGTGGTCGTGCTACCACGGCCGCCAGAAGGCCTGCGGCGTCTGCGACTCCTGCCAACTCCGTCTGAAGGGATTTCGGGAGGCGGGGATCAAGGACCCGATTCCGTACGAGGGGCCGCCTAAGAGGAAGCGTGCATAGCCCGCCGCCCCGCGGAACTCCGAGTCGCGGAATCCAAGACCCCGCGATCATCCGAGAGTACATGTAGCACGAAGGTTCATGAGTGCTTTCGTCAGAACAGAGGGCGTGGGACTCACGTACGTCCGAATCCGCGTCTCAAAGGACATCGGTGGCACCGCCATCGCTGCGCGGGTCCTGGTCGACACGGGGGCTTCGTACACGATGCTCCGCCGCGACCTGCTTTCCAGGCTCTCGATCGTTCCCCGCGAACGCCGGCGGGTCCGCCTCGGCGACGGCCGGGTCGTCGAGCGAGAGACGGGCATTGCCCACGTCTGGTACCGCGGGCGGGTGACGCCCACGTGGGTCTTGTTCGGCGAGTCCGGGGACGCGAGCCTCCTGGGGGTCGTCACCCTCGAGGAACTGTCTTTGCGCGTGAACCCGAAGTCCCGGACCCTCGAGGAGGTCGACGTCCATCCGATGGTCCGCGCGGTAGATGCGAGCTCGCTTCCCTGAATTCCGATCGGACGGGGGGACAACCGCCAAAGGATTAAGCCCGGGTACCCTTGACAACCCGTGGCCGCAGCTCCTCGGGCCGAAGCCGTCGAACGATTCCTCGTCTCCGAAGTGTACACGACAATCCAGGGGGAGAGCTCCCTCGTCGGGTATCCGACCGTGTTCGTGCGATTGTACTCGTGTAACCTGCGGTGCGTCTGGTGCGACTCGATGCACGCGGTCGAAGGCGGCGAGTACACGGAGATGACCGTCGACGACCTCACGCGACGCGTGCGAGAGTTGGCGGGGGAAGGCATCCACCACGTGTGCTGGACGGGCGGCGAGCCGCTCCTTCAGTGGCGGCAGATCGCGCGCGTGGTCCGACAGCTCCCCGACCACTTCGTCCACTCGATCGAGACGGATGGCGAGGTCCCCCTCGAGCCCCTGAGCAACGAATGTCGTGACAAGCGGGCGAAGGGGCGCCTCCGATTCGTGATGGACGTGAAGTGCCCCGGCTCCGGGATGACCGCCAAACTCGCGTTCGAGAACCTCCGCCACCTGCGGCCGGAGGACGAGGTGAAGTTCGTGATCCTCGACCGAGCGGACTACGAGTTCGCGCGAAGTGTCCTCCGCGACCACGCGATTCCCGCGGGCACAGTCTTGTTGTCGCCGGCGTCGCCCGCGCACAAGGTGAGCGACGGGCTCGAGCCCGCCAAGTTGGCGGCGTGGATGCTCGAGGACGGCCTCAACGCGCGCCTCCAGCTCCAAGTGCACAAGGTGATCTGGCCGGGCAAGGACCGCGGCATCTGAGGAACGTTCATCTAGTCCGTTCCACTAGCGTCGTCCGTGAAGCGCTTCGAGGAGCTCGACCACACCGCGGACGTCGGGATCCGCGCGTACGGGAAGACCTTCGACGAGCTGTTCGCGAACGCCGCCGCGGGGATGTTCAGCCTGATCACGGACCTCGAGGCCGTGAAGCCGGTCGGCGAGTACGAGGTCAAGGTGCAGTCCAAGGACGCGAAGGCACTCCTCTTCGACTTCCTCTCCGAGCTCCTCTTCGTGCACGAAACCGAGAAGGTCCTCCTCTCCGAGTTCGACGTCGCGATCCGCGAATTGGCGGTGGAGGCGAAGGTCCGCGGGGAGCGGATCGAGAAGGGGCGCCATCCCCTCCATTTGGCGGTGAAGGCGGTCACGTACCACGAAATGATCGTCGACCCGGAGAAGGGCGTCGCGCAGGTGATCTTCGACATATGATCCGCGCGGTCACGGTCGACTGGTGGCACACGCTCGCGGAGCCGCACGGCGGGGACTGGGAGGAGTTCGCGAAGCGCGTCCGGATCGAGGGGGTCCAGCGCGTGCTGCGGGCCCACGGGATCGAGTGCACGCTCGCGCGGCTCGACATCGCGTACGACCTGTGGTCGGACCACCTCCGGCGGCTTTGGCGGCAGGACCTCGACCTGTCCGCGGACCAGCAGGTGTTCGACCTGCTCGCGAGCGCGGGCTTCGACGGCGTCGCGGACCGCCAGATGCTCGTGGACCTGCGCGACCCGCTGGGCTCGCCGCTCGTCGAGCGCATCCCGGAGATCCACCCGGGCGCGGCGGAGACGCTCCGCGCGCTGAAGGCACAGGGCCTGAGGACCGCGATCATCTCGAACACGGGACGGACGTGGGGCCAGTTCCTCCGGGTCGTGCAGGAGAAGGTCGGCCTCGCGGACCTGTTCGACCGCCGGACGTTCTCCGACGAGGAGCGGGTCCGGAAGCCCGCGGGCGCAATCTTCGAGCGGACCCTCGAGGCCCTCGGCGTGGAGCCGGAGGAGGCCGTGCACGTCGGCGACGACGTGGATGCGGACGTCGCGGGCGCGAAGGACGTCGGGATGCGCGCGGTCTGGTACGACACGGGGAAGTGGCCAGGCGCGAACGGCTCGCGCGCGGACGCGATCGTGCACTCCTGGCGGGAGCTGCCCGCGCTGCTGGGGAAGTGGTGACCCTGAAGGCGACCGCCGTCGCGCACCCGATCCAGGGGCTGATCAAGTACCACGGCCTCATTGACGAGCGCCTTCGCCTCCCGTTCCACGACTCGATCTCCGTGTGCACGGCTCCGCTGTCCACGACGACGACGATCGAGTTCGGGGACTTCCCCGAGGACGCCGCCACGATCAACGGGCGCCGCGTCACGGGCCACGAGCTCGAGCGGATCTTGGCGGTGGTCGACGTCGTCCGTGTGCGGGCGAAGCTCCGCGCGAACTTTCGGATGGCGTCGACGAACGACTTCCCGTCGAACGTGGGCCTCGGCGCGAGCGCGTCCGGGTTCGCGGCCCTCGCGTGGGCGGCGTGCACGGCCACGGGTCTGCCCCTCACCGCCAAAGATGTGTCCCGGATCGCCCGCCGCGGGGCCGGCTCCGCGTCCCGCGCGGTCGCGGGCGGTTTCGCGCGGTGGAAGTCGGGCGTCTCGGACGAGGACTCCTATGCGTACCAGGTCCGGGGCGAGGACCTGGATATGGGCATCGTGATCGCGCTCGTGCCGGCGTACAAGGAGACGGAGTCCGCGCACCGAGAGGCGCCGACCTCGCCCTTCTTCCAGGCCCGGCTCGCGGAGATGCCGAAGATGCTCGCGGAGATGGAGGTGGCGCTCCGGGACGGGGACCTCGGGGCCGTGATGATGCTCGCGGAGAAGGACACGATGATGCTCCACGGGATCACGATGACGGGGACGAGCGAGATGCTCCTGTGGCGGCCGGAGACGATCAAGGTCATCCTGGCGGTGAAGCGGATGCGGGAGGAGGGCGTGCCTGCGTTCTACTCGATCGACACGGGGGCGACCGTGTACGTGAACACGTTCCCGGAGAAGGTGGACGACGTCGAGTCGCGGATCCGCGCCCTCGGCATCGACACGATCCGGTGCCGCGTCGGGGGCGGCGCCCGGACCCTGGACGCGGACCGGAATCCCTAAACGATAAAAGCTTGCGTCCCGTTCCCTGCCCGCATGAAGCTCGTCCTCCTCGGGCCGCCCGGCGCGGGCAAGGGCACGCAGGCCGTCCGCCTCTCGGAGCACTTCGGTGTCCCGCACATCTCGACCGGAGACATCTTGCGACGCCACGTCTCGGACAAGTCCGACCTCGGGAAGAAGGCGGCGGAGTACATGCGCGCGGGCAAGCTCGTGCCGGACGACCTCGTGATCGAGATGGTCCGGAAGCGGCTCAAGCAGAAGGACGCCCGGAAGGGGTTCATCCTCGACGGCTTCCCCCGGACCCGCGAGCAAGCCGCGGCCCTCGACGGGATGGTCAAGCTCGACCACGCGCTCCTCCTGTTCCTCGACCCGGAGGACCTGATCAAGCGGTCGAGCGGCCGGCGGATTTGCGAGGACTGCGAGGCCGTGTACCACCTCCTCATGAACGCGCCGAAGACGCCGGGGCTCTGCGACCAGTGCGGCGGGAAGCTAATCCAACGGGAGGATGACAAGGACGAGACGGTCCGACAGCGGATCCAGGTGTACGAGGACCGGACGAAGCCGCTCGTCTCGTACTACAAGGAGAAGGGACTCCTCGTCCAGGTGTACGGGAGCGGCCTCATCGACGAGGTGTTCCACCGGACGATCGAGAGTCTCGGCAGTGGAAATCTGTAGGAAAGGCTTTTCCGGCCCCTGAGGATAAGTAGCACGTCCCTCCCCATGGACGAACTAGCGTGGAAAGTCCTCAGCCTGACCGCGAAGCGCGGCATGATCGGGGCGACGCGGGAGGACTTCTTCCGCGAGATCCGGATCCTCCGCTACGAGGACCTCGAGGACGCGATCCACGCGCTCGAGACGGAGGGCTACATCGCGATCGAGTGGACGGGCCCGAACAGGTTCATCCTCACGGTCACGGAGAAGGGCAGCCAGCTCGCCGCCGCGGAGTACGAGAAACGGCTGCAGGCGTACCAGGACCGGATCGAGTCCCAGCGCAAGGCGGTCGGCGGCGTCGAGCGGATTTAGGCCCCCCGCGACCGGGGAGCCAACGCTTAAATACGACCGCCCGGTATGCCCGCCCGTCGGGTTTTCCCGCTTTTCCCATGAGGGCACGTTCATGGAACCACGCGAAGTCGAGACCGGAACCACCACCCTGGGTCTCAGCTGCAAGGACGGCGTCGTCCTCGCGGCGGACCGCCGCGCGACCGCGGGCACGATGATTGCCCACAAGAAGACGCGGAAGGTGTACAAGATCGACGACAACCTCGGGCTCACGACCGCCGGGCTCGTCGGCGACCTCCAGCAGCTCGCTCGGTACATCACCGCGGAGGCGGAGCTGTACAAGCTGAAGCGGAGCCTGCCGATGTCCGTCGAGGCGTGCGCGACCCTGACCGCGAACATCCTCGCCGGACGCCGGTACTTCCCATATTGGGTTCAGCTCGTGATTGGCGGCGTGGACGGGCGCGGGAGCCACGTCTTTTCGTTGGACATGGCGGGCGGGAGCCTGGAGGACAAGTACGTGAGCACGGGCTCCGGGAGCCCGTACGTGTACGGCGTCCTCGAGGATCACTGGACGGACGAGACCGACGTCAAGGCGGGCGTCGACCTCGCGATCCGGGCGGTCAGCGCCGCGATGCGCCGGGACGCGGCCTCCGGCGAGGGCATCGACGTGGCGGTCATCACGCGGGACGGGTACAAGGAATTGGACGAAAAGGAGATCGAGCGCCGGAAGGCGGCGCTGAAGCTCCCCTGAACTCCCTTCACAGTCGACCCACTCATCGACGTGGTCACCTATGGGACTAGACGATATCCTAAGCAATGCGCGCGAGGTCGTCCGCAAGGTCGTGCCGAGCACGGTCGAGATCACGGACATCGAGTTCGAAGGCCCGACCGTCGTGATCTATACGAAGAACATGGACGTCTTCGCGGAGAACAACGACCTCGTCCGCCAGCTCGCGCAGAGTCTGCGGAAGCGGATCACGGTCCGCCCGGACCCGTCCCTCCTCGCCCCGCAGGACCAAGCGGAGTCCGTGATCAAGGAGATCATCCCCGCGGAGGCGCAGATCACCTCGATCTACTTCGAGACGGAGAGCGGCGAGGTCACGATCGAGGCGCTCTCCCCCGGCCTCGTGATCGGACGCCACGGGTCCGTCCTCAATGAGCTCAAGAAGAAGATCGGCTGGGCCCCGAAGGTCGTGCGGACGCCGCCAATCCCCTCGAAGACCGTCGAGGAGATCCGGCAGTACCTCCGGACGGTCCGTGAGGAGCGGCAGGACTTCCTCCGGGCCGTCGGCCGCCGCCTGAACCGGGAGCAGGCGAGCGGGGAGACGTGGGTCCGCGTGACGAGCCTCGGCGGCTACCGCCAGGTCGGCCGGTCCGCGACGCTCCTGAGCACGCGGGAGTCGAAGGTCCTGGTCGACTGCGGTGTCCTGATCTCCGAGGAGAACGGGTCCCCGTACCTGATGGCCCCGGAGGTCCAGCCGCTCGACAACCTCGACGCCGTCGTGATCACGCACGCCCACCTCGACCACAGCGGCCTCGTCCCCGCGCTGTACAAATACGGGTACAAGGGGCCGATCTACTCCACGGCCCCGACGCGGGACCTCTCCGCCCTTCTCCAGCTCGACTACATCAAGGTCGCGTACGGCGAGGCGCGGAAGTCGCCGTTCGACTCCTCGAACGTCCGGCAGGCGGTCCTGAACACGATCCCGCTGAAGTACGGGGAGACGACGGACATCGCGCCGGACGTCCGCCTCACGCTCCAGAACGCGGGCCACATCCTCGGCTCCTCCGTGTGCCACTTCCACATCGGGGACGGGATGTACAACGTCGCGATCACAGGGGACATCAAGTTCGAGAAGACGTGGCTGTTCAACCCCGCGGTGAACAAGTTCCCGCGGATCGAGACCCTGATCATGGAGGCCACGTACGGCGGGTACCACGACATCCAACCGAGCCGCCACGAGGCGAGCACGCAGCTCCGGGAGCACCTGGACCGCGTCCTCCGCCGCGGCGGGAAGGCCCTCGTCCCCGTGTTCGCGGTCGGCCGGTCCCAGGAGGTCATGCTCGTCCTCGAGGACCTCGTGCGGAACGGGAAGATCCCCGAGGTCCCGATCTACCTCGACGGGATGATCTGGGAAGCGACGGCGATCCACACCGCGTACCCGGAATACCTGAACTCCCAGCTCCGGACGCAGATCTTCCAGACCGGCGAGAACCCCTTCCTCTCCCCGATGTTCAAGCGCGTCGAGACGTCGGAGATGCGGTCGACGATCATCGACGACCCGGAGCCGTGCATCGTCCTCGCGACGTCCGGGATGATGTCCGGCGGCCCCGTGATCGAGTACTTCAAGCACTGGGCGGACAACCCGCTCCATGCGCTCTTCTTCGTCGGCTTCCAGTCGGAGAGCTCGTTCGGGCGGCGCGTGCAGAAGGGCGCGCGCGAGGTCACCGTCCACGACCGGGGGAACTCGATCCAGCTCCAGATGAAGATGGACGTGGAGACGATCGACGGGTTCAGCGGCCACAGCGACCGCCTCCAGCTCCTCTCGTACGTGGGCACGATGGAGCCCCGCCCGGAGCGCGTGATCGTGGGGCACGGGGAGGAGTACAAGTGCGCGGACCTCGCCTCGAGCCTGTACAAGAAGTACGGGATGGAGACCCGCGCCCCGATGAACCTCGAGACGATTCGCCTGAAGTAGCGTTTTATCCGACCCGGACGTTTTGGCGGCGATGCGCGCGGCGCTGTACGAGCGGGCGAAGGACCTGCTCCCGAAGGCCGAGTTTGAGTCCCGCGTCCGCGCGACGTCCGAGGCGTGGGGCGGCCTCCTCGACGAGGACGCGGCCGCGCGGCTCGTGCTCGAGGAGCTCGGGCGGGGCACCGCGAGCTTCGAGACCGTGCGGGAGCTCCGGGAGGGAATGGAAGTCGCCCTTCGCGTCCGCGTGGACGTCGTCGGCCCCGTCCGCGAGTTCGAGCGCCAGGACGGGAGCCGCGGGCGCGTCGTGAACCTCGACATCTCCGACGACACGGGCCGGTGCCGCCTCGTGCTGTGGGACGACGACGTGGCGCTCGTCGAGCGCGGCCGGGTCGCGAAAGGCTCGTCCCTCCGGCTCCTCGACTGCTTCGTCCGGGTTTCGCGGTTCGGGACGGAGGTCTCGCGCGGGAAGTTCGGGACCGTCCTCCCCGGGGCGTAGCCGACGACAGCGGTCTACATACCCTACTTAGGGTCCCCTAAACTAGAGGGCCGCGGACTTCCGCGCGTGGACCCGCTCGTCCTCCTCCTCGTGACCGCTGCGGGGCTCGCGACGGGCCTGGGGGCGATCCCCGTCGTCTCCGTCCGGTCCATGAGCCACCGGACGCACGACACGATCCTCGGGTTCGCGGCGGGGATCATGCTCGGGGTGTCCGCGTTCGGGCTCCTGCCCCACGGCTCGTCCCACCTGGGGGACGCCGCCCTTTTGGCGGCGAGCGTCCTCGCGGGCAGCCTCACGATCCTCGTCCTCGTGCGCGCCATCCGGCGGCTCCCTCTCCCCATGCCATTCGTCCGGAACGGCCCGGGCCTTCTGCCGGGCGGTGCGTTCCTCGTGTTCCTCGCGCTCGCGATCCACAACGCACCGGAGGGGCTCGCGACCGGCGTGGGCTACTCGGAGGGGCTCACCCCGCTCGGCCACGCGGTCGCCCTCGGCATCGCGATCCAGAACATCCCGGAGGGCCTCCTCGTCTCCATCGCCGTCCTGCGGGAGACGGGGTCGCGTCGCGCCGCCGCGGGGTACGCGGTCCTGAGCGGCGCGGTCGAGCCCGTCGCCGGCGTCGTCGCCCTCCTCTGGCTCTCCCTCTCCCCCCGGGACCTGGGCCTCGCCGCGGGGTTCGCGGTGGGCGCGATGTGGTCCGTGATCGCCTTCCAGATGATCCCGGAGAGCCACCGCCACGGGTACCGCGGGGCCGCGACCCTCGCGCTCCTCGCCGGGCTCGGGGCCGCCGCCGCCCTCGAGGGCATGTTCAGTACTTTCGGAACCTGAATAGGGGGCGGGCGCGCAGGGGTCGCCGGGATTCCCATGCGGGCGACGGCGACGTGGCGGGGCCGCTTCCGGAGCGACCTGACGGACGGACGGGGACACGCGGTCGGCGTGGACTGGCCCCCGGAGGATGGCGGCGAGGACACGGGCCCGGGCGCGCTTGAGCTGTGCGTGATGTCCCTCGCGGGATGCGTCTCCACAATCTTCTCCGCGGTCGCCACCAAGCGGAAGGTCCCGTATGAGGGACTCGAGGTCGATGTCCGCGCCGAGCGGCCCAGGGGCGCACCGACGATCGCGACCGTGCACGGGCGCGTGACGATCCGCTCCGCGGCCCCCCGGAAGGCGATTGAGACCGCGCTCCGGATCACGCTGGAACAGTGCCCCGTCGGCGTCCTGTTCGACCGCGCGGGCGTGGCCTCGACGTGGGACCTCGACGTCGTGACGGGCTAGGGCCTAGCCGAAGCCGCCCATGCCCGGCGGCATCCCGCCGTGCCCGTGCTCGTCGCCGCCGCCCGGCGCCTTCGCCTCGGTGCGCCTCGATGCGATCACGTCGTCGATCCGGAGGATCATCGTCGCCGCGTCCGTCGCGGACTGGTACGCCTGCTTCTTCACCCGGAGCGGCTCGATCACGTGGGCCCGGCGCATGTCCGAGGGCTTTCCGGTGAGGACGTTGATCCCGACCTGGGCACCTTTCTTCCCCTCGTGCGCCGCCTTGAGCTCGATGAGCGTGTCGATCATGTTCAGGCCCCCGTTCTCTGCGAGCGTCCACGGGACGACCTCGAGCGCCTTCGCGAACGCCTCGATTGCGAGCTGCTCGCGCCCGCCCTGGCTCGCCGCGTAGTCCTTCAGGCGGAGGGAAACCTCGATGTCCGCAGCGCCGCCGCCGGGGAGGCCCGTTCCGTCCTCGACCGCCGCCGCGACGACGCGCAGGGCGTCGTGGACGACCCGCTCGACCTCCTCGACGACGTGCTCCGTGCCGCCGCGGATCAGGATCGAAACCGCCTTCGGGTTCTTGCACCCCGTGACGAACGTCATCTTGTCGTCCCCGATCTTCCGCTCCTCCACGCGCTTCGCGTGCCCCAGGTCCTTCGCGCTGAGGTCCTCGAGGGCCGTCACGACGCGGCCGCCCGTCGCCCGGGCGAGCTTCTCCATGTCGCTCTCCTTCGCGCGGCGCACCGCGTAGATTCCCTCCTTCGCGAGGTAGTGCTGCACGAGGTCGTCGATCCCCTTCTGGCAGATCACGACGTTCGCGCCCGTCTTCTTGATCGTGTCCACGTATCCCTTCAGGGTCCGCTCCTCCTCCTGCAGGAACGCGGTGAGCTTCGTCGGGTCCCGGATCTTGATCTCCTCGCTGACCTCGGTCTTCTTCACCTCGAGGGCCCGGTTCACGAGCGCGATCCGCGCGTCGTCGACCCCGTCCGGCATCCGCGGGTGGACCCGCTCCTTGTCCAGCACGACGCCGTCCACGAGCTCCGTGTCCATGATTGCGTGGCCATGCTTCTTTTGCACGAGGACGTTGTCGACGTCCGCGCGCCGCTCCCCCGCAACCTCCTCCGTCACCGCCAAGATCGCACGGACCGCGAGATCCGCGACGTACTCCTTCGCGTCCCCGATCGACCGACCGCCCATCGCGGTCGACGCGATCTCCCTCAGGGTGCCCGCGTCCGTCGGCTTAACCTGGAACGAGATGTCCCGCAGGTACTCGATCGCCTTCTCCGCGGCCATGTGGTAGCCGCGCGCGATCGTCGTCGGGTGGACGTTCGCCTCGAGGAGCGATTCCGCCTCCTTGAGCAGCTCCCCCGCCAGGATCACGGCGGTCGTCGTGCCATCCCCCGCCTCCTGGTCCTGGGTCTTCGCGACCTCGACGATCATCTTCGCGGCGGGGTGCTCGACCTCGATCTCCTTGAGGATCGTCACGCCGTCGTTCGTGATTGTCACATCGCCGAGCGAGTCGACGAGCATCTTGTCCATGCCGCGCGGCCCGAGCGTCGAGCGCACGGCGTCCGCGACCGCGCGCGCGGCCGCGATGTTGTTGAACTGGGCGCCTTTGCCCCGGTCTCGAGCCGTTCCTTCCTTCAGTATGATAATGGGTTGGCCTTGCATCATGCCGGTTCCCCCGCCTGGATAGACGAGGACTTCTACATAAAGCATTCGGTGCGCTCCGACGGGGGACCTCCCGACCGGGCGACCCCGGGATGGGGGTCTTCCCTCTTGGGCGGACCGAAACCGTATATCCGCGGGAGGCGTTCGCCCCGGCGATGTGCGAAGGCTACTGGGACGCGAGGCGCCAGCGACGGGACTCGTACGAGGAGCTCTCCGAGGTCGACCTCGAGGAGACCGAAGAGATCCTGGAGCCCAAGGTGATGCTCCCGCCGCCCCCCGCCGCCCTCCCGAAGCGCCGGCCCGCCACCCTGTTGCGGTGACGAGCGCCGATCGAACCCCGCATCGGGCGTCCGTCGCAAAGTACATATAGCGCTCCTTTTTTCGTGGCCCTTCAGCGCCGGACCAGACGCTCCGGGACACGCTTCGAGCGTCCCACAACACGACCCCGGTCTTCTGGGGTCGTCGGCGGCGTCACGGTCCTGCGCGACGGAATCCGCTCTTTCGAGCGCCCCGCAGGAGGGGGTATCCTCGAGGAACGACCATGCCGAAGGAAGGACGACCGCGCCATGGCTCCATGGCGTACTGGCACCGGAAGCGCGCGGATAGCGAAGTCCCTCACTTCACGAGCTGGCCGGACATCCCGGAGGGCCCGAAGCTCCAGGGGTTCGCCGGGTACAAGGCGGGGATGACCCATGCGTTCATCGTCGACTACCGGCCGACGAGCACGACGACGGGCCAGGAGGTCCAGGTCCCCGTCACCGTGATCGAGTGCCCGCCGATGCGCATCGCGGCGATCCGGTTCTACACACGGACGTACGAGGGCCTCCGGAGCCTCGGCGAGGTGTGGGCGGACAAGACGGACGAGGAGCTCGCGCGCCGCCTGCCCCTCCCGAAGAAGGGCACCGCGGAGGACCAGTGGAAGAAGGTCGACCCCGCGAAGGTCGAGGAGGTCCGCGTCCTCATGCACACGCAGCCGGACCTCGTGACGGGCGTCCCGAAGAAGGCCCCGGAGCTCATGGAGACGCGGGTTGGCGGCGGGACGATCGAGCAGCGCACGGAGTACGCGAAGTCGATCCTCGGGAAGGAGGTCCGCGTCACGGACTTCGCGCGGGACGGCGCGATGGTCGACGTCGCGGCGGTCACGAAGGGGAAGGGCTTCCAGGGGGCGACGAAGCGGTTCGGGATCAAGCTCCTCTCGCACAAGAACAGCAAGCACCGGCGGAACGTCGGCACGCTCGGCTCGTTCCAGCCGGGGTACGTGCGCCCGACGGTCCCGAATGCGGGGCAGATGGGGTACCACCAGCGCACGGAGTACAACAAGCGGATCCTGAAGATCGGGGAGAACGGGGACGAGGTCACGCCGAACGGCGGCTTCCTCCACTACGGGAAGGTCCGGAACCCGTACGTGATCGTCCACGGCTCGATCCCGGGGCCCGCGAAGCGCCTCATCCGCTTGCGGGATGCCGCGCGGTCCCACGTGTACGTGACGCTCGAGAAGGCACCGGAGGTCGCGTACCTCTCCGTCGAGTCGAAACAGGGGGCATGAGATGGCGAAGAAGATTGCGAAGGGAGAGCCGAAGAAGGCGCGGAAGGCGCCCGCCCCCGAGCTCGGTCCCCTCCAGGTCCTACTGTACGACGTGTCCGGCAAGGTCGCCGGGACCGTCGACCTCCCGCCCGTGTTCGGCTCCGAGGTCCGGCCGGACCTCGTCCGGCGCGCGGTCACCGCGTTCCGGGCGAACCGCCGCCAGCCGTACGGGGCCGCCCCGCGCGCGGGCATGCGTCACTCCGTCCGCTGGTCCGGCAAGGGCCAGGGCGTCTCCCGCACGCCCCGGATCCGCGGGACGATGATCGGCGCCCAGGCGCCGAACACCGTCGGGGGGCGCGAGGCGCACCCGCCCGTCGTCGACCGCATCTGGGCGAAGAAGGTGAACGAGAAGGAGCGGCGGCGCGCGCGGAACGCCGCGTTGGCGGCGGTCCATGATGCCCACCTCGTCGCGGGACGCGGTCACCGGTACTCGGCGAAGACGACCGTCCCGCTCGTCGTGGAGGACAAGCTCGAGGAGATCGAGCACACCGCCGAGGCGATCGAGTTCCTCGAGGCGGTCGGCCTGTACGAGGACGTCGCCCGGGCGAAGGACGGGACACACATCCGGGCGGGCCGCGGGAAGATGCGCGGCCGGCGGTACCGCCAGCCGCGGGGGCCCCTCCTCGTCGTCCGCGACGCCACGCGGGTCCGCCAGGGCTTCGGGAACCTGCCCGGGGTCGAGGTCGTCACCCCCGCGGGCCTGAACGCGGAGGTCCTCGCGCCCGGCGGCGACGTGGGCCGCCTCACGATCTTCAGCGCGTCCGCGCTGGAGCAGATCCGGGGGTGGGCCGCGTGAAACCGCACGACATCCTGCTCCATCCCTACGTGACGGAGAAGACGCTGAACCTGATGAGCGGGACGCCGGTCCAGGACTCGAAGGACGGGAACCGGATCGAGTTCATCGTCCGCCGGGAGGCGACGAAGCCGCAGATCCGCGCGGCGTTCGAGAAGCAGTTCGAGGTCAAGGTCGAGAAGGTGTACACGTTCATCCGTAAGGACGGGAAGCACGCGATCATCAAGCTGAAGCCCGGTTTCTCCGCGGAGG
>Ga0209751_10002532_pt1 | contig 18138 bp, 16 predicted proteins | sample RifCSP13_1_FD_184019 | JGI IMG/M metagenome (GOLD analysis project Ga0209751, IMG submission 184019) | Soil microbial communities from Rifle, Colorado - Rifle CSP2_sed 13_1 (SPAdes) (version 2) | ecosystem: Environmental > Terrestrial > Deep subsurface > Rock core/Sediment | place: Rifle... | reverse complement strand
CATGGGGCTCATTCATGACGTGGGACGGGAAGCAGATATGGTCGATCGTCACCTGGATCTTCTATGCGGCGCTGTTGCACGGTCGGTTGGCAGGGGGCTGGCGTGGGAGAAAGGCGGCCATCTTGTCGATCATCGGATTTTGCGGCGTCGTCTTTGCATCCCTCGGGGCGAATTTCCTGATCAGGGGCACCCATGCCTTTTGATGTAACGTTTCGAGTGTCGAGTGCCGAGTTTCGAGTTTAGAAGTGGGAACCCGAAACCCGAAACTCAAAACTGCGAAAGCATAATGGATATCATCGTCCTCGGTTTGAGCCACAAGACAGCGCCACTTGAGCTCAGGGAAAAGCTCCACATCCCGGAGTCGGACCTGCCTGATGCGCTGGAGGGCCTTGGCGCCTGCGGGCAGATCCTTGAGCGGATGATGCTCTCTACCTGCAACCGGGTTGAGGCCTACGCCGTCGTAGACGAGGTGGAAGGCACGCGGCGGTTTCTCGTCGAGTACCTGGCCGAACGGAACAAGCTCTCGCCGGAGGACTTCGAGTCTTCCCTCTACCTGCTCACAGCCGACCAGGCCGTCCGGCACATCTTTCGCGTCGCGTCGAGCCTCGACGCGATGGTGGTCGGCGAATCACAGATCCTGGGCCAGGTGAAGGCGGCGTACGGAACCGCCCTGGAGCGGGACGCCACGGGCCTGATCCTGAACAACCTCATGGAAAGGGCCTTCCACGTGGCCAAACGGGTGCGGACCGAGACCGGGATCGCGGCCTCGGCCGTCTCGGTCTCCTCCGCTGCCATCGAGCTGGCCAAGAAAATCTTCGGCGACCTCAGGGGTCGCGCCGTCATGCTGATCGGGGCCGGGAAGATGTCGGAGCTATCCGCGAAGCATCTGCTGGCCGAAGGGGTGGGCTCGGTCATTGTCGCCAACCGGAACATCACCCGCGCAGTGGAGCTGGCCGAGCGATTCAGTGGGCGGGCCGTCCACTATGACGCAGCCAGGGCCGAGATGGTCCGGGCTGACATCATCATCAGCTCGACCGGCGCGCCCCACCAGATTCTCTCCAAGGCGGACCTCCAGGAGATCATCCTCCAGCGCCGCAACCGGCCGATCTTCGTGATCGACATCGCCGTTCCACGGGATATCGATCCATCGGCCAATGAGATCGACAACGTCTACCTCTATGATCTGGACGACCTTCAGGGGGTGGTGCAGGCCAACCTTCGCGAGGCAGATCGGGCGGAGGTGCTGATCGACCGAGAGGTTGCCCAGTTTACCCACTGGCTCGAGAGCCTCAAGGTCGTCCCCACGATTATCGCCATGCGCAGGAAGGTGGAGTCGATCCGCGAGGAGGAGCTCGAGAGGGTTCTCGCAAAACTGCACGACCTGAGCCCCGAGGAGCGTCAGGCGATCTCGCTCCTCACCAGCTCGATCGTGAACAAGATCCTCCACGACCCGATGACCGAGCTCAAGCGGCAGTCCGCCCAGAAGGACGGGCACCTCTATGCGAATATCCTGCGCAGGCTCTTCGCCATCAGGGATGACTAGGGATAGAGATGTTTCGGGTTTCGGGTTTCGGGTTTCGGGTTTCGGGTTTCGGGTTTCGGGTTTCGGGTTGACGACAGCGAAGCGATCCATGACAAGGTGAGCAGATAACGTGCAAAGGGAGGTGCTCAGGCTCGGGACACGCGGAAGCCCTCTCGCCATGCGCCAGTCCGAGCTGGTCGCGCGAGCCCTCAGGAACCGATGGCCGGATCTTGAGATCACCCTCATCCCGATCAAGACCTCTGGCGACAAGCTCCTCGATGTCCAGCTCGCGCAGGTGGGCGGAAAGGGCCTGTTTGTCAAGGAGATCGAGGAAGCGCTCTTTGCAGACCAGATCGACCTAGCGGTACACAGCCTAAAGGATCTGCCGGTCACGCTACCATCCGGCCTCCGTTTGGGCGCCATCATGGTCCGCGAAGACCCGCTGGACGCGCTCGTTGCCAGGGATAGCCTTCAATTCAGTGGGCTTCCCACCGGGTCGAGAGTAGGGACCAGCAGCCTCCGGCGACGGGTTCAGCTTCTGCATCGCCGACCCGACCTGCAGATCGTCCCGCTGCGTGGCAACGTGGAGACCCGCCTCAGGAAACTCGAGACGCTCGGCCTGGACGCTGTCGTGCTGGCCGCTGCCGGTCTCATCCGACTTGGCTTGCAGGATCGGATGACAGAACGCCTCCAGCCGGAACTGAGCCTGCCGGCGATTGGCCAGGGCGCCCTTGCAATCGAAATCCGGGAGGACGACCAGCGCGTCGCCGCACTTGTCGATCAGCTCGACGATCGCGAGACGCGACTGGCGACAACGGCGGAGCGGGCGTTCCTTCGACGCCTCGGCGGAAGCTGCGTCACCCCGATCGCCGCATTCGGCCAGATCGAAGGAGAGTCGCTGCAGCTCACAGGAATGGTCGCCAGTCTGGACGGAAAGCGGATGGTGAAGCAGGTTTGTCTCGGGGATGCCAGTGCGCCTGAGGGGGTGGGACGTACCTTGGCGGAACGACTGCTCGCAGCGGGCGCCGAGGAGATCCTCCGAGAGATCGACCCCCATCTACTGGCGAGGCATGGATGAGCGGGAAGGTCTATCTCATCGGGGCAGGGCCGGGTGATCCCGGCCTCTTTACCCTCCGCGGTGTCAGATGCCTCCAGCAGGCCGATGTGGTCGTTTACGATTACCTCGCCAATCCGCGTCTGCTCTCATATGTCAAACCCGGCACTGAACTGATCTATGTTGGCAAGAAGGGCGGTGAGGCCGATCCGACCTCACAGGAGAAGATCGGTCGCCTCCTGATCGAGAAGGCTCTCAGCGGAAAGGTGGTGGCGCGGCTGAAGGGAGGCGACCCGTTCATTTTCGGGCGGGGCGGCGAAGAGGGCGAGGAGCTGTTTCAGGCCGGCATTCCCTTCGAGGTCGTCCCGGGGGTGACCTCTGCCATCGCCGTCCCGGCGTATGCCGGCATTCCCCTCACTCACCGCGATTACGCCTCAACGGTGGCGTTCCTCACCGGACACGAGGACCCGTCCAAGGAGGATTCCATGATTCCTTGGGAGAAGGTGGCTACGGGTATCGATACACTGGTGTTCCTGATGGGTGTGGGCAATCTCCCTCGCATTGTGGAGAGGCTCGTCAAGCATGGCCGGGCCATAGACACGCCGGCCGCCGTCATTCAGTGGGGCACCAAGCCCGAACAGGAGACCGTGATCGGAACGCTCCACACCATCGTCGGGCTCGTTGAGGAGCGTGGATTGGGACCACCCGCGATCCTTGTTGTCGGCGAAGTGGTGCGGTTGCGAGAGCGGCTGTCATGGTTCGAGCGGCGACCGCTCCTCGGCAAGCGAATCCTGGTCACCAGGGCGCGCGAACAGGCGCGCGACTTCGTTGAGCTTCTCGAGGCGCAAGGGGCCGAGGTCGTGCAGTTCCCCCTCATCGAATTCACGCCACCCGAAACCTGGGAGCCCCTCGACAGGGCCATCAAGCGACTCGAAACGTACCGGTGGGTCATCTTTACCAGCGCAAACGGCGTGGCAGCCTTCTTCCTCCGGTTGGGGGCACTCCGGCAGGATGCCAGACGCCTGGGCGTAGCCAAGATCTGCGCGATCGGCCCGGCTACCGCTGAGGCCCTGGAGAGACACTCGATCATCCCAAACGTTGTTCCTAAGGAGTTCCGAGCAGAGGGGATTATCGAGGCCTTCAAACAGTACGATCTCCGTGAGGCAAGGATCCTGCTGCCCAGAGCCGAGGCGGCCCGAGAGCTGTTGCCGAAGGAACTCGAGGAGCTTGGCGCGACAGTGGAAGTTGTGCCGGCCTACAGGACGGTGAAGGCTGATGCGGATCAAGAGATGCTCAAACAGCTGCTCCAGGATCGGAAGATCGATCTGGTGACCTTCACGAGTTCCTCGACCGTCACCACCTTCATGGAGTTGTTGGGGACAGAAGACCTGAAAACGCTCCTGGAAGGTGTGCGAATCGCGTGTATCGGCCCGATCACGGCCGCCACGGCGGAAGGCTTCGGCGTCGCAGTCGATATTACGGCGAAGCCGTACACGATCCCCTCCTTGGTGGAGTCCATCGTCCACTATTATTCAGTTTACAGCGCTCTCAAAGAAGGTTAATATCGCGTGGCGGGCAAGCCACCAAGTGGACCTCCGGAATGACTATGCTGCTCCATTGCTTGATGCTTGTCATGGCGGTGACTCGAAACGCTCCGGAGGGATGCGATACATCCATGGTACGTCGCTTGCACCCGACTAATATGCCTGGGAGTTCAGGGATTTTTTTTGGCGACCTCACGTTCAAATTGTGAACAGCTAATCTACCTCAACCGGTGAGGGGACCGAACCAGGGGAGACCCGGAGTGAAAGCAGATCAGCAGCGCGATCTTCAACTGTTGAGTGAAATCGAGGCCAGCGAGACGGTCACCCAACGGGGCCTCGCAAAGAGGCTTGGCATCGCCCTCGGACTCACGAACCTGTACATTAAGCGCTTGGTCAAGAAGGGGCACATCAAGGTCATCAACATCCAAAAGAATCGCATTCGCTATTTAATCACACCAAAGGGCATCGCACAGAAATCACGACTGACCTACGAATACATGCAGTATTCTTTTCAGCTCTATCGACAGACCTGCACGTTGTTGCGGACTCGGCTCCGCAACCTGGCGGAGCAAGGCCGCAAGCGGCTGGTGTTCTACGGGGTGGGCGAAGCCGCTGAAGTGGCCCATCTCTGTGTGCGGGAGATGGACCTGAAACTCGTGGGTGTGATAGATGAACAACAGGCTGGAAGTCGCTTCTTGGACCACACTGTTCTTGATCCATCGGCGTTGCCGGGCTTGCAGTACGACTGTGTTGTAATCACCAGCTTTGGCGACGACGAAGCCATACGGAAGCGGCTCGAAGAGTCGGGGGTTCCAGCCGAGACCATTGTGACCCTAAACCCGTGAGGCGCGGGGGATAGTGAGGCGCGCCTCCGCCAGGTAGTGGAGTGAGACGTTGACCACCGCGATCAAGGAAAGCTCAGCGAGAAAAGCTGATCCTGAAAGGACTCTAGTCCAGACCCACGAGCGCGAACCCGGCAGAGGACGGCCGACGTTGCTCATCCGCCCTTCAAGGGGATGGGCTGCGCTCGATCTGGCTGATCTCTGGCACTACCGTGAACTGATCTACTTCCTCACGTGGCGGGACATCAAGGTGAGGTACAAGCAGACGGTCCTTGGCGGTGCCTGGGCGATCCTCCAGCCGTTTCTCACAATGGTGGTCTTCAGTGTATTCTTCGGCCGCCTGGCCGGAATCCCGTCCGACGGCCTCCCATACCCCATCTTTGCTTACTGCGCTCTGTTGCCCTGGCAGCTCTTTGCTCACGCGCTGACCGAATCGAGCAATAGCTTGGTGGCCAACGAACGGCTCATTACCAAGGTCTATTTCCCCAGGCTGGTTGTTCCAATCTCGGCGGTCCTCGCCGGGCTGCTGGACTTCCTGGTTGCGTTCGTCGTGCTGATCGGGATGATGATGTACTACCACATTCGGCCTACCGCAGCAGTGTGGACCGTGCCGCTGTTCCTGTTACTCGCGGTCGGCGCTGCCCTGGGGGTTGGCCTGTGGCTCTCGGCGCTTAACGTGCAGTACAGGGATGTGCGATACACTATCCCGTTCCTCACTCAGTTCTGGCTTTTTCTCACGCCGGTGGCCTACCCGAGCACTTTAGTGCCAGTGTCGTGGCGGGCGTTGTACGGTCTGAACCCGATGGCGGGTGTCGTCGAAGGCTTCCGCTGGGCGCTGCTGGGCAAGACGGAAGGACCAGGGGCACTACTGGCTGTCTCGGTTGCCATCACGATCGTGATGCTGGTTGGGGGTCTGTATTACTTCCGGCGGATGGAAAAGACCTTTGCCGATGTGGTCTGAGACATGAGTGAGGTCGCGATTCGTTGCGAGGGGTTGGGCAAGCGATATCGGATAGGGCCGCGGGAACGCTACTATGCCCTTCGCGACACCATCGCCGGCGCTATGTATGCCCCATTTCGCGGCCTTTCACGACTCGTTAATCCGCGATCCGCAGGCAATCATCCCCAATCCAATAACACCATTTGGGCCTTGAAGGACGTTTCCTTTGAAATCAAGCAGGGCGAAGTGGTCGGCATCATAGGTCGCAACGGGGCCGGTAAGAGCACCCTCCTCAAGATCCTGTCACGCATCACCGAGCCAACTGAGGGCACCGCTGAGATCCACGGCCGAGTGGGCTCGCTCTTAGAGGTGGGCACCGGTTTCCATCCCGAACTGACCGGGCGGGAAAACATCTACCTGAATGGCGCGATCCTGGGCATGAGGAAAGCGGAGATTGTGCGCAAGTTTGATGAGATCGTGGCTTTCGCGGAGGTAGAGAAGTTCATAGATACGCCCGTCAAGCACTACTCCAGTGGCATGTACATGCGCCTCGCCTTCGCTGTGGCCGCCCACCTGGAGTCGGACATTATGCTGGTGGACGAGGTCCTAGCCGTCGGCGATGCTGCCTTCCAGAAGAAGTGTCTGGGCAAGATGGGGGATGTGGCCAAGGAAGGCCGGACGGTGTTGTTTGTGAGCCACAACATTGTGGCAATCCTTGGTCTGTGTCAAAGGGCTATCCTATTCGACCATGGTCGTGTCCTTGAAGATGGAGTCAGTCAGAATGTAGTTGGCCAATACCTTCAGGCCATCGAAAAAACGACAGATTTGCCACTTGCTAACCGTTTAGACAGACAAGGTAATCAAGCTCTAAGCTTTGTCACCTTTGAACTCCGGGATTCCAATGGGGCACCTATTCCCCGCGTGTACTCTGGTCAGGATGTGATTATAGCTCTGATATACCGGTCCAACACGAGTCGGCCCTTGAAAGATGTGCATGTCGCGATCGGGGTACACGGCAGGTTTGACGAAACCCTCTTTCATCTATCAACCAGCGTCAATGGCTTCGAGTTTGAAAAGGTACCCCCAAAGGGGATGATCCTCTGTAAGATTCCTCGTCTTCCGCTTCAGCCGGGAAGGTACAGTCTCAACGTGTATTGTACAGTGGCTGGCGATATTGCCGACTGGATACAAAACGCTGGTGTCTTCGAAGTTGAAGCAGGTGACTTCTTTGGGTCAGGTAAGCTCCCGCCTGCAGATCAGGGCGTATTTATGGTGCCGCATTCATGGAAGATATCTTCAACAGAAAACAGCTAATCATGAATCCTCTCAAAACCAAGTTGAGTGCCATCCGGGAGCAATGTCGCCAAAGGCTAATGAGCTTGCATCTGAAATTCTTGCAACTCATCTATGGGAAACGGTCTGTTCCGCTCAGCTATTGGTTGACCTTTCAGTCGGTTGCGAAGCTTATCTTCCGGTCGCCAGATCCCCTCTTTCCTGGCTACAAGTCACTCCAGAGTAGGGGGGCGTCGTTGCAAGTGCAAGAGCTGCGACAGTTATTATGGAACGATGTGTTAGGCCTATGGGCTATCGACAGGACTACAGTGGAGTTGTTATGGAGGAGAATTCAGTGCGATCGTCCTAAGGTCGTTATTGAATGTGGGGCAGGCGCTAGTAGTTTGATCCTGGCAAAGTATGCAGCGCTATCTTGTTCAGCTCCTATGGAATCTTGTGTTGTATTTTCACTTGAGCAGGACATGCACATCAAGCAGACGATTGAGGGTAGATTGGCAGAGAGCGGGCTAAGTGAGCATGTGAAGATACTGTATGCACCTATTTCAGAAGAAGGAAAGTATCAGCTCGATACAGACAGGCTGTGGGAGTTGCTGGGGACTAAGAGAGCTGATTGGCTTTTCATCGACGGTCCAGCAGGCCCTGAGGACTGTCGGGTATGGACATTACGACTTTTAGCAAAGTTTTGTCGGCCCGGCGCTAGGTGGTTTATCGATGATGCCATGCGCGATGGAGAGCTGGGGATATTACGTGAATGGTCGCGTTTACCTGGAATTGTGGTGGAAGGAATATATCCTACTGGAAAGGGCTTGGGGACCGGTTCAGTGATAGACCCTGAGCGAGTGGCTATGGCGTGAAATTCCTCATCCTTAATACCGATTACAATGATTTCCTGGGTTGGCTTTACGGCCAGCAGCCGGGGTTGGAGAAACAGCCGTATGAGGAGCAGATGCGGGTTCGGGCGGAGAGCCTCTTTGGCGTGGCCGACTTTTACTCCAGCAACCTGCGCAGCTTGGGGCATGAGGCGCATGACGTCCATGCCAACAATGAGTTCATGCAGAAGGCCTGGGCGCGGGAGCACGGGGTCCGATTTGAGGAGCCAACACAATTGCGTCAAGAGTGGCGCCGCGCCTTGCAGCAAGCCCGGCGCCTTGCTGCCCGTGCGCCACTTCGGTACCTCAAGCCCCTCCTTCGCCCCGCGCTGCGGTCACTGGACGGCCAGCGCGCCTGGTTCTATGACATCCTGGCAGCGCAGATCAGGTTCTACAAGCCTGATGTCTTGTTCAATCAGGCGATGGATGGAATTGGCAACCGTTTCCTGCGGGAGATGAAGCCGTCTGTGGGATTGCTGGTAGGCCAGATCGCCTCGCCGCTCCCGCGGGGTGAGGAGTTCACCGGTTACGACTTGATGATCTCCTCTTTGCCAAACTTAGTCGAGTACTTCCGCGGACTCGGCCTGCCCAGCGAACTGAGCCGGTTTGCTTTTGAACCGGCGGTTTTGCCCAGATTGAAGCATCGTGGCCGAGACACCCCGGTTTCGTTTGTAGGCAACCTCTCTCGGGTACATCAGGCCAGAGTCCGCTTCCTGGAGCATCTGTGCTCTTCCCTCGATGTCAGGGTCTGGGGGAGCGGGGTGGATGGACTCCCACAGGACTCCCTCATTCGATCCAGGTACATGGGCACCGCCTGGGGGATCGAGATGTACCAGATTCTACAGGTGTCGAAGATGACCTTAAACCATCATATCGGTATCGCTGAATCCTATGCCAATAACATGCGCCTATACGAAGCGACCGGCGTTGGCACCCTGCTCATCACCGACTGGAAGGTGAATCTGCATGAGATCTTTGAGCCGGGTCGGGAGGTTGTGGCCTACCGTAGTCCAGAGGAATGTGCCGAGGTGATCGAATACTATCTGGGCCACAGCGAGGAGCGCGAAGCCATCGCTCGCGCAGGACAGTCGCGGACCTTAGGGGAGCATACCTATTATAAAAGGGTGCAGGAGTTGGTCGGGATCGTCGCGCGGCATGTGTCTCATCACTCCGCCGCGGGCCACTAAGGCATCTCGATGAATGCACGACGGTCAGAAGGGATGAAAGCCCCTTTTCGAAAGGCCAGGCGCCTTATTGGGCGTCTGGCAGCGAGCAGCCGGCCCCGTGCGGAAGCGGTTTCTACCGATCACGCGCTCATTGATCCTCAGACCGCAGCAGCCGCGCGATTTGACGGTTGGCACACGACCTCGGTAGCCCGGCGCCAGGACGCCGCGTACCGGGGTTTAATGCGAGAAATGTATGCCGGGCGGCCCCGGCAGGACTTCGTCGCTGCTGCCGAAGCTGTTCGTCTTGCCGGGAAAACAGATGACTCGATCATTGAGGTTGGTTGTGGGAGCGGGTATTACAGCGAGATTCTCTCTCATCTTCTCAAACGCCGGGGGCGGTACGTGGGCGTCGATTACTCCCCCGCCATGGTCAGTCTGGCGCAGAAACATTACCCCACCTCTCCGTTCGTGGTTGGTGATGCGACAGCATTGCCCTTCGCCGACGGAGCAGTAGAAACAGTGTTTAATGGCGTGTCGCTCATGCATATTCTGCGGTACGAGGTGGCCATTGCTGAAAGCCGCAGGGTTGCTCGCCACTGGTGCATCTTCCATACTGTCCCTGTGCTTCAATCGCGGGAGACGACGATCCTGCGGAAGAGCGCGTACGGCCAACCAACAATCGAGATCATCTTCAATGAGGTGCACCTCTATCACCTGCTGGAACAGCAAGGACTTGCTGTCCGGTATCATTTGAAAAGCGTCCCCTACAGCCTGGATGCCGTGCTCGGAGAACCCACGGTAACCCGGACCTATGTCTGCGAGGTCAAGGGGCAGTGACGTGGATCCCAAAATCATTGGCCGGGGCTTACCGGCAAGCGCGAGACGTAATCCGGCGATTGCCAGGAGGGAATTGGCTCCTGGCTTGGACGGACCCTCTTCACCTCGCTCGACGACTCTTGCAGCAAGCCATTGAGGAACGAGCCCATTATGCTCGGGGATGGCTTCTCGACGTGGGGTGCGGTGGGCAACCGTATCGTGACCTCTTCATGAATGTCACGCGGTACATTGGCCTCGACCTACCGCCGAACGGGCAGGCGGAGCTCTACGGAGACGGAATGAAGATGCCCTTCCGGGATGCGGTGTTCGATACAGTGTTGTGCAACGAAGTACTGGAGCACGTTCCGGAGCCTTCCCGGCTTTTGGAGGAGGCAGCGCGAGTACTGAGAGCTGGAGGGATCTTGCTCCTTACGACTCCTCAGACCTGGGGTTTGCATCACGAACCACACGATTTCTATCGTTACACCAAATACGGATTGCGTTACCTGGGGGGGAAGTGCGGATTGGAGGTCATTGAAGTGTCGCCGACCTGCGGGCTCTGGGCAACCCTGACCCAACGGCTGACAGATACGGTCATCTACACGTACGTGGCCGGGCGCGCGCGGTGGGTGATCGCAATCCTGTCGCTGCTGCTGGTCCCTGTGCAGTTGCTTGGCTATGGTTTGGACAGGTTGTGTGGAAAGGTGGGGGACACGCTGGATCACGTGATGGTGGCAAGGAAGCCAGATGCGTGATGACCTTGAGCAGGCATTTTCAGGGCGCCGGATTCTCGTGACGGGTGGCCTTGGGTTTATCGGCTCCAACCTGGCCGAGCGTTTGGTAGGCTTGGGGGCCAAGGTGGTGGTGGTGGACAGCCTCGTCCCCGAATATGGCGGGAACCTGTTTAATGTCGTTGGCCTTGAGGATAAGGTTCGGATCAATATCTCCGACGTGAGGGACGAGCACAGCCTGCGGTATCTGATCCAAGGGCAGGATTACCTTTTTAACCTGGCGGGGCAGACCAGCCACCTGGACTCGATGCAGGATCCGTACACCGATCTGGAGATTAATTGTCGCGCTCAACTCTCCATTCTTGAAGCCTGTCGCAAGTACAACCCTGGTGTCAAAATTGTCTTTGCCAGCACCCGACAGATTTACGGGAAACCTGAATACCTGCCGGTGGACGAGAAACATCTGCTTCGCCCGGTGGACGTTAATGGGATCAACAAGATGGCAGGGGAGTGGTATCACATCCTCTACAACAACGTTCACGGGATCCCTGCCTGCGCCTTGCGAATGACCAACACCTATGGGCCCAGAATGCGGGTGAAGGATGCCCGCCAAACCTTCCTGGGTCTTTGGATCCGGCTGCTGGTTGAGGGCAAGCCATTCGAGGTCTGGGATGGGAGTCAGTTGCGAGACTTTACTTACGTGGATGATGCCGTGGATGCCCTCTTCCTGGCGGCGGCCAGCGAAACGTCCAATGGCCAGGTGTTCAATCTGGGAGGAGAGCAGATCATCAGTGTCAAGGACCTGGCAGACCTGTTGGTCCAGGTCAACGGCCGCGGCGACTACGTCATTCGTTCATTCCCGTCTGACCGTAAGCGGATTGATATCGGCGATTATTACGCGGACTTCAGCTCCATCCGGTCTGTGTTGGGGTGGCAACCCAAGATCCCTCTGCCGGAAGGACTCGCCGCCACGCTGTCGTTTTATCGCGACAATCTGGAACACTATCTCTGAAGGGAGAACCGGTTGCCTGCTCCCACATTGCTGGTTCCTGCAGATCCGAAGGCGAGCTACCTGGCGCATAAAGACGAAATTGACGAGGCCATTCACCGGGTGCTCGACAGCGGATGGTATATCCTGGGACAGGAGGTCGCCGGATTTGAGAAGGAATTCGCGGCGTACATCGGCGTAGGTAATGCGATCGGCGTGGCCAGCGGCACGGATGCGCTTGAGATTGCCCTCCGATCCTGTGGCATCGGCCCTGGCGATGGTGTGATCACGGTCTCACACACCGCCGTTGCCACCGTGGCTGCTATTGAACTGGCTGGCGCCACCCCCATACTGGTGGACATTGATCCTTGCACCTATACCATGGATCCCAATCCCCTGGAGGATACGATTAAGCGGCAGGGTGCCGGTCGTCTCAAGGCCATCATCCCCGTTCACCTCTATGGGCATCCGGCCGATATGGCGGCGATCATGGATATCGCCGGACGCCATGGGCTTTCTGTCATCGAGGATTGCGCCCAATCCCACGGGGCCGCCATTGGAGATAGGAAGACCGGCACGTGGGGGCACCTGTCTGCCTTCAGTTTCTATCCCACAAAGAACCTGGGGGCGCTGGGGGACGGGGGCGCTGTGGTGACGAACGACCCGGCCCTGGCCCAAAGGCTGCGTCAGTTGAGGGAGTACGGCTTTCGCGAACGATACGTCAGTCACCTCTCGGGCATGAATACCCGATTGGACGAGCTCCAAGCGGCTATCTTGCGCGTCAAGCTACAATACCTTCGAACAGAGAACGCCCGCCGCCGGAAGATCGCTCGAATCTACGGTGCCTCACTGTCGGGGACCACCCTTGTCCTGCCTCAGCTCCACACCAAGGTAGACCACGTGTTTCATCTTTACGTCGTGCGCAGCGCGCGCCGTGATGGCCTCAAGGCGTTCTTGAAGGAGAACTCTGTCCGCACATCGATCCATTATCCAGTCCCTGTTCATTTGCAGCCGGCCTACCACGGTCGAGCTGTGATCGGGAGAGGGGGGCTCGAACATACCGAACAGGTCTGCCGAGAGATCCTGAGCCTCCCGATATACCCGCAGATGACCGATGAGCAGGTCCAGCGGATCGGTCATCTGATCGCTCGGTGGGATTCCCAGAGGGGTGAGGCGGGTTGACGCGCTATTTTTGCACCTACTTTGACCATCATTATCTGCCACGGGGACTGGCGCTGTATCAGTCGCTGAGACGTCATTGCCCTTCATTCGAGCTCTGGGTGCTGTGCATGGACCGCGCCACCTATGACGTTCTGTCCCGACTGGCCCTCTCAGGCATCCACGTGATCGCCCTTGAAGACTTCGAGGAGAATGACGAAGCACTTGTCAGAACAAAGTTGCACCGGACACTGATTGAATACTATTTCACTTGCACCCCTTCGCTGCCGCTGTACATCTTCAGGCGCTATCCTGATGTGGATATCATCACGTACCTGGATGCAGACCTCTTTTTCTTTGCTGACCCGACACCCCTTTTTGACGAAGTCGCCGACGACTCGATCGCAATCGTGGGGCATCGTTTCCCGCCGCACCTTCGGGACTTGGAGTGCTTTGGCATCTACAATGTGAGTTGGCTTTCTTTCAGGCGTGATGAACGCGCTCTCGCCTGCCTCCGTTGGTGGCGGGATCGTTGCATTGAGTGGTGTTACGACAGGTGCGAGGACGGTCGATTCGCTGATCAGAAATACCTGGACCACTGGCCAAGTCTTTTTCAAGGCGTGTTGGTCTTGCGCCACAAGGGCGCGAATCTGGCGCCGTGGAACCTTGCCAACTATACTATCCGCCCTGCCGGTGATCGCGTGTGGGTTGATGATCAACCCCTTATCTTCTTCCACTTCCATGGTCTCAAGCAGGTGACCAATTGGCTCTATGACCCCAACTGGGCGGTCTACGAGATCTGTCGATCTGAGGTTGTCCTGCAGAGAATTTACGCACCATACATCCTGAGCCTATTAGATGCGATCCAGCTTGTTCAGCCTCCCCTTGGAAACCGCCCCCTTCGAAGCAGCCTGCGGGGCCACACAACCAATTCCCGGTCACTTGGTCATTCAGCGCTCCTGCTTGCTGCCGCGAGACATCTAAGGGGACTGCTGGGTGTCTGCAGGCGAATTCTGGCCCGGCAGTGTTTCTTTGTGATCAACGGCCGCGTCATCTAGACCGATGGGCGAAAGACCTTTGCCTGACCTGCTCACAGTGACGATCGTGACCCCCTCCTACAACCAAGGGGAGTTCCTGGAGGACACGATTCTGTCCGTCCTTAATCAGGATTACCCGAGGATCGAGTATCTCATTATCGATGGTGGCTCCACAGACCACAGTGTGGAGATCATCCGGAGGTATGAAGATCGGCTGGCCTACTGGGTGAGCGAGCCGGATCGGGGACAGTCACATGCGATCAATAAAGGGTTCCAGCGGGCGAACGGGGAGATTCTAGGTTGGCTGAATTCAGATGATGTGTATTGCCCGGGCGCGGTGCGAGCGGCCGTCGAGGCCTTTGAGATGCACCCGGACGTGGCCGTCATGTATGGGCGGGCAGACGTGATCGATTCCGATGGAGATATCCTCCTCCCGTTCGCGCGGGAGGACTTCGACGCCCCGGCCTGTATTACGCGCGCTAGGTGCGTAATTCCTCAGCCTGCTGCCTTCTTTCGACGGGACGTGGTCCAGCGGGTCGGGATGCTCGATGAGCGATTGAAATACTCTCTGGATTGGGACTACTGGATCCGGGTCGCCATGGCGGGTCTGAAGATCTCCGGAATGCCACAACTCTTGGCTCGAATGCGCCTGCACCCTGAGGCAAAGACAGTCAGGGACCTTCTCGATCTTTATAAGGAGATGGTCACCTGGGTTGATAGATTCTTCTCTCAGCCTCTGCCTCCAGGCATTGCCGCGCTTGAGTCACGATCGCGCAGCAGCGCCTTGCTGAACCTTGGACGCCAGCACTTCTACGCCCACCAATACACCAGCGCCCGGCGAGCGGTCCTCAGGGGGATCAGGCACTATCCTCCGAATCTGTTGAGAGACCGAGCCTGCTGGCTTTTCGCTCTCTCCATGCTTCCGGGGCCGGCAATCACACTGGCCCTGCGCCTGAAGCGATTATGGTTCGGCTTCCCGCCTGCTCTGGAAACTCGAGAGCGGGCGGCAAGAGTCGCGTGACCGGGGCGAGGCGAAAAAATGCGGATCGGGATTGACGGGCGCCCACTGGAGAGAGACCGGGAAGGGATTGCCCGTTACCTGCTGAGCCTGCTCCGCATGTGGGCGAAAGGGCACCGGGCTCACGAATATTATCTGTATTTCGAGCACGAGGTCCCAGTTGACCCTCTTCTTGACGACCCATGCTTCACGAAGCGGCTGCCTGCGAGACTACCATTGCCCAAACGAAATATCAGGGGACTGTTGTGGGAACAGACGGTGCTGCCACTCGCGGCCCGTCGAGACAGGATCGATCTTTTCTTCTCCCCTTGGCAAACTATGCCGGTTTTCCTCGGCCGTGCGGCAGTCGTCACTATCCACGATGTGTCATATGAAGCGCATCCGGAGTGGTGGCGGCTTGCTCAGCGATGGAGGCTTAGAATCTTCTCCAGGTTGGCGGCCTGGAAGGCCCGAGTGGTTCTCACCGACTCCCAGTTCTCACGGCAAGAACTGCTCAAGTATTACCGCCTTCCGCTAAGCAAGGTTCACGCGATCCCGCTGGCAGCGGATGATGTTTTCAGGCCGCTTCCGGCTGGGGCGGCCAGGGAGATTGTGACGAGCAAATTTGGCCTCGATGAGGATTATCTCCTTTTCGTCGGTTCGCTCTACTCCAGACGGCACATTCCCACCCTTTTTGAGGCGTTCGAAACGGCACTCAAAGACGGTGGTCCGCCAATGCTCGTCCTCGTTGGGATGGACCGCTTGCGCTCGAGCTTTACGCTCCAACAAGCCATTGACGCGCTTACCCTGCGGGGCGGTCGGCGCGCCGTCCTCCACCTACCCTGGGTTGAGGATAGCGAGCTTGTGTGCCTCTACAACGCCGCCACCGCGTTCATTACTCTGACTGAGTATGAGGGATTTGGTCTGCCTGCTCTAGAGGCCATGGCGTGTGGGACGCCGGTGATCGCCGCAAGGGCCGCCACAATCCCGGAGGTGGTTGGGGAGGCCGGGTATTTGGTGAGTGATCCTGTGGATGCGAAGGAGGTGAACCAAGCGATCCTTGAGGTTGCGGGCCATGCCGAGGTGCGGGCTCAGATGATACAAAAGGGGTTTGAACAAGCCTCTACCTTCTCGTGGCGTCGCTGCGCTGACGAGACTATGAGGGTATTAGAACAATGCGCAAGGACTCCCGGCTCTTAACGCGCTGCGGGGGGTCTCATGTGAGAAACGCCCGGTTCGAGACGTTTCGATCAATATGTTGTTCACCGGGCGGTGTCTCTCTTTGCGCCTCTGATTCTGAAATAGCACCTCTCTCGACCGAGGTTCCCGATCATCTGGTACTTCGGCGATGCTATCTGGAAGTAGAATTGCAGCGAGAGTCGCAGGCCGCTCTGGTATGGGGTCTATGGGGAAGACACCTGGTCTTATTGCGCGTTATGGGTGCCCGCGATGCATGATGCTCTTCCCATGATCTCCATTGTGACGCCCTGCTTGAATCGCAGCCAATTCATTGAAGAGGCGATTCAAAGTGTCGCGCAACAGGATTACCCGCATGTCGAACATATCGTTGTTGACGGAGGGTCTACCGATGGGACGCTGGAGATCTTAGGTCGTTACCACCACTTGCGCGTGATCAGCGAGCCTGACGATGGTCTCTACGATGCCCTCAATAAGGGCATCCGCCTCGCAAGAGGCGAAATCATTGGTCAGGTTAACAGCGATGACTTTTATGCGAACTACATCCTCTCCACGGTCGCACGGCGATTTTTGGACGATCCTGAACTCGATGCTGTCTGCGGTGGCGCGACCGCCTTTGGTGAGAACTCTGAGGGGAAGCGCGTCACGATTGCGGACTATCAGAAGCCTCACCACAAGGAGCTCTCATTCTACAACATTACGCGCGGCGTCCCGATAATCAACGCACGGTTCTTCCGACGGCGAGTGTATGAACGAGTCGGTCTCTACGATACGCGCTACCGCATCGCTGCCGATCGGGATTTTCTCTTGCGCGTTGCGCTGGCCGGGGCCAAAAGCGGAAACCTGGGATGCCCCGTATACCATTATCGCCAGCACCCCGGGTCGCTCTCAATAAGTGGACAGAGTGTTCAAAGGCGTAAGATCCTTAGTGAACACTTGAGCCTCGCCGAGCGGTATTTGCATACCGATGGAGTCCCATCTAAGATCAGGCGTTATTGCAGATTTTGGCATACGAGGGAAGCCATGGCGGGGGTCGTGCTGGCCTTGCGCGAGACTCGGTATCTGGAGGCCGTGCGGTATGGAATGCGAGTTTGGCGCTACGACCGGTGCTGACCTTGTGGCCTTTGTCTTTCGCGTTCTCTCAAGAGATCGAAGACGTGCCCTTCAGGAGGCAGAATGGGCGAGAGTAAGAGTCCGAGCGTCAGCGTCATCATCCCGGCCTACAACCGGGGGCACACCATTGATCGGGCGATTCAGAGCGTTTTGGAACAGACCTTTCAAGATTTCGAGATGATCGTGGTTGATGACAGCTCAATCGATGGGACGAGGGCAAGAGTCGAAGGATTCCGTGACCCCCGGATTCGGTACCTGCGTCACGAGCAAAACCGGGGCGCGGCAGCGGCCCGTAATACGGGAATCAGGGCGGCTCGTGGCGAATATCTCGCGTTCTTGGATTCGGATGATGAGTGGCTGCCTCAGAAGCTTGACGAGCAGATCGCGGTGCTGGAGGACCAGTCGGCTGGCTGGGGACTGAACTGTTCCGGTTTCTTCTATGTGGTTAATGGCTCTGAGCGCGCATATTTGCCTGCCCGCGTCTCCTCCTGGGTCAGACGACTCCACTGGATTTGCGATCTAAGTCCCGGGACAACGCTTGTGGTGCGTCGAGAGTGTCTTGGGGAGGTGGGGCTGCTGGATGAAGAGTTCTCAAGGTATGAGGACTGGGATTGGCTGCTCAGATTGTCAAAGCTCTACCGGCTGGGCGCTATCAAGAAACCGCTGGCGCGAGTGTATAGGGGTCCGCTGCCGGCAGCCGATCTTGTCGAGGTCTCCACTCGCCGCTTTCTAAGCAAACATGATAAGGATTTGAGGGCCCTGGGATGGTATTACCGTCATCAAGTCATGTCAAAGCATTGGCTGGGATTGGCCTATTGGTTTTATCGGGAAGGACAGATTCTTCGGGGGAATCACTACCTCTTCAAGGCCT
>Ga0209751_10002530_pt1 | contig 18151 bp, 19 predicted proteins | sample RifCSP13_1_FD_184019 | JGI IMG/M metagenome (GOLD analysis project Ga0209751, IMG submission 184019) | Soil microbial communities from Rifle, Colorado - Rifle CSP2_sed 13_1 (SPAdes) (version 2) | ecosystem: Environmental > Terrestrial > Deep subsurface > Rock core/Sediment | place: Rifle... | reverse complement strand
GAGATAAAGAGTTCGAGATTGGGACTAAAGAGTATGAAATCAAATTCACTGACATAGGTCTTACTAGGCTTAGGACTAAAATAATATGATTTTGCAAGGAATTTTTATATGATCTAACGTGCTTTTTGTGCCCCTTTATAATAATAGAATATAGTTGTTACTTGTTGTATACATTGTTTTTTGTTTTAGCATTAAAACATAAATTTCAATTGCCTGTTTAATACATAGTGTGGGCTAATGAAAAATAAAAAGTACATAAACACTAGGCTTTTCAAAATCAGCGCGCTTGTCACTATCAACATTCTAATATTTCTTTTCCTTTTTGCGATTATTGAAATTGGATATAGAATATACCATGATGGTTTCTCTGGTGCTATTAATAGTGTCCCTTATTCAAATCTAGGAACTTCCAACTGGGTAATTTATGATAAGGATCTTGGTTATCGTCTTAATCCTGATAGAGAGAAAATTAACAATCTCTCTATAAAGGGCGAAGAGATAGCTATTCCTAAGCCTAACGGCCTCTACCGAATCATATTTCTTGGAGACTCCATTCCGTGGGCTAATCCAGGCTTTGTAGATTATACGAGAGAATCTCTAAGAGGAAAAGGAAGTTTCGAAGTGATAAACGCTGGAGTACCTGGGTACACCAGTTATCAGGAAGTGCTGTTTTTTAAAAGGTATTTATCACAAACCGATCCTGATTTGGTGATTTGGACTTATTGTCTGAATGATAATCACCAATTTTTACATCGCTTCGATGAAAATGCTAGAATGCTCTTGACAGAAGAAGCTAAGGAAAGTCTTCAAATTAATTCCTATTGGGATAAATTAGTAAGTAGAAGTTATATTCTTTCCTTAATTCGATTTACGATTATTTCTCATAATAAAAGATCCAATCTGGATAATGTAGAGTACAAGTTTATTTGGGAGAAGCTACCTGACTTTAATATTGCATGGAAGGACTATTCATGGTCAGGTTATGAAGAAAATCTAGTAGAGTTAAAAAACCTCCTTCATAAAAGAGGGGGGAAATTGGCGATTGTAATCTTTCCACACGAAACTCAGGTTTTATACGGATTAATAAAGAAGGAGAATTATGACTATATAGTAAAGCCGCAACACAAATTGCTTAGTTTGTGTAAGAGGTATGATGTTCCCTGTTTAGACTTGTACCCAAGCTTCATTAACGAGTATTTTCAAGATAGAAGAAGATTATTTAAAAAAGACATGGTGCATCTGAATAAAGAGGGACATAAACTTGCCACTCTGGAAATCTCTAAGTTTTTAGTGGAAAAAGGATTATTGTCTCGTAACTAGAGGAATTATATAGAATCCATTATATGTTCATAATTATAAGAAGGAGTTAGTCAGAAGTCGTTCAACTTAGTTCTAAATAGTCCACAATATTGCTGAGGTTACTTTTCAGGATGCTGTTTATAATAATAAAGTTAATAAAATAATAAAAGAAGGGAATAAAAGGGGAGGCACCTCTGGAAACAACCGGCGTGCCAGCTTCAATACCAAGTGAGTATTTTTCTGCCATAACCGGCTACTTATGAAAAAACAATTAACTATCGCCCCGTGTCAGCCGCGCTACCGAGCGTAGCAAGGGTGTGTCAGCTGCATTATCTATTTAGGCACTCCGTTTCCTTTAGGTTAGACGTTTCTGTTAAATAACGGTAAATGTGCTCGGCAATAATCGCGTTCCCTTTTCTTGTTGGATGCACAGAATCGATGAATTTGTCTCTACGATGAACCGTTTGTATACTTCGTAATTTCAGAATCCGTTTCAGTTCACGAGGCCACACCCACGCTAATCGTGAATCACTCGTGCGCCCTTTTTTTGTGAATTCGTTCTTGTCTGGGGTAAGAGCTGACTGTACGTCCACGAATTCAGCACCCTTCTCGACTAAGAGCTTCTTCAAATTCATCAATGGTGCGTGCGTACTTCGCGCGGTTCTTTTTTGGTGGAATAAACACATAAATCAGCCGCACACCAGCTTCTTGGCTGAGCTCAGCCATCCGTGCCATGGGTATCTCAACAAACACCTTCCTTGTGAGATGTAGCCAAATCGGCGATTTCGCCTGCAATCCATGCAACGTAAACCAAACGTATTTTGCAGTGTTGAAGATGCGAATGAGCTCCTTAATGCCCAATTTTTCTTCAGGGGTGAGTGCTAAGTGATGGCTTTCGAGAAGGTGGTTGAGATATCGAATATAAATTCTTCGCACATTTTTGAATGGGTCTTCGGTCGGCAAAAGGTCGTTCTCAGAATAGTTTACAAGAACGACATCCGGTTTTAGTGGAATGACGTACTTCTTAAGGTACAACAACTCCTGGTAAGTCGAATATCCCACGACACCTGCGTTGATTACTTCATATAATGACTCGTTGTTCAATTTCTTCTCAAGAAATCCTAGAATAGAGTTCTCCTCGTTTACACCAGTACCCCACATAACGGAATCGCCCAGCCCAACGATTCGAAGTACTCCGATTGTTTTCGCGAACGGTGAAGGCCGAGTACCACAGAAACCGCGTTCGTTTGTTCCAACCCTGACATCACCGAAACAGAAGCTTGAAAAGTTAGGCTTGTTGAGAAAACCGATTGTGGGTTCAGAACGCCACATATTGAGCTGGTTCTCGTAACGGAAAGACGAATCATGAATACCCAGCAAGTTGGCATACAGCTTAGAGCCTGCTAGAACAGCGATCAGGGATAAAGCAAAGCTGGCAGCGAAAAGTCCGAATTTCTTAATAATGGTCTTGTTCATAATAGTACCAATCCCCTATAGACTAGACTGTTGTCAAACTAGACTCGTAACTGACTCGCTTTCACCATTAGGTTATTCCAAGCGCCTAACTAGTAATTATACGAGCAAAAGTTTTTATAATCACCCCATTTGGAGTGTTATCCGAAAAACCTTGAACCTCTTCCTTTGTTTCGAAATATACTTAAAAATAGCTACCCGTCTCAATAGGAACAAGAAAATTATGGAACAATCTAGTGGATCAGAAAAGTATGGAAGTGTAGTGAATGATATAGCAAGGAGAAACCATGATTGTCACCATACACCAACCTATGTTGTTACTCTGGCCCGGATTGTTCTTTAAGGCTATGAAGGCTGACTGCATGATTTTACTTGATGACGTGCGATTTCCTCAAGGTCGTGGCTTGGTTAAAGGTTTTCGAGAAAAAAAGGGGCTCACCACTTTTTAAATCTCCCGAACCTCTTTAAGCCTTCCTATAAAGCTTTTTATCTCGTTTGATTGTAGCTTCATACTAACTCTGTTAACAACAAGCCTCGCTGTAATATTAGCAATCGTTTCGATCTCGACGAGTTTATTCTTTCTCAGGGTTTCTCCAGTGGCACTCAGGTCTACTATTACATCTGAAAGCCCAACAATAGGAGCAAGCTCGATAGACCCATAGAGCTTTACTACCTCAGCGCTTATACCCTTTTTTGCAAAATGCTCGTGTGCGATTCTTGGATATTTTGTCGCAACTCTCAGGATTCTGGTGGATGACAAATTAAACCCTTTTGGACCTGCAACGACAAGCTTGCATTGTCCAATACCTAGATCAAGCGGTTCATACAAATCGTATTTTTCTTCGATAAGTGTATCCTTTCCTACAATCCCACAGTCTGCTGCCCCATATTCTACATAAGGGGGCACATCTGTGGGACGTATGATCAATATCTTTATTCCATCCTTTGGATACTCGTAAATAAGCTTTCTTGAGCCGTTAGAGATTCCGCTTACTGAAAAACCAGCTTTTCTCAAAAGCCCTGTAGCTTCCTTTAGAATCCTCCCTCTTGAGATTGCAACTGTGATCATTCCTTTTCTCTCCAGATGTGCGCACCAAGGGCTTCGAGTTTTTTATCAAGCCTATCATATCCACGGTCTAGGTGGTAAGCCCTTGAAACTTGCGTTTTTCCACGAGCTAGCAGCCCAGCTAAGACCAAAGATGCACTGGCCCTTAAATCCCCTGCCATAGTTGGTGCACCGCTAAGGTAAGGCACTCCTCTAACTACAGCGCTGTTTCCAACAAGCTTTATGTCCGCACCCATTCTTCTTAATTCCCCTGCATGCATGAATCTCTGAGGGAATATCGTTTCAGTGATAATGCTAAGGCCATCGGCAACGCTCATAAGAGTCATCATCTGCGCCTGCATATCCGTAGGAAATCCGGGATATGGGAGGGTTGTAATGTCAATGCTCTTTATTTTATCGCTTCCCCGAACTTTTATACCGCTGTCTATCCTAGATACTTCAGCTCCTACTTCGAGTAGCTTACCGATTAAGGCGCCTGAATTTTCAAACCTGCATTTCTTTATTAGGATATCACCTTGAGTTAATGCAGAGGCGATTAAAAAGGTTCCAGCCTCGATCCTATCAGGCATAACCTCGTGTCCATTTATAGGTGAAAGCTTATCCACCCCTCGTATTGTAATAATATCTGTTCCAACACCCTCGATTTCCGCACCCATTTTCTTAAGAACGTGTACGAGTTCTGTGACCTCTGGCTCGCATGCGGCGTTAAGAAGCATAGTTTCGCCCTGTGCGAGTACAGAGGCAAGCACAATGTTTTCTGTACCTGTGACAGTTGAGATATCAAACGGGATTACGCTTCCATTTAGTTTAGGTGATGTAGCTTCAATGTAGCCCTCTTCGATTTTGATATCCGCACCAAGGATCCCAAGGCCCTTGAGGTGTTGATCAATTGGTCTTTCTCCAATTGCACATCCTCCGGGAAGCGATACTCGAGCGTGGCCGAATCTTGCCACTAGGGGACCGAGAACAAGTACTGAAGCTCGCATGGTTTTAACAAGTTCATACGGGGCTACCCAATTATTTAAACGAGTTGTGTCAATTGACAAAGTACCTTTTTCGTATTCGACCTCAGCGCCTAAGATTCTAAGTAGCTTTGACATTGTCTTAACATCATCTAATTCAGGTACGTTTGTAAATGTGCTTCTGCCTTCCGTAAGAATGCAGGACGCAATAAGAGGTAGCACGGCGTTTTTAGCACCGCTTATGGTAACCTAACCTTCTAATCTTTTTCCACCTTCGACTATTATCTTTTCCATTTTCCCTTAACCACCCTTTCTATATCTGCCAGGTCTTTTACAGTAGAAACTTCTTTAAAACCAATGCACTCGAAAGTCTCTAACACCTTTTCCGATTGATTGGCTCCAATTTCAATAATACACCATCCCCCATTTTTCAAAACTCTTCCTGCTTCATGAACGATCTTCTTTATACAGTTTAATCCTTCTTCGCCTGAAGTTGACCGTGAGTCTTCGACAAGCTCAGACCGAACGGTAGAAGGGTGGAGTCGAAGGGCCTGTCCTGAGCCATGCCGAAGGATCGAGCCACCTCCAATAAGTGATATTTTAGGTTCAAAATCTCTTATATCGGATTCGAGTCTATGAAATTCACTTTCAGGTATGTAAGGTGGATTTGAAACAATTATATCAAAGGAATTTCCCTTGAAACAGCTTAAAAAATCTGCACAAATGAACGAAATTCTTTCTGCGACCTTATGTCTTACCGAATTTGCTCTTGCAACCATAAGTGCTTCAAGTGATATATCAGCAGCAAAGATTTGTGCATTTTCAGATTCGCAACCAATGGTCACTGCTATGCATCCGCTGCCTGTACCGACATCAAGAATAAGAGAATTAGGAGTAGTTTTAGTTATTTTTAAAGCTTCTTCTACTAATATTTCTGTTTCAGGTCTTGGTATGAGAACCTGAGGGGTTACAATAAACGACCTTGAGTAAAACTCTTTTTCGCCAAGAATGTAAGCGATAGGTTCTCTTTTTATTCTTCTTTCAAGCAGTAATTCGAGCTCTTTAATCTTATCAGATTGGACCCAATTTTTAGGATGGGCGTAAATGTAAGTTGTATTTATTCTAAGAACCTTAGAAAGCAGCAGCGCCGCTTCAAACTCAGGGTTTTCTACGCCTGATTTTTTCAGTAAGTCTCTTCCTTTAAGGTAAAGCTCTTTCAAAGATACCCCTTCTCCATTCTTCATTATTTGCTGTAAAAAATCTTATTTAGTTTACCTGGTATTTTCAAATTGGAGAGTTTGAAAGATTTGCCTGTCTGCATACTATGTTATAATCACTTGCTCGGGTTTCCTTAATGTCCTATTCCATGCTCCGAGCGAGGGACATATCACGAACAAGTTCGTGCCTACAATCTTTTTGTGACCTATTGTGTCGAATTGTATATATAAACTAATTTTTGGCACAGACTAGTCTATGCTATTTAACTGTCTGCCAGCAAGACTGGCAGGCTACCCATTTATTGTATTGGATTATGAGAGACATTTCCTTCGACACGCTCAGGACAGGCTTGTCTCCTCGTGTAGGGTTAGAAAACCTCAACTATCGCAGCATTCCCAAATTGCAAATTGTCAAACCACCTGTAGGGCGAACCTTGCCTGTGGCGAGCCGAGTCGAGCCGTGTTCGCCCATAATATTAGGGCAGACACACGGGTCTGCCCCTACATTGAAACATTAATGATGATGGCAGTACGTTTTTGTATGTTATAGTTTAACAACTTTATTATAGACAAGTATATGCGGGGTATAGGAATATGATTGGAAAGGGAGTAAGACTTACTAAGATTTTTGGAATAGAAATCTGGGTTGATTATTCATGGTTAATAATTTTTGCCCTTGTTGCGTGGAGCTTGGCTTCTAGTTATTTTCCACATGAGTATCCGGGTCTAGGGGTAACACCTTATTGGATTATGGGGGCTGTTTCAGCGATCCTTCTTTTTGTCTGCGTTCTTCTTCATGAACTATCCCATTCTTATGTTGCACAAAAATCTGGTATAGCGGTTCCTAGAATCACACTTTTTATTTTTGGTGGTGCAGCCCAGATTTCTGAAGAGCCCCGTAGTGCTAAGATGGAGTTTAATATAGCTGTTGCTGGTCCTATTTGTAGTTTTATACTTGGAGTTATCTTCTGGATTTTATCAAAGTCTGGTTTCGCATCAACTCATAAGGGATTCCTTGCAATATTCGAGTATCTTGCCTTCATAAACATAGCCCTTGTTATCTTCAATATGATTCCTGGATTTCCTCTTGATGGAGGAAGGATACTTAGAGCTTACCTCTGGAACAGATGGCAAGACATTAAAAAAGCTACCTACACAGTGTGTCAGATAGGAAGTGCATTTGGGATAGGCTTGATGTTACTAGGTGTGGTTAACTTCTTCCTTGGAAATCTTATCGGGGGAATCTGGTTTGTTTTTATCGGTATGTTTCTAAACCAAGCTGCAAAGTCAGGTTACCAAATGACTGTCTTTAAGGATGTTTTATCAGGAGTTAAGGTGAAAAATGTTATGACCTCGAATGTTATTTCCGTACCTGAATTTCTCTCCCTTAATGACCTTGTTCAGAATTATTTCTATCATCATCTCTTTGTGAGCTTCCCTGTAGTAAGAGATGGAGGAGAGTTAATAGGCATTGTTTCAGTAAGTCAAGTAAAAAATGTTCCGAAGGATAGCTGGCATGAAAAAAGGGTAGGGGACATAATGATTAGGGCAGCAGAAATCCAGGTAATTAGCCCTGAGGATGAAGCTTCCAGCGCGCTTAGTTTACTTATGAGAAATGAACTTGGAAGGCTTCCCGTGGTTGACGGGAAGAAGCTCGTGGGCCTAATAACTAGACGTGATATAATGACACTTCTAATGATTAAGTCAGATCTAGGAGGTTGATTTATTAATATGCCTCCCAAAATAGTTCTGGCTTCATCTTCTCCTAGAAGAAGGGAGCTTCTTGAGAAAGTAGGGATTAGATTTTCGGTTATACCTAGTCTTCTAGATGAAATTCCCCGTGAAGATGAAACACCTCACAATTTTGCACTTAGAGCTTCAAGAGAAAAAGCGATAGCTGTTGCTAGAGATCAAAACTCGGATTGTGTTGTAATTGGAGCAGATACTATTGTTGTGATAGATGGAGAGATACTTGGTAAGCCTAGGGACGAAGAAGAGGCAAGATTTACATTGAAGAAAATTTCGGGAAGAGAACATAAGGTCATTACAGGATTTTCAATTGTGAAGCCAAAGGCGGAGATTTTGCATGAGGAAGTTGTAGAGAGTAGGGTTAAGATTAAAATCCTTGTACCGTGGGAGATAGAAGGTTACATTAACACCAAAGAGCCAATGGATAAAGCAGGGGCTTACGGAGTGCAAGGCATTGGGGCATTTATGGTTCAGGAAATATACGGCTCTTACACAAACGTAGTTGGACTTCCCCTAGCTCAGCTTGTCGGTGCACTGACAAAGCTTGGGATATTAAAACTCTTTAGTGAAGATGAATATAGCTCAAAACCTAAAAAGGGTCCGAGAGAGAATTAAAATAGCGGCTCTTAAAGCTCAAAGAAATGTAGGGGAAATAAAACTTGTTGCCGTGTCAAAGGGAATAGAAGCAGAAAGTGTTATTGAGGCAGCTAAGTGCGGCATTAAAAGCTTTGGGGAAAATTATGCTCAGGAGTTTAGAGATAAATGCGACTTGGTTGAAAAAGCTGTTGGTAAGAAGGTTGAGTGGCATTTTACAGGTCGACTTCAAAGAAATAAGGTGAGATACATCTTGGATAAAGTTAAGCTTATCCATTCGCTTGATAGTGTTTCTATTGCTGAGGAGATAAATAAAAGAGCCGAAAAAATCGAAACTAAGGTTCCTGTTCTTATTGAACTAAATACTAACGAAGAAGCAAAGGGAGGAGTTAAGTTTGATCAAATTGAAGATTTTTTGCTTGAGTTAAGGAGGTTCCCTCAAATAGAAGTTAAGGGTCTTATGATAATGCCTCCCTTTTTTGATAACCCTGAAATGACAAGACCATATTTCAGAAATGTAAGGGAATTAAGAGACAAGCTTCAAGGTAGATTTCCGAGTCTTCGGGAGCTTTCTATGGGGATGAGCGGGGATTTTGAGGTTGCAATCGAAGAAGGAGCAACAATTGTTAGAATTGGAACAGCGATCTTTGGACCTAGAAGGGAATAAAGCATTTGCCACAGAGAGCACAGAGGGCGCAAAGGAAAGATTAAAAAATAATTTTTAGTTATTTCTACTCTCTGTGTACTCTGTGGCTAAATAATATCATCAGGAGAAAGAGATGAAAAAGATTGGTTTCGTAGGTGCAGGTAACATGGCAGAGGCCCTCGTAAAAGGGCTTCTTGCATCAGGTGTATTTACGAGAGAGCAAATAATTTTGAGTGATGTCATACAAGAAAGATTGCATCTTATGTCATCAATATATGGAGTCAAAACCACCCCTAAAAATAAGGATGTTGTAAAATCATCTGATTTGATCATACTCGCAGTAAAACCAAATATGGTTAGTAGGGTTTTAAGTGAAATAAAGGGGCTTTTAACATCTAAGAAGGTTCTTATCTCCATTGCGGCAGGTATCCCCACTTCTTATATTTCTGAGATGATAAAAAAGAAGATGAAAATAGTTCGTGTGATGCCTAATACACCTGCACTTGTGCTTACAGGAGCTTCAGTTCTATATTTCAACTCTCAAATAAACCAAAAAGAGAAAGATAGCATTAGAAGAATTTTTGAATCTGTAGGGACTGTAGATGTTGTTGAACACGAAGACCTTCTTGATGCAGTTACAGGCTTAAGCGGTAGTGGTCCTGGTTATGTGGCTATGTTTATAGAAGCTCTATCCGATGGGGGGGTTAAGATGGGACTCTCAAAAAATATGGCTCTTAAACTTGCCGCTCAAACTGTTTATGGCACCGCTAAAATGGTGCTCGAAGGCGGACTTCATCCTGCAGAATTTAAGGATAAGGTTTCGTCTCCTGGTGGTACGACGATTGAAGGGATTCATGAACTGGAGGTGGGTGGCTTAAGGGGGAGTGTTATCTCTGCTGTTCAAGCTGCTACTAGACGTTCAAAAGAATTATCCAAGGAGGCAAAGTAATGTTTGTTCTTGGGAATCTTGTTGAAGCCTTAGCGACAGTGCTTCACTATTTGCTTAATATCTATATGTGGATCGTGATTATAAGGGCTATAATCTCGTGGGTAAGCCCTGACCCATATAACCCGATTGTGCGTTTTCTTTATAGGGCAACTGAACCAGTGCTTGGATATGCAAGGAGAATTGTTCCGTCCCTAGGTGGAATTGATCTATCACCGATTTTAGTTCTCGTGCTAATTGTATTTTTAGATCAATTTCTAGTTGGAACCATAACAGAACTTGCATTTAAGTTAAAGACAGGGACCCCTTAGATGTCTTATTCAAAGGAAGAATCTGAGGTAACGATCGAAGTTCAGGTTCAACCTAAATCATCATGTGATGAGATTTTCGGACTTCAGAACGGTAGATTCAAAGTGAAAGTCACTGCTCCTCCAGAAGATGGGAAAGCGAATGAGAGGCTTATAGAGCTCATTGCGAGAGCGCTTGGAGTTTCAAAATCATACGTTAAGATAGTTAGGGGAGAGACATCGAGAATAAAGATTTTAAAAATTAAGGGTGTTGATCGAGATAAATTGGATTCGTTTATGAGAAGATTTACTAATTAATTGTTACTAAAAAGACTCGTTGCTCAATCTCCTATGGTATTTAATTAATGTAGAGACGCAATTAATTGCGTCTCTACGTAAGTTGAAGGGATATTAGCAGGCATGCCTAGCGCTTTCGTCAAAGGGTTAAAAATAAACTATATCGCAGGAGAAGGTTTAGAGAAGTCACGTCTGAGTATTTTAATGATTCACGGTGCGGGACAGAGCAGTCTCACTTGGGAATATCAAGTAGATGAATTAAAAAAACAATCAAAGTTTAATCTTATTATCCTAGATCTTCCCGGCCACGGTAAGTCCGAGGGAAGCGGTTTGAGTAGCATTAGAGAATACAGCGGCTTCATAAAGGATTTTACTGACACTCTTGGCTTAGAGAACCTCATACTTGTAGGGCACTCGATGGGCGGCGGGATAGTACAGGTTTTTACAATTGATTATCCCGATACGGTCTATGCTTGTGTTCTAGTAGGTACCGGAGCAAGGCTTCGGGTTGCTAAGGAAACCCTAGAAGCTGTTAAAAACAACTATGAAGCATATTGCAAAATTGCTCCGACAAGAGCCTTTGCAAGCTCCTCACCTGAGGAACTAAAGAAAAGGTTTGTAGAAGGAATTATTAGAACACCACAGTCAGTAGTACGCCAGGATTTTATAGCATGTGATGAGTTTGATATTATGAATAAGGTTGAGAAAATAAAGGTTCCAACTCTAATTATTTCTGCAACTGAAGATATATTAACTCCGGTAAGGTATGGTGAATATTTACACAATAGAATCGAAGGTTCAAAATTCCATGTTATTAAAGATGTAGGACACTTTATGATGCAAGAGAAGGCAGACGAGTTTAACCGGGTCTTGCTTGAGTTCTTGATTTCCCTATGTTGAATGATTATGCAGCATGTCTTGGTTAATTAGTTATACAAAGTTTAATGTGTGCGTTGTAGCTTATAGCAATTATTCTCTTTGATAAATCCTTTTCCAATAAAGCCGGATTATTTTTATTTCTGATAGGGGTTGAGTTGTTAATTAGAATAGTTCATAATTAAACAGTAGCTACTCTTAGGTTCTTCAAAGAGCTTAGGGGCTTCGTTAGTTTGAATTTATGGACAATTAAAGCTATTTCATTAATACCTAATGTTAAGCACAAAATGAGGGAAATTATTTTAGGAGTATAAAATTCACAATAAAAGAATCAAGTAATTACATATTAAGAGGGATCTGATATGAAGGCAGAGAGATGCCGGTTCTGCGGGGCTCCAGTATTAGAGGGAAATTTTCGTGACAGGCACTTTGATGGTAAGGTTGCGTGCTATGAGTGTTACAATAAGTTTAATGATACACAGGAGAACAAGGAAAAATACAAAACGCTCTACCATTACTGTAGACGGTTCACCGCACCTTGGTCAGGAAAGGCCCAGGATGGCAAAGGGAGAACAAGATAACAGGAAATGAGCTTGAATATACAATTTTGACTGTGCTAAAATCTTAACTCAGACTACTAAGATGCGAGCACTTTTTTTTATAATTTTTTTAATTTTCATATTTACCGGGCCATCGGTTTTACCGGCTGAGCTTAATAGCCTTAACAGAAATAGTATTGGGCTATCTAATAATAACAATGAGTTATTCCCATATGGGTTCATATTGTTAAAGAACGGTACATTTGATGATTTGATGCTTAACATATATGAGGAGTGGGAATTAGACCAGCTTTTAGGCTCTAATATCAAATGGGCTATAGAGGAATTCGATTGGCTAAAATGGCTCGATTCAAGAAACAAGGTTGGCTCTAGAGCGCTTCTTGGAGGACTTCCTTTTTTTTCTATACCAAAGCATAGTAGGCAAGATGATGAAGTGAGGGATCCCGCATTCATTTCTACTGACAAGTTTCTTTTCTTCTGGTATTTTAAACAAAAGTTCTAATGATTTAGTTAATGAAGTTACAAAAGTTACTCTTAATCAATTTTTCTATTACTCTTTAATATCATTAGTTAAAATAAATCCAACTTAAAATATCATTGTAGAATGCAAATATGAAAATTGCACTCTTAGGCGGCACTGGTGATATAGCAGAAGGACTTGTACTCCGATGGTCAAAGGTAGGACACAAGATTTTTATAGGGTCAAGAAGTGATGAAAAGGCGAAAGGGATCGCATCAGAGTACAGAGATACGCTATCTAAACTCGGTCTTAATTCAAGCATAGAAGGGATGATTAACGCCGAGGCTGCCCTTGCGGCCGAGGTTGTTATAATTAGCTTGCCATTTGAACATGCAACATCAACCATACGTCAAATCCAAAGCAGCTTTACAAATCAGATTGTGATTTCCCCAGTTGTACCAATGGTTAAAAAGGGGAAGGTTTTTGTTTATTCTCCTCCATCACAAGGTTCTGCAGCGCTAGAGATAAAAGAGGCCTTGCCTAATACAGTAAAGCTGGTTTCTGCCTATCATAACCTTCCAGCAAAGGAGCTAAGAAAGATAGACCACGTTCTAGAGTATGACGTTGTTATATGTGGAGATGACGAAGAAGCAAAGGCTGTGGTAAAACGACTAACGGAGGAAATGCCTAATTTAAGAGCCCTTGATGCAGGGTCTCTTGAAGCTTCGATGATGATAGAAGCCATTACACCACTTCTAATTAATTTAAACATGAGATATAAGCCTCAAGAGTTTTCAGTAAAGTTTGTATGAATGGTTAGGGGCGAACCTAGCCTGCAGTGAGCATTGTCGAACTGTGTTCGCCCATTATCAGAACAGACACACAGGTCTGCCCCTACAATTATTCACCTATAATCTGAAGGATTACATCTCTCTTTCTTGACCTGTTGTCAAAGTCAACAAGCACAATCTGCTGCCATGTACCAAGGAGAAGCCTTGATGATGAGAACGGGACAGTTATAGAAGGCCCGAGGAGTGCGGCTCTAATGTGAGAGTATCCATTTCCATCACCCCATCTTGCATCATGGTCATAGTGAATATTCTTTGGTGCAATCCTTTCAATAGCTCTTTGAAAGTCCTTTATAGCACCGCTTTCATATTCTATCGTTGTAATCCCAGCAGTAGAACCGGGTACAAATACGGTAACTATACCGGAGGTGATTCCAGAATCTTTTACGAAGTTTTCTACCTTTCGAGTTATATCTATTAAATCTGTTTCTCCCTTTGTTTCAATTTTCATACTTTGGGTTTTTACAGCCATTTACTTCCTCCTAGAAAAGTTTTATTTTTGAGGGTTTCTATAGTATGCTTGCGTTGAATCTTCATTGAACATTCATGCAAACTAATAACTAAAACCCCAAATAAATATACACCCGTAGTTCCTTAAATCTCTACAAGCTAAAGAAGCGTATCGTAATCAGCATTGCTACTTAGAGAAGGGTATTCAAGCGGTGAACAGCATGATAATTATTATTTTAGTATATACATCTGCATTTAAGCAATTGAGAGCGGTTGCTTAAGTTGCTATAATCTTTCTAGCCATGCCTGTAGATACACCAATGATTAAACAGTACCTAAAGATTAAAAAGCAATACCCGGATGCCATACTCTTTTTTCGCCTTGGCGATTTCTACGAGATGTTTTTTGAAGATGCCAAGACAGCGTCAAAGATTCTTGGCATTGCCCTTACCTCTAGAAATAAATCTGAGAAAAATTCTGTTCCACTATGTGGTGTTCCATACCATAGCGCTGAGCCTTACGTGGCGAAACTCCTTCAACACGGTCATAAGGTAGCTATATGCGAACAGGTAGAGGACCCTAAGTTTGCAAAGGGGATTGTTGAAAGGAAGGTCATTAGAGTTCTTACCCCCGGTGTTATACTTGACACAGAAAAACTCGATTCTAAATCAAATAATTTCCTTGCAAGTATATACTTCGATGGGAAATCTTACGGTTTTTCATATGCCGATATTTCTACTGGAGAGTTCAGGACAACTTCGTTTTCTACCCTTGATGAACTCTTAGACGAACTTGCTCATCTTGAACCTAAAGAGATTCTTCTTACAGAAGAACTTTATCAAAATGATGAACTATCTTCCTTTTTTTCACTCGGTTGGGATCCTCTTCTTACTAGAATCGATTCATACATCTGGGATTTGGGTAGAGCGAGAGAGCTTTTAGAGGAAAGATTAGCCTCGAAAACATTAGAAGCCTTTGGACTTGAGAATCACCAGGAATCGATTGCCGCCTGTGGGGCGCTTGTTCATTATCTCAAAGAAACCCAGATAGAAGATACGCCTCCATTAGAGGATCCATTATATTATCAAACCACTGATTATCTTTTAGTTGACGAATCTACAAAGAGAAACCTTGAGATTGTTAGAACAATTCGGGGTGAATCAGAAAGTGGTTCACTTTTATGGGTTCTTGATGAGACCTTAACGGCAATGGGAGGGAGACTCCTTAAGAAGTGGATAAATTATCCGCTTATAGATATAGAAAAGATTAGAGAAAGGCTGAATGCCGTTGAAGAACTCAAAGAAAAACCAAGCTTTAGAAAAATGGTCAGGGGTGCCTTAAAAGAGATAAGTGACATAGAAAGGCTAATTGGGAGAATATCTACCACCTCCGCAAGGCCAAGGGATCTAGGAGCAATCAGGGATTCATCATATTTTATCTCTACTCTAAAAGGTATTCTGAGTGACTTTCAGTCCACACTACTTGCTAGAATTAGGGATGTTCTTGATGATTTAGCTGATATAAGGGAACTACTCGAGAGTTCGTTAGTTGATGAGCCTCCGATTTCTTCTCGTGATGGAGGAATAGTTAAGGACGGTTTTAACAGTGAGCTTGATGAGCTTAGGGTTATAAGGCGTGACGGAAAGAGGTGGATAGCAGAGCTTGAGTCGAAAGAGAGGAAATTAACAGGAGTCAACTCGCTTAAGGTCGGATACAATCAAGTGTTCGGTTACTACATTGAGGTTACAAAACCAAACCTTCATCTGGTTCCAGAGAATTATATTAGAAAGCAGACACTAGTAAATGCGGAGAGGTTTGTCACGCCGGAGCTTAAGGAGTATGAAGAAAAGATTCTTGGGGCTGAAGAGAAGATTCTAGAGCTTGAAAGGGATCTTTTTGACGAGATAAGGGAAAGGGTAGCGAAGGAATCAGAGAGAATAAGACAGACCGCTTCGCTAATAGGAGAGCTTGATGTCCTTTCTTCTCTCGCAGAAGTTGCCGATAAATACAATTACACTAAACCTGATGTAAGCGACTCAGGGATTATTGACCTTAAGGAAAGCCGGCACGCTGTTGTAGAAAGGATGGATCTAGGGGAAAGATTTGTATCGAATGATATAACGCTAGACACAGAAGAAAACCAGTTTCTCATAATAACTGGTCCTAATATGGCTGGGAAGTCCACTCTCATACGTCAGGTTGCGCTAATAGTTCTTATGGCTCAGATTGGAAGCTTTATTCCAGCAAGGGAGGGAAGGATTGGAATTGTAGATAGGATATTCACCCGCGTTGGGGCTTCTGATAATTTAGCAAGAGGACAATCAACATTCATGGTTGAAATGGTTGAGACCGCTTACATCCTGAGACATGCCACGCAAAGAAGTCTAGTGGTGCTTGATGAGATAGGGAGGGGAACAAGCACATTTGACGGTATGAGTATTGCGTGGGCAGTAGCTCATTTCTTACATGATATGGGATGCAGAACCCTTTTTGCTACACATTATCATGAGCTTGCCCAGCTTGCCATTACAAAACGAAGGGTTAAGAACTACAATGTCTTTGTAAAAGAGGATAAGGGAAAGGTAGTATTTCTAAGAAAGCTAATTCCCGGCGCAGCTAGCCATAGCTATGGAATTCAGGTAGCAAGACTAGCAGGGGTACCAGAAAAGGTTCTTAAAACGGCACGCGAGGTTCTATTCAAGCTTGAGAAAGCGGAGTCTAATCTTGGAAGTGCAATTCGTGGTGGGCAGCTAGGTCTTTTTGAGAAGAAGGAAGATGAAATAGGAAATGAGATTTTAGAGGAGATTAACAAACTCGATCCTAATTCTATGACCCCGCTCGAAGCACTCAATAAGCTTACGGAGATTAGGGGGAAGTTAGAGAATAAGTGAATATCCAGCAACGAATTGAAACGAATGAAAAGGAAATAAGTCGGCTTTTAGCTGTCAGCCATTGACTATTAAACGACAGACAACAAACGACAATAGTAGGAGCGGCTTCTAGCCGCGATCCAGTCGCGCCAGGATGGCGCTCCTACGATGATTAGATTACTCTATTAGTAATTCGTGCTAATTAGTGGTTAGGTAATTAATTATGATCGATAAAAAATCCCTCGGCCAAAAGGGTGAGGAGATTGCTCGTAAGGCCTTAGAAAAGGATGGATACCGTATTATCGAGAAAAATTTTAGATGCAAGCAGGGTGAGATAGACATCATTGCTGAGAAAAAGGGGGTTGTCTGCTTTATAGAGGTTAAAGCCCGTTCATCTGAAAGCTTTGGACTGCCTGAGGAGGCTGTTACAATTTGGAAACAGAGAAGACTCTTGGCTGCGGCTTATGTTTATCTAGAAAAAAAGAAAATCAAATCAAAAGATTTGCGCTTTGACATAGTCTCGGTTGATCTTACGAATGAAAAGGCGAGAATCTTAAAGAACGCTTTTGAGGTGAATTATTAGGTTGGGAATACTGTCAGGGTTTTAATCGTGCATTTTTCTTAATTAAGATTATCGCAGTATAGTACAACCCCAGAATCTTCCGAATCTCAAAAATGTGTTTTATTTGACTATTCAATTCTTAGGTACTAGTCTAGGGGTTTGAATAGATAAAATCTTATATTTCAAGTCCTGGCCCATTTCTGTCCTTTTGCTTAATTTCTTTCGTTAGATAAAAAAGGTTGTATTGATTAAAAACTAAGTGATATAATGAAATATGATAAGAGGAATTAACGTTGCAAAGATTTCCTCATACCACCCGTATAGGGTGATTATGCGAAAAGATTCTGTAAAGGGGGGGTCAGAGAACATGCAACTCAAAGACTTCACCTATGTGGTCGAATCGCAGCGCAGCGCCCGCGAAGCCCTTGTTGCCGTGTGGAAAGCGGCTGAGGCATCTGGCTGGGTCATCGTGGGCGATTATGATCTCTCCCGTATGGTGGCTGTCCCCGATAGTAAATTGGAACTGAAAAGTATTGATATCTGCAAGCCCGACATAGCGCGTCCGTTCGTCGATGCGGAGATGCTCACCGCTCTCTGCATGCCATGCAATATCCTGGTCTATGCAGATAGCACGGGGGGGACGAAACTGGCGGTAATGCGGCCGAGTGTCGTCATGCCGCTGCTCTTTCAGGACGCCGTCCAAGCACTCAGCGATCTTTCAGCGCGCATTGATGATGAACTGCTGCAGATTCTTGAAGCAGCTAAGTAAAAATCTTGGACTCAGGTCTAGGATTGTGAATTGTATTCATTAACTATCTTGGTTATTTTGGTTATTGTGCTGTAGTGCAAATCCATAGCTCTACCAATATCTACAACGTGTACACATAATTTAAGTGTGCATCCTGCATCAAAGATTCCTTATCAGTACGAACGAGATTAAAAAATTTCCACTTTAAAACTAATTTTTAGTGGTTATATTGAAAGTTAAG
>Ga0209751_10002529_pt1 | contig 18154 bp, 18 predicted proteins | sample RifCSP13_1_FD_184019 | JGI IMG/M metagenome (GOLD analysis project Ga0209751, IMG submission 184019) | Soil microbial communities from Rifle, Colorado - Rifle CSP2_sed 13_1 (SPAdes) (version 2) | ecosystem: Environmental > Terrestrial > Deep subsurface > Rock core/Sediment | place: Rifle... | reverse complement strand
CTTTCAAACATCTACTATTGAGCCTAATGAAAGCTTACTTGGTATTATACCTGAACATTCAAAAGTCTTTATTTGAATGCGAATTGGTATTACAGAAGACTGGAGAGTACGCCTTGGATCAGAAGCAGGAACAAGTCAAACAATCGAATCTGGATATAGCGCTTAAACTGGCGAAAGAGGAATTTGCGAAGAAAGACCCGAAAAATATGGCTGAGATGGCCGGGGGAGAATACGAGCCCGCCAGCTGTTCCAACTCCCTGATTTCTCTGCGACTCCTGGGGCAGGAATATACCCTGGTTCATCCCGGTGGCGGTATTGAATCTCCAGACCATCACCAGGTTGGACTTGTGGCCCACATACTCCTGCTTCATTACCTCATGTACGCCTCAGGCAAACCTCTCAGCTGTGAACTGTTTTCTTACAAGGACATCCCAGGCGGAGATATATATTTCAACGTCTTCAGGAAACGGGTGGAGATGCCTCTTCTCAATGCCTATGGCGATGACCCTGAAGGGTTTGAGAAGGCTTGCGAGGGGTCAGGTGGATTAGAGGTACCAATGGGCGATATGGCATATCAATTTCAGGCCTTTCCGAATATCCCTATTACCTATATCTACTGGAATGGGGACGAAGAGTTTCCTGCGTCGGTTCAGGTCCTTTTCGATTCGTCAATAAAGGACTATCTGCCTCTGGAAGATATAGTCTTCCTCTCAGAGATGCTTTCCTGGAAATTGGCAAGGTTAAAGGGAGTTTGATAGTTGACTTTTCATCCCTCATCCTTCATCCCTCATCCTTTGCATTGGAGCATAATCCTCTTTGCATTCATCCTCGATCTGCTACTGGGGGATCCCAGATGGTTTCCGCATCCGGTTGTTTTGATTGGGAGAGGTATATCTTTAGGAGAGACAATATTAAGAAGGCTTGTAGAGAGCAAGACTGCTGAACTGGTCGCCGGGTCAATGTTGGCGGTCGTAATTCCTGTTTCTGCCTTCATTGCAGTTGATTTTATAATTAAATTAACACCCCATCTTCATCAATGGGCAGGATGGTTTGCAGCCGTCTTTTTTGGATATACGACTATTGCAGCAAAAAGCCTCTACCAAGAGCCGTTGAAGGTTGCATCAATGCTTGATGCCAAAAATTTGGATGGAGCAAGAAAAGAACTCTCCTGTCTCGTTGGCAGGGACACTGGGAACCTTGACGAAAAGGAGATAACAAGGGCTCTGGTCGAGACAGTAGCAGAGAATACATCTGACGGGGTAATTGCCCCGCTGTTTTATCTGGCTATAGGTGGTCCTCCGCTCGCGATGGCCTATAAGGCTATAAACACCCTAGATTCCATGGTAGGGTATAAAAACGAGAAGTATCTTTATTTCGGCAGGGCCTCTGCAAGGCTTGATGATATTGCTAACTATATCCCGGCAAGGATAACGGCAATCCTGTTAGTTGTTGCCGCGTTCATATTGCGCAAGGACTGGAGAAGGGCATGGAGGATAACATTAAGGGACAGTGGGAACCATCCGAGTCCCAACTCCGGATACCCGGAAGCAGCTGTTGCCGGAGCACTCGGAAGGCGGCTCGGAGGGCTTTCATATTACGGAGACATGCCGAGCAATAAGCCTTTTATAGGTGATAATGCTGGAGAGTTTCAGGTTAGAGATGTGAGAGAGGCTGGAAGGCTGATGCTTATGGCATCGACATTGATGGTATTAATATCGGTTTTTATTTTATACCAAGTTGCTTTCAAATAATTAAATTATAGATATTGAAAGCTTACTTAGTATTTATACCCAGATGGGTATTATACCAGTATTATCAATCTGGGGACAGAGATGCGTATAAACCATACCCACGGCGGGAATATCAACGAGATTGCGAAAAGGAACGGCTTAAAGCCAGAGGAAGTCATCGATTTCAGCGCCAGCATAAACCCTCTGGGAATCTCAAAAAGGGCAAGGAAGGCTGTTGTTGAAAGGATTGATTCGGTGCTCCACTATCCTGAACAGTTTGCAGAGAGCCTCACTGACGAAGCGGCCAGGTTTTACGGCGTTCCCAATGACTGTTTGATTACAGGTAACGGTTCTACTGAGCTTATTTATCTTGTGCCAAGGGCGTTCAAGCCCAAGAAGGCCCTTATTATTAATCCTACCTTCAGCGAATATAAAAACGCCCTGAAGATTGCCGGATGCAGCATAGATTATTTTCTCATGCTTGAGGAAGACGGGTTCAGGCTGAGGGTTGACCCTCTGATGCGTGTCTTAAAAGGAAGATACGATATCCTATATATCTGCAATCCTGGGAACCCCACTGGTACATTAATTCCAAAAAGCGATATCCTTGAAATAGTTGATAAGGCCTTGAATCATGATACGTTATGCATAGTGGATGAGGCATTTATGGATTTTACCGAGGAGGAGTCAGTCAAAAGAGAGGCGGTAGAGAGGTCTAATCTGATAGTTCTCAGGTCTATGACCAAGTTCTTCGGAATCCCCGGCCTTAGGATAGGTTTTGCGATAGGCAATAAGGAGAGGATCGGGGAGATGATGGTTTACAAGGAGCCTTGGAGTGTCAATGCCCTTGGGTCTATTGCGGCCATTGAAGGGTTAGGTGATACTGAGTACATCGAAGAGAGCAGAAGATACCTGGCAAAAGAGCGGGATCATCTTTTTTCTGCATTGAATGAGATTCAAGGGCTTAAGCCCTTCCCTTCCTCTGCGAACTACATCCTTCTTAAAGTTAAAAGGGATGGGGTGGATGCTGATAGTCTTGCGTCAACCCTTGCAAAGGAAGGGATACTTATCAGATCATGTTCCTCCTTTGATGGGCTTGGAAATAGATTTTTCAGGGTTGCGGTCAGGAACAGGGAAGAGAATGAAAGGCTGGTTAAACTCCTGACAGCGTCATAAATTTGTGTTGACAAAAGAGAGCCTTTATACAAAAATAGCGTCTAAATGTAGTCAGGTGGTTCCAAATTACTGGAGCCTAAATAGGGAATGCCGTGGCCTGCTAAAAGCAGGGAATCGGAAGCTGCCCCCGCAACTGTAAACGGAGACGAAACCCACACCAGCCACTATCCTTAAACAGGATGGGAAGGCGTGGGGATTAGGACGACCCGTAAGCCAGGAGACCTGCCTGATTCTGAGTTCTCGCCGCCTTTCGTGGGGAAGGGTTTGGGAGATATCCTTATTTCGGATATTTGCCTTTTAACCCCCGACCTCTCGATAGGTTGGGGGTTTTTTATTAACTCCCCCCAGCCTACCCACGGGGCATAAACCCTCTTAAGATAAGAGGGGGAGCCGTCAGGCGGGGGCGTTATGATATTGGATATCAAATGAAAAAAGGTCTCATCCACATCTACACAGGCGAAGGGAAGGGAAAGACCACCGCATCCATAGGCCTTGCCATAAGGGCTGCCGGTCAGGGGCTGAATGTCCTTCTTGTCCAGTTCTTCAAGTCGGATAAGGATTCTTCCGGGGAGCTTAATATCATCAGGGAGCGGATCCCTGAGATAGAGATGATAAGGATGAATGAGAGGCATCCCCTTTTCAAAAAGGAGGAGAGGCCTGGGAAGATAAAGGACTCAGTGGAGGAGACTTTCAGGGAGGCCGTGGATAAAGCCCTTCACGGTGATTATGATTTACTGGTAATGGATGAGATACACAGCGCGGTGGCCGGAAACTGGCTTGCTGTGGAGGAAGTCATCGGCTTCCTGAAGCACAAGCCGGAGAAGCTTGAAGTGGTCATGACAGGACGCAAGGCCCATGATAGGCTTGTTGAGATGGCCGATTACGTCACAGAGATGAATATGCAGAAGCACCCATATGAAAAAGGGGTGACGGCGAGGAAGGGGATTGAGTACTAAAAAACAGGGGTCAGGGGTCAGAGAGGGGACTGTCCCAGATTTACGGACGGAGTGTAACGAAGTCGTAGAATCGGGACTGTCCCCGGCTAAGCTGATCTTCATCACCGGCGGGGCCCGTTCTGGAAAGAGCGCCTTTGCCTTGAATCTTGCGAACTCCATGGGCAAGAGAAAGTGTTACCTGGCAACAGCGCAGGCCCTTGATTCTGAGATGGAGGAGAGGATTGCAAGGCACAAGGCAGAGCGCGGAAACGACTGGGATTGTATAGAAGAGTCTCTAAAGGTTGCTGAGAAGATTGAAGAGTTAAAAGTGAGATACGATGTCATCCTGTTTGACTGCCTGACTCTGTGGGTTTCAAATCTGATGCATGAATATAATGTAGAGGCACTGCGCGCTGTGCCTCTACCAGAGATCAATTCCCTGATCTCCGCCTGCAATACCTCCGGCTCAACTGTCATTGTTGTGTCCAATGAGGTCGGTCTTGGGATTGTCCCGGATAATCAACTTGCACGGCAGTTCCGTGACCTGGCAGGAACGGCAAATCAGCTATTCGCCAAGGCGGCTGATGAGGCGTATTTTGTTGTATCTGGAATACCGATGAGATTAAAGTAAAACAATTTACCGCAGAGACGCGGAGAAAAACAAAGGAGATTTTAAGGTCTTCTCTGTGCCTCTGCGCCTCAGCGGTGAAAATATCTTTTGGAGGTCTTATAATGTCTTTACTAGAACAAACACTGAAAAGGATTCAACCTGTCGACTCGTTATTTTACGACAAGGCCCAGACCAAGCTTGACATGCTAACCAAGCCCCAGGGTTCCCTCGGAAGGCTGGAGGAGTTTGCCAGGCGGTATTCTGCCATAAAGGAGGACCTGACCCCGAAGGTTGGGAAGAAGGCGGTCTTTACGTTTGCAGGTGACCACGGCGTGGCTGATGAAGGGGTCTCGGCATTCCCAAAGGAGGTTACTCCGCAGATGGTCTTAAATTTTATCCGCGGGGGTGCGGGGATAAATGTGATAGCACGTCACGTTGGCGCGGACGTTGTCGTAATTGACATTGGGGTTGACTACGAGTTCACAGAAGAGCTTCACGGGAGCAACGAGTTTATAAAGAGAAAGGTTAAACACGGCACAAACAACATGGTAAAGGGACCTGCCATGACCAGAGAAGAGGCTGTGAAGGCCCTTGAAGTCGGGATCGAAATCGCAAATGAATATGCAGTAAAGGGTTACGATATCTTCGGAACTGGCGACATGGGGATTGCCAACACCACACCGTCGTCTGCCATTGTGGCAGCCATAACAGGAAAGGACGTAGAGACCGTCACGGGACGCGGGACAGGGATAGACGACAAATCTTTCGATAAAAAGGTGTCAGTAATAAAAAAGGCTTTGGATATTAACAAGCCAAACTCAAAGGACGCCCTCGATGTCCTCGCCAAGGTCGGCGGTCTTGAGATAGCTGGTATCGCTGGATTGATAATCGGAGGGGCGGCAAACCGCATGCCTGTCGTGGTTGACGGATTCATCTCCACTGCCGGTGCGTTGATAGCTATAGAGCTTGAACCAAAGATAAAGGACTACATCTTCATGGCCCATAAGTCGGTAGAGGCAGGGCATCAGGTGATGCTGGACTGGATAGGACAGAAGCCCTTTGTTGACCTGAACTTCAGGCTTGGAGAAGGGACCGGGGCGGCTATAGGTATTTCGTTAATCGAATGCGGCGTTAAGATAATGACGGAGATGGCCACCTTTGCGGATGCAGGGGTTTCGGAGAGTCATAATTAATAATTAACCGCTGAGACGCGGCGAAATATTTAACAAAGATTTTCTCTGCGCCTCTGCGGTAAAAAAGGCTTTGCATTTGAAACAGTTCATAACAGCATGGCAGTTTCTTACCATAATCCCCATAAAAAGGAATGTGGAGGTAACTTCGGAATCCCTGGGAAAGAGCATGGCGTCCTTTCCCCTTGTCGGCCTTGTCCTTGGCCTCTTTATAGCAGCTCTTGATATAGCATATTCAAGGCTCTTTCCAGCCAACTTTTCTTCCGCCCTCCTTCTGGTCTCCTATATTGCCATGTACGGCGGTTTCCATCTTGACGGACTTGTTGACACAGTGGATGGCCTGGTTGGCGGGAGGGACAGAGAGCATGCCCTTAAGATAATGAAGGAGAGCACCATTGGGGCGATAGGGGTTGTGACCCTCGTTCTCCTCCTCCTCCTGAAATATGCCGCCATAGGGTCTCTAAGCGGAGATGAAAGGATTGGAAGCCTCATCCTTATGCCGGTGATCGGAAGATGGACAGAAGTGATCATGGTTTATGGTTCAAGATACGCCAGGGAAGGGGCAGGCCTTGGAAAACCTTTTACAAAATACGTAAAAAAAAAGGAGGTTGTTATTGCCACCCTCATTACAGTTGTTATATCATGGTTTACACTCAACTATATCGGCCTGTTGATCATCTTTTTTACACTGTTGTTTGGAGTCGGGATGAAAAGATATTTCAAGAATAAGTTAGGTGGAATAACCGGCGATCTGTTGGGGTTTGGCGGGGAGTTAAGCGAACTGCTTATGTTAATGATCTGCATCGCTAAGGTATAGGTTGGGTATGGAAAACAGGGCAACAAGGCTTTTTCTCGTCAGACACGGTGAGGTTACCAACCATAAGGGAGAATTCCGTTATAACGGCCACATAGACGTTGACCTGTCAGACCTCGGCCTGTCTCAGATGAAGTTGGTGGCAGGCAGGCTCGCCACTGAATCGATTAACGGTATATATTCGAGCGACCTTGTCAGGACAATGCGGGGGGCTTCGGCCATAGCAGATAAACACGGGATATCCCCTGTAGCTGATGCGAGGCTAAAGGAGGTCGCAGCGGGAAGGTGGGAAGGTCTTACCTTCAATGAGGTCCATGAACGCTTTCCCGATGAGTCCCATGTCAGGTTTGAAGACTTGGTTAATTATAGGATAAAAGAAGGTGGAGAATCTCTTCGGGATGTGGCAGCAAGGGTTATCCCCGCACTGAACGAGATTGTTTCAAGGCACAGGGGTGAAAATGCAGTAATTGTTGCCCACGGCGGAGTGAACCGTGTCATCCTCTGCCAGGCCCTTAATCTCCCGCTTGAAAACTTCTTCAGGCTTGAGCAAGATTACGGCTGCCTGAATATTATCGATTTTTACGATAACACGGCGCTAGTAAGGCTGGTGAATGGAATTTTGTAGGGGCGTATTGCATGCGCCCTGTTAAACAGGAGGTATTATGAGCGAATCGCGAGTAGTGGTAACAGTTATCGGCCCTGACAGGGTCGGCATAGTGGCTGATGTGGCAGGCCTTCTTTCGAAGCAGAATGTGAACATCCTGGACATCAACCAGAAGGTCATGGGGGGAGATATCTTTGCCATGACCATGCTTACGGATATAACAAAGGCCGCCATTGACTTCGGCAACTTAAAGAAGGTGCTGGAGGAGAAGGGGAAGGAGCTGGGACTTAAGATACATGCCCAGCATGAAGAGATATTTAAATATATGCACAGAATTTAATGTAGGGGCGGGGTGACCCCGCCCTTACAGGAGGCACAATGACCATTTCGCCTGAAGAAATTTTAGAAACCATACAGATGATCGAGCACGAGTCCCTGGATGTCCGAACCGTGACTATGGGGATTTCCCTTTTGGATTGCTCCCACTCCGATGTCAAAGTAGTAGGGGAGAAGGTTCTCGCCAAGATAGAACGCCTGGCTGGGAAGCTCCGCGAGACGGCAAAGGGGATTGAGTTGGACTATGGCATCCCGATAGTCAATACCAGAATTGCAATTACCCCTATCTCCCTTGTCGTTGCAGGCGGGCACAAGGACGACTTCATTTATATTGCAAAGTGTCTTGACGAGGCTGCAAAGAGGGTTGGCGTGAACTTTATCGGAGGATTTTCCTCACTGGTACAGAAAGGTTTTACAGCCCAGGACCTGGCCCTGATAGAGGCAATCCCTGAAGCCCTTGCAATAACTGAGAGGGTCTGCTCATCGGTAAACGTCGCATCCACCAGGGCTGGAATAAATATGGATGCTGTAAAAAAGATGGGGCAGGTTATAAAAAAGGCAGCAGAACTGACTGCCGACAAAGGCGGCCTTGCCTGTGCAAAGCTGGTAGTATTTGCCAATGCCGTTGATGACAACCCTTTCATGGCTGGGGCATTCCACGGAGTGGGTGAGCCCGAATGCGTGGTAAATGTCGGGGTCAGCGGCCCGGGAGTCGTCCGGGCGGCAGTGAAAGATGCCAAAGGGAAGGATCTGGGAGAGATTTCGGAGATAATAAAGAAGGTGGGTTTCAAGATCACAAGAATGGGCGAGCTGGTAGGACGTGAAATCTCAAAACGTCTAAATGTAGAATTTGGAATTCTCGATGTTTCCCTGGCTCCAACGCCTGCCGAAGGAGATTCCGTGGCAGAGATACTGGAGGCCATGGGCCTTGAAAGGGTTGGTGCGCCTGGAACTACTGCTGCCCTGGCCCTTCTGAACGACGCCATGAAAAAAGGCGGGGCTTTTGCCTCTTCTTATGTAGGCGGACTTTCGGGCGCTTTTATACCTGTAAGCGAAGACCAGGGGATGATAAGGGCCGCAAGGGAAGGAGTCCTTTCTATAGAAAAGCTGGAGGCCATGACAGCTGTCTGCTCTGTAGGTCTGGATATGATAGCCATCCCTGGGGACACATCCGCAGAGACTATCTCGGCCATTATTGCCGATGAGGCAGCCATTGGCGTCATTAATAACAAGACCACGGCAGTCAGAGTAATCCCGGTTCCAGGGAAGAAGGTCGGAGACATGGTCTACTTCGGAGGGCTTCTTGGAGAGGCGCCTATAATTCCAGTGAGCAGGCTCAGTTCAAAGGAATTCATAGACCGGGGCGGAAGGATTCCTGCGCCGATTCAGGGAATGAAGAATTAAATACATTTGAACCACGGGGGACACGGGGGAAACCCAAAAGCGAAGTCGCACAAAATGTCATTCCCGCATGGTTTTAGCGGGAATCCAGTATATTAAAATCATATATCCCGGCTTGAAGATTGCCGGAATGACGACTTTTACATAATTTTTCCCCGTGCTCCCCGTGGTTAAATCAGGGTTCTTAAATTGAAATCAATACTCATTGCAGCGCCATCCAGCGGCTCCGGCAAAACAACAATTTCTCTCGGCATCATGGCAGCCTTGCGCAAGAGGGGCCGGATTGTCCAGCCGTTCAAGGTAGGGCCGGATTTTATTGACCCTGGGCATCATACGGCTGTATGCGGCAGGGCATCGAGGAACCTTGACGGATGGATGCTTTCAAAGGATTATGTGGTCTCGTCCTTTGAAAAAAGCAGTAATGGGTCTGACATATCTGTCATTGAAGGGGTCATGGGACTCTTCGATGGTGTTAACGGGAAGTCAGAGGATGGAAGCAGCGCCCAGATAGCTAAATGGACAGGCTCTCCTGTGATACTTGTGGTTGATGCCAGGAGCATGGCTAGGAGCGCAGCGGCATTGGTCTCTGGGTTTGAGAACTTTGATAAGTATGTAAATTTAGCAGGAGTGATATTCAACAGGGTCGGAAGCGAAAGACATATGAATATGCTCAGGGAGGCCGTAGAGTCTAATTGCAAGACCAAAGTGCTGGGTTTTATTCCAAGGGATGAGGCTTTGTCTATGCCTGAGAGGCATCTTGGGCTTGTAACTGCGGAGGATGGTTTTTCGCAGGAGTTTATAGACAGATTGGCGGATGTGGTTGAAAAAAATGTGAATCTGGATGTGCTGTTGACGATTGCTGAACGACCCCATCCCCTCCCCAACCCTCCCCTTGAAGGGGCGGGAGTTTCCCCTCGCCCTCAGGGAGAGGGTCAGGGTGAGGATGGGGTAAAGATCGCTGTTGCCCGTGACCAGGCCTTTTCATTCTATTATGAGGACAACTTCGACATCCTTCAAGACCTTGGCGCTGAGCTGGTCTTCTTCAGTCCCCTTGCAGATAAGGCGCTTCCTGAAGGAATCACGGGTCTATATATTGGAGGCGGATATCCTGAAGTCCATGCAGAAAGGCTGTCTGCCAACCGGTCTATGATGGATTCGATCAAAAACTTCGCTGAATCAGGCGGTAAAATATATGCTGAATGCGGCGGCTTTATGTACCTCATGGAGGGGATTGTTGACTTTGACGGTAAGTTTCACAGGATGGCCGGGATATTTCCAACCAAGGCAAAGATGCTCAAGCGGCGCAAGGCCCTTGGGTATGTTGAAGTAGAGGCCGTCGGAGATATCCCTTTGGCTGCAAAAGGCTCCAGGATAAGAGGGCATGAATTTCACTATTCTGAAATAGACGAAATGCCTGAAACCATAAAGAGGGTTTACAGGGTCAATAAGCCGGGGAGTGCTGAGACATGGATGGAAGGGTATCTTTATAAAAACACCCTTGCGTCCTATGTGCATTTGCATTTCGGAAGCAATATAGAATGGGCAAAGAGAGTTATAAAGAATCTTTTTTAACTACAAATATGTCCACAGATTTCACCGATTACACAGATTAAAATCATCATGATGTTGAGTCAGTGGAATCTGTGTAATCTGCGGATAATCAGTAAAAATAAATAGGGGGTTGAATGTCAACACAGATTGAATTTGCAAGAAAGGGTATCATCACCAAAGAGATGATAGCCGTGGCCCATGAAGAGGGGATTGCGGATGAGTATGTCCGCGATATGATTGCAGCCGGGAAGATAGTTATCCCCAACAACACAAACAGGAAGAGCAAGATAGTAGGCATTGGAAAAGGCCTCAGGACTAAGGTCAACGCCAGCATCGGAACATCATCCGACATCGTGGACATCGATGCGGAGTGCAGGAAGGCAAAGATAGCAGAGGATGAAGGGGCGGACACGCTCATGGAGCTTTCTGTGGGCGGAGACCTGAACCTGATCAGGCGGGAGGTTTTAAAGTCCACTAATCTCCCGGTTGGAACGGTGCCACTCTACCAGGCATTCTGCGAGGCCTCCAAGAAGCACCATGATCCGAACAAGCTCACAGAGGAGATGCTCTTTGATGTGATTGAGAGGCAGTGCGAGGATGGAATAGCCTTCATGGCCATCCACTGCGGTATAAATCTCTACACCATCGAGAGGCTCAGAAAACAGGGATACCGCTACGGCGGCCTGGTTTCAAAGGGAGGGGCTTCCATGGTGGGGTGGATGCTTGCAAACAACAAGGAAAACCCGCTCTACGAGAAGTTCGACAGGGTCGTGGAGATACTGAAGAAGTACGATGTGGTCTTGAGCCTTGGCAACGGCCTTCGTGCAGGCGCCATCCATGACTCCTCCGACAGGGCACAGATACAGGAGCTTGTCATTAACTGCGAACTGTCAGATATAGGCCAGCAGATGGGATGCCAGATGATGGTGGAAGGGCCGGGACACATCCCACTGGATGAGATCGAGGCCAATATAATACTCCAGAAGAGGATGTCCAACGATGCGCCTTACTATATGCTGGGACCACTGCCTACGGATATAGGAGCAGGTTACGACCACATAACAGCAGCCATAGGTGCCGCGTCATCAGCCAGGTTCGGGGCTGACCTGATCTGTTATATTACGCCAGCCGAGCATATAGCATTGCCAAATGAGGCCGACGTAAGGGAAGGTGTGAGGGCCACCAGGCTAGCCGCCCATATCGGCGACCTATCAAAATACAAGGACAGACGCGATAGGGAAATGGCCATGTCCAAGGCAAGGCGAGAGAGACATTGGAATGAGCAGTTCTCCCTCGGACTGTTTGGCGGTGAGGCAAGGAAGATAAGGGCATCCAGGACACCGGAAAAAGATGACACCTGCACCATGTGCGGATCCTTCTGCGCCCTGGATAACGGGAATAAATATTTTGTGGAAGATTTGCAGGCAGGCGGAAAGGCGTAAAACAAATTACCGCTGAGACGCCGAGGCGCGGAGAAGAGCTATATATCCACAGATTAACACAGATTAACAAAAGTAGGCGCTTCTAAGCAAGGATGTTAAATCTGTGCAATCTGCGTAATCTGTGGACAAAACGCTTTTGATTTTCTCTGTGTCTCTGCGCCTCTGCGGTTCAAAAAAGGAGATTTAATTGAAAACAGCAATATTACTACTTGGTCACGGCAGTCCCCGCAAGGAGGCCAATGAGTCTCTTGAAAGGACCGCAGTGATGGTCAAGCTGGCAGGAGGATATGAACTGGTGAAGGCGGCGTTTATGGAGTTTGGCAAACCGGACATTCAAACCGGAGTCAGGCAGTGCATCGATGACGGGGTGGAAAGGATTATCTTCATGCCATACTTCCTGTACATGGGTGCTCATGTATCAAAAGATCTGCCGGCGGAGATGGAAGAAGCAAAAAAGAAATACCCGAATGTTGAGATGATTATGACAGAACCCCTCGGAGAAGACCCTAAGCTGGCAGAGATTGCAGTTAAGCGAATTTCAAAGGCAGTGACCGGTCAGCAGTCATCGGTTCGCAGGAACTTTCCTCCAGAGGGGATAGAAAAGGAGTCTTTTCGGATCATTGATGAAGTGCTGAGAGGTTATAATCTGGGGGAACTTGAATATCCGGTAGTACGCAGGGTCATCCATACTACAACCGATTTTGAATACGCCAGTTCAATGCGGTTCAGCAAAGGAGCAGTGGAGGCAGGAGTTGAGGCCCTGAAAAAGGGATGCTCCATTGTGACTGACGTGGACATGGTGATGTCCGGTATATTAAAGAGTTACAAGAGCAAGCTCGGTATCGAAGTATTCTGCCACATCTCAGACGAGGATGTCATAAAAGAGGCGAAGCAGAAAGGTGTTACAAGGGCGACCATTGCAATGCAGAAGGGTAAAGAGAGGACAAACGGCGGGATCGTGGCCATAGGAAATGCGCCAACGGCCTTATACGAGTTGATCAGACTTTCTAAAGAGGAAGGGATAAGGCCAGCCCTTGTGGTCGGCATGCCTGTCGGATTTGTGGGGGCCGCTGATTCAAAAGAGGCCCTTGCTGCCAGTGACCTTAACTATATTACAAACAAAGGAACTAAAGGAGGAAGCACCATCACGGCAGCAGCAGTTAATGCACTGATGATACTGGCAGTTGAAGATAAATAAACCTAAAAACGGAAGTTGGCCACGGACGAACACAGACAAAAGCAACAACATGAGAGATATAGCCTATATTTAAATTCACCAGAAAGGTTAACCTATTGTTGATTGTAAGTTGTTTATCTGATTGATATAGTCCGTGAAAGTCTGTGGCTTAATGCTTTTTTAGCGTAAAGTAATGCTTAGCGGAGGCAAAATGAAAAAAGGGCGGAAATCTCCCGCCCTTTTTTTAGTTTACAGGTTCTTTCTTGAAATTACAGCTTGAAGTAGAGCATAAATGCGATAACGAGAGCATATATAACCAGTGACTCTATCATGGCAAGACCGATAATCATCGGTGTCATGATCTTACCTGCCGCGCCCGGGTTCCTGAGCAAGGGCACCGCCTAAAGCTGCTATCCCTATGGCAAGACCGCTGGACAGAGCTACCGCAAACTTTACGTTGTCACCAAGACCTGCTCCCTCTGCCGCCATGGCCAATGGAGCTGCCAAGAGCATCATAGCCATAACTGCCAATAATGATACAAAACCTTTCTTCACTGAAATCACCCCTTTCATAAAAAAATGTATTTTTAAAATTTAGCTTTTAGCTAACAACTAACCACTATTTACCGGTTTTAATGGTGTTCCTCTTCATGGTGCTCTATAGCCCCGCCAATATAAATCATGCTTAACAGCATAAAAACAAATGTCTGCACAATAGCAACAAATATCCCGAGGAGCAACATCGGGAGAGGGACTATCAGCGGAACCAGCAACATAAAAACAGCCAGCACTGTATGGTCTCCGAAGATATTGCCAAAAAGCCTCATGGAGAGGGATAATGGCCTTGCAAGATGGCCGATTATCTCTATCGGCAACATAAGAGGAGACAGCCACCAAACCGGGCCAAGAAAATGCTTAAGATATTTCATGCCGTTAGCCTTGAACCCATATATATGGGTAGTGAAGAAAACTATCAGGGCGCATGCAGCGGTTGTGTTTAAATTGCTCGTGGGAGGCACAAATCCCGGTATCTGGCCTGATATGTTGGAAAAGAATATAAAGAATGCCAGGGTGCCAAGTAGCGGCAGGAAATACTTTCCATGCTCTCCCATGGTGTCATGTATCAATCCCAGAATGGCTTCTACAACCATTTCAAAGGTATTCCTGAGAGTAAGGGTTTTTTCTGGAACCAGGTAGTTTCCAGGGGTGGCCATCTTACGTGAAACGGATAAGGCCATAACCGAGAGCACCAAGAATATTACGATCCCAAAGGGAACATAAGGATACTCATGAAAAAAGGGTATCGGCACTAATGAGAACCAGTTAAATCCGTGTTCCATAATCCCTATTTGCTCCTGTTTGTAAAATCAGCCCCTTGGAGGGAGACGGTAAAAACTATTATTGTAAAACCAACCAGGAAGGCCAGTGGGTCTGCCAGCCTGGCGTAGATCAAAAATGCCGAAACAGTAATCACAAAAAAAAGCTTCAGCAGGTATTTTATTGTATACCGTGCTGCACTGCCTTCTGAAAATGCCCCTTTTACTATGCTGCCGAGCCACTTGAAGTTAATAATCCCGATAAGTCCGCCAGCCCAGATCCCTATAAATATATTATAAGAACCAAATATAAACAGGCCTGCCAAGGATGCCGCAAAAATTAAAACCACGCAGGTTATTTCAAACGGCAATTTAATCATTATTTGAAAAGCCGTCACTCTTCCTGCCGGCTTTCTTTTGCAACTCTAATTATTACTCTGAAAGCTGCTATAACTCCAAAGAGCAAAAAAACAATGGTCATCCATGGATCGGTCTTCAGGTACCTGTCGAGGTATATCCCCATAAGCAACCCGATAACCACCGAAAAACCCATTTCAAGGCCTACGGTGCTGAACTTAGACACCAGCCTGAAAAGCTCTTTTCTGTCCTCACCCAAAAAATGCACCCAAAAGATAACGCACTTTAATAGCATGGAGAGAGGTGAATTGTCAATTAATTTTTATACCAAGTTGCTTTCAAACATCTACTATTGAGCCTAATGAAAGCTTACTTTGTATTTATACCCGGATGGGTATTATACCTGAGCATTCAAAAGTCTTTATTTGAATGCGAATTGGTATTACATGCCTTTACAGTCCAGTCATTACCTCATCAGCTGCCTTCAAGGTCTTTTCAACATCCTCCTTGGAGTGGGCCAGTGAGGTAAATGCAGCCTCAAACTGGGACGGCGCCAGGTAAATTCCTCTTTCAAGCATCCCCATGAAGAATCTGCCAAACTTGGCAGTATCGGAGGTCTTGGCTGTATTCCAGTCACGGACCTCCTGAGAGCTAAAGAAGGAGGTAAACATGGCCCCTACCCTATTTAAGGTGGATGGCTGGTTATGTTTCTTTGCAAGCTTGCTTAGCTCATCGCAAAGATATCTTGAGGTCTCCTCAAGCTTGTCATAAACACCTGGCTCTTTGAGTATCTTTAGCGTTTCGATCCCGGCAGTCATAGCCAACGGGTTCCCTGAGAGGGTCCCAGCCTGGTATATGGGGCCTGCCGGTGCTATCTTCTGCATTATATCTTTTCTTCCGCCATAAGCTCCGACCGGAAGGCCTCCGCCTATGACCTTTCCCAAGCAGGTAAGATCAGGCTTAATGTTGTATCTCGCCTGAGCGCCGCCAAAAGCAACCCTGAACCCTGTCATGACCTCATCGAATATGAGCAATGCACCGTGCTCGGTGCAGAGCCTCCTCAGTCCCTCGTGGAAACCTTCTTTCGGAGGAATACATCCTGCGTTTCCGACGACTGGCTCAACTATTATACAGGCAACTTGGCCGCTATTGGCCTCAAGGAGCGCTTTAACCGAGTTAACGTCATTAAAAGTAGCTGTCAATGTATGCTTTGCAAAGTCAGCGGGGACGCCCGGTGAATCTGGAAGACCCAGTGTAGCTACCCCAGAACCAGCCTTCACCAGCAGATAATCGGCATGACCGTGGTAGCAACCCTCAAACTTTATTATCTTGTCCCTTCCCGTGTATCCCCTGGCAAGCCTTATGGCGCTCATGGTGGCCTCTGTCCCGGAGTTAACGAATCTCACCATCTCTATGGAAGGTACAGCATCTATCACCATCTTTGCCAGGGTGACCTCAAGTTCAGTTGGCGCCCCATAACTCGTCCCGTTGTCAATAGCCTTTTTAAGGGCCTCATTAACCTTCGGATGGGCGTGACCAACTATCATAGGCCCCCATGAACCGACATAGTCTATAAACTCATTCCCATCGGCATCATAAATCTTAGAACCCTTTGCCTTTGATATAAATAGCGGGTTTCCTCCAACAGACTTGAAAGCCCTGACAGGGGAGTTGACGCCTCCAGGGATAAGTTTTTGCGCTTCAGTAAATAAGGACTGGGATCTGGATGTGTTCATGGTTAACTCCTTACGATTTCAGTTTATAGTTCACGATTATAGGCCTGACCGTAACAAAATTTTCCGGTAGTGTCAAGAAAGAAGAGGGTTTCCCATGAGGTCTCGGCCTTTACAAAAACCTTGTATCCGCCGCATCCCGTCTGTCCCAAAACACTACCCGTTGCAAGAACTTTATCCTCTTTAATTGCTTGACTTTGATAGTAGGCGGTGATTAAATCAAAAACGTCTATGTATTATAATCGGCTGCTGAGTAACTCCCCTCAATCCCCTCTTAACCTAAGAGGGGAGGTTTAAGTATAGGCTCCCCTCCTTGGATAAGGAGGGGCAGGGGTGGTTTGATAACCCTGATTACCACCCCGCCCTTTGGCCACCCCTCCTACCAGAAGTAGGCGCTTCTAAGCGAAATAGGAGGGGTGGAACCAGGGGGCGTTATGAAAAACTATATATGGAGCAGAGGCAGTCAAATCAAGCGTTGCAGATATTTTATCTGAATGCTTGTTGTTGAACCGAATGTTTCCGCCGGTTCAGCGCAATTGTAGGATGTTGGTGGTAATGAAATGAATATAAAACAAGTTCAGGGAAATGATTTATACGGCAGAATAAAAACGCTTCTCAACGAGGCGCGCAAATCAGTCGTCAAGACCGTCAACACCACGATGGTCCTGACATACTTTGAAATCGGCAGAATAATCGTAGAAGACGAACAGCAGGGAAAAGTTCGTGCCGGCTATGCCGAAGAAACCCTGAAAAACTTATCCAGGCAGTTAACCGCCGAATTCGGGAAAGGATTCTCAGAGCGGAATATCCGGGCGTTCAGGCAGTTTTATCTCACCTATCAGGACCGGAAGATTTGGCAATCAGTGATTGCCAAATCTCAGGTTGACAATATGACGGGTAATCCCTCTGAGCCTCCTTTCAGGCTTTCCTGGACTCACTATCTGCTCTTGATGCGGGTTGGAAACGATGATGAGAGGCGGTTTTATGAGATTGAGACCGCTTCCCAAAACTGGTCGGTCAGGGAACTGGAGCGGCAATTCAACTCGGCGCTTTACGAGCGCCTGTCTCTTAGCCGAAACAAAGGCAAGGTCAAAGATTTGAGCCGCAAAGGGCACGTCATTGAGGTTGCGGCTGATGTCATCAAAGAGCCTTATGTGCTGGAGTTTCTCGGCCTAAAGGAGGAGAGCGCCTTCTCCGAAAACGATCTTGAAACCGCCATCATCAATCGAATAGAACACTTCATGCTTGAACTGGGCAAGGGGTTCCTGTTTGCAGGTCGACAGGTACGCTTCACATTTGACGAAGAACATTATTTTGTCGATCTGGTCTTCTATAACCGCCTCCTGCGCTGCTTTGTGCTGGTAGACCTGAAGATCGGCAAGTTGAAACACCAGGACCTCGGTCAGATGCAGATGTATGTCAACTACTACGACCGTTTCGTGAAGGCCGCTGATGAAAACAGGACCATAGGCATTATTCTCTGCAAGGACAGGAATAAAGCGCTGGTGGAGATAACACTGCCGGAAAATAATGACCAGATTTTTGCCGGGAAATATCAACTCTATCTGCCGAGCAAAGAGGAATTGAAGGCGCAGATTGAGAGCTCTGATTGAGGGACGGGACTTAACCGCCAATGAAAGGTTGAACTGAGGTTCAGCGGCCATACCCAAGTCAACGCAACCGACCTGCGTTTGATGAAGTATCCAGGTAGGGAGATGCTTATTTCCCTTGGTAAATGGGCGGCAAGGCAAGGTGAACTTACACAGGAAGAGATAGATAGCA
>Ga0209751_10002526_pt1 | contig 18165 bp, 17 predicted proteins | sample RifCSP13_1_FD_184019 | JGI IMG/M metagenome (GOLD analysis project Ga0209751, IMG submission 184019) | Soil microbial communities from Rifle, Colorado - Rifle CSP2_sed 13_1 (SPAdes) (version 2) | ecosystem: Environmental > Terrestrial > Deep subsurface > Rock core/Sediment | place: Rifle... | reverse complement strand
GCCTCGCGGCTCGTACGTGGTTCGCGCGGCGTTTCCGAGGCTAGGCCCGGAGACCGCCCTCGACCCCGCCCGGATCGACCGGGAACACGACCTCGCTCCGGTCGTCGTCGAGCTGCCGATCTCGCTGGTCGGCGGCGGCCTCGAGATGACCGCCGGCCAAGCCGTGGATCGCTTGCTCGCCAATCCGGGTACCGCCCGATGGCTGGCTGTGAATCCTGAGCGGACTTGGCTGGCGACGACCCTCCGCTGGGACCGCGGCATGTGGCTTGTCGAGCTCCGTACGACCTCGGGCTCCCATGCTCGCCTGGCAGTCGACGGTCGCTCCGGCAGCGTGGAGGTGCTGGAGCTCGATCGCTGAGGCGCCGCGCAACGCGACGGCCGGGCGGTCGCCCGCCCGGCCGTCGCTGGGAACGTTCGGCGGTGGAGGAGGAACCGCCGTCGCGATAGGTCGGGCGACGACCGGAGGCCGCCGCCCGCTGTGTGCTTGAGTCAGCTGGCGCTGTCGGACGCGGCGTCGTCCTCGGTCGTGTCGTCGAACCACGGCCCGTGACCGTGCCCTCGCCCGCCAGGGCCGGGGAAGTCGTTGGGATCGGCCGCCCGGACCTCGGTCGCGGTGAGCGAGCCGTCGCTGTTCTCGGTGCCCTCGGCGACGAGGAACATCCCGACCTCGACGTCGGCGAGCGTCGCCTCGTTGCCCGAGACGGTGTACGTCGTGCTCGAGCCGACCTTGATCGTGGCCTCGGTACCGTCACGCTGCTCGACGGTGATCGTCGAGCCGGAGATCGCCGTCACGGTTCCCCCGGCATGCGGCGGGATGACCGCGATCGCGTCGATCGTGTAGCTGCCGTCGTCCTCGAGCGTCTGCTCGAAGCGGATCTGGTCGCCGACCGCGAGGTCGGACAGGGCGGTCGTGTCGCCGCTCTCGGAGTAGGTCGTGCCGCTGTCGACGGTGATCGTCCGGGTCCAGCCGTCGGCGGTCTCGAGCGAGATGCTCGAACCCGAGATCGCGGTGATCGTGATCCCACCGTGACCGGGGCCACCTCGCCCGAACCCGGGGCCGAAGCCGCCGAAGGCGAGGGTATCGTCTGAGGCCGTCGTGGCCGCCGTGTTCGCGGCCAATGAGCCGGCGGGCGTCGCGATGGCCCCGAAGGCGAGGATGCCCACGGCCACGAGGGCCGCGGCCGCCGCACCGACGAGGCCGATCCTCGCGATGGGCGCGGGCCCGGTCCGCTCGACCGGGACGCGGGGTGTGTCGTCCATGGAAGTGTCTCCGTCTGCTCGGCCACCGATGCTCTGGTCCGGCGGTCCGTTGGAGACGACCTTGGACCCGCCCGATGAGGGGATCCTGAGAACGATCGCCATGGCTCCCGATACGATGGTGATCATGGCCCAGCCTGCTGGCCTCATCGAGCGATCCGATTCGCTGCTCGTCGTCGTCGACCTGCAGCCGGGGTTCTTCGGCGGCACGACCGAGGACGAACCAACGGGGCTCCCGGCCGCGGCAGCAAGGGCCGCCTGGCTGGTCGGCGTCGCGGCCGCGATCGGGGTCCCCGTGCTGGTGACCGAGGAGGATTCGGCGCGCAACGGACCCACCTACCCGGTCCTCCTGGAGCGAGCCCCGGCCGGCACACGGGCGATCGGGAAGCGCGTCTTCGGTCTGGTCGACCAGCCCGACATCCTGGCCGCGATCGACGCGACGGGCCGACGAACCACGATCCTCATGGGCGCGGAGACCGATGTCTGCGTCGCCCAGTCGGCGCTCGGCCTCCTGGCCCGCGGCTTCCACGTGGCCGTCGTCACCGACGCGACGTTCTCGCCGGGCGAGATGCACGAGCTCGGGCTGCGCCGGATGCGCGGGGCGGGCGTCGTCGAGCTCCACGCGAAGGGCGTCTACTACGAGTGGATCCGGACGCTGAGCGAGGCCCGCCGTTTCCAGGCAGCGCACCCCGACCTCGCCAGCCCGCCTGGCTTCGTCCTGTAGACCCCGATGACGACGGCCGCCCGATGACGCCGGTCGCCCGATGACGCCCGAGCTGGCGCTCGATCTCCTCGTCAAGGCGGCCGTCATCGGCCTCTCGCTCTACCCCCTCGCCCGCCCGGGGTCGTCCCACTTCGCCGGCAAGGCGATGGGCGTGCGGGCGGTGCTGTATCCCGCCACCACGTTCCTGATCCCCGCGACGTGGTGGCTCGCCGGCCGGCCTGAACCCTACCCGTTCCTCGCCGACATCGCCCTCGGGCTGCCGTTCGTCCTCGACGCCGCCGGGAACGTCTTCGGCTGGTTCGCGTTCAAGGGCTTCGATGCCATCCCGCACGCGGCCGGCTGGTTCTTCCTGTCGCTCGCCTTCGGGCTCGGGATCGCCCCGCTCGCCGGCGAGCCGTGGATCGCCTTCGGCCTCGTCCTCGGTTTCGGCGCCGTCGTCGACATCCTCTGGGAGGTCGGCGAGTTCCTCCTGCTGCGGAGCGGTGCCTCGGGCCTCCAGCTGACTTACGAGAACACGATCCAGGACCTGGTCATGTCGCTCACGGGCGCGGCGATCGCGGCACTCGCAGTGGCCACCGTGCTCTGGCCGCCAACCGGAACACCGGCGACGCTCTTCGGCTGGCGCTGAGCTCTCGGCTACCGTTGCGGACATGAACGTCGACACCGATCGAGCGGCCCTCGAGGCCGCCCTCGAGGGCCTCGGCGAGCACGAGCTGTTCGCCTGCGACCCGGCCCTCGCCGACACGGCGGCGTTCTGCGCCGCCTACGACTTCGCCCTCGAGGACAGCGCGAACACGATCGTCGTCGTCGGCAAGTCGAACCCGCCCGTATACGCCGCCTGCATCGTCCTGGCAACGCACCGGCTCGACGTCAACCACGCGGTCCGGGATCGCCTGGGGACGCGCAAGGCGTCGTTCGCGTCACCGGACGAGACGCGGGCCCTGACCGGCCACGAGATCGGCGGCGTGACGGCGTTCGGGCTGCCGGACGGGATGCCCCTGCTCATCGACGCCGCGGTCATGGCCCGGCCGCGGATCGTCCTGGGCGGCGGGAGCCGGAGCTGGAAGGTCATCGCGCCCTCGTCGATCCTGCTCGGGCTGCCGAACGCGGCGGTCGTCGAGGGCCTCGCCAGCCCCGCCTCGGCGCGGACTGGATCGCCCCCGGACTGACGCCAACCCAGCGGAGATGGGCGCGCGCCGGCCCGCCGGACCGGCCGGATCCGCGGCATCGGCTACGCTTCCGACGTGCGGATCGTGGTCACCGGCGGTAGCGGCAAGGCGGGTCGGTGGGTCGTTCGCGACCTGCGCGACCGGGGCCACGACGTCCTCAACGTCGACCTCGCCCACGACGGCAGCGCCCACGGCCTGTGCCTGCTGGCGGACCTGACCGACCTCGGCCAGGCCCACGAGGCGATCACGGGCGCCGACGCCGTGGTCCACCTCGGGGCGGTTCCCGCGCCCGGCCTGCGGCCGGAAGGGGAGACGTTCCGCAACAACGTCCTGTCGACCTACAACGTCTTCAGCGCGGCGACCGAGCCCGGCGTGACCCGCGTCGTGTGGGCCTCGAGCGAGACCGTCCTCGGCCTGCCCTTCGACGAGCCGCCGGCGTTCGCTCCGGTCGACGAGACCCACCCACCCCGGCCCGAGTCGTCGTACGCCCTCTCGAAGCTGGCCGGCGAGGCCATGGCCGAGCAGTTCGCCCGGCGTTCCGGCGTCCCGTTCATCGGGCTCCGGATCTCGAACATCATGGAGCCCGCCGACTATGCCAGGTTCGACGGCTGGCAGGACGATTCCCGGGTGCGGAGGTGGAACCTGTGGGGCTACGTCGACGTGCGCGACGTCGCCCAGGCCGTTCGTCGGGCGCTCGAGGCCAACGTCCACGGGTCACATGTCGCGATTGTCGCGGCGGCCGACAGCTGCATGCGCCGCGACAGCGCCGGCCTCATGGCCGAGGCCTTCCCGACCGTGCCGCTGCGTCGCCCCATCCAGGGCCGCGAGACGCTCCTGGCCATCGACCGGGCGCGGTCCCTCCTGGGCTATGAGCCCGAGCACAGCTGGCTCGACGCGGTGTGAGGACGTTCGACCGGGTCCCGGATGCGCGACGTCAGGCGGGCATGGCGGCCGACTCGACCATCGGCTTCACCTCGGTGATGAGCCGCTCGATCGTCTCGGCGTCGTAGGGGGCGGCGAGCTCGTTGACGAAGGTGTGGAACCCGACCCGCCGGTAGCCGACGATCTTCTCGGCGATCTGCTCGGGTGTGCCGGGCCAGAACGAATCGTCACCCTCGATCCACGACATCGGTGTCCGGTTGTGCTCGAGGAGCGCGCGCTCGACGCGCCGGGCCTCGGTCTCCGTGTTGCGGATCGTGATCTTGCAGCCCAGCGTTCGCTCGATCGCCTCGGGATCCCGCCCGACGTCCCGGCAGTGAGCCCGCAGGACCTCGTTCTTGTGAGCGACGATCTCCGGCGCCCCGAAGACGTTCCACAGGTCGGCGTGCTGGGCGACGATCCGGAGGGTCTTCTTCTCGCCGCCGCCGCCGATCATGATCGGCAGATGGGGCCGGACGGGGAGCGGGCGGATCCGGAGGTGGTCGAAGGCATAGCGCCCGTCGGGCTCGGAGGTCACCTCGCCGCCGTCGAGGAGCGTCCGGATCGCGGCGACCGCCTCGGCCAGCCAGTCCAGGCGCTGCCCGAAGCCCGTCCCGAAGTCGATCCCGAAGGCCTGGTGCTCGGGCTCCATCCAGGCACCGCCAATGCCGAGGATCGCCCGCCCGCCGCTGATGTGGTCGATGGTCACGAGGCACTTCGTGGCGAGGCCCGGGTTCCGGAAGGTGTTGGCGCCGACGAACAGCCCGAGCTGCGTCCGCTCGGTGGCCATCGCCAGGGCGGCCAGGGCGGTGTAGCCCTCGATGATGTCCTGATGGGGGTCGCCGAAGATGGCGTAGAGGTGATCCCACGTCCAGACGTGGTCGTAGCCCAGCTCGTCGGCGCGCTTCGCCGCGGCCAGGAAGGCGGGCCACGCGCTCGCCTGGCTCCAGAGGTTGATCCCGAGCTTCAGCTCAGACATTCGCAGCTCATCCTTTCGGCCGGGCGGTGGACTGGCGAGCTGGACAAGACAGCTCGACCTGGCTGATCCGAGGCTACAGTCATCCGGCCGTTCCGGCTCGTCCGAGGGCCGCCCGCGACGCCTCGAATAACTGGGCGGTGATCGCCCCCCGCTAGTCTCCGCGGATGCTGTCCTTCGAGGCAACCGTCGAGCCGACCATCGTCCGGCGCGTGTTTCCGGCCTGGTCCATTGAGATCCCGGCGGGGTTCGAGGAGACGTTCGTCGCCGACGACTCGTACTGGCACGCGTGGGACGAGGCCAGGTCCGTATCGGCGACCAGCCTCGTGATCACCGAAGCCGGGAGGCCGGTGAGCGCACCGGCATTGCTGCGTCAGTTTCCGCCGGTGGCGGGCCGCCCGGTTGCCGCGCTGCCCAACGGTCTCGTCGCCTGGGCCGTCACCGCCGCCGCGACCCGGCCGGCGCGGGCTTCGCGGCTGCTGTCCGGCCTGCTCGCCACGGACGGCCGCCTGCTCATCGCCACGGTCACGAGCGACGACCTGGCGTGGGCGGAGCGGACGTGGCTATCCATCCGCCACCATGTCGTGCCCCTGGCAGCACGGGACTGACGCCCGGATCCAGAACCTCGGCCGGGCCGGTCCCTCAGCTCGTCGTCGCGTTTCGTGGAGCTACGCCACGAAGTGGCCGCTCTGGTCAGGCGGCCGAAGCGCAGTTCCACGCCCGCCCCTGGCGCGGCCACAATCGCGGCGGGAAGTGAGGGTGGAGCCGACACTCGGATTTGAACCGAGGACCTGCTGTTTACGAAGTAGATCGGCTTAAGCGTTGTAGCACGAGCGTGGAAACGCGAGCGTAGGGCGCTCAGTTAGCAGGTCTTCGTTTCCGGCTCCAGCAACCCTTGTCGGGTCGCCGCCGCGGCTGCCTCGTACCGACTCAGCGCGCCCAACTTGTCCATCGCGTGCGTGACGTGCACGGAAACGGTCTTTTCGCTGATGAACAGGCGATCGCCGATCTCGCGGTTGGTATGCCCGGCCGCGACGAGCGCCAGGACCTCGAGCTCTCGGGCGGTCAGCGTTGTGGCCGGGCGGGTCACGGCCGGACCGACGCTGCCCGGCTGGCTCTCGAGCTGGATCCGGGCGCGCGAGGCCAGCGCCTCGATCGCGATCCGGAGCGGTGCCGCGCCAAGTCCGTCGGCTGCCACGTGGGCCTCGCGCAAAGGAACCGCAGCGTCAACGGCAGGAGCCCCGCTCCCAAGGATCGCCTCGGCGTGGCGGTACCGCGCGTACGCCAGCTCCCACGGCTGCTCGAGCTCGCGCCGAGCGTCAACCGCCGCCGCCCAAAGCGCGGGATTCGGCCTACCCTCGAGACGGCTCGACTCTGCGTCCGCGCTGCGGAGTTCGGCCCTGACCATCGGACCGGCTCCGTCGGCCTCGATTGCGGCGTGGGCACTTCGGCGGAACACGGCCGCGAACCGCCGTCCCGCCGCGACCGCCTCGTCCACTTCGGCGATCCGACGACGGCGGCGGGCGGCATCGGCACGATCGGCCTCGCCGCCGATCGCCTTGAGAAACGACCACCAGAGCGTCGCGTCGCGTTCGGGTTCGGGCGATGCAGCGAGCGCCGATTCCGCGAGGCGTCGGCCGTCCGTGTGGCGGCCGGTCGCGTAGGCGAGAAAGATCGCGTCCTCAAGCTGCCACACCCGATGCGGACCGACCGCCGGGATCTCCGCCGCTTGGGCGATCTCGTGCTCGGCATCAGTCACGCGACCCTGAAGCGTGTCGAGCCGCGCCATTGACATGTGTGAATAGAGCATCTCGAACGAGACAGTCATCCGGGCCAGGATGTGGTTTCCGACCGTCCGAGCTTCGGCCCATCGACCGAGCTCGATGAGGTTCTCGAGGGTTCCGTCGAGGAGGTGAACTCCGTAGCGTCCGTCGGAACCCTCGCGGCGGGCGACCTCGAGACCGAGTCGATTGAGCGCCAGACTCTCCTCGAAGCGGCCGTGCATGTACTGGGTCCACGCCCGGAATCGGGTCGACCGCGCCCGGACGTCCGGGTTGCCGGCTTCTTCAAGGATCCCTGCCGCTTCAGCGAACGACTCTTCGGCATGGACTGTCTCTCCCAGGTGCGTGTAGACCTGCCCCGCGACCGTCAGCGCCAATGCCAGCTCCTGACGCGCTCCGCAGTCGCGCGCGATCGCGATCCCGTGCAACGCGGCCCCGCGCGCGTTCGTGTACCGCCCGCGATGCCACTGGAGCAGCGCCTCTGCCGCGAACGCCTGGGCACTTCTCGCAGATCGCTCGTCACGCAACATCGGCATCGCCTCGAGTACGACGCGCTCCGCGCCTTCGATGTCGGCTGCCTCCCACGCGTAGTCGAAGAGATCGAGGAGGATCGTGGCCCGGCGTTCCGTGTCGCTTGGGTGGAGTCCGGCCAACGCGTCGTGCGCGAGCTCGACGCTTCGGGCCTGATGGCCGGCGGCGGCTGCGGCGCGGGCGGTTCGGGCCAACAGGTCGGGGTGGTCCATGCCGACCTGGGCAGCAGCGGCGGGCACACGAGGCCAGATCTCGAGGATGCGATCCAGGTGCACCTCGGCTTCAGCGTGTGCCGATGCCGCCTCGGCGGCGGCCACCGCGGCAAGTGACGCTGTCAGCGCTCGGGCGAGGTCCTCGGCGGCCATCGCGTGGTAGGCGATCTCTCCCGTCCGTGCCAGCTCGCCGCCCGGCGACAAAGCCCCGTCGTGCTCGAGCGTGTCGGCGATCGCGCGATGGATCGCGATCCGCTCCGTCGCCAGGAGCTGATCCGAGGCCGCCTCGCGAACCAGCGCGTGTCGGAATGCGTATCCGGGGGCGGGATCGATGACATGTAGGAGCACGCGCTGATCGACGGCCTCTCGGAGCGCTGCGATCAGGGCGGGCGATGGCGTCCCGGCGACCCGCTCGAGCAGCTCGTGGCTGACCAAGCGCCCGGCCACCGCCGCCACGCGCACGATCCCCTGCGTCACCTCGTCGAGCGCCGCTAGGCGTGCGGCCAACACCTCGCGGAGAGACGTGGGTAACGGCCCGCTAAGGACGTCACCCGTGGCGACGAGCTCCTCGGCGAAGAACGCATTCCCGTCCGAGCGTTCGAACACCTCGCGCGCCAATCCGGGCTCGGGTACGCGGCCCAGGATCCCGGTCAGCTGCTGGATCAGCTCGCCCTCATCGAAGCGCCCAAGGTCGATCCGTTCGAACGACGGTAGGCGGGCGAGCTCGGCGACGATCCCCAGGAGGGGATGCCGCCGATTTAGTGTGTCGATCCTGGCGGTCGCGACCAACAGCCAGGGATCGTTCTGCATCGAGCGGGCGAGATATGTGACGAGGTCCAGCGTCGATGCGTCGGCCCAATGCAGGTCCTCGATCGTCACGAGGATCGGTGTTGACGCCGATGCCACAGCCAGCAGGTCGCGGACGGCCGCGAAGAGTCGGCCCTGTCCGCCCCCGGGTGCTGCATCGCGCGCGGGCCCGATCTCAGGTATGAGGCGGCCGAGCTCGGCACGCGTTGGCGGGGGCAACGACGCCGTGTATCCGCCACGGTGGAGGTCACGAACGATATCGACGAACGGCGCGTACGCGAGCGTCCCCGCGGCCACGTCCACGCATATCCCGCCGACCGCAGTGACCCCCATGTGGGCGGAGAGGGTCGACGCCTCGGTCAGGAGCCGCGTCTTGCCGACGCCCGCTTCGCCGCTGATGAGCGTGATTCCGGGCTCACCCGCGGCCGTGCGCTCGAGCGCAGCGGACAGGGCCGCGCGCTCGGCGACACGGCCGACGAAGATGGGACTCGAGACGCGGCGAGGCACGACTCCGATATTGCGCCCGGGTGCCGTCCTCGAACAAGTGCATTGATCGATGCGAGAAATGAGGTCACCGCGTTCTCCTGGATAAGGGAATGCACGATGGCAGACGGGAGTGCAGGGACCAGGCTTCGGGCATCAAATCACCCCGACCCAGAAGCCAGGAGACGAACATGCACCCCTTCGCCCTGTACCTCGCCGCGATCGACGTCGAACACAACGACGGGGACGCCGCCGAGCGGAACCGCCGACCGCGGTACGCGGCCGTCGACGCACTTCCACTCAACGAGCCCGCGCCGGTGCGCCGTCGGGGCCGGCTGATGGCCATCCTCCGCCGGCGAGTCGCGCGCGCCGCGAGTGCCTGACTCCAAAGCGACCAACGTCTGATGAATGGTCCGAAGGAAGGAGCCGTATGTCCCGCGAGGCGTCCCCGCCCACTCGGCCTGGTGTTGTTGTCCGTGGTCATGGCGGCCTGCGGCGGCAACGCGCCCGCGTCGACCGCGCCCTCGCCTAGCACGAGCGCCTCGACCGAGCTCGTCGCCGACGTCGACGTCGGCGGTCGGACCATGCATCTCGTGTGCGTCGGCCCGACCGAGCCGGACGAACCGACGATCCTGCTCGAGGCCGGCGGCGGCGGGGACTACCTGACGTGGGCCGAGATCCTGCCCGTGATGCAGTCGACCCATCGGCTGTGCGCCTATGACCGCGCCGGGCTTGGGCAGAGCGAGCCGCCCGCGGAAGCGTCGCGCACAGCAGTGGACCAGGTTGCGGATCTCCGCGCACTGCTTGATGCGGCCGGCGTCAGCGGGCCCTTCGTGATCGGGGCGCACTCGTATGGCGCGACGGTGGCGATCTTGTTCACGCAGGCCTACCGGGACGAGGTCGTGGGCTTGCTCTTCGTCGACCCGGAAAGCCCCCGCGCCAGCGCGAGGTTCCGTGACGCGCTGCCGGCCCCGGCCGGCGGCGAGCCTGCCAGCGTCACGGCCTTCCGAGATGGGCTGGAGACCTTCGAGACCGACCCCTCGCTGAACCCCGAGCACGTCCATCTCCGGACCAGCTTCTCCCAGGCGGCGGCGGCTCTCGACGCGCCTGGGCCGCTGTTCGGGGACCGGCCGGCGGTGGTCTTGAGGGCCGAGACGACGCCGGGTTCGCGGGCAGGACTGCCAGCCGACCTCGCGACAACGATCGACGAAATCTGGGCCGCCGCCCAGCATGAACTCGCGGACGAGTCGACCGCCGGCTCGATCGAGACGGTGTCTGGCGCTGGCCACGAGATCCAGTTCGATCGCCCGCAGGCGGTGATCGACGCGCTCGAGAGGATCCTCGACGGCCTGGCGACCTCCTAGCGGTGCGACGGATAGCGGACGCCCCTGATCGGGTCAACCTGCAGAGGGAGGGGCGGGAGGGGCGGGAGGGGCGCCCGGCCCCGGGCTCGGAACGGAGCGATTTCGGACGGACCGGCCGCCAAGTCCTGCTGTGTCGAAGACAGCAGGTCTCCGATGCGCCCCTGAGGGAAGGTCGACCTGGGGATCCCCGTCGGTCCTGCGTGGACGGCCTCGTCGAGATCGGGTATCCGTCCAGTTAGCAGGTCTTCGCCCGTTAGCAGGCCTTCGTGCGGCGCCAGCGGCTCGCGAAAACCGTGCTATCTCCGGATAGCAGGGCTTCCCGAACGGGAAGGGAGGGGAGTGGAGCCGACACTCGGATTTGAACCGAGGACCTGCTGTTTACGAAACAGCTGCTCTACCGCTGAGCTATGTCGGCGCCGTTCCAGTATAGGTGCTGCTCACAGACACCAGCTCTTCGCTCTCTCGCCCGATTCCTCGGGATCAGGTTCAAACCGTTGGCCCAGCGCACGAACAGCTGATGACTGTGAGGGGCAATCAAGCGGCCGCGTCGCCCGACCAGAACGGTCGTTCGATCCGAAAGGGCTTGACACGCTTCCCGTCGGGGCGTATATGTCGCTCATCGATATATCGACAATCGTAAGGATTGGAGGCCGATGGAAAGGAAGATCCCGGAGTTCGGACGGTTCGCCGAACCGTCGCTGCTCATCCTCGTGAGCCTGAGTGACGGTCCCAAGCACGGCTACGCGATCATGCAGGACGTCGAGCATGGCACCGGCCGGCCGATGGGAGCCGGCACCCTCTACGCGGCGCTCGCCCGGCTCGAGGAGCAGGGCCTCATCGAGCCACTGCAACCGGTCGATCGACGCCGGCCGTACCGACTCACTGCGGTCGGGGCGTCCAATCTCGCCGAGCAGCTCCGCGGCCTGTCCGAGTTCGCGCAGATGGGTCTCCGCCAGCTCGGCAAGACGTCGCCATGAGGTCATTTCTGATCCGTTGTTATCCCGCCCGATGGCGGGCCCGCTACGGCGACGAATTCGAGGCGATCCTCGAGGAACGCCCACTCGGGCCGTTCGATGTCGCTGACATCCTCCTCGGCGCCCTCGACGCCCAGCTCCGGCTGCGCGGGCACGGCGTCGACACGCAGCATGCAAGGAGTTTCACCATGTCGCTTCGCATCGGCGGCATCGCGGCGATCGTCGGCGCATCTCTGATCGTCATCGTCATCGCCTTGACCGGCGGCCGCACCGAAGGCTCCGACAATGCCGTCACGATTGCACTTCTACTCTCGTTGGCCGCTCTTCTGGTGGGGCTCACAGGGATGAGCGCGTTCCAGGCTCGTTCCAACCCCTGGCTTGTCTGGACCGCCTTCGCCGTGACGGCCGTCGGGACGGTTGCCATCTTCATCGCGGGCCTCGGTGACCTTACGGGCGCCGGCCCAAGAGATTGGCGAGACGGCCCTCTCCCGATCGGAGCGGTCACCGCGGCCCTTGGCTCGGCAGCCTTCGGGATCGCGACGTACCGCGGATCCGTTCTGTCGCGCAAGGGGGCATTGTCCCTCGTGATCGGCCCGGCGGTCGGGCTCGTTGGCGCGATCGCCGTGAGCCAGAATCTGTGGGAGCTCGGGATGCTCCTCGTCGTCGTCGGGATCGTCAGCTTCCTGGCCGGTTGGTTCACGCTCGGCGTGGCGGCGATTCGTCTGGATCGCACGTCGGCATTCAAACCCGCGTGAAGGCGCAGCCCCCACCGCACAACGATGAGCCCAGCGGCGGTCGTCCGGCTCCGTGACGTGCGCATGATGGATGACGCCATCGCGCTGCTACCCGCCGACGATTCGGAGGCACACAGTGACCTGGATGATCGAGAGCGTACGAGAAGCCAATGTGGCCACCGCGGACGTTTTCCGGTTGTACGTCGATCCATCGACGTGGAGTGAATGGGGTCACAACGCCAAGTGGGCGCGCGCAGATGGTCCCCTCGTCGAAGGCGGGACTGTCCAGGTCAAGGCCGGCTACGGCAAGGTCTATCCGTGCCGGATCCGGCGCCTCGTCGCAGGCCGCGCGCTCGAACTGGAGGCGCTACCGCCGTTCATGACCGTGATCCAGACGTACGAGGTGGAACCGACCGCGGAGGGTGCGCGCATCCGGCACGCTCTCGAGATATCGGGGCCGTTTGCGGGCATCACCCGGTTAGTCCGCCTGAATCGGATCTATCAGGGCTGGCTGGACAAAGAAGTCGGGAAGCTCATCGACATGGCAGGCCGTCCGTCCGGGCCGACAGGCGCCCGTCAGCCTTGACGCTGATAGGCTCGAATGCCGGTTGAATATCTGGGTCCTCAGGGCCGGTTTCGACGCCAGCGGTCCGTAGCGTCGATCCTAGGCGGGCAACACCTCGAATCGAATAGCTGATAAGTGTGCCCGTTGTATCGGGCCGCCACTCTGGGTAGCACTGCGCAGAGGGCCAGAGACTTATGAAACAGCTGCTCTACCGCTGAGCTATGTCGGCGCTGAGTGAAGTAAAGGTGCTGCTGACAGCACGGATGAGGAGACCTGCCATCTGCTCACGATCGGTATTGCACGTCCGACTCCTGTCGGGCGCGCCAGCACAAATGTTCTATTTGGCGCGGGCGACCCCGTTTGGGATCAGCGCCCGCCTCGGCTTCGCCCGGTGCCAGCCCTGATGTCATCGCCGTACACGCATGCGACGATGCGCGGACCGTGCGCACGATCCTCATTGTCGACGACCAGGCGAGCTTCCGATCGCTGGCCCGTTCCATGCTGGAGGCCGACGGCTACCTCGTCGTGGGCGAAGCGGCGGATGGGATCACCGCCATCGCGCGGGCACGCTCCCTCAAGCCGGACCTGATCCTGCTCGACGTCCAGCTGCCGGACCTGGACGGGTTCGCCGTCTGCGACCAGCTGGCCGGGGATCACGACCCACCGCCGATCGTCCTGACCTCGACCCGGCCGGTCTCGTCGTATCGACATCGGCTCCGGACGAGCAGCGCGCGCGGATTCATCGCCAAGAGCGAGCTGACGGGCAGCGCGCTGGCCGAGTTCGTCGATCCCGTGTAGGACGTTCGATCGATGGATCGCCACGTCCGGGCTTCGATCCTCGTCGCATCCATCGGGCTCACCGCCCTGGCGGCTGTCTCGGCCGCCCCGAACACCGCGCCGGCGCTGACCGCGACCGACCTCGCCGTGGGCCTGACGCTGAGCATCGTCGGATGCCTGACCTGGCAGCGACGCCCCCGTAGCGGGGTCGGGTCCATAGTCGCGGTGACCGGTCTCCTCTGGCTGCTCGGCAGCCTCCTCCCCGCCGCGCTCTACCTCCACCGTGCCGCCCTCACGGCCCTGTTCCTGTCGTACCCGAGCGGCAAGCTCGCTCGCGGCAGCGATCAGGTCCTCGTCGTCGCGTCCATCGCCATCGACGCCGCGCTGCCGTTCGTCGGGCCCTCGGACATCGCGACGCTGGGGCTCGCGGCACTCGTGGCGGTCATCGTGGTTCGGCGAGCGCGGGCGGCGAGCGGGCCGGCCGGACGGGCCTCGACCAGTGCTGCTACAGCGACGGTCGCGTTCGCTTTGGTGCTCGCAGCCGGCAGCCTGGCTCGGGCATCGGGTCTGCCCGTCGACGGGCTCATGCTGCTCGCGTACGAGGTCGTAGTCACCGTGATCGTGCTCGGCCTCGTGGCCGACCTCATCTGGGGTCGCTGGTCGCAGGCGGCGGTCACCGGGCTGGTCATCGACCTCGGCGCCCCGGGCGAGACCGGGTCCTTGCGCGATCGGCTCGCTCTCGCCCTCGGCGATCGGTCCCTGGTCGTGGGCTACTGGATGCCCGGTTCGGCATCGTATGTCGATGAAGCCGGGCGGCCGGTCGAGCTCCCGACGCCGAGTTCCGGCAGGCGCGCCACGCCGATGCTGGCTGGCGCCGAGTCCATCGGCGTGCTCGTGCACGACGAGGCGTTCGCCGACGACCCCGGACTCATCCCGTCCGTCGCGGTCGCCGCAAGCCTGACGATCGCCAACGCCCGCCTGCAGGCCTCGGTGCGGGACCGCATGGCGCAGGTCGACGCCTCGCGCCGTCGACTCGTCGAAGCGGCCGACGCGGAGCGGCGCCGGATCGAGGAGGAGCTCGACCTCGGGGCCCGTGGTCGGCTCGAGCGGATCGAACGCCTGCTCGGCGAGGTGAGGGCTTCGACGGATCCGACAATCGCCACGACCTTGGCCGCTGCGGAAGGCGAAGTCCGCGCCGCCCTGGCGGACCTCCACGAGCTCGTTCGCGCGACCCACCCTCGAGCGCTGCGGGCCGGCGGCCTGGCCCCGGCGTTGACCGAACTCGCGGCGCGGATGCCGGAACCGGTGATCGTCCAGGCGCCGAGCGGTCGTTTCGTGCCGGTCATGGAGACGACGCTCTATTTCGTCTGCTCGGAAGCGCTCACGAACGTGGCCAAGCACGCCGGAGCGACGAGTGCGACCGTCGACCTGACCGCATCGGATGGTTGGCTTCGCCTCGTCGTCGTCGACGACGGGATCGGCGGGGCCGACCTGCACGGAGGCTCCGGTCTGCGCGGGCTCAAGGATCGCGTCGAGGCACTCGGAGGGAGCTTCGGGGTGGAGGGTCGAGAAGGTCGGGGAACGCGCCTGACGGCCGAGCTGCCTCTGGACGTGAGTGAAGCCCCCGCGGCGTTCGGCCCCGGGGCGCCGCTCGCGGCCACGGGGGTCGGGGTCGGATCACCATGACGCTGACCAGGCTGGTCGGGCTGCTCGGTCGTGGCGTGCCATGGCTGGTCGGACTGACCGTGGGACTCGTAGCGCTCCGACTCGCATCGCTGCAGCCTGGGTTCTCGTCGCTCGCGAGGTCCCCACTCAGCGCGGTGCTCGGCCTCGCGGCCGGGTGGGGCCTGATCGCGGTCGGTCTCGTCGGCCGGCGTCGCGAGCCCGGCAATCGAGAGGGACCGCTTCTCGTCTTCGCCGGGCTGGGCTGGTTCGCCGCCGAGCTGTCGAACCCGGCCACCGGATCGGCTGTCATCTTCACGGCCGGCCTCGTTCTGGCGACGGCCTGCCCGCCGCTCGTCGCGCACGCCGCGCTGGCGTATCCGAGCGGCCGACTCACCTGGCCGGCCGATCGGGTCACGATCGGGTCGGCCTATCTCACGGGTGCCGTCTGGTCGGGCGTCCTGGCAACGGTCGTCTACGACCCGGCCGGCGAGCTGTGCTCGTTCTGCCCGACCAACCTCCTGTCGATCGGTGTCGATCCGACCATCCACGACCTGGTCACGCGGATCGGCCTCGTTCTGGCCGTCGCATGGACCTCGGCCGTGGTCGCCTTGGCCGGGCGCCGCGTCACCACGGCGAGCGCGATCCGGCGCCGGCTCATCGGGCCTGTCCTCGCCCCCGCGGCGGCCTTCGTCGGGCTCGTCGCCCTCGGCGCCGTCGGGGACCTGCTCGGCGACCCGCTGAGCGCGGAGGCCAGGAGCTGGCTTCGGGGCCTCGAGGCCATCGCGCTCGGGTCGATGGCCGCCGGCGTCGCCTGGCCGTGGCTCCGGGCGAGGCGGACTCGAACGGCGGTGGCCAGGCTCGTGGTCGAGCTCGGCACGTCGGCAGCCAGTAGCGACCTGCGCAAGGTGCTCGCGCACGAGCTGTCAGACCCGGACCTCGAGGTCGCCTATGGGCTGGCAGACGGCCGGGTCGTCGCCCGCGACGGCCGCGAGGTCGAGGTCGGCCCGGATCCGGGACGCGCCGTGACGCCGCTCGTCCGCGGACAGGATCTCGTCGGTCTCCTCCGGCATCGTCGCGACCTGCTAGACGATCCTGAGCGGATCGATGATGTCGTTGCAGCTCTCCGGCTGACGCTCGAGGGCGAGCGGCTGCAGGCCGAATTGCACGCTCAGCTCGAGGACCTTCGCGCATCTCGCGTTCGCATCGTCGAGGCGTCCGATGCCGAACGCAGGCGACTCGAGCGGGACCTGCACGATGGGGCGCAGCAGCGGCTCGTCGGGCTCGCGATGGCCCTGCGGCTGCTCGATCGGGAGTTGGAGGCGCACGGGATGGGATCGTCACAACGGCTGGTGGCGGAGGCCAGCGACGAGCTCCGGGCGGGGATCGCAGAGCTTCGCGATCTCGCTCACGGCATCTACCCAGCCGCGCTGAGTGGCGAGGGCCTGGCCGCTGCACTCGAAGCGCTCAAGGAGGCGTCTACGGTGGCGATCGAGTTGGGATCGCTGCCGACTGGGCGCTTCGATCCTCGAGTCGAGGCGACGGCCTACTTCATCGTCGCCGAGACGCTGCGCAGGACCGCCGCGGACAAGCTGCGCGTGGCAGCCGGGCAGGACGGCGATCGGCTCGTCGTCGAGATCGAGCAGGACGCCGCCGCGCCCGACGACCTCGTGGCGCTCGCCGATCGGGTCGGGGCGCTCGACGGTACGATCGACGTGCACGCGACGCCGACGTCGCTCTCCATCAGGGCGGAGATCCCATGCGCCTCGTGATCGCCGACGACGAGGTCCTCTTGCGCCAGGGAATCGCGCGACTCCTGGCCGATGCCGGATTCGAGGTCGTCGCGACGGCGGGAACGCGCGACGAGCTCATCAATGCGGTCGATCGCCATCGACCGGACGTCGCCATCGTGGACATCCGGATGCCCCCGACCCACACCGACGAGGGCCTGACGGCCAGCCAGGAGCTGCGCCACAGCCAGCCCGAGCTGGGCGTCCTCATCCTGTCCCACTACCTCGAGTCGCGCTTCGCGATGCGGCTGCTCCAGGACCAGCCGGAGCGGGCCGGCTATCTCCTCAAGGAGCGTGTCTCCGACCTCGCCGTGCTGACCGACGCGCTCCGCCGCATCGACGAAGGGGAGTGCGTCATCGACCCGACCATCGTGGCCAGGCTCATCGGCCGCCGACGCGACCCGAATCCGCTCGTCGACCTCTCGGAGCGCGAGGTGGAAGTGCTCGGCCTGATGGCGGAGGGGCGCTCGAACCACGCCATCGGCGAGCTCCTCTTCGTGAGCCCGAAGACGGTCGAGTCGCACGTTCGCCAGATCTTCATGAAGCTCGGCCTGGAGGAGACGCCGGACGACCACCGGCGCGTGCTGGCCGTCCTGGCTTACCTGCGAGCCTGATGGATGCTGGCCCTGGCGCACGTTGAGGGCAGACACTGGTGGCGACAAACCTGTGACTGCCTAGCCTCGAGCGATCGGATCGATCGAGGAGGTGGATGATGACGACGAGGCTCAGGAGCCGCAGCGGGCTCCGAACAGGAGTGATCACGCTCAGCCTGGCGGGCGCGCTGGCGGGCTGTCAGACGCCGACCGCCGCTCCTCCGGCCGACCGTGCTGGAGGCGCACCGGCGCCGACGGAACTGACCCTCATCACCGGCGAAAACGACCCGTCCGAGGTCCAGCCGTTCGTGGATGCCGTCGAGCGGCTGACCGACGGCTCCCTGACGGTCAAGGTCAAGACCGATTGGCGACCAGGGGGGGCAGCATACGAGAGCGGCATCATCCAGGACGTCATCGACGGCAAGGCGGATCTCGGCGTAACTGGCGTTCGGGCGTTCGATGTCGAGGCTTTCGGCGTGACCGCCTTCCAGGGCTTCCTGGCACCCTTCCTGATCACGAGCTACGACCTCCAGGAGCGCGTCCTGGGCGGTGCGGCCGCCGAGGCCACCCTGGCGGCGCTCGAGCCGCTCGGCCTGGCCGGCATCGGCCTCGATCCCGGCCCGCTCCGGCTACCCCTGGGCATCAGCCGACCTTTGACCAGCGTCACCGACTTCGAGGGCGCCACGTTCGGAGCACGCGAGGGCGCCATCACAGCGGCGACGCTCGACGCCCTCGGAGGGACCGCCACGACCTTCGTACCTGGCCAGGCGTCGGGACTCGACGGCATGGAGGCGCACCTGTCCCTGATCGCCAATGCGGGCTACGACGAAGGCGCCGACTCGCTGGCC
>Ga0209751_10002524_pt1 | contig 18167 bp, 16 predicted proteins | sample RifCSP13_1_FD_184019 | JGI IMG/M metagenome (GOLD analysis project Ga0209751, IMG submission 184019) | Soil microbial communities from Rifle, Colorado - Rifle CSP2_sed 13_1 (SPAdes) (version 2) | ecosystem: Environmental > Terrestrial > Deep subsurface > Rock core/Sediment | place: Rifle... | reverse complement strand
CTCCTGCAAATCCACCGGCTTGAGTCTCCCGGCGCGCGCCAACGCTACCGGTTTGAGCCAAAACTTTGCTTCGGGCATTTTAGCATGATCGCAGTGAGCGTCATGTGTAGCGCGCCGGTCGCGGTAGGCACGGCCCTTACGGGCCGCCCCGCACGGATCCGGGCATGCGGCACTACCGCACCCGGCTCTTGTCTCGGGTCATCACGCCCTCTGACGACGTATTCACTCCGGCCTCACCCTTACGGACTGTCGGTTTGCTCCCTTTTCTCCGGGGATACGTCGCTTCCCTGGCCCGATCCGCCAGGGCGGGCAGCACACTCAGTGCACGCGTCAACCGCGGGCGATGTCGGCCCATGGCTTGCAAGGGCCGTGTGGCATTACGATGAAGCCGACCCTTCGATATCTTTACGTAGGCTGGCCCGAAGTCGGCTGGCCTCCTCAATCAGTTCATGCACCGCCGCCTCGTCGAATGGGGCATCCGCGGGCCGGTTGGGGTTCGAGAGATACTCCTTGAGCATGTCCTTGAACTCAAAGTACGGAATCCGACAATGCTCGGATAATAACAAGCCGCCAATGTCGAAATACCAATCGCGCATTTGTACCGTGACCTGCTTCAACACGGCCGGCGTAATCGGCGTGGGCAGATCATAGCGCGCGAAGGGTTTCAGTATTCGCCACAACTCGGTATACGCGCTGCGTCGTCGCGCCAACATGTCATTATCCATAACCTGCTTTTGGGGTGGGGCCCAAGAAAACGATAAATTGACGATATCGCGACCGGCGGCCCCGCCTTTGATCGTGATATCGCCAAATGACGAATCATGCCCAAAAGATATACTGGAGGTGCTCTGCTCGATCACGGTCCCGCTCAGGGCGTTGATGGCGGCCTGCAATTGCTGGTCCTGCGTGATGACTTCACGGGTTTCCTCTCTCGACGTGGCGCCGTCACGCAGATTGGTGAGCAACTGTGCGAGGGAGGGGGTAACATGTTGGAGATGGGTGGGAAGATGGGCTTGAAGCGTTGCTTCGAGGGATGACCGATCCGTCATGATGAGCCTCCGAAAACGGGGCAACCTTTATTCTGCTGAAGAGCTATGTCCCGATGGTCAAGCGCGCGCCGCTCACCGGAGGAGTTCGGCGGCGCGGGGTGGGCTGAGAAAACGTGTCCCCGTGAGCATCCCGTTCGAGTTGGCGATCGAGTCCCCTGAGGCTTTCACTGTTTTTTGCGGCTTTCGAGCCAACGGGTGTTGGGTGGCACACCGCACCCACCTGCTATACGAGTTGACCGGAAGCTTAGGTTGGGTAGAAAGCCGTGTCTTGTTATAAGCTCAACATTTGCCGCATCATCTCGTCTATCTTCGCGAGATAATGATCTTCCAAATGGCCTACTACCGAGTCTAAGTGGGTTCGATCTGCCGCACACAGCTGGAATACCAAAGCAATAGAGGGTGCTGATAATCCATTTTGGGGAGAAGGCTCAATCCGAAAGGTGAATGGAAATCGAACCGTTGCCAGCGTGGTGGTCAGTGGCACAATCATTGTCATCGGGTTACCCCGCGGCGCGTTGTCCGCAATTACTAGCACGGCTGGCCGCCGCCCACCCTGAGCACGACTCCCGGCGACCAGCGGCAAATTGACATAAGCAATATCTCCTCGTGCCATCAATCCCCCGGCATATTTTCGGAGTGCCCCAAGGCCTCATCGCTCAGGCTTTGCCAGGCTTGCATCTCGTGCTGAAAATCAGCCATGCTCGAAAGATCAAGCGCCGACCAGTCAATTGCCGGATCGCGCATGACCCAGGCTGCTGCATCCAATGCTAACTGGATATCCGCCAAAGTCAAATCAGGATTCTCCTGCGCCAGCCGATCTGGCGAGATTCCGGAGGCCATCTTTTGCAGGATATGAGCAATCGGCCATCGCCCACCGCCAACGCATGGCACACCTCCGCGTACATTAGGGTCAACCGTAATGGTAGCAGCGAATGGCCGAGGCTCCATCTGTGGTGCAAATCGGATAGTCATAGTCACACCTCCGCGGTATTCAGGAAGTGAACCAGAGACTTTCACGTCTGACGCGCCTGGGTAAACCTTCCGGTCTCGTCCTTCGCTCACAATAATATCCATAGTTGCGGGCATAGTTACCTCTTTGAATGGTTATTTCGGCTGTTTCACCCAAAACGGCAGCGAGCCGAGTTCGTGGTTATCTATCGCCAGATTGACAGCATATTCGCTATAACGAGTGAAAGGCAACCCCTGCAAGTTCAACACCAGATTAATCGCCCCGTGTTGATCACTTCCGGCTAACTGAATCCCAAATTCACCGTTCAACGGCGGAATAATCATGTTGCCATCGTTATCCACGATATGCAGGGTCAGGTTGTGCTTCCCTTCCTCAACCTTGCTAAACCGTATTCGAAGCGCCACTGAACATTGTGGGTGCAATGCCGGCAGTTTCGCCGCAAAAATCGTATCGAAAATCCCCAGGATGCTCAGGCGGCCCTGATAATCCACGGCCGCATCGCATAATGTGAAGACCTCAATCTCCATAATCACTCCTTGCTGTTATTGGTAGGCCTGATGAGCCAGTTATACCACTAAACACCCCAGTGGGATAGTAATGTATAGAATAGGCAGTTTCCCGGCTACCAGTTCACTCTCATGCACCCTATTGACCCTGCCGGTCGCGGTAGGGATGGCCCCTACGGGCCGCCCCCGCACAGATCCGGGCATGCGGCACTACCGCACCCGGCTCTGGTCTTGGGTCATCACGTCACCTCTCGATGATGTATTCACTTCGGCCTCACCGCTTCGGCACTTCCAGCCGCCCGGATGCACTGGATGTCTGCTACATGACCTCCTGGTAGTTATCACGACCGGATTTGCACCGGCTAGTCAGCGATGACTTTCAGGACACACCACGCATGGGTTGGGCGGCCGATTATTTGAAGCCTGCCTCTTCTAACCTTCTTAGCAACAGAGATGCAAGACTAAGATGATCGAGGCATTTGTCAGGCGAGTCAACGATACCAAATTCATGGCCGCGTGGATTGCGAATCGCAAGAATCGACCCCGCAAAGATGAACTGAAAACCTTTTTGCTCGTCCTTCTCGCTCACAGTTGAAAGAGGGGTAATCTTTATGAGCGGGGCCTCAACCGCAAAGGCTTGCATCATCAACTTGAATCCATTCTCCATCGCGCCCGTATGACGCTGTATTTCCTTATCAAGAAACTTGTATGCTTCAAAGGTTGCTTGGGCGTAGTGCCCATTATCAAAAAGATCGCGGACGATTTGAGGCAACCTCGGATGGATGTTCCGCTCGTCAAAAGGGTGCAGACCTCCAGCCGGTTCTGACCGCGCCGCTGTATGTTGGCTTGCCCTTCTGGCAACACGTTCAAAGCGTGACAACAAATCATTCATTCAAGAGATACTCCCGAATACTCCGAAAGATTCGGTCGTAGGTTTCTTGATCTCCATCAGCAGGAAGATTGATCTCGATTCGGACTGTCAGCCCAACGTTGCCAACCTTCTTGCCAGAGTCCGATTGGTTTTGAGTCTGCGGAGTAGGCGTTGCCGACGCTGGTGGCTTAGCCTTCTTGGCTCTTTTTTTCGCATCTGCGGATGATGATTTAGTTGAACCGGCTTTGGGTTCAGGTACGTCTCCATGCCCCGAAAATGAAGCCAACATCTGGAAAGTTGCTGCCTGAAGCTTTCCAACAAGAGCGGTTGTTCCGTCTGATGTCCGAAAGAAGCTTATGAGCGTGTCTATGTTGAGGCTCCATGCGTTCTCGCCATGGAGATCAAACAAGTCGCTGTAGGATTTTGCGACTTGCTTCCCGAGCTCTTTGGAGAAGGCAGCGTCATCATGTAGTGAGAAAATCTTCGATGCCGATTCGGTTCTCTTTCCCTCCTGATCAATAAGCTCCAGAAAACGAAGAACGTTCAAGACATAGCTCTCGTTTTTCGGCGCGAACCCAAGTTTTTTTAGTGTATCTGCTGTGACAGTAGCCGGAAACGATTTGCGAAAGTGGCCAATGGCCTGAACTAGATGGCCCTGCGCAGGTGTGTACGGATGTTTGTCAGCCATGATTTCTCCTCATATGAGTAATCAGATCAATGTGATGCACGAGAGGCGGGTCGCGGTAGGGACGGCCCTTACGGGCCGCCCCCCGCACGGTTCCGGGCATGCGGCACTACCGCACCCGGCTCTTGTCTTGGGTCATCACGTCACCTCTCGACGACGTATTCACTTCGGCCTCACCGCTTCAGCACACCCGGTCGCGCGGATGCACCGGATGTCTGTTACCTGGCCTCCTGACAGTCACCCCGACCGGCCTTACACCGGTTAGCAGACGATGACTTCCAGGACACACGATGCCCTTGTTGGGCGCTGTTAAGTCTTACGCTCACACGTTATCGCACTAATCTTGATGGCTGGAAATGTTATTTGCTTCCCAATATGATCATCCTCAAACTTGGCGACAACGCGAATCGTTTTTAGTATTTTAGGGCCTCCAGTAATCGCGACACTCATCATGTCTATTCTATGGGCATTATCGAAAGATACCCATGCAGGCTGTGTCACAATGGGGTCAATATCTCTTACTAGGCCCGGAAAGTTCTCAAATGCCCACTCACGCAAATGTTTGCCTAAAATCAGGTGAGTTCGTTGTGTCGAACTATCAGCAAATAGGAACTCAATATAGCCTATCTGCTTGTCCAGGAATTGAACACCTTGCCACGAGGCATGTCCATGTCCCGCAGACAGCAAGAAATGAACTGCTGTTGTCTCCTCAACATTCGCGGACACTACTTCAACCGTTTCGCTGTTTCCAGGCCCGGGTGCAATGTCGATGTTTTGATGGCCTATTAGCTTCCGCGCAGCGTCAACAACTGGTTGAAGAAAGAAGGGTATTTGATTAAACATCGCCACCCCGGTGGGGGCATCCGGTAATTCGTACAATGGGGTCGGCTGGTGAGCAGGTAGCGTAATAGTCTTGAAACGCTTGGGATTAAGCGGAGGAATTAGCTTAATCAATCTTGGGTCTGTTGGAATAGCCCCAGAAGTTTGCGCTGGATGGATTGGTGAAGATGATGTGGCTGTATCTTTATCGGATGAGCCGAGAAGTATGTTGGCTCCGCTTGGGCCAATGGACGCCCCGAAAGAACTCCCAGACTCAATACGTTTACGTATTGCATCACGGAACATCCACAATATAAAGATGATGGCAACAGCGATAATCACTACTGTGCCAAGCACTTGGTAGACAGTTTCCATTTTAATCTCCTCCTTTACTAACGATTAACTCTGTTTGAACTTCATTACGTGAAGCGCCCAACGGCAGGGTTCAGCCCCCGCGCGGTGCATTAAAGACTCCCTCGCGGGCAAGACTCGCTAGAAGTACATGAGCCTTCGCTGGGCGAGGCGGTAGTCGCGTCGGGTGCAATCGGCCCTGCCGCCTTGCGGCATTCCTTCACCAGAGAACAGGAAGGTGGCAATGCTGTTAGTCGCCCAAAAGCTGCCTGTTCTCAGGAACAGTGTTGGGCGCGATTTGCTAACCCATTTCTACGGTCTTCCAATCAAACAGCTTATCTGTTAATCCTTGATAGGATTGTGGGTTCGGCAAGAGCTTATAGGATTTTGAAATGCTACGATAACCTGCTCCTGTCACACCGGGCCTATACGTGACTGTAAGCAACAGTTTCAAAGGGCGGGATTCGCGCGGGCTGTAGTAATTCGCCTTTCCTCTTCCTTCACCCCATTGCTGTACTTCAACCTTCGAAATAAGCATGGGCATATTTTCCATTAAGAAAACTTCAATACTGCCGTTTGACTCAATGATCTCTGTTGACAGCGGCGCAATAGTTCGCCCCCCGCCAGAGTCATAGAGAAACCACTCCTTTTGCCAGAAGCGCCAAGCCCTAAATGGATTGGCAACCGTGATAGAATACTTTGTTTCTGCAATCGCCGTGTTGCTACTCAGATTTTTTAGCTTGACCGAAAGACGATAATCGTGGAACGGATGCGGATGTGAAAAATGGTCGGCGGAGCTAATGGTGTTCAAATGCGGACTGAGCGAAATGTCGAGCAAAGGATAAGTTGAGGCCTCAAACGTCTTCCGCGTGTAAATAAGATTCCCCACACCAAAGAGGAAAGCAATGACTACTGCAACAATGCTAATAATGTCGCTGGTGCTAATTGGGATGTTACTCATCAATGCGTTGCTCGAAAGACGATCGTTGTTTGAAATGCGACATTTGGAAACAAGCGCCCAATGTTAAGGATTAATGCGGCGCGGCGTCTCGCCGCTCGTCACCTGCTCAGGCTGGCCGCCACCGCATAATCCTGAGTTAACTAAGCCGTCGCCTTGCTGGGCGCGGCGTCCCCCCAGCACTGCTCCGCCCAGACTCCCACGGTAAACAAAACCGAGCCGCCCGCGAAGGTTGCGAACGGCTCGGAGTTTTGGCAAAGTCCCTGCCCCTCGCCCCTCTCACGCAGGCCATCCCCGCAGGCGCTACGTTTGCGGTGTTTCTTATTAGTCTTAGTCTATCATGCCTGTCAACTGTTCTCGCCCCCATTGGATTACCTATTACCGAAATCTAACCTCCCCCCCTTCATCCCCCCTCTCCCGACGGGCTATCGCGAAGCGTTCGGGAGTCGCGAAGCGGTTAAGGTAAGAGCGGGCATTTGGCTGACTGTAGATCAAGAAAGTTTCACTTCATTTTGCCCACCAACACGTAATTGCTCACCCGACAGTATTCCTGAAATCCCAGCCCCCGGTACACCCCTTCTCCCATTGACGATGCCTGCAAGATGGCAATGCGGTAGCCCATCGCACGCGCTTCACGCAACGGCGCCAGGGTCAAGGCGCCGCCAATCCCTTGATGCCGCGCCTCCGGCACGGTCGCTACCCAATAGATCCCCGCAACACCGGCGCCCAGGAAGAGCTGCGAGGCAGCCACGGGCTTTCCATCCAACCATCCCACATAGTGGCGTAGGGGCATATCGAACCCCAGACCGGCGAATAAGTCGAAGCACGCCTTTTCGTCGGCATCGCCGCCTCCAAAGCTATCGCGTCCTCCAAAGCCAATGAACGCAGGATGGACCCATTGTTCCAGGGTAGCCTCGTCGCCGACGGCTTCGATGGTCAGACCGGAAGGGAAGGCTGCATCCTCATTCAAGGCCAGCAAATCAACCGCCATTCCGACCCCACCCTTTGAGTAGGTCAGACCATGGGCCAGGAGACGTTCGCCCAGGTTCGCTGGTTGCGTGCCCGGTTCGGTCCACCAGGAGAACCGAGTCACATTTCTTGACTTGAAATGCGCCAGGGTTTCCTCGATGCGCGCGTCAACATGGTCTGGGTTCCATTGAGTACGCAGAACGTTGTTCAGGAAGGGGTGCGAAATGCCGGTGAGTACCCACTTTAACTCAGGGCTGTCGTATCGCTCGGCCTGTGGTGAGCGGCCGAGGTAGTCGTACCACTCAAACAGATTGGCTTTAATGGCCGCTACGAGGCTCGGGGTTGAGAAATCTTTGAGAACGTCATTCATACAGTTATTCCTCTTGAAGCCGAGATTAAAGCCCGCCTCTGATCAGCACCGTCCACGTGGACGTGTTGTTCGCCGGGTCCGGGTCGAGCGTGCTGCTGGCGACGGCGACCGAGTTGACGACCTCTCCCTGCGATCCCTTGATCCTGACGTACACGTTGAAGGACCGGAGGCTGCCGGCCGGGAGGCTTCCCAGGCTGCAGGTGAGGGTCAGGCCGCTCTTGGCGCAGTTGGCGGTGTCGAACGCGTACTCGGCCTGCCTCACGTCGGGCAGGTTGTCCACGACGACCACGTCCTGCGCATCCGACGCGCCGTGATTCGTCACGATGATGATGTATTGGACCGTGGAGGACGGCTGGTAAACGTCTGCGTCGGAGGTCTTGGAGATCTCCAGGTCGGCGGCGGTGTGCACCGGCGTGCTGATCGCAGCCGTATTGTCGGCGAGATTGGGATCCGCGGCGGAGGACGACGCCGTGGCGCTGTTGACGATGGTCGCGTCGTCCGGCAGCGCAGCCTCCACCCGCACGTCGAGGTAGACCACAGCCGAAGCGCCGGCGGCGAGATCGCCGAGATGGCACGCCACGGCATTCGGCGGCGCGGCCAGGAGCGTGCAGACGCCGCCGCCGGCTCCCGTAATGGAGGTCGAGATCATTTGCACTCCGTCCGGCAGCGTGTCGGTCATGACGACGTTGCGCGCCAGGGAGGGTCCGGCGTTCGCGACCGTCACCGCGTACGTCAACCGTTGGCCGGACACGGCGAAGGAGGCCGGCGCGGTCGTCTTGCTCACGGCCAGGTCCGCCAGCGCGCTCACCGGGATCGCCGTCGTCGCCAGGTCGTTCGCGTTGTTCGTGTCCAGCGCGTCGCTCTGCACCCAGGCGTCGTTGTGGATCGGCCCCAGGGCCTCCGGCAGCACGTCCACGACGATCGTCATGGTCTCGGACGCCGACGGCGCCAGCGAGTCGAACGCGCACGTGGTCGGGCGCAGCGGATCGCCGGGGACGCCCGCGTTGCAGGACGCGCCGCCGCCAGCGCTCACGGACCGAATGCGCACGCCGGACGACAGAGCGTCCTTCACCAGCGCGTTGACGGCGGTGGAGGGGCCGCCGTTGGCGACCTGCAGCGTATAAGTGACGCTGGCGCCGGCGATGGCCGGATCGGGGCTGCCAGACTGGGACATGGCCAGGTCGGCGACTGCCCTCACGTGGATCGAGTCGCGCGCTTCGTTGTTCGACAGGTCGGGATCGCTGGACGCGCTGGATAAGCGGGCCAGGTTGTTGAAGTCGCCGGCCTCGGTGGACGTGATGCGCGTCGTGACGAGGACGCTGCCGCCGATCGGCGCCGTCCCGATCTCGCAGCGGAACGTCACGCCGCCGGCGATGTCCTGAATCGCGCCGCACGGCGCGGCGGCGCCGCCTGATCCGGCGAGGGTGAAGGTGGGCGGCGCCACCGTGTAGGCGCCGGGCGACACGTCCGTCAGCAGGATATCGTCAACGACGACGCTGCGCGGCAGGCCCGGCCCGCCCGGGTTCTCCACGACGATGGTGCAGGTGATGGGCTGGCCGGCCAGCGCGACGTCGTCGGGCTTGCAGACCTTGGTCAGGACGAGGTTCGCGGCGTCTTCGACGTCGAGGGGCATCTCTTCAATCGTGAACTCCAGCTCGTACTCTCCGCTGGCGCTGCGATCCTGCGCCCCGACGCCGTAGTCCGGCGGGCCGAAGGAGGCCAGGAGCGCGGCGAAGTCGTCGTTATCGCCCGCGTTGAATGTGATCGCGGCTGCCAAATAGCAGTCCAGGAAGGGGCCGACAGAGAAGTCGTGATCGCCGAAGTAGTCGTCCAGGCAGTCCTGGTCGTATCCATGCGCCCGAACGTTGAAGGTCTGCCCGCTCCGCACGTAGAAGTCGAAGGCGGCGCCTGAGAAATCCATTTCTCCGTCGCCGAAGCCGCCGTCGTCGTCGTAGTCGTTCATGTTGCCCTGGGCGAAGTCCACCAGGCGGATCCACTCGTCGTCAGGCGCGCGGTCGACGTTCATCCAGAAGAACGTGCACTCGCAGTCGCCGGGGTCGGTTTCGTGGTCTTCGTGGAGGTCCATCCTGTTCAGGGTCAGTTTGAAGCGGCGCAGCGGCGGGTCGGGTGGATAGACCCAGCCGACGGAAATCTTGCGCGCGTATACGTCGTCCGGCGTGACGCCGCTGCCGGCGAGAGGAACCTGGACGTGGACGGAGGTGGGATCGGCGGCGGGCGTCGGCGTCAGTATCGGCGCGATGTCTACGGAGTTGCCCGGGCCGTCCTCGACAAACGTGGCCAGGACGGCGCTGGGGAAAGGCTTGGGCGGGAGATGAACGTCGAATTCAAAGTTCTCGTCAATGGGAGTACCCCGGTGCGGGTAGGCGGAGGTCGAGCAGGTGCCTTCGTCAATCATCACCTCCGGGCCGCATTCGAGGATATCCATGACCATGCCGGCCCGCCCGTGGATGTAGAGATCAACGGCCGTGATTGGGACGGGCGTTGTGCCGGTGCCCGGCAGCGCGCGCACCTGATCGCGCAGCGAAGCGATGGCGCGCATCGGGTGAATTTCGGTGCGGAAGTGACCCACTCCCCCCACCTCTGTCGGATGCCCGCAATCGAAGATCCAGTGGCCATTCGCCCAAACGCGGTCGCCTATGTTTGGCCAGGCCCATTTGGGGAACGTGCGCTCGGGAGCGTTCTGGCCGCGTTCCGTGGGGAACACGCCGATCTCCCACTCCAGCTCCAGCGTGTCGGGCGAACGCGGATCGTCGGGGTCGTCCTTGCCCACGTCGGACAAGATGTCTTCCTGGCCCGCGTCAACCAGGATATCCGTGTTCTGATCGTGCGAATCATGGGCAGCCGGGAAATCGGTGTGCGTAATCTCGCTCTTGGTGACGGCGCCGGTCACGGATCGGAATTTCTGGGCCGGGTTGACCCACACCCAGCCGGGGTCGGGTATGTCAATGTCAATCAGGCCGATGTCGAGCACGAAGTCGGAGCACTGGGCCAGCGATCCGTCAATGGGCGCGTTGACTCGCATCGACGTCCCGTTCAGCACGATCGGCAGGAAGACCGAGTGGGCGGCGTCTCCCTCGCCAGGCTCGGCCGCGCCAACCGGTGAAGCCTGCTTCCCGTATTGAACCGCAAAGGCGTCGCCGCTCGCCATCAAGACCGCTGTCACGGCCAGCAGCATGGCACACTTCACTCTATTCATTGCGCTCCTCCTTGCATAAAATCGCCCGGCAATATCCACGCGCTCCGCGAAGATTCGTGGGACAATCTGCCAGATTGTCCTGTGTGGGATACGTTTGGTTGCGGCTGGAAGCCGCGCTATAGAATTGCTCGGCAATATCCACGCGCTCCGCGAAGATTCGTGGGACAATCTGCCAGATTGTCCTGTGTGGGATACGTTTGGTTGCGGCTGGAAGCCGCGCTATGTTAGAGTTTTGACGAACTCCTCCGCCTACGGTGGGTGGCCGAGGACCGATAAAAACAAAACCGAGCCGCCCACGAAAGTTGCGAACGGCTCGAAGCCCAAATCTAACCTCACGCTATAGACTTCATCGGTCAGTCCGGCGCAGGATCCATAGCCCAGAGTTCATGTCGCTGGCATAGATCAGGCCCGTGCTCGCATCGTAGGCCACCCCCCAGACTTGGGGCGCATTGGACAATACCCCGCGCTGCGATGGCTTTACGGGATTGTTGGCCGAGGGCGGCACGAAGAAGGCGACCTCTCGGAGCGCGCGTGGGTTGCTCGCATCCACGACTCGGATTCCATCGGAGTACCACGACAGGTAAACATCCGCGCCCACGACCAACGCGTTGTGGATCGAGTAGTCGCCTGCCGCCTGGCTGTCGGCGCCCAGCGAGTTTGGCGTGCGATACTCGCCAATCTGCACCGGGGCCGCGAGGCTGGCGTAATCATAGACCCGCAGGTAGCCCAGGCCTTTCTCCGTGTCCGGGCCGGAAGTCTTGCAGAAGTCTTCGTCGGCGGTGAACAACAGTTTGCGGGCGTCGTCGTAGGAGGCCGAGTGGGCGTCGCCGTCTGCGTTCGCCGGATAGGTCGTGCGGCCCTCGAAGACTGGCCGCGCCGGGTCAGTCACGTCGAGGGCGATGAAGCCGCTGTCCCAATAAGAGACGAAGACCAGCTTGCCGTCCTCGGACGGCTCTGCCCCGTGCCCGTAGTTGGGATCGGCGTCGCACCCCTGACCGGCGTCAAAGGGGCCGCCGATGTCCTGAATGCCCCAGTCGGACACTTGAACCGGATGCGTGGGATCGGTGATGTCAATCAGGCGGAAGTCGCCGTCGCCGTGTGCGTCGCGGTAGCCGCTCTCCGTCGTCGAGTCAGGGTAACGGCTGGTCGGCGCGGTCGCGTAAGCAAAGGTGCGGCGGAGGTCGGCGCGGTGTTCGACTTCAAACTCGTGGACGCCGCGCGTGCAACAGCCCGTGTTGAGGTAGCCGATCTGTACGGGCGCGGCGGGACGGGTGACGTCCCAGAGCATCAGCCCGCGATCAGCACCCGCGTCGTAGCGCGAGTCGCCGCAGTATTGGACGCCGGCCACGGCGATGTCCTTGCCTTTGAACCGCCCATAGCGCGCGGTGAAGACGACTACGTCTTCAACCGAGGTGTTCGGCGGGTTTTGGAGCCGCGCCACAACTTGCGGGTTGGCCGGGTCGCGGGAATCGATCACCAGCACACTCGTGTTGGAGCCGCTGGGACAGAAGCGATCCTTCGACCCTGAGGCCCAGTCCCCGAACCCCCACTGGCCGACGTAGGCATAGCCTTTGTACACCCAGACGTCGGCGTTGAAGCCGCGACCGCCGAGGTCGTTGTGGCCGACGACGGCCATATTCAAGGCGGCGCCGGCATTCGAGCCGCCGCTGTCCGCCCCCGCCGACCCGGCGAAAGCCGCGAGGACGGCAAGCGCGGCAAGCACTCTCGGCAGCAAGCGACGGTTACGCACGGGGTTCATAGACGCCTCCTTAGGATTTGTCCAAGAATTACCTGGCCGTTTTTCGACCCGATGGGGCATGCGGCCGGATGGTGTAGTTCCACTTCGGGAGCACGCGGTGCTTGACCAGACGGATGGCCTTCTTCTGCTCGGGTGTCACTGTGACTTTGGTCAGATATTGCTTCCGATCCAGAGAGGCCAGGCAGCACAGGCCGGTTTCGGTGGTAGTTGTCCGAATGAACTTCAAGACCGTCTCGAAACTGACCAATGGCTCGCCAGCCCAGTTGGCACTGATATGATTGAAGAGCCGATGCTCAATCCAGTTCCACTTCGAGGCACTGGTCGGGTAATGGGTGACGATAATCGTCAGACCAGTTTCGTCGGCCAAGCACTGCAACTCCCATTTCCACAGCCAGCTGCGATAGCCATTGGCGCCGCCGCCATCGGCTTGAATCAGCAACTCGGTCTGATCAGGATAGGCCGCTCGGCCCTGGGTGTGCCACCAGCGCCGAATAACATTGACAGCAAACTCAGCCGTTTCATGCGAGACGCCGACGCCCACGAAGCCGCGATTGCGGGCCACATCGTAGAGCCCATACGGAATCGCTTTGCCATCGGCATCGCTGGGAAAATCAGTGGCCAGCACCGAGCGCGCTTCGCTGCGCCAGGTGCGCCCCGGGTTCTTGAAATTGCCGATCAACTCCTTCTTCTTGGTATCCACGCTAAGGACAGGCTTTTGGGCCTTCAGAAACGCGCGCCGCTTGCGGGCCAGATAGCGCATCTGCCGGTCCCGGTTCGCATCCTGCCGTTTGCTGCGCTCCTTGCGATTGTGGCGCAACGCGTAACCCAGCCTCTTCAGCAGGCGTCGAACCGTTTCACGGCCGACCTTAAACTTCTTGCGCCGCAGCTCTTCGACCAGCTTGCGCAGCGTCCTGCGGATCCACTTCGTGCCGCGGATCGGGTCGCCCGCCGTCGCATCCTGCAACAACCCGCTCAGTGCTTCAAGGAGCTCGGGTCGTTTTTTTCAATCGCCGGACGGCCGGCACCCGAGCGGCGCACGCCCGGGGTGCGGTCGGTGCGGCGGATTTCTTCTCGACCGGCCCGGATGGTCATGCGGCTGAGGCCAGTGATCGCATGGGCCAACTGCACACCCCCGCGCCCAAGTTGGAGCGCAAGCAGACCGGCAAACCGGCGGCGACCCTTCTCATCAAAAGTCGCCATGACACGATTGATGGCCTGATGCTGTCGAGCCACTCGACCGTAAGGATGCCCTGAACAAGCGGCACACTCGCAATGATGATTTCGACGTCGCGGTTTAGGTTTGCTCATGGCTCAGGGCCTAACACTGGCCGGTATTCCCGGCACGCTGCTGGACCCTGAGCTTACATCAAAACGGACAAGTTATTTCTGGACAAATCCTTAGGGTCACGGCTTGGCGATATTCGGGTAATCCATGGCAGGTCGCAGTGTATTGTACACCCATCCGCCGAAAAAAATCCCCCGCGCCGTTCGGCGAAGCGTCGCCGAGTGGAGTGAACCAACAGCACCTGTCACTCGCCCTACGCCTCACACCCCACGCCTCCCGCTCCCTGTCACTCATACCTCAGCGCCTCAATCGGAGAGAGCGCCGAGGCCCGCACCGCCGGGTAAATGCCGAAGAAGAGTCCGACGGCAATCGAGAAGCCAGTCGCGAGGAGAATGCTGTTCCCGGTGATCGTCGTGTCGAGCTGGGGCACGTAGCGGTGAATGGCCCACGCGCCTCCCGCGCCGGCGAGGATGCCGAAAAAGCCGCCCACCAGGGAAAGCGCCACGGCCTCGACCAGGAACTGCGACAGAACGTGCGCCCGCTTGGCCCCCACCGCTTTGCGCAGGCCGATCTCCTTCGTGCGCTCGGTGACGGTGACGAGCATGATGTTCATGATGCCGATGCCGCCCACGACGAGCGAGATCCCGGCAATCGCGCCGAGGAAGATCGTCAGCACGTTCGTCACTTCCTGAAAGGCGGAGACCAGGTCCTCTTCCGAGAGCACGGTGAAATCGTCGTCGCCCCGGTAGGGGATGTTGTGACGGTCGCGCAGCGCGTCGGTGATCTGCGCGATCAGCTCGTCCTGCCGCGACGAGTCCAGCGCCTGCACCAGGATCAGCGTGACGCGCCGGTCGCCCGTCGCCGTCCGGTCGGAGAACAGCCGCCCGGCGGTCGTGTAGGGAATAATGACCGTGTCGTCCTCGTCGCCAAACGGGGTCGCGCCCTTCTTGTCGAGGAGGCCCACGACGCGGAACGGCTGGCCGTTGATGCGGATGGCCGCGCCGAGCGCGTCTTCGTCCGGGGCGAAGATGTGGTTGAGCGTCGTCTGCCCGATCACCGCCACGCGCGCGCGCTCGTCGCCGTCGGCCTGGTTGATGAAGCGCCCGGCCAGGATGGTGTAGTTGCGCGCCGCGGCGTATTCGGGCGTGGTCGCGCGCACGGCGGTGTTCGTCGAGTTGCTCCCGGCGGTGACGAGCACGCTGCGCCGGAGGAGCGGCACCACCCGCGCGGCGTCCGGCACGCGCGCGGGGTCGGCCAGCGCCAGCGCGTCGCCTTCGGTGAGCACTGCCGTCGTGCGGCCCGGCGGCCCGCCCTGGCCCGGCCGGAACTGCCCCGGAAAGACGAAGACCAGGTTGGTCCCCAGCCCCTCAAACTGGCTCGCCACGTAGCGCGAGACCCCCTGCCCGACCGATAACAGCGTGATCACCGCCGCCACGCCGATGGCGATGCCGAGCGTGGTCAGCGCCGCGCGGAGCTTGTTCGCGACGAGGGAACGGAAGGCGAGGCGGAGATTTTCTAAAAGCATTCCAGCAATCTATTCGTATCGGAGCGCGTCAATTGGATTCAAAGCAGCGGCGCGTATGGCCGGATACATCCCGAAGAACAGGCCGATCGCCGCCGAGAAGCCCGTCGCCAGCAGGACGCTGTCGAACGTCACCGCCACCGGCACATCCGGCTGGAGGCTCGCGACGGCCTGCGCCCCCGCCGCGCCCAGCGCGATGCCGACCAGGCCGCCGAGGGACGAGAGCAGCACGGCCTCGATCAGGAATTGCCCGAGGATGTCGCGGCGCTTGGCCCCGATGGCTTTGCGCAGGCCGATCTCTTTGGTGCGCTCGGTGACCGAGACGAGCATGATATTCATGATGCCGATGCCGCCGACCAGCAGCGAGATGCCCGCAATCGCGCCGAGGAAGACCGTCAGCACGCTCGTCACCTCGCCGAACGCCGAGATCAGGTCGGCCTGGGTGACGATGGTGAAGTCGTCCTCGCCGCGGAACTGAACGTCGTGCCGCTCGCGCAGGACGGCCGTGATTTCCTGCGCCAGCTTCTCCATCCCGTCGTCGTCGAGCGCCTGCACGTAGACGAGAGAGACGCGATACTTGCCGTCCGGGCCGCGCGCGTTAAAGAGCCGCTGCTGCGCCGTCGAGAGCGGGATGAGCACCAGCGCATCCTGGTCGCCGAACAGCCCCCCGCCTTTCTTCTCCAGCACGCCGATGACCTTGAACGGCAGTTTATTGATCTTGATCGTCTGACCCAGCGGATACTCTCCGTCGGGGAAAAGCGTCTGGGCGACCGTCTGCCCGACGACGGCCACCCGCGCCGCCGAACGTTCGTCGCCGTCCAGGATGAACTCGCCTTCCTCGACAAAGAACTGGCGCACCTCCTGGTAATTCGTGCTCACCCCGCTGACCTGCACGTTCAGGCTCTCCCGGCCGTACTCCACGTTGCCGAAGCCGAAGAACTCCAGCGCCACGGCTTTGGCGCTCGGCACGCGGTAGGGGTCGGCCAGGGCTTCGGCATCTTGATTGACGAGGGGTTTCTCGCGGCTGACCCCTGCGCCGGCGCCGCCCTGCTCATCCGGCCCGCCGGGAAAGACGAACAGCAGGTTGGAGCCGATGCCCTGAAACTGCTCGGTGACATACTGCTCCACTCCCCTGCCCACCGAGAGCAGGGTGATCACCGCCGCCACGCCGATGATGATGCCGAGCATGGTGAGGAGGGCGCGCAGTTTGTTGGCCGCCAGCGCGCGGAGGGCGACGCGGAGAGATTCGGAAATGTTCATCCCAGGCGCGCTTGGGCCTCGATGGAGCGCACGAACTCTGTCTTCGCATCCGTATATCCATCGCGATCAGAGCCGAAGCGGGCGGCCAATTCTCTCTTCAGCCGGTCATACGCCTGCGCCGCCTCCGGGTGCGCGCGCAGGTAGTCGCGGAAGAGCAGATGCCGCGTCCAGAACTCGCCGCCGTATTCGACCATGTGCAGGTGGTGCGTCCGGCCGGCGGGCGGGCCTTTGCGGAAGTAGCGGCGGTCGGGGATTTCGGCCTCGTACTCGGGGACATATTCGTAGCCGAGGCCCCGGAGCGGCTCAACGCACTGCGCGGCGTCGGCCAGTATGCGCACGCCCGCCAGGATGTCAATGATCGGCTTGGCCCCCAACCCCGGCACGGAGGTGCTGCCCACGTGCTCAAGCGCCACGATGACATGGCCTATCGCGCCGAGGATGGCGGACGCCTCCGCCTCGTACAGGGCGGGCCAGCGGGGATCGTATTCGACGATGACGACGGGGGCCTTCATCGGGCGGCCTCAGAGATTCACGTGGTACGCCTTCGGGGTGTAGTCCCACTTGTTGATCCTGGAGAACGGCTCCAGCAGCGCCAGGCCGAACGGCGCGGCGGGGCAGCACGTCTCCCGCCAGAGGATAAACGGAAGGAGTTGGAGGCGCGCCATCTTGAACTCCTCCACGACCAGATGGCCGAGGACGCCGCACTCCTCGACGAATTTCTGACGCTCAAACTCCGCGAAGAGCGGCCCTAAATCATAGGGCACCTGCCGAAAGGCTGGGCGCCATCCATCCGCATCGCCTTCCAAAAGCATATAACTCGCGCGGAACCTCCCATCCAGCGGGACGCCGACTGTGCCGGCGTTGAGGATATGCCAGCGGCCCACGCGGCGATCCATAGCCAGGTGGGTATGCCCGGCCACGAGCGTCGTCTCCTCCGCCCCGGCAAGCATCTCCATAATTTCTGCGTCGCCGTGCGTCCAGTGGATTGCCTCCGACGGCGAACGCGGCGAGCCGTGCACCACGCGCAGGGGCGGCGCATCGGGGAAACGGAGGCTGAGGGTGTCGGGCCAGGCGGCAATTGCCTTGTGCCAGCGCCCGTTCAGCTGCCGGTACAGCCACGGGAGCATCGCCCAGTTTGACCGGTCGCTCCACTCGGCGGGCGCGCGCGGCGTCTCATAGTCCAGCAGATAGAACTCGTTGTTGCCCCGGATGGCCGGCCACCCCTCGCGTGTGACCCGCTCCATCACCTGCGCCGAGAACGGCCCCCAGTTGATGACATCTCCCGCGACGACGACCTGATCCACTTTGAACTGCGCGAGATCGGCCAGGACGGCTTCGAGCGCGGGCAGGTTGCCGTGAATGTCGGAGAGGATGGCGAGTTGAGTCATCCTCCTCCTCCTACTGCCCGCCGAAAATGTTGAGGCCTTCGCGCGCGGTGCTCACCGCGGCCACCTCGCCTTCGCTCACGCCGTCCTTGACCTCGGTGTGCGTCTCGCCGCGCAGCCCGGTCACGATGGGGACTTCTTTCAATTCATCCCCGTCCTTCAAACTGGTATAGGCCTGCCCGGTGCGGCGG
>Ga0209751_10002519_pt1 | contig 18192 bp, 30 predicted proteins | sample RifCSP13_1_FD_184019 | JGI IMG/M metagenome (GOLD analysis project Ga0209751, IMG submission 184019) | Soil microbial communities from Rifle, Colorado - Rifle CSP2_sed 13_1 (SPAdes) (version 2) | ecosystem: Environmental > Terrestrial > Deep subsurface > Rock core/Sediment | place: Rifle... | reverse complement strand
GTTGAATTATGAACCTCGATGCAGAGACGGACGACACATTGGTATTGACCCCAGTGCCAGGAGCCTTGACAAAACCATGCAAAGCATTCGGCCATGTTGATCGGAACAAACAGGGCAAATGCCGACCTTGCCAAGTCATAAGCGCTCGAAAACATTGCTACGGAATCACACAAGATCTTTGAGAGGGAATGTTGAAGTCTTAACATGGCGTTTGTCCAATATGCCGGACTGAACCCCCTACAGAATTCGACCACACTTGTTGTGATAAAACGAAAACGTGCGGAAACTGCGTAAGAGGATTGTTGTGCCACAAATGTAACAACGTCCTTGGGTTTTTTAAATATAGCCTGCTATTTCTAAAAAACGCTATCAAATATCTAGAGACAACAAACTACGAAAACTAGAAATGACAAACAGAAGCAATATGATAACCGAGCTGGTACGCGGCGAGCTCTCAGCGGGCAGTCGGCGGTGAGCAAGATCGCGTACTTGCACAGTGAGGAGTCGGGATCATGAAGAAAGCGGCGCTGCGCGAGCTGATCGCGAAGGTGATCGTGTCCGAGGGATGTAGGTGCTGCGAAGGCCGGGACCACGGGAAGCTCAAGGATGAGCGGGCCAAGGCTTTGGACGTCCCGCGCTACGGCGACGACAGCGGGTTCGATTGGCACTCCATCGCCGACGACCGGGCTCAGGCCGGTCTTGGCAATGCCCTGCGGCGGGGCGCAACTGCGACGAAGCGTACAAGATGGAATGGTGAATCTCAAACAAAGGAGAATAAATGGCTGATATGGATTTCCAAGGGATGATGTTGGACCTTATCCAACATTCTAGCTTCAATAACTTCAATGGGCAGCAGGTCCGTTTAGATTTGGAGACATTCCGAAACCTGTGGGTGTCGTGCCTGATTACCAGAATACAGCCCGGTATCATCCTGCGAGATCTGCCGGATGGAATCTACAACATAGACACACTGTACATCCTGGTTGCACCAGGTCGAGAGCGTGAGCTTGGGCTTTTGGCGAGAACATGGCATGCTGACGAAGAGAAATGGATCGAAGGGGATGAGGCTGCTAGCATGCTGGGGAGATACGCTCGTGATGAACACCCGAAGATCCTTCAAGTTTGGTGGGACTAATACCTCCAAGCATTGAGACACGCGAGTTGAAAGACCAAGCCCAAAGGGACAACTTGTGCCATCAAAGAAAATCTAAACGTAACAAGAAGGACCGAATGAGCATCAAGGAAATCCTGGAACAACTCAGCACACACCCGTTCATCGCACGCAGTTCAGACCCAGGTAGATTGCACACAATCATGCAGTTCGAGCCGTTGCCGCTCGATCAGGCGAAAAAGATCTATCACCGCGAGTGCGGGCGTGACGACCTAGGGCGGACGGTGGACGGCCGCGACTGGACCCTCGCAGAGGTCTACGCGAAAGCCAAAGAGCACGATAACAAGGCCAAAAAGAAAGTGAAAGTCAACATAGGAGCGTATGCGTAACAAAAAGATCAACCCCTCTGATTATTACTTCGCAGAGATTGAACAATACCCACAACTCCCGGCTGATGAACAGAACGCTCTTATTGCACATGTCCGAATGTGCTGGAAGGTCTTGAATCGACACATCTTTGAGCACCCAGATGCCCCCCGTTTGTTCCGGGCACAGTACGAGAAGATTCGAAAGTCAAAGGCCACACACAACTGCGCTAACCTGAAGCACCTGGAGGCCGCTGAGAATGCGGCTCTCCTGGGTGATCGGGACATTGCTGCGTCTGAATTGGCGCTCATGGGATTCACACAGGTAAACATTCTGGTTGTATCCAAGAAGATGAAATTCGACCCGTACCTGCGTGAGGTACTCGACCTGACGTTTGACGATGCGATCCACGCACGTAACAAGGTAATCAATAGTAATCTGAAGCTGGTTCTCAAGTTCGCCCGTAAGTACCAGAATTTCGGACTCCCCTTGGATGACGTGATTCAAGAGGGTAACATGGGCCTGATAAGGGCTATCGAAACGTACGACGCTAGCATGGGCGTAAAGTTTTCCACCTATGCTGTTTGGTGGATTCGGAAGCGGTTCATGAATGCGATCAAAACTTCAAACAAACTTATCTACATCCCGACCCACGCGCAGGAGACACTGACCCGTATCGTTCAACGACAGGACGCGCTGGCAAATGAGCGAGGTAGAGAACCGACCCTAGAGGAGCTTGCGGCTACCGAGAACCTGACGGGCAAGCAGCTTGAGAGCCTGTTCAACGTCTCGGCCGATCCCATCTCGCTGGATTCTAGGGTATCATCCTCAGATGACAACGAGAAACAGCTGCGCGCCTTGATCCCGGACCCAAAGGCGGATCTAAATCTGGACTTGGATGAATACAAGATGCGGTACGGCTTAGCCCGCGCGCTCGACATGTTATTGACAGAAACCGAGCGGGAGGCTATCATTCTTCGGTACGGACTCTTCGGAAACCCGACTCATACCTTGGAGGAGATCGCGCAAGTGATTGGAAAATCTAGGGAATATGTCCGACAAATTGAAAAGGCCGCTTTCGATAAGATCCGAATCAAGATGCCATACCTAAGGGATTTCGTCGAAGACGAGTAGTCTGAGTTGTATCAAAAGGTAATATAACTCAACAGCAACTTGCTGTCATGTTTTTGGTAAAGAAGTACTATAGCCAACATGCTATATGGTACTGCGTGGGAGAAAAAATGAAACTACCATCTATTGGTATCCTCGGCGGAGGTTTTGTGGGAAGTGCAACTTGTGAGGCGTTCAAACATTACACAGATTGCAAACTTTACGACATTTCGCCTGCACGGTCAGTTCATAATTACTACGAAGTACTTGCTCAAGATATTTTGTTTGTTGCGGTCCCCACGCCCATGAAAAAGGACGGTTCAGTTGATGCGAGCATCGTGGACAGTGTACTCGCGCAGTTGAAGAACGCATTGCAGACGCACAAGAAGCCGGTGATCCTGAAGAGTACCCTCCCACCGAAGGATCTGGTCGCTATGTCCGAGCACTATAGCCCGACGATTCACCTAATCTACAGCCCGGAGTTCCTCACTGAACGAACGGCGCTCCTGGACTTCCAGCAGACAAACCGTCTAATCTTCGGCGACCACTACCCCGAGGGACAGCAGAATTTCGAGGCGGTAGACACCCTGAACCAGAACGTGCTAATGATTACGGCCCTATTCGAGGGACGGTTTCCCAAGGTGCCGATTTATTGGTGCAGCATGGAAGAGGCAAGCCTCATCAAGTACGGGACCAACGTGTTCTTTGCCGTTGTGCTCTCATTCTGGAATGAGTTGGCCCTCATTGCGGAGAGCTACGGCCTGGAACCTAACGAGGTGGCGGGCATGATTATGCTCGATCAGCGCATCGGACGATCTCACTTCCAAGTGCCGGGACATGACGGAGATCGGGGCTTCGGTGGCCAATGTCTAGTACCTGAAACCAAGATTATAACTCGTGAAGGATTAAAGTTGCTAAAGGATGTGACCCTCCATGATGAAGTATATGATGGGCAATCCTTTACAAAAGTAACCTTAATCGGACACAGAAAAGTCAATGATATCGTTGAATTAAAGAGTAGAGGAATTTATTTACGTGGATCTAAGGATCATATCCATTTCAAAGTAGACAACAACAAAATTGTTCCTGTTCTTCTTCAAGACATCAAACCCAACGATATGGTTTATATGCCAAACCCCCTTCTACCCACAGGAGATTTTGTCGTTAATTTAGGGGATAAACCCAGTGGTTATGTAAAATGGTGGCCAGAAAAACTAACCATTACACCTCAACTTGCTCGTATTTTAGGTCTCTATTTGGCTAAAGGGTATTCTGGTGTGTACCTATCCAAGAAGACACAAAAAAAATCCTATGTAATTCAATGGTCCTTCGGTGAAAAAGAAAAATATCTTGCCGATGAGACTATTGATGCCCTAAAGAATATCGGACTACATGCAACTAAAAAACTAATGATAAGCAATGAAACGACTTTTGGACCATCTCGAACTTGGTCAGTTAGATTACGCTCAGCAGGATTTATTCGTCTTATTGAGATTCTTGGATTAGGCAAAGACGCTTTCTCTAAAAACTGCCCCCTATTACCTGAATCGCTTGCTCTACCTCTAATTGGTGGATGGTTAGACGGAGATGGATCAAAAGATAACAACTCTATTACAGGATTTTCTAGAAGTCAAAATTTGATTTTTAGCATTCACACAATGCTTATGGGTTGTGGATTGTTTCCCTTGATTACTAAAAACGGACAGCAGTTAAATCTCTCCATGAGAGATGATGTTGAAAAGATTAGTTCATATCTTTTTCGGATTAATACTAACTTTCAATATGTTCGAAATTTTTCTTATGCCTCACCAACAAGTAGCCCATTTTTAAATGGTTGGATTAGTCAAGTTACATCTATAGTAACACAAAAAGAAGAATCATTAGTTATTTCTTTAGAAACAAAAAGCCATAAATATATCGCCAATGGTATGCTAACTCATAATTGTTTTCCGAAGGACATCAACGGGTACATGCACATCGCACGGGAGCAGAACGTGGCGCCATTCATGGCGCGGGCGGCATGGGAGACGAATAACAAGGTCAGAAATAACCGCAATTGGGAGAAAGACCTGGGGCGGGCAGTTACGGTAGACTATAACGACGACGAGGAGAAATAGCATGTCGTGGGAATCAATTAGAGGGACACTGGAGTCTGTCAAGGTCACGAACGACGTAGTAGAGCTAGTTACCGACAAAGGAACATGGAAGTTCACCCCGGAGGGTGATTGTTGCGCCCATGCATTCATACATCAACCGACAACGGCCTTGGCCGATCTGAGTTATCTTATTGGTACTAAGATCGTACAGGGTTACGTTACTGATGGCGTAGACCGGAATCATGACGGATACGTGCGTACTATTCACTTCTACAACCTTCAGACCGAGAAGGGTACGGCTACGGTTACTCTGTATATAGATCATAATGGTGATTACGGAGGACGTTTGCTCGGTGGGAAACAATAGACGGATACGGAGGCTATAGATGTGTACGGCAAACGGCCGAGGAGCCAAACCGGCGAGTGCTTCAGACGTGGCAACCGAATGCCCTGGCCGAGCTTGACAAGTTTCGGTCGGAGCCTAAGCCTGAGTGGACCGAGAACGACATCCTCGCACTCAACAATGCGGTCGCCGATGTGACGTTCCTCCTTGAGGACGATGTGCCTGAGTTCATTGCATTCCTTAGACAAAGCGGCGGATTTCAAATCAACTAGGAGGTAACATGAAAATCGTCATCAACAAATGCTTCGGTGGTTATAGCTTGTCGCGTAAGGCTATCGCCCGTATGGCTGAGTTGAATGGCAAGAAAGCGTACTTCTTCACCCATTCGTACAGCGATTCAAAGGTCATGTACACACCATCGCCTAAAAGTGATAGTAGTCCAGACCTGTTCTTCACGGCGTTCGACGTCCCGAATCCAAACGAAGTGTTCACCAGTAACAAGACAGAGAACGAGATGACAGCCAAAGAACGAGACGCAGCAGACGCGCTGTACACGCAGCATTACCTAGACTCTCGACCTGAGAATCGATCTGATCCCGTCATGATTCAAGTGATCGAAGAGCTTGGCGAAGAGGAAGCCAGCGGTGGTTGCGCCAAGCTTCGGATCGTCAACGTTCCAGATGGAGTCGAGTTCGAGATCTCCGAGTACGACGGACTAGAACATATTACTGAGACGCATCGGACCTGGGGGTAACATGGGAACACGAGCAGACTTCTACGCCTCCAAGCTGAAGACCGGATGATGCGACAATGATTGAAATCCTACTAGCTATCATCGCGATTGAATTGGGTATTGTGGTTGCATCACAAAGTCTACGACTTTTCACTGAGACCTCGCTTATTCGTGCCGCTATGAAGCTGAAGCAAGCCACGAACAGTATTCCACCTGGATTCCGCGAGCTCACTGACAGTGAGATACGAGCTATGGGTATCGATCCTGCCAAGTTGCAGGGTGAAATCCCCAAGAAGCCGGGGATAGGACAGTACGTATGAAACTACGACCTGCCATTAGAAATTCTAACAAAAGTCTTCACGCCGCGCGAAAAGCCAAGAACGACGAATTCTATACTCAACTCGCGGATATCGAGGACGAACTCACTCACTATAAGCAGCAATTCGAGAATAAGGTAGTGCTTTGTAACTGTGATGATCCGCTGGAGAGTAACTTCGTAAAATATTTTAGTCTGAATTTTGAGCACCTAGGGCTAAAAAAACTAGTCGCTACCCACTATAAGGAATGGAATCTCTTCCAACAAGAGCCTCCCTATAAGTTGGAGTATATGGGGGATAAGAACGGGATCACCTTCGAAGATTTCGTTACGGAAATGCTGGATGATGGAGATTTTCGTAGCGAGGAATGTATAGCGCTTCTCAAAGAAGCAGACATAGTAGTAACCAACCCACCGTTTTCCCTGTTCAGAGAGTACGTAGATCAATTGATTCGGTTCGAGAAGAAGTTCTTGATTATTGGCGGTATAAACGCTATTACCTACAAAGAAATCTTTCCGCTGATAAAGGAAAACCGGTTGTGGGTAGGGCACAACTTCAACAAAGTCTTTGACTTTATAATACCCGATGATTATAAGAAACATCACCACCTAGACAATGAGGGGAATAAAGTCGCCCGTGTGCCGGGAATTTGTTGGTTCACGAACCTTCCTCATAATAAAAGGACCGAGGATTTAACCCTGTACAAAAAGTATTCTACCAAAGAGTATCCAAAATACGACAACTATGATGCCATCGAGGTTAGCAAAGTTGCCGAAATCCCGATGGATTACAAAGGCGCGATGGGCGTGCCCATCACGTTCCTAGGTAAGTATAACCCAGAGCAGTTTGAGATTGTTAGTAGCAACGATTATAGAAATGGCGATTATGTTCCGTTTAAAGAGCATGGCCTCGTAAAAGATAAGGATAGCGCTATCAATGGAAAACCTACGTATGTCCGCATCCTCATCCTTAACCGAAAGCCAAGCTCTCTGCCGGCCTAAGGAAGCGAACCAGCTAATGATGCCACAACCATCAAAATAACTGAAAGGAAGACATTGACTACGAGGGAAGGCAGCGAAGAAAAGTCTGAGGTACAGCCTCCTGGGTACTTCATTCGGCAAGAACTTGAGGCACGCAACTGGACTCCGCATGATCTCGCGTTCATGCTTGAAACGCATGAGCAGGACGTCAATCTTCTACTTTCTGGGAAGCTAGGAATCAGTCCTGAGATGGCGAAAGCATTAGGGGAAGCGTTCGGGGTGCCCCCCGACTTCTTTGCGAATTTGCAGAAGGCATACGATCTCACGAACGAACCGCGTGCTCGGCCCGCCTTCCTAGATCGCTATTTGTTCGCTATTTGTTCGCTATTGCTCGCGCTCAGTCAATGCCCGATGACCAAGCGACCGGCGTCTAAGGTAAAATAATACAGGACTACAAGCAATAAACTATTTGGATCACGTATGAAGTTCGATTTGGTAGCAGAAGGCGGAGGATGTAAGATTCCAGCATTGGCCGGAGCATATGAGGCTATTATCTCCAAAGGATTTCAACCTAGTCATTGTGCCGGGACTTCGGCTGGAGCTATTGTTTCAAGTTGTGTCAGTGCTGGATACCGGCCCGATGAGTTGAAAACCCTTCTTATGAATACGGACTTCAATATCTTCAAGGATTCGAGTCAATGGCGCATTTGGCAGTTCATAAATCTCGTTAGACGAAACGGAGTATTCAATGGTGACGAATTCTACAAGTACATCAAGCATCTTCTCGCAGAGAAAGGCGTTCATACTTTCAAGGATCTCCGTGATCCTAACGCTGAAGATGTGCGGTATACTTACCGTTTCACATGCCTTGCTTCCGATATTACGAGCGGTAGCCTGATCTCTCTACCGGGGGATCTCCCGGAATATGGACTAGATCCAGACGAATTCGAAGTAGCCATGGCCGTTCGAATGTCCATGAGCATTCCGTTCTTCTTCAAGCCGATATACCTGGAGAACAAGCTGGCTGACAGTCAGTGGTACGGCAAGAAGCACATGATCGTAGACGGTGGAATGATATCGAATTATCCGATTTGGATTTGGGATAGCGAGGACGAGCCTGCCTGGCCGACGTTCGGACTTCTTCTGTATGCTGACAAGGAGAACCAGCCGGTCAAGACCAGCAACCCCATCAATGCAGCGGTTGCCATGTTCCAGACCATGCTCAAGGCGAATGACAAAACGTTCGTTAGACCAGATGACTTCATCAACCGGACGATCAGCATCCCGACCGGCAATGTCTCGTCGATCGACTTCGACTTGACAAACGCACGGAAAGGCGTACTATACCGAAGCGGGCTCAACACCGCGAACGAATTCCTCAACCAGTGGTCGTGGAACAGGTACAAGAGATGGGCCATCAACAGCCGAAGCCGAAATCTATAAGGGAAGGCAGATCTTTTCAGCTACTAGGATTGTCTTTGTTAAAGTCCATACCGAATTGTATAGCAAAGAATAGAGGAGAACATGGCCAAAGCAACCCGCAACACTACAGCACCAGACTTATCGATAACGATCCAATTAATTTTCGACTGCAATAACCATTCGTCCAACGATGTCCCGAAGTGCACAGAAGACGCCCTGTCCGCGAGGCAGAAGATCGATACTACTGGGGTCGTTGAGAGTACCGTAATTAGGCTGATGAGGGAGTTAAAACTCCCATGATTAGCGAGTCGTGGGAAGCCGCATCTAGCATCCTGTCAGCGTGCAAGATCGCGCTGTGAAAGTACAATATTTCCCGAAAGACTGGCGTCCTGAACCCGAACTCGAAGAGGAGATCCTAACGCTCTTCACCCTGCTCCATGTCCTAGAACCAGTGGACAAGGTGACGCTACGTATCGTACAAAAGGACCATCTTCACTTAGAGTTAGACGGTCATGACGAGATTGCTTGGGCCGCGTATCTACCACCTACGAATACCATCCTGTTACCAGCTGAACGTAGTCGTGGATTCTTCATCCTTAAGAATGAGTTCTATGGTTTTGTTTTATGGAACCTAGCGCATGAGTACGTCCACGCTATCCGCAACAGAGACGGCCGGGACAATAGCCACCGTGGTTTTAACCAAGAGATCATGGGCCTGTATCGCAGGCTATCAAGGGAGACCTAATGGATCTGTTCAAGAGACTAGTACCTGAGGACTATCGCAAGATCGCACAGAACGATTCTGCTGTAGGGGAACTAATTGCTGCGGTGTACTTCAATGCAATCCGAAATATGTACTTCATCGAGGCCATGCGCCAGCTTCCTGGCGGCGACTACGAGCCCATGACGTTCGGGCCAATTCCCGCACATGTATTTTCTAGTTTATCCCATATCATGCAAGATGTTTCAGAAATGAAAGGAAGATTTGTCTATCTCGAATAGTTTCAGATATGGGAGCCAACGGTAATAAATACAATCTGACAGGTCAAAGATTTGGTCTCTTAGTGGCAGTCAAAGACTCTGGCATTAGACAACAATCCGCAATATTGTGGGAAGTTCGTTGTGACTGCGGTGAAGTTAAAAACGTCCGTTCAGCAAGCCTTAGACGTGGATTCACTAAATCCTGCGGATGTCTCCATAAAGAACAAGTTGCCGCACTTGGTCGAGCCAATAAAGGCAAAGGCACCCATAAACTTAGTAATCATCCATTGTATTCTGTATGGGCGGACATGAAACAACGTTGCACTAATACCCGGTACAAACAATATGCTGACTATGGTGGCCGTGGGATTAGCGTTTGCGTCCGGTGGGCACAGTCCTTTCAAGCTTTTTACGACGACATGGCACCAACCTATGTACACGGATTGTCAATCGATCGAATAGACAATGATGGTAATTACGAACCATCTAATTGTCGTTGGGCCACCATGCTACAACAACAGCAGAACCGAAGACGATGTAATAGGAAAAACAATGACAGTTGAATGGGAATACGATGACGGTAAACGCCATATAGGAGCAACAGTTCCTTTTCAAAAAATTCGCATAAGGGATGATGATGTACTGGTACCCTCTAGACAGTGGCCTGATTCGGTGAAACGTTTCAAAGGCTTTCACAACATCATTACTCAAGATCCCAAACACTTTTTACATGTGGCTACGATATTGGTGACCGAGATTCAGCAGTTCCCAGAGATCCTGCCCTTTCTACGTGACGAAATGAATGCAGGTAGAATCGAGCTGCAACTGCATGGACTGAAGCATATTGACTATGGACAAGTACGGGAACATTTGGTAGTTGAAGATTTACAGTACAGCAAACAATGGATGCTGGATCATTTAGGAGTACTACCTAAAAAATGGTATACGCCATGGGGAGCCTCACAAGATCATCTCCATCGAGCGGCAGCATCCGTAGATTTAGAGTTGATTGATTGTTCAAAAATTCATCATCCATCAGAACTAGGGTTAGACGTACGAGGAAACAAGGCGCGCGCACGTGGATACAATAACGTCGAGTTGTTACGGAAATGGGAGGGAGTAGAGATTCTTAGGCATTTTTGGGAAGGAGTAGGGGCGCTAAATGAAAGTATCCAATATTTCAAAACTCTATAAGACTAAGACCAGAGCATATAGGTCCTGGGAAAGCATGAAACGTAAATGCTATAAGTCAACTTGTCATAGTTTTGCTAGATACGGCGGTCGCGGTATCAAAGTATGTGAACGTTGGATAGCATCATTTAACAATTTTTACGTTGACATGGGAGAACGGCCAGAAGGTCGAACATTAGGTAGAATAGATAACGACGGACACTACGAACCGATCAACTGCCGCTGGGAGACACCATCCCAGCAAACACAAAATCGCTCAACTACTAAGCTCAAACTTGAATATGTAGAGGAAATTCGAGAGCTTAGAGCCAGAGGCATGAAATTAAACATCCTATCAGATCTGTTCAACACATCAATGACAAATATCAGCGACGTATGCGATTTCAATACATGGAAATAAGAAAATAAACAATGAGTTCATTCTTTCATATAAAAAACTCGGAACGCCCATTGCATCCATATCATAACCTGAAGATTCTGGTGAAAAAGGATAACTGGTGTGTCTATCAAATCGACACGACCTACCCTGCGATCTCTATCGAAACTGAGTACAAGATCGGCCACATGCCATGTTGCTTGATCGATATTGGATCTGAATTGAAGATCATTTCCCGGCATAACCAGAAGCGAAGGACATTTTATACATGTGATCGATGCGGGTACAGATGTCGTGAGAAGACTCGTATTTTCGTCCAAAACGCCCTGGAACTAATCACCACGGCATTCAAATAAGGAGACAATGATGCGTAAAGTACTATTCACAACAATTTTTGGTCTAGCAATCGGAATGTCCAGCATGGCCAAAGCAGATGAGTCCCAGCATTGGGCTATCCGCAACGGCGGAGGTTGGACTACAAACGATAACGTTTCTGTGTCTTATTGGTTCACCGAGAATGGAACCATGGTTGATGTTGCACAACTGTTCATTGGCCCGCTGCTTGAAGGCGAGACAGATCGTCCCGTATCTACGGTCCAATTCGTAGGTTCTGGTCGTACCATTTGTCTCAATGCAGAAGCATATAGAGCGTCTGAGCCGACTGTGAAGGCTACGGCGGTGCCTTCTTGTTATCGCTTTCCCTTTGGTCCCCTCAATCCCCCCACCATCGTCACCCCATAAGTGTAACGGTTTAGAGAAATTGATTGACATCATCCTAAGAATCTTCGGAGGTAAGAGTATATGTTTGCCTTAATGCTGGTAATATTTCTTGCCACCAACGATGTCACGCAGTTCGTACTGAGACCAGACTCGCCCCTAATAGGGACGGGGGCTTCGGTGCCTAGTGCAGGCTTTGACTTCTGTAATACTCCAAGACCGTACGATCACCCATCTATTGGGGCGTTCGATGTCAACTCTGGACCAGACTGTGTGGACTTAACTAGACCTAGACTAGATCCTCCTACTATTATAGAGAAAATTGATGCACCCTAAAGCGCCTAGTCCTGAAGTTCAGAAGTTCACTACCGAACAGCAACTAGAAGCTGTCAAACGTAGACTGGAAGTGCGACGTACCTACGTCAACGCTAAGATTGATCGAGTTCTACGACAAGACATTAACAAGACTCATGGGGGTGAGGATGTTCGAGCTTGGTTAGACTCTTTTGCAAAAGGTACCGGGTTGGACATTTGCTGTGGCAACTATCTGACTGATGGGGCCATTGGGGTAGACAGTGCTTACGATGTACTCGGCAATTCATTCAACTTCCGGGGGGACAATCTAGCTGGATTCCCTGCTGATACCTTCGACTACGTGGTCTGCAACTATACGGAATGTTTCGATTCTCCATTGAAAGCTTTTAACGAATGGCGGAGAGTTCTCAAATCCGGAGGAGTGCTAGCCTTATCCTGTTCCAATGCTGATTGTTATGATGATTCAGATAAAATGTTAAACGGTAAAAGACAATTTCTATACACTCCTCACACTATGAGGCTTTATTTATCGGGAGTGTTCGGAACTTGTAAGATCCAAACTCATCTATCTGTTATTCTTGCTACGGCAACCAAATGAAATGGTGCAGAAAACGTCTTCATCGATACGCCCCTATACCAGGATATCGCAACGGTTGCCCTAAATGTCACAAAGCATACAAGAAAAATTGGAACAATCAAAATCGTACCAGATACATTGAAACCGCAACAGATTGGAAAAGGCACAATCCTGAACCGGCAAAGAAACACAAACGTATTTCCGATAGGCGACGATTATACGGCTTAGAACCTGAAGATTACTTTCGTATGCTAACGAAACAAAAGGGCAAATGTGCTATTTGTAGGGTTAAAGCAGATCAAGAGCTATATGTGGACCATAATCACGATACCAACAAGATTCGTGGGTTACTGTGCAATCGATGTAACTTAGGTTTAGGTCATTTCAAAGACAACACTACACTACTCGACAAAGCCAGTCGATACCTAAAAGGTAAACGATGGCTGTAGACAAAGACGGAAACAAGATCCAAATCGGTAGCATTATTGCCGCACGAAAGATGGGAAGAGAAAACTTCACCCAGAAAGGTGTGATCATTGCTATAAGTGAAGAATATGTTACCTTTCGTCTGTATCGGAATGAGACCATTGGATATGCAACATCCTCAAACATCAAGCGGATCAGGTACAATACGCCGAAGGAGAAGTGATGCCTATACTAAACTGGATACTAGGCGAATGGACATGCTTGTTCTTGTCAGAAAGATACGTACCCATCGCTAAAGGCTTCATCCTTTCGTTGTTAATATTCTGTATGATCGTCACTACCACAGGATGTTCTACCATTACAACTAATCTGATGAAGCCAGACGTTGCTAAGTTGGCCGAAAAGTACCTCACTTTAACTGGCACCTTAGCTGCACCACCGGTCCTCATGAATAGTAATCATCGTCTAGTTCTATTCTTCTCCGAACAGTCTAAACCTGAGCTTGACAATAGCGTACTCATGCGGGACGGTAACGGTGACATTACTACTGATACTAATGGCGTTGTAGTCGTTGCCCCTAAGCCCGAGAAGGAGGTAGCCAAGGAGGTCTTGACTTGCGTCGCCGAGAACGAACAGAACAAGCAAGTCCTCATCAATGTTCGAACATATCTTAACGACCCTAAGGCAGCAGGTAAGGTGATCTACATCTACGGACGCAAGATTGATGGTCCGTGGAACGAGTACACTTCAGGTATGAACTTCTACATCGAAGCTGTTGGTTTGTACGTTCCTGCGTCAGCACAGTATGTAGTTATTACAACCGGATTCGGGGACGGCATGTTCGATCAGGTTTCCTGGATTTCGTTCATGAAGCAAGTTGGAATGACGGCCATTAAGAGCGCGCTCTAATTGATATTTGTCAGAGACGATGATGTTCTCCTCCCTAGTCGGCAATGGCCTGACCCTCTGGTTAGGTTCAAGGATGTCCACGAATTAATTCTACAATATCCATTTGTTTTACATGTTCCTACTCTGTTGACGGGCGAATTAGATAAATTTCCAGAAGCCATTGAATACCTCAAAATTGAAACGGATGCCGGTCGTATGCGCCCCCAATATCACGGAACTTGGCACATTGACTACGCCAACTTGACCCCGGATCAGATCCTAGAGGATTATCAAAAAGGGCAAGAATGGTTTCGAACTCACTTAGGATATGAGTTTACTCACCACTACACACCATGGGGTTCCGGATTTGAAGGAAGTAAACGTGGGCCACACATCAGACCAACTGCTGCTTCTATTGGTGTTACTTTAGTGGATTGCTCAGCCCTTATTGAGCCTGAGCATATTCTCACCGACACCTCTTTTACTAGAGAGAAATACGAAGAACAAGAGATATTTATACACTTTTGGGCGGGTACCGGGAAGCTCGAACGAGCACTAACCAAACTCAAACCAGAAGAACGATAATATGGTACGTGATGATAATTGGGCTGCAAGCGCCGCTTGTCTTGAGTACATTCATGGAAGGATTCGTCCTTCTCGTGGTAGGATTCTTGAACTTGGTTCTGGCTACAGTACAGAGTGGTTCACAGATCACTTACATTTTGTCACAACTATTGAACACGATGCTACGTTCATCGACCTTGTTCCATTGGCAACCTATGTCTATGCGCCCATCGAACCGTATGGCCCAGGGAACGTATTTCCTCCTTCCATTTCAAAGCGAACGTCGGACCATGTTGGATGGTATGATCGCAGAATTGTTGGCCAAGCTATGGAAAACAAAGACTGGAGTCTCATCTTCGTGGACGGCCCTCCCAACTATTTCGGACGGGCGGGATTCTTTCTCAACTTGGAACTATTCAATACGAATTGCCCTATCGTATTCGACGATATGCAACGTGTTGACGACCTGTACGTAGCACAACTCTGTGCTCAAAAGCTGAAACGCAACCTGACCATCATCAATGATCGCGGCAATCAGCCGTTTGGGGTGATCGAATTAAAATAATTGGCACTCTAGACGTGAAAGACGATGGTGATCTTCTTCAGTTCGTACTGGATCATGCCCTAGTATACAATGCAATCTTTGCCTACAACGATGGCAGCCGGGACAATACAGAGGATATTCTCAAGAACCACCCGAAGATCAGCAAGTACGTAAATCGGGAAGACTTCAGTATCGAGGAACGTCAGAAGTACCCGCAGCATCGCCGACATCATCTGCTTCAGATGGTCATGGATGAGTATAGCACGTACAATACCGAAGACATCTGGATTGTACGCATGGAGGGTGATCGTATCCCCATGAACCATGACCCCCAGGACATCTGTAATCGGGCCGCATTCAATGGCCACGTAGCCGCTGCCGGTGTGATGGTAGATTGTCGTATCGGCCCCAATGAAGAATGGCCCAAGCTGGATAGCTACCCAAACTGGCACAAACCGATCAGTATCATCCAAAATTGGGCGAGGGTAGACGACGTTCACCCGATCGTGGCTTTCAAGGTCGAGGATGGAATAAGGTACTCTGTCACCAAGCCCCGCCCCTGGCCTGTCGTTTTGGGTAGCAGCAGCTACATTGAAGGTGACTTGGTCCACAAGGACATGCCGTTCTTCGCTCACCATGGCCGCCGTGGCCCACGCTACTGGAACCACGCCTTCGGCCCTGGTGGAACGCGCCGACCGTCCAGAAAGTGGCCTGCCGAGTGGAACTTCAATACCCCTGACAAAGCAAACGAGACCGTCACCGGGATTCCCTTCAAGCCTAACTGGCTGCATAGATTGCGTTGTGTGGCTACTGAGTATGAGTTGGAATTGCACCACCCGCCTTATGGCGGGGAGTACCTACAGAACGACATCACCACTCTAATCGAACAGTGGAACCACACTCCACCGAGGAAGAAATGAGAAGTTTCCAGGAAGAAGCCCTTGCAACGTTCTTCAAGAATCTGCGCAAAGGAAGCGTGTACAATCGTAAGTGGTGGAACCCTCTATCGCTGAGTATCTATCTCCATGACATCATCGCATCCAAGCAGATTCGAAACGTAGTAGAGCTTGGCACCGGCAATGGTGTTACCGCAGCTTGGATGGCACTAGGTGGAGCCAACGTATGGACCTGCGATACTGCTGTTCGTCCTAAAGTGTGGGAAAATGAAAACTTTCCGCTACCCCATATCGCCAATCGTATTCTTGCGTTTGAGGCAGAATCAGACAGATTCTTGCGAACGAATGCTCACTCTGGCCCCACTCCTACTATCAAGTCACCTGAGCTGTTCTTTTTGGATGCTGCGACATCTGAGAAGAGTTTCCGTCGTGACATGAAAGTCGTTGCAGACGTCGCCGAAGAGGACGACATCATCGTCTCCCCTATGGGCCACTCTGAGATCTACAATTGCTGGTTGAAAATGGCTAGCGCGGGCTTCAAAGTACGCATCAACTCAGAGAGCTTCACGCTCAAGTGGCCTAATGACGGCCACCTTCGGAGTTGGTAATATCTTAACTCCTACATAAAGGAATGTACAATGTATGATAGGAATAGAATGAAAACCAATATGTCTGAACGCGAATTTTTGAAGTGGTGTTTAGTGATCTCATGGCTGTAATTTTTGAGATCGGTAACGTAACAACAACTGCTCATGGCATCTCCGAATACGCTAATGTACTTCTCTGTCTACGAACTTGGGTCCCTGGCTTTCAGTACACCAAGCAGTACAAGATGAAGCGATGGGATGGTAAGATGAACCTGTTCGCGGGTGAGACTTTTCCTACAGGGTTGCTTCCAGACGTACTCAAGAAGATGGAGTCTAACAAGCTAGACTATGTGCTAAATGATGTGCGCTTCATCGAACCGCTTACATTGGGTCCGACTACCGTTCCGCTCCGAAGCTACCAGGACGACGCTATCCGTGATGCGTTTGGTCATGTATACCTGGGAACATGGTGGCCCAGAGGTGTCATCAAGCTTCCAACAGGTTCGGGAAAAACGGAGCTTGCCGCTGCCATGATTGATATGGCGCAGGTACCTACAATGTTTCTCGTGCATCGCCAAGACCTTGTTGCTCAAGCGATCGAGCGCTTCCAGAAGTACAACCTCAACGTGGGTGGACTAGGCACATTCGATCAGAACCTCGTGACCGTCTGCACAGTGCAATCTCTCATGTCGTGGGACATGAAGTTCGAAAAGAAATACGTGGACTCAGAGGGAGTCAAGACCTTCCGTTCGGACGACTGGCTACACCAGAAGAAACAAAAACAAAAACTTCGCTCACAGGATATCAAGGATATCCTATTAGACGTACATCAGGTGTTCATTGACGAGGCCCATCTCATCGCGACCAAGCCTGAGAACATGACGCTAATGAACAAGGCACTCACTCTCATGCCAAATGCGTACATGCGTTGGGGGTTAACAGCAACACCATTTCTTCGGGAGCAATTGTACGATTGGGCACTCGAAGGTTCGACGGGGCCATGCATCGTAGACATCAGCAACCGCGAACTGATTGACGCAGGCTTCCTGAGTGACTGTGCAGTCGATATGTACATGATGCCCAAGGGTGCCAGCATGCCGAAATCCTGGCCTGAATGCTATGAGCACGGTATTGTAGCTTACAAACCACGCAACGAAAAGGTCATTGAATGTCTGAGTTTGTACCCTAGCCCTACGCTGATCCTTGTCAACAAGATTGGCCACGGTACCCTACTGGAGCAGATGGCAGCGCGAGCAGGAAAGAACATCCCATTTGTTCACGGCTCGTCTGGAAAGGCTGAACGCGGAGAGGTATTAGCGGACTTAAAGCGCGGGGCTATAGATGGAGTTATTGCTAGTACGATTTGGGACGAAGGCGTAAATGCCCCGTCAATTAAGAGTATCATATTAGCAGGTGCAGGTAAAAGTGAAATCAAAAATTTGCAACGGCTAGGTCGTGGTCTACGTACATCACCCGGAAAAACGATTTTACATCTGATCGATTTTATTGACGTTGGCACTAAGATCCTCAAACAACACTCGGACTCACGAAAACAGTATTGGAAAGATCAAGGATTTCAAGTAAATATTCTCAGATAGTACCAGGCTTTCGTTCTGGTAGGTGGACAGTTGTGCGTGCATTTAGACGAAGCG
>Ga0209751_10002514_pt1 | contig 18208 bp, 20 predicted proteins | sample RifCSP13_1_FD_184019 | JGI IMG/M metagenome (GOLD analysis project Ga0209751, IMG submission 184019) | Soil microbial communities from Rifle, Colorado - Rifle CSP2_sed 13_1 (SPAdes) (version 2) | ecosystem: Environmental > Terrestrial > Deep subsurface > Rock core/Sediment | place: Rifle... | reverse complement strand
CAAGCCCGAGGCGGGCGCGGCGTCACCGGCATCCAGACGCGCGAGGAAGACGTCGTGGAGGTCATCTTCGCCACACGCACGCTGCACCACGTCCTCTTCTTCTCGAACAAGGGCAAGGTTTACCAGTTACGCGCCTACGAAATACCTGACGCCGATCGCACGGCCAAGGGCGTGCCGCTCGTCAATCTCATCAACCTGGGCGAGGGCGAGCGCGTGACCGCCGCCGTGTCGGTGCCCGATTTCGATCCGGCGACTTATTTCACGATGTGCACTCGCCACGGGCGCATCAAGCGCGTGTCGGCCGAGGAATTCGAATCGGTGCGTCCCAGCGGCATTATCGCCATCTCGCTCGACGAGGGCGACGTGCTCGGCTGGGTCAAGGTCACGCGCGTGGAGCAGGATATTATCATCGTCACCGAGCAGGGACAGGCGCTGCGTTACAACAGCTCGCTCGTCCGGCCGATGGGCCGCGCGGCCGCCGGCGTCAATGCCATCCACCTCGGCGACGGCGACTACGTCACGTCCATGGAGGCGATCATCGGAGATGGCGAGCTGCTCGTCGTGACGGCCAACGGGTTTGGCAAGCGCACGCGGCTCGAGCAATACCCGGCGAAAGGCCGCGCCACGGGCGGCGTGCGCACGCTGGCCGATCGGATCGACGAGACCGGCATCATCGCCTCGGCGCGCGTCGTGTGGCCTGAAGACGAGGTGACGATCATCACGGCAGGCGGCATCGCACTGCGCACGGCCGTGGCGAATATCGCCCGCTCCGGCCGCTCGACGCGGGGCGTGCGCGTGATTGCGCTGCAGGACGGCGACGCGGTCGCGTCGGTGGCGCGCATTGAAGGCGGCGAGCGCATGGCGGCCGACGTGAATGGGCAGCCTGCCGTGTCGCTGGCTGCAGACAACGGTCAGGAACCGGTTACTGAAGCGGCGAAGTAGGGTGGACTTGCATAGAGATTGAAAGTCCTGTGGATAGGGCGGAGGTAACGACATGAAAGTTCAACGGCTGTTCCTTAGGAATGTTCGCAGCATTAAGAGTCTCGACCTGGACTTCCGTGATCCGGTCATTGGCAAGCCTATGTCACGTATTGTGCTCGCTGGGGCGAATGGGAGTGGGAAGACAACGATATTGGAGTGCATCTTTGGGCTGGTTCGCTCTCTCATGTCGTCCAAACCTCAAATTCCATATCTGGAGCAAGGTGAGGGTAGTGCTCGTCTGGTTCTTCAGCCGCCAGCGGATGTAGCCAAACATTCGTGGACAATCCTCTTCAACATGGCTCCGACGCCTGAAGAATACGAAGGAGGCTACGGCGCATATCTTAATTGGGAGTATCACGGGGACGATGAGGGATTTGTGCCAGAAGTTGGTCAGGCCATTTATGAACCGCTTGAAGGCAACCCAGACCTTATGGACTTTTTCATCCAAAAAGCGTCGCTTTTATATTTGACAGATCACCGCCGGCTCTTGCCAACAAGTGGTGGGCCGATTGCACCTGAAGAAGAAAATCCGTGGGCTTATCGCTATACACCCACTGATCAATGGAAAGGATCGGTTGAAAGTTATCTTGTATGGCAGAACTATCTTGATCTGGAAGACAGGGACAAGGGCCTCAACGCCGAACGTTTCCAGCGGGTTACAGGCGTGGTCAACCAGATTCTTGACCAAAAGCGCATATCCGGGGTTGAACGTGGGCGGGTCGTGGTAGAAATCGCTGGTCAGAAGAAACACGGACTGGATGACCTGAGTTCGGGTGAGCGGCAGATTCTGCTGCTGCTGGTAGAAATCGTGCGGCGTATTAAGCCCGGCGGCCTTATCCTGATAGACGAGCCGGAGATCAGCCTGCATCCCACGTGGCAACGCGCGCTCGTCGCCGCCTTGGGCAAAATCATCGAGCAGTACGATGCGCAAGTTATCCTGGCCACCCATTCGCTAGAGATCGCCACTTCGGTCATGCCACATGAGGTGATCAGTCTGAGCGATCTGGATGACTTGCCGCGAGGAGAATGGAAACCTGAAGATGAGTTAGTGGCATGACCAAGCCGCGCCCACTGCAAACTCTGGATGAAGTTGTTCGGGCAGTGAGAAATGGCGCGGGATGCGCAGTTCTGGTAGAAGGTGAGGAGCAAGCAAGCGACGCCTGGATATTGAAGTATATTCTGCTCAACGTTGTGGGTGAAGAGGTCACATTTCACGGCCGTGATGGACGCGAGAGGCTTTTGTCGGAGTTGCCGGATATCTTGCGTCAACTGCCGAACGATCAGGTCTTCGCTATTCTCGACCGCGACTTTCTCGAAGATGAATTGGTTGGGCCGAGATATGCTCCGAACTTCTCCGGTCACCTGTTTATCTGGCGACGGTTTACCGTCGAAAACTATCTGTTGGAACCCGAGTGGGTTACCGAGGCGGTCGCAGAGTTCTACATGCATGAGCCAGAGCGCATTCCTGAAGCGTTGAGAACGGCTGAGGCCACTGAGGAGTTTCTCCTCGACCAGTGTCGTCGCTTAGCGCCTCAAGTTGCCGGCAACTGGGTGATTTCGGACTTGATCCGTGAAGCCAAGCGGCGAAGCCTCTCATCGGTGGAAGCCCGGCGCTATTTTGATGACTTGACCGACCGCGACTCTGCGTGGGTGTTGGCTGAGTTGACTCGGAAGTACGGCGGTTGGAGCGGGGCATATCCTGAACTGTTCGATGTCGAAGCATTGCAAGCCCATTTCGGGGATAGACTTGAAGCGGTCTTGGCGAGAATCCAAGTTCGCTCCAGTGCGCACCAAGTTGTGTCCGGTAAACTTCTCATGAAGGCTCTGTACGCTGAACTGCCGCGTGGCGCGAAACCGAACCGGGAATACGTCCGCAATCGGCTAGTGCGTATGGCTTCGAAACAGGTGCCTGACGATATTCATACCCTTATTGAAGAACGGATTCTTCCTCGTTGGCGGCGTGCAAGAGGCTCGGCCGCGATTTGACGTGTGCGCTGACCTCGATCATTTCCTGCGGGAGCATGGGCTGGGGACATCTTCAGAGTTGGGAATTATGATTGAGTCACCAACAGTTGCATTGACGGAAACGCAACAACGTGTACTAGAGAATCTGCCGCCGCGTGTGGCCGAGGCATTGTCGCATTTTCGTGATGCTTTGCTGGCGCGCTTTGGCGATCAAGTCCGGCGGATCATTCTCTATGGCTCATTTGCGCGCGGCGAGGCACACGAAGAATCGGACGTGGACGTCATGGTCGTCGTAGGCTGGGATATGCCGAGGTTGCCAGACGGAACTTATCTTCACCTGGCCGGCGATCCGCGTCGGAAAGAGATCGTCGGCATCGCTTACGATGTGACACTAGAGTGCGGCCCATACCTCTCTCCCTTCGTAGCGGATGAGGCGCTGTTTCAAAAGGGGAGAGACGCTATTCGCGAGGCGCGTCGAGAAGGGATTGAATTGTATCATCACCCATCGACTCCCGCGTTCGTGCGCGAAGAAATCACAGCTACTCATGTTTTAAAAGACGCGCCTGCAGGGGAGCCTTATGCTATGGACCCTGGCGATCTGGAAGACATCGACCTATGGCTATCGATGGCGGATGATGATTTGCAAGTCGCGCGCGATCTTTACCGCGACGCACACTATCGGCGTGTGGTGTCCAGCGTGTATTACGCGATGTTCTACGCCGCAAAGGCAGCCCTGCTCGCAGCAGGGGTGAGTGTGAAAAGTCACGAGGGCGCGATTTCGGAGTTCGGCAGGGTGTTTACTGCAACCGGACGGGTCGAAGGGCGATACGGCAAGATGTTGGCGGAGCGATATAAAGACCGGCTCGATAGTGACTATAAGCTTCGGTTCCTCGCTACCCAAGAGTCGACGGCAGAGGCCCTCCGCGACGCCGAAGCCTTCATCGCCAAAGCACGCGAACTGGTCGAAGAAGAGCTGAATAAACGAGGCAGCACGCTGACGTGATCACGTCCACTGTTTTGCGATCCGGCCCGAGTCAACTGGTCGAATACCTGCCGGAAGCCGACGTCGATGCGCTGTCCGAGACGCTCGTGGCCTTTGCCAACAGCGACGGCGGCACGGCGCTGCTCGGCGTGGACGAAAACGGCCGGCCCAACGGGCGTGTCTTCCCGGACGAAGCCGAGGTCGCTCTGCGCGCGGCGGAGGCGCGCTGCCGCCCGTCCGTGCAGGTGAGATGGGAACAAGTCGAGATGACCGGCGCGGCGGTGGTCGCCGTACACGTGGCGCGCAGCACCGAGCTGCACTCTTTGGGAGACGGCCGCGTGCTGGTGCGCATGGGCGCTGAGAACAGACCCTTGGGCGGCGAGGCGATCCGCCAACTGGCAGCGACGAAGAGCAGCGGCGATTTTGAGGGCGAGGCGGTCCCCGGCGCGACCGCGCCGATCTGGACGAAGCGATCATCGCCGAGTTTATCGAGAAGCGGGAAGAGCGGCAGCGCAAGCGGCTGACGGCCGGCGTCGACGAGATGCTGGTCGAGATCGGCGCGCTCGACGCGGCCGGCCATCCTACCACGGCGGGCCTCCTGTTGTTCGGCCGCACCCCCCAGCAGTTCATTCCGCAGAGCGGCCTGGTGTTCGTGAAGTTCATTGGCACCGAGCCGCGCGGCGAGGGCGGTCTGCCGGGCTACGGTCGCCGGGAGGAAATCGGCGGCCCGCTCGCGCGTATTATCGAGACCGCCTGGGAGGCGGTGTGGGAAGAGATGCACGTCGGCGCGGTGGTGAAGGGTCTCCAGCGCGAAGAGCGAACGGAATACCCTCCGTTCGCCGTGCGCGAGGCGCTGGTGAACGCCGTGTGCCATCGCGATTACCGCTTGAAGGGACGACGTATTGAGATTCGCATGTTCGCCGATCGCCTGGAAGTTATCAGCCCGGGCGGGCTGCCCGGTTTCATCACCGTCGACAACATCGTCGAGGAGCACTTCTCGCGCAACCCGCGCATCGTCTCGGGCCTCTTCCAGTGGGCGTACATTGAGGAGTTGGGGTTGGGCATCGACCGGATGATCGAGGAGATGACGCAAGCCGGACACCCTCCACCGCATTTCAAGGCTACGCCTTACTCGTTCACGGTGGCGCTGAGCAACGCTCAGGTGCGCCGCGCTACGCCTGCCTGGGAAAAGGTGATGAACGAGCGCCAGGCGCGCGCGTTGGAGTATATTCGGGAACACGGCCAGATTACGAATCGCGAATATCAACAGTTGTGCCCGGATGTGACGCCCGAAACACTTCGCCTCGACCTGTCGGATCTGGTAAACCGTGGAATCCTTCTGAGAGTGGGCGCGAAGAAGGGAACGTACTACATCATGAAGTGAAAATATCCCAGGTTTTTCCCAAAGTGGACTTTGGTAATCTTATGTAAAGAGGGCTCATGCCGCCTCTTCAATCGTGGGTCGTAGCCGGATTGGCTTCTGCAGCAGCCTACAGTGTTCTCGCGCTCGTCCTGGTCCGTAGGACTGGCTTCCGAGATTCGATCAGCCGCGTGGCTGTGCTCTATCTCGGCGCTTCGGCGCTGTGGAGCTTAGGCTATGCCGTTTCCGTTTGGCATGGCTTGAATCCGAGCGCCACTCGACTGGGCATCGAGGCTGCGTTCGACCTGATCTGGATCTTTCCACCGCTGATCCTCATCCTCACGCTCCAGTTTCTGGAACGACCCGGCGTGAAGGGCGTAGCGATCATCGGCGCCGTGTGGATTGGCTTTGGACTGCTGGCCGGTCTCAACGCGCTCGGGTTGCGCGAAACCCTGGTGCGATTTCGGATTGGCGATACGTTCACGGGGGCGATCAACACCGTTCGCATCATCGGCTGGCTGAGTTTTTCGATCAGCGCGCTGGCGCTGACGGTTGCCGATTATCTTCGTACGCAGCGCCCTCTCCACCGAAACCGAATCATGTTCTGGTTAATCGCGCTGCTCCTCACCCAGGTGGGCGAGGGCCTGACGCTGATGCCGTCGCGCGCGTTGGATCCCCAGCAGATCGGCCTCGTCGTCCGCCTGTTCGGCGCAATCACGGCGAGCTATGCCATCTCGAGTTACCATCTGCCGAATCTGCGCTCGTTCATGCGAGGCGCTTCGGCTGCGGTACTGCTGACCCTCGTGGCAGGCGCGCTGTATCTCGTCAGCTTCGTGCTGTTCCAGTTTGTTGTCGCCAGTCAGCTCGACCCTGCTTGGGCCCTGGCGTTCGCGGCGGGCATCGCCTTGGCGCTGGCCGTGATTCAGCAGCCTATGCTGCGCATCATACGAAGCTTGCTGGATCGCTTCCTGTACCGACAGCAATACGACCCGGCGCAGGCATTGCGCGAATACAGCGCCGCCATCAGCCACATTCTCGACCTCGACCAGTTAGTCTCGGTCGCAGTCGGCATCGTCAGCGAGGCATTGGAAGTGCGGCGCGGCGCGCTGATCCTGATCACCGACCTGGCGGATGGCAATACGGATGTCAGGCTGGTTAAGGGCATGGGCGGTCTCGAGATCGACCGCTTCGAGCTTGACGCCGGCAGCCCGATCCTGGACGGGTGGCGTACAGGCCGCCAGCCGCTCACCCAATATGAGATTGACATCCTCCCCCGCTATCGCGGCGCTGCGGCGGCGGAGCGCACTTATCTCCAGGCGCTCGACATGGAGGTCTACGTCCCGATTCGCTCGCAGAGCGTGCTGGTGGGCATGTTCGCCTTGGGGCGCAAAGATTCCGGCGATCCTTATACGCCCACCGATTTCGACGTGCTGATGACGCTGGGCGATCAGACCGCTGTCGCGCTGCAGAACGCGCGTCTGGTGACCGATCTGAAGCGAGCGAACGCGGAGATCACTCAGCTCAACGACGAGCTGACCAGCACCAACCGCCGGCTGGAGAAGCTGGATAAGGCCAAGACCGATTTTATCTCGATCGCTTCGCATGAGCTGCGCACGCCGTTGACTCAGGTGAAGGGCTACGCCGACATTCTTGCCGACTCGGTGCGCGAAGGGAGCCCCAGCCCGCCGCAAATGGCGCAGATCAGCCAGGGCATCGGACGCGCCGCGCTGCGCTTGGAAGAGATCGTCACGGCCATGCTCGACATATCTCAGATCGACGCCCAGGCGCTGGCCATCACGCGCACACCTCTCTCGATAATGTCGGTGCTGCGCTTCGCCGTGGACAACTACAAGGAGGCCGTCAAAGCGCGCTCGCAGATCGTGACCCTAGAGGGCGTCGACGACTTGCCGCCCGTTCAGGGTGACTTCCAACGCTTGTGCCAGGCGTTCCTCAACGTCATCGGCAACTGCATCAAGTACACGCCCGACGGAGGGACGATTTCGATCACGGGACGGACGCTGGCGGGGGAGCCGGGCTATGGCTCAGCCGCTTCCGTGGAGATTGTGATTGCCGACTCCGGTATTGGCATCGACAAGGCCGATCAAGAACTGATCTTCGAGAAGTTTTACCGCGTCGGTCCCGTCGAGCTGCACTCGACCGGGCAGACGAAGTTCAAAGGCGGCGGCCCGGGGCTGGGGCTGCCGATCGCGAAGGGCGTCATTCAGGCCCACGGCGGCAAGATCTGGGTCGAGTCGGAGGGCCAGGACGAAACGCGCTTCCCCGGCAGCACATTCCACGTTCTCTTGCCGGCCGCGCCGGCATCCGTTATTGCGGAGTTCAGGGCACAGCTGCAGGCGGAGGTCGCCAGCTTCACTTCTGCGCCGTAGCGTCTTGACGCTCGGAGTCCGGGCGTACATCGCTAAGGCGATCTGCTTCCTTCTGGGTCGGCGGGTCAAGCGCCAGCGCCAGTGCGCCGAGCAGTCCCACGTTTTCTTTCAATTCGGCGAGGACGATCGGAACGACGAAGCGCCGATCCATAACGCGCCGGCTCACCACGTCGCGTATGGGCGCGAAGAGCCGGTCGCCCAGGTTGGTGACGCCGCCGCCGATCACGACGATTGACGGATTGAAGATGTGCAGAAACGACACGACGCCGAACCCAATCGCCTCGGCGGCGTCGTGGATCACCGAGGTCGCCAGCCGGTCACCTCGCTCCGCCGCTTCGTGAAGCATCTCCACAGTGATCTCTGAAAGGTTGCCGCGCACCTGGTCGCGCAGCGGGCTGTATTCGCCGGCCGCGATGCGCTCGATGGCGCGCTGCCGCATCGCCGGCCCGCTGGCGAGCGCTTCCAGGCAGCCGATATTGCCGCATTTGTCGGGCCGGCCTCTATAATCGATCGAGACGTGACCCAGCTCTGCGCCCAACCCTTTCGAGCCGAGCAGGAGCCTGTTGTCGACGATCACTCCGCCGCCGATGCCGGTGCTGATGGTCAGATACACCACGTCGGCGTGGCCGCGCGCCGCGCCGTAACGCCATTCCGCCAGCGCGGCGACGTTCGCGTCGTTGCCCACGTACGCAGGCGCGCCGAAAATATCGCGCATGCGATCGCGCAGGGGTAATCCGGCAAGTGACGGGATGTTCACTACGCTGTAGAGGACGCCCGTGTACGGATCGAGCGGGCCGGGCGCGCCAATGCCGATGGCTGCCGGGGGCGAGTCGGGCCACACGCTGCGGGCGGTCCGGACGATGCGGCCGAACACCACGTCGGGCGGGTCTTCGGCGTGCGTCAATTGCTCGGCGCGCGCTTCGATCGTCCCATCGGCGCGGCAGCGCGCGGCCCGAATGCGGGTGCCGCCCAGATCGATGGCGATGTAGGTGTCGTTCATGTCGGCTCCAACGCAGAGACTGAGGGCTAGTATAACGCATTGCCAACTCGGTTAAAAGCCGATAGAATCACCGAATGAATCGCACGTATCGTTATCCCCCTGTGCTGCGCGCGCCGGCGCTGTTCATCTCCCTGCTGGCGGGCGGCATTCTGCTCGGCTCGATGATCGCGGAGATCGAGGCGGCAGACGTGCCGGATGCGATCCTGCACGCGCTAGGCATCATCGTCGGCCTGGCTATTCTCTGGTTAGGGCTGGAGTTCGGCGCGCGGCGCATCACATTGACGCTGGACGGAATGACGACCCGGTTGTTGCGCGAGCGGAAGATTGCGTGGGGCGATCTGCGCGATGCGCGCGACGGCCCGTTTGGCACGCGGATCATTCGGCTGAAGCGGGGCCTACCCATCGTGATCTGGCCATACCTGGAGGACTTTCACGCACTGAACGACGCCGTCAACGCGCGGCCCAGGCTATGGGTGGGCGCAGCGGAACGCAAAGGCCCGACGCAGCCATAACGCGCCGGACCTGCTTGCGCTGACGGGTGGCCGGTTATGTGGAAGCGAAGACGTCGGCTACCGGGCAGGAGAAGCCCGGTAGTACATCGGAGAGGACCAGGCTATCAGCTTCGGTCAGAACGGTCACCTCGCGCAGCGACCGATAGACCGCTATCTGGCGCGAACGAGGATATACAACCAGCACCACTCGCACACCGGCTTCCAGCCAGTCCCTCACCTTACTCTGAATTTCGTCGGGATCATCATTGGACGAGACCACCTCGACGACGAGGTCGGGCGCGAAGTCGGCGTAACCGGTCGGGGGTATCGTGGGTCGGCGAGCTTTGGACACGAACGCAATGTCGGGCGCGCGCACGGTGTCCGGATCGCGCGACAGGCGAAAGCCAGTTTCAGCAGCGAGAACTACACCCAGATCGTTCTGAATGACATGATGGGTGAGTCGATAGCTGAATCGGTTCGCGATCTCGCCATGCTCGTAGCCAGGTGGCGTCATCTCGATGAGCGCTCCTTTCACCAGTTCATAGCGACCCTCGCTCGAAAGCCGCAACAGGTCTTCGGCGGTCATCCATTTCTCTGCGGTAACCATGCTCGCCTCCCGTGCCCGGTGGACTTCTCAAGCGGCTGCAACCAGGCGATGGTATAACCCTGCGCCACGATTATACACGCATTCTCTTGTGTCGGCTCATCTACGAGCGACGGTGTATAATCCGGCCTGTAACCCCTGGGCCTGCGCTGATAGAAATGCATCATGCCTAAAACAAACAGCGTGGTGAACGACACAGAGCGCCGCATGTTGATCGTGAAGTTCAAGGACGGATCGACGGTCGAACTGCCGTGGCATCTGCTGCGCGACGCCTGCCCATGCGCGGAATGCAAGGCCCTGCATGGCGCCGGCGATCCGCTCAAGTTGACTGCTATGCCGAACAAAACGCTCGCCGGATTCGAGTACGCCGGGAACTACGCCGTGACACTCATCTGGGGCGACGGGCACCGCTTCGGTATTTACACGTGGCCTTATCTGCGCGAACTCGCGCGCAGGCTGACCGCGCAGTCGTAGGAGCACCATTTGATCGGCCGCCGCTTTCTTGCCGTCCTTCGCAAAGAATGCGCGCGCCTCGCGAGTACGGACGTGAACTGGGTGGTAGATAATCAACGCAGGTAAGTGATGAGCGACGACCTGACCCCGATCCGCAAGCAATATCTCGCGCTGAAGAATCAGTATCCCGACACGATCCTCTTCTTTCGGCTCGGCGACTTCTACGAGACGTTCGACGCCGACGCAGAGACCGTCGCGCGTGAGCTGGACATCGTGCTTACCTCGCGGCCGGTCGGCAAGGGACAGCGCGTGCCGCTGGCCGGCGTGCCGCACCACGCGGTCGATCGCTACCTGGCGCAGTTGATCGAGAAGGGCTTCCGCGTCGCCGTCGCGGAGCAGATGGCCGACCCGGAGGCGGTGAAGGGCATCGTCCCGCGCGAAGTGACGCGCGTCGTCACGCCGGGCACGATCCTCGATCCGGAGTTGCTCGACGAGAAGCGCGCGAACTACCTGGCGGCGTGGGTCGAGCACGATGGCCGCGTCGGGCTGGCGCACTGCGACATCACGACCGGCGAGTTCGCCGTCGCGCAGGTCGACTCGAATGCCGCCGCGCTGCAGGAACTGCTGCGCATTGCGCCGCGCGAATGCCTGCACCCCCAATCGCAAAGCGCGCCAGCGCAGACCTCGACGGCGATTCACTTCACGCCGCTGCCAGACTGGAAGTTCGAGGCCGCGAATGCGCGGCAGGCGCTGCTCGATCATTTCGACGTCATGACACTGGCCGGCTTCGGCATCGACGGGCAGTCGCTCGCCATCCGCGCGGCGGGCGCGATCTGCCAGTATCTGCGCGAGACGCAGCCCGGCGCCCTCGCCCAGTTGTCGGGCCTGCGCTCGTACTCGACCGGGCGCTTCATGGCGCTCGACCCGGCCACGCGCCGCAACCTCGAGCTGACCGAGACGATCCGGGAGCGCAAGACGCAAGGCTCACTGCTCGGCGTGCTCGACGCGACGCGCACGGCTATGGGCGGGCGCCTGCTGCGCGCGCGCATCTCGCAGCCGCTGCTGGATCGAGTGGAGCTCGAAGCGCGGCTGGATCAGGTGCAGGCGTTTGTCGGCGACGCGCTGACGCGGGCCAAGGCGCGCGATGCCCTCAAGGGAATGCCCGATCTCGAGCGCGCCGTGGGCCGCGTCGTCAGCGGCAGCGCCGCGCCGCGCGACATGGTCGCGATCCGCCGCGCACTCGAGCTCGTCCCGGAATTGCAAGAGTCAATCTCCAATCTCCAACCTCCAATCTCCAACCTCCAGATCGATCCGTGCGCCGACGTCCTCCCGTTGCTGCAAGCGGCCATCGCCGACGAGCCGACAACGCCGCCCGGCTTGATCCGGCCCGGTTACTCGGCCGAGCTGGACGGCATCCTCAGCGCCTCGCGCAACGCAAAAGAGTGGGTCGCCGGTCTGGAGAAGACCGAGCGCCAGCGCACAGGCATCCACACGCTCAAGGTCGGCTACAACAAGGTGTTCGGCTATTACATCGAAGTGACGAACGCGAATCGCGACGCGGTGCCGGAGAACTACATCCGCAAGCAGACGCTGACTAACGCCGAGCGCTATATCACGCCCGAATTGAAAGAGTACGAGACACTCATCCTCAACGCCGACGAGCGCCTCGTCGAGGTCGAGAACCGCCTGTTCAAGGAAATCTGCGCGCAGGTGTCGAGCCGCGCCCGCGCGCTCAGGACGGCGGCGCAGGCGATCGCGCAGATCGACGTCGCGTCCGCGCTGGCCGAGGTGGCCGCGCTCAGCGCCTACGTCCGGCCCGAACTGACCGACGCCGACGAGATCGAGATCGCCGCGGGACGGCACCCGGTTGTCGAGCGAACGCTGAGCGAGACGCGCTTCGTACCGAACGATCTGAAACTCGACGCTGACACACGCATCTTGATCGTCACCGGCCCGAACATGGCCGGAAAGACCGTTTACCTGCGCCAGTCCGCGCTGATCGTGCTGATGGCGCAGATCGGATCGTTCGTGCCGGCCGAGCGGGCGCGCATCGGGTTGGTCGATCGCATCTTCACGCGCATCGGCGCACAGGACGACATCGCCGCCGGGCAATCGACGTTCATGGTCGAGATGGTCGAGACGGCGAACATTCTGCATCACGCCTCGGCGCGCAGCCTGATCGTCCTCGACGAGATCGGGCGCGGCACCAGCACCTACGACGGGCTGAGCATCGCCTGGGCCGTCGTCGAATACCTTCATAACCACCCGCGCCTGAAGAGCAAGACGCTGTTCGCCACGCATTACCACGAGTTGATCGCGCTGGCCGAGACGCTGCCGCACGTGCGCAACGTCAACGTCGCCGTCGCGGAAGAGGGCGACCGAGTGGTGTTCCTGCACAAGATCGTCGAGGGTGGGGCGGATCGCTCGTATGGCATCCACGTCGCGCAGTTGGCCGGGCTGCCGAAACCGGTGATTCACCGCGCGGAGGAGATCTTGCAGGAGTTGGAGCAGGGCGAGTGGACACATGCGCCGACACAACCCGCGAGCGCCGTGCAACAGTTGTCGCTGTTTGTGACCGAAAGCCCGGTGCTGAAGGAACTCAAGTCGCTCGATGTTGATGCGCTGTCGCCGCTGGAGGCGCTGACGAAGTTGTATGAGTTGAAGAAGAAGTCGGCACAGTAGTAACGCTGGTGTGTGTCCGAGTGCTCTCGTGCTATGATCCAGATGAGGAGTGAGGTATGGCTGAACGAATCTTGCGCTTGCCAGAGCGGCTGTCGCGCGAGCTGGATGAAGTCGAGGCCGATGCGATCATCGAGTTGATCGAGCTAGGACTCAAGCAGAAACGCATTGAGCAGGCGCTGGCCGAACTGGCTCGAGGTGAAATGTCACTGGGCGCAGCAGCGCAGATGGCCGGTCTGCGCGAAGACGAGATGGCACGCCACGCGCGGGCGCAGGGCCTGGAGCCGCCGGCCGACCCTCTCGCACTGAAAGAGGAGTTGGCTTAGTGCCGACGGTGGTGTGCGATTCGGGTCCGCTGATCGCGCTGGCCAAGCTCAACCGGCTTGACCTGTTGAGCAAGTTGTGGGATGAAGTCAACATCACGCGGGCGGTTTACGACGAAGTCGTGACGCATGGTTTGGCGACGGGCGCGCAGGATGCGCCCGTCGTTCGCCTTTTCTGGCGACAACAACGGTGGCCCATCGTCGCCGTCGCGCCTGAGTCCATCCGAAAGTTTACGCCTGCCTCCCGACTTGATGTCGGCGAGATGGAGACCCTATCCTTCGCTCTCGAGACCGACGACGCGTTGGTTCTGATCGATGATGCAGTCGGGCGTCGAGAGGCCCGCCGTTCAGGTTTACGCGTCAAAGGCACATTGGGCGTCATCGCCGATGCCTATCGGCGCGGGCACCTGACGTTCTTCGACGCGGAGCTGCTAATTCGCGAGATCGAATCTCGACCTGACATCTGGATTCGCCCGGAACTGTGCGAGCAGGTGCTGGAGAGGTTGCGCGCTGAACGCCGCAGCTCGGTCGAATAAGGCCACACGCTGTCAATGTTCGCGGCGGAGAGTCCGGTGTTGGATGAGTTGAAGTCGCTCGACGTGGACGCGCTCAGTCCGCTGGAGGCGCTGACGAAGTTGTACGAGCTGAAGAAGAAGGCGTCAACGGATTAGCAACGAATCAGCGAATCGGCGAATCAGCGATCTTGCCTGTTCAGTCGGCGAAGTGACTTGTGGAAGAGAACAGTATGAGCCAGACACAAGATGTCTATCGCGATGTGAAGGCGCTCACTCGTCAGCGGATACGACTGATCTGGGAGAAAGCGCAATTGGGCGAGCCCCTCTCCGATGAGGATGCGCGCCTGGTCGAGGCGATGCGCGAGCATTCGGAGTACGCCGACCTGTGGGGGCGACTCGACGATCTGACCGACGCGCAGATCGAGCGCGACGGGGTAAATCCGATTCTGCACGTGACCATCCACCAGACCATCGAGAACCAGATCGCCGGTGGAGACCCTGAGCAAACGGGCCGCACCGTCGAGACTCTGATACGGCAGGGTCTGTCGCGGCACGAAGCCATTCATCGTATTGGAGAAGTGCTGGCGGGTGAAATCTGGCACATCCTCAAAGAGGATCGTCCCTTCGACGAGGCGGGCTTCGTCCGCAAGCTGCGCCAGATCGCAAAGCCAGAGGCGGCGCACTCGGACCATGCGCCGCGCCCGCATCGGCGTCGCCCCAACCGAAAGCGTCGATGACTTTCTCAATGGTCCGATCCCATGCTGGACGACGATGCGAAACAGGAGTATGATCTTTTTGTGACGCGCTTGATCCCGGGAGCCTGAGCCATGGCCGTTCAATTGCAGCGCAGACTGTTGACCGTCGACGATTATCGTTTGCTCATCCGGGCCGGTTCGCTCGGCGAGGATGATCGGGTTGAGCTGATCGAAGGGGAGATCATCGAGATGTCACCCATTAGTCCAGAGCACGCCGGGCACGTCAAGCGATTGAACAGGTTGTTCTCGCGCCGGTTGGGCGATCGCGCCCTGATTGGAGTGCAGGATCCGATCGCGCTGGGCGAGCATTCGGAGCCGCAGCCCGATCTCGTCTTGCTACGTCCGCACGCCGACGACTACGCGGATGCCCATCCCGGTCCGGGCGACGTGCTGCTGGTCGTCGAAGTCGCCGATACGTCGGTAAATTATGACCGCGACGTGAAGATGCGCTTGTACGCGCAAGCGGGCATTCCCGAAGCCTGGCTGGTGTCGCTGCCCGACGGGTGGATCGAGGTTTACACCGAGCCATCGCCGGTCGGGTATCTATCGATGCGACGTGCCCTCCCCGGCGCATCGCTGGCTCCGCAGGCGTTTCCCGATGTCGTTGTAGCGGTGAGCGACGTCATGGAGTGAACCTGCAACGCGCCGATGGAGTTGCACGGGCTGAGAGAGACATCGGTGAAGTGGCACGCGTTCTGCTCGTGATATGATCGAATCAGGCGTACGCTGCAGTGACCAGGTCGAGAGGCATCGCATGTCGATAGAAATCCCCGCCTCATTGCGAGAACGATTCGAGAAGCAGGCCCGAGAACTTTACGGCGAACAAGGCGAAGCGACCGCTCTGGCTCAGGCGATTGAATTGTGGCTGGCGGAAGCACGCGTAGACGCGGGGCATCGCCTCGTCGTGCGCATCGGCGATGAGCCGCCGCCGAAGACCAGGAGACTAGGATGGCGACACCCGATTCATCGCAACCCGTCTGCCAGGATACGCCCGACCGATTTGCCTTCCGGCTCCAACTCGTAACGCTCAACGGCCGCCCTCATGCCTCCAGCCCGGAACTTGTCGATCTCGACACGGGTTACGACGGTGAAGTCCTCGTTCCCTACGCTGTGTATGTTTCCTCCGGCCTGAGTGACTGGGAACTTCCTCAGGCGCAGTGATCTACTGGGATGACTGTCTCCGGCGAATCGTTGATCTTGCCCATCAGCCGGGCTTTGCTCGTCATCCCCGAACTGCGTTTGCAAGTCAACGTGCTCGTCGACACGTTCGAAGGGAACACTGAGTTCTTGATCGGGCGCGCGTTCATGCGACGCCTTCGCATAATGTTGGATGGCCCGGCAGACCGGACATGCATCCTTCCCGATGAGTCCTCGCACCGCTAGTCTTCGCCGCGTTGCACTTACGCTCTTGCTGGCGGTGATTGTCTTTGTTCTGGCCGGTCTCGCCGCGATCGCAGCTCACGCACAAAAGATACACCTCCACCGCCAACTCCAACGCCGGCTGCAGGCCCGGCGACCGCATTGACATCTACCGCGACTCCCACGCCCGTGCCGCTCTGCCCGCCGGACCTGCAAGACACATGCGAGTGGGTTTCTGCTACCTGGTCACCTCGCGCACCGTCGCCTACTTCGGCGCGGCCGAGGTCGGCGGTTTCCGCAAGTGCGCGTGCAGCCGCTCACGCCCGACCAGCGCGACACGCTCATTCGCAGTTGGTGCGGCGCGGCGTATCCCGGCGACGAGGCCCGCCGCCAGTCGACCGACCTGTGCCATCGCATCAAACTGAGCGACGAGCGGGTGCGCAATCTCGCCGTCACGCCGCTTATGGTCACCATCTTCGCGCTGGTGCATTACGCCCGGCGCGAGTTGCCCCGGCAGCGGGCCGAGCTGTACGAGCACGCCGTGCGTATCCTGCTCACCGAGCCGTACAAAGCGGGCGAGGCCGCCGCTGGTCTGAAGGAATGGGGTGGGCTGGACTGGGAGACGCGCCGCAACCGGCTGGCGCGCATTGCCTTCGAGCTGCACCAGCTCCGCGAGCGCGGCGATGCGCTGCCCGAAGATGATCTGGTGGACCTCGTCTGGCCCGCGTTTGGCGTGCCTGATAAAGAGAAGGGCAACTGGAACCCGATCTGTCCGTTTATTCCGAAGGCATTCGCAAAGACGTGTCTGAATGGCTGGCGCGCCGCCGGGAAATGGGGGCGGAGTGCTTGACGAACCGCCGGATGCGGCCCCGCATGCCCGGTGGTGTGAGAGGGAGGGCGGGAGACCCGCTCTCCCTACTCGATTCCGCTCGTCGGGTGTCTGCGACCCTCGACCCTTGGCCGCCGGGTGGCACACCCGGCGGGAGCATATGGTCTACTTCTCCGTGATCGTCCAGTTGAACAGCGCCGGCTCACTGCTTTTCACCGCCGTCGCCGCGAGCGCGAGCACGCCTGAGTTCCACTGGCTGAGCGGGATATCCCACGCGCCGGTGTTGTCCGGGTTGATCGGCAGGCGCGTGACCGTCGTGCTGCCGTCTCTGCCGTAGCCGATGACCTGTGCGATGAAGTTCTGCGGCACGAAGTTGTTCGTCCGGATCCAGCCCTCCGCAGTCCAACCCGTGTCCATCTCTGCGTCGTCCTGGAAACCGATCTCTGGGATCTCGACGTCGTCGACGGCGAAGCCAGGCAGGTTCACGGCGAGATCATTGACGACCTCGAAGCGCAGCAGAATCTTCTTGCCAGCGTATGGCGTGAGATCGACGGTTTCCTGAATCCAGGCGGGGTCTTCGCCGCCGCCGGAGTTTCCGGTATAGCCCCAGCCGAGGTTATTATTGTTCGGATTGCGGTCGGTCCCGGATGGCGTTTTGAGGATCTGGTAGGTCTGGCTGCCGTCAGTCGACACGCTCACGTAGCCGTAATCCCAATCGGCTTCGGTGTCGTACCACGTCCAGAAGCTCAGAGTCGCTTTGTCGACGCCGGTCAGGTCGACTTCGCGTGTCAGGCGCATATCCGCGCTATCCCCGCGATTGCTCCACCAGAAGGTCTCGCCGCCGTGCGGCTCGGCGTCGATCATGCGCGCCCGGGTCGATCCGACGAAATCGACGTGCAGGTCGCGGTCGCCACGCAACTGGTAATACTGCGCCGCATATTGATTGACGCGGCGCGGGCGCATGAATTGGTGGGGGAATGAATCGAACGTCTGGGCAATATCGGCCGTCGGCGGATCGGTTTCCTCAAACCCATACCGTCCATCTCCCAGTGACGGATTGTCCACGAACTTCGCGATCACCCAATCGGCGAAGAAATCGTCGAGCGCACCCGGATAGCCGGTCCTCTGCAGCGACCCGGCCACGCCGTCCAGCCCGTTGCGCGGATCGGCGACGATCTCGGTAATACCCTGCTCGCCGTACTGATCGTAGAAGTACAGCCAAAACACATAGGCCGCGCCGTAATTCTCGCCTCGCCCGCCGCCCTCAGGCCAGAAATTCAACTGGGTATTCGGCTCCTCGGCAAAAGCGAAGTCGGCGCCGCCAATGCTATAGCCATTCAGGAACATCGCCAGGTCGGACAGCCCTTCGTTCACCCACGTATCCTCGTTCCGATCCACGTGGAAGTGAATCATGTGCTGGTATTCGTGCGCCAGCGTGCCGAGGTAAAAGCTGCCCCCGATGAGGGATGGCGCGCCGATGCCTTCGACGTCGATGTAGAACATCTCTTTTTCGTTCGAGTCTTCC
>Ga0209751_10002512_pt1 | contig 18214 bp, 14 predicted proteins | sample RifCSP13_1_FD_184019 | JGI IMG/M metagenome (GOLD analysis project Ga0209751, IMG submission 184019) | Soil microbial communities from Rifle, Colorado - Rifle CSP2_sed 13_1 (SPAdes) (version 2) | ecosystem: Environmental > Terrestrial > Deep subsurface > Rock core/Sediment | place: Rifle... | reverse complement strand
CGAAAAGAGCTGGGGACGTTAGCGGCTTTTGACATTTTGTTTCTTCAAAATGCTAGGGTCGATGAGAATCAACCCGTCCATCGTCCTTTTTCTCCTTTTTCCCGGACTTTAGGATGGACGAAAAGAAGCCCTTGATTTTGCTCCAAAAAGTCACGATCAGATAACCCCCACCGGCTAAACCGGCAATCAAGATCTGAACAAAGTAGCTCCCCGTCCCGGGATCAAGATAGGCGTGTGCCGGCCGCGCCAGCGCCGCGAAAACCAGTGTCAGAACCAAAATCTTTAAGATCACTGTTGAAAAATATACCACATTGAGAGAATCAAGATTGACATTCCATCTAACTTCAAACATACTGTCTAACATAGTATACTATATATAAGCCAAGGGGTGGGGGACCGGCGTCAATTCAAGCTATTGAAGATCTCAATCAGCTTTTTACCCGAATCCTCCCAGCGAAACCGGCGGGAGTTTTTTAGTCCCTTACTAACAAGCTCGGATCGAAGCGAGGGGGAAGAGAGAATCTTCGTGATCGCTCCGCCGATCGCCCCCACATCACGGGGGTCCACCAGCACTCCCCCCTCCCCTGCCGCCTCCGGCAGAGAGGTTGTATTGGAGGTCACCACCGGCGTTCCGCAGGCTTGCGCCTCCACCACCGGCATCCCAAAACCCTCAAAGAAAGAAGGAAAAACAAAAACCTCCGCGGCGGACATCAATTTGGGCCGATCCTCTTCCGGAACATAGCCGGTGAAAACCACGTCCTCCTCCAGCCCCAAATCCGCCACGGTTCGGAAAATTTCTTCGGAGAGCCAACCCTTCTTCCCCGCCAGAACAAGGTTAAATTTTTTCCTGTCTTTAAGGCCGGCATAGGCCTTGAGAATGGCGGGAACATTCTTTCGCGGCTCAAGCGTGCCGAGAAAGAGAAGGAACGGCTTGGTGATGCCGTATTTCTTTTTGATCTCCTCCTTTTCCTTTTCACTCCGGGGATAAAAAGCGTTCGGATCGACTCCCGGGTAAACAACGGTCACTTTTTCGGCCGGAACGCGATAGGACTCAATCAACTCGTTCTTGGTGAATTCGCAGTTGACAACGACGTGGTCCGCCCGGGCGACCGAGGGCGGGACGAACTTCCGCAGAAACTCGACGTTTCTCCGAGCGACGTACTGGGGAACCTTCTCGAAAGTCAGGTCATGGATCAATATCACACTCTTCCCTTTGAAATGGGGGTAGATCACAAAGTTGGAAAAAAAATACAGGTCGTGCCGGCCGAAGAATAACTCCAACGGGATATCGATTCCCAACTTATGCAATTTATAGAAAACCTTGTAAGGAAAAAAGCGCTGGTAGCGGTAAGAAAAATTCCATCCTCCCCCAAACATGGCCAGCGGTTTTTTGGGGAACAGCCGCCAGAGCAGGAGATCATAGTGATTTTTTTGGTCCTGCTTCAGGACGGCTTCAATCAGACCTTTGGAATAATAGGTTACTCCGGCACTCTGCTCCAGAAGCGGCTGGGCGTCAATCGCAATATGCATCACCGCCCAGTATATCCTAGGTTTACCCCCCTTTCCGAGCGTGTTATTCTTTTTTCATCAAGAAAAAGTAAGAGCACCCCAAAACCCATCGGTAAGGAGGAGAGATGGAACCCCGTCAAGTGATGATGCTTCGCCTCAGCAAACGCTGGGAGACAATGGAGATGGAAGTAGTTGACCATCTCGCGAAATATCTTTACTCCTTCTATGATTTCCTCCAACTCTCCGATCCGGTCGCCGAATACAACTGGGGAATTGGGAAGGGTGAAGACGGTGCGCTCTTTCTAGTATTGATGGAATTTCCTCCCAAAGATGAAGGGGATGACCATCAGGTTCCGGATCTCACATTTCCCGATTTTGGAACCTCTCTCAGAACGGATCCAGAAGAAGAGATCGGCGACGATGAGGCCGGCGGTCTCAGCGAGGAAGACGTCGATCCCGATTCTCGCGAGGAGGAAAGCGATGACTGACAAACTCGTCGCACCCAATGAAAGCCCTTCGCCGACGCGGGACATTGAACGCGGTCTTAAAGAACGGCTGATCGGTCAGGATCGGGCCATTCGAGAAATCACCCGCGCCTTGGAACGTGCCTTTGCCGGGTTGAACAATCCCGAACACCCGATCGCGGTTCTGGCCTTCTTCGGCCCGACCGGGACCGGCAAGACTCTGGCGGCGGAAGCGCTCGCGAACTGTTTCACCAAGAAGATCGTCTGGCGCTGCTCCCGCTACCACGAATGCCTCGTGGAATACAGCGATGAAGAACAGCGGGCAGGGGAAGTACCGAAATGCTGTCCCGTTCACTCCAAATCCAATCCGCCAATCGAGAGAGTGGCATTGCCTAGCATCTGGACGATCGATTGCGGCGCGATGGGCGGTTCACTCGACCACGCCGTCACCGTGCTGTTAGGATCACCGCCCTCCTATGTGGGGCACAATCAACCGCCGCTTTTCGCGGGAGGGAAGGCGCCGCGCGTCGTTCTCTTCGACGAGGCCGAGAAAGCCCTTCTCTCCTCCGGTTGGAACGGCAATAGCTCCTTTGCCAACATTCTCCTCAAGATCCTGGACAAGGGAAAGATCCGAAACAACCACGGCGAAGAGGTTGATTTCACTCAATCGATCATCATTCTCACCGGCAATCTGGGCGCGGTAGAGATCATGAAGGAGTTCTCCGGCAAGTTGGGGTTCTCCACCGCCGAGCAATCCTCCCGCAAGGATTTCTCCAAGATGACCGACGAAGAGATTGCCCAGATCAACAAACGGATCTATGCCACCGTTAAGGCGAAGGCGGAACGGGAGCTGGCTCCGGAGTTCCTCAATCGGCTGGACCGGCTGGTCGTCTTTCACTTCCTGACGCACCGCGATTACGAGCGGATCCTCCAGAAAGAGCTCGCCAAGGTACAGAAGCGGGTCAAAAGGAAGGTGATCAAGAAGAGGAAGGCCCCGGCCTTCGTTCTCACTTTCTCCCCGCCGGTGTTGGATTATCTTCTGCGGGAATCCCTGGGCGATCGGCAGTCCGGCGCTCGGCCGGTGGTGCGCGTGATTGAGAAGAAAGTGGTAACCGAACTCGCTAAGCTCATCAACGGCCGAATGATCAAACCCCGAGATCATCTCGAGGCCCGGGTGGAAAAGGAAAACAACGAAGAAGGGGTTCCGGAAGAAACAATTGTCTTCTATCGAACCAACTCGCAGGAAAGCCGGACGGCCATTCTTTCGCCGTCGCCGCATCATCGCCGACCATCCTCTCTCGAGGATGAGGATGCCTAAGTACAAACCGCCTTGGCCGACTGAAAAGAGAGAACCGTTTCCGCAAGAGCATCACATCGTCCCGCTCTCGCGCGGCGGAGAAGATCAGCCCGCCAACATCCTGACCGACATCCCTTCTGACCTCCACTGGTGCTGGCATCGGTTATTTGGCAATCTGACCCCGATGGAAACTCTCACCATACTGGTCCAGCACCTGCTGCGGCCGGGGAAATACCACGGCTACCAGAACCTGATCACCGGGATGGAAGAGCGAAAGCCGCCGGTGGCGATGCCCGACAAGATCATCTTCGCCTTGGAGAATCAAGTTTTTCCGAGGAATTGGGTGCCGTCCAAAAAACTGATCCGGCACTTGGAAAGATTAAGAAAGAAACGAAGCAGGGAATCCTAGCAATAGGGTTCCCTTTTTTTTATTTGGTGATAAAATGTCGGTAAGAAAGAACGCTATCGCTTGGCGAAATCGCAACTAATCGCCGGCGGTGACAGCACCGCTACAACCGAACAAAACACCACAAGGAGGAAAGAGATGTTCAACTCGCAGCCGAGTGAGACGATCGGAGCCATTTCCCGACTGGACTATGGAAGTCCCGGTTTCCGAAACGGCCTGATCGAGCTCGCCAGCCAGGTTTCCAAGAAAGAAGGTTTGCGTTTCATCGTTCTGGCCGGCGGTTTGGTTTCGTTTCCCCATCTGCGCAAGGAGTTCACCACGTTCGCCCTGCGGCAGATCGCGCGGAAGCGAAGGTTTTATCTCCCGAGCGAAGACAAAAAGAAGAGGAAGATCGAAGATCTGGATGCCGCCCGGGAATGGCTGCTGGATGATATCGCCAAGCAGGTAGCGCGGGTGCTTCCCAAGCTGCGCAACCGCAGCGGCCACTTCGTCCGCCTCTACATCGTGACCTCCCCGGCGCCGAACTACGATGGCTGGATCGGTCAGGAAATCGCCCAGCGCCTCCGCGGGTACGGTCGGAGAGACATCCGCTACATGGGAGAAGGCTCCGCCCGGATCTCCTTGAAGAACCTGAACAAGGTCATCGGGGTTCTGGTGCCGGAAAAGGCGAGCTGGCGCAGCAAGTACTTCTCCACCGCGGTGGACCGGCTTATTGAGGACGAAGAGAAGCAAACTTCTCAACCCCTCCCCGACCTCTGGCTCATCGGCTGCACGGCTTCCAGCCTGCTGCGGCCCCGGGGAGAACGAAAGCGCTCCTACGTCTCGGTGCCGGCCCTGCACCGGTTGAAGCAGGTCCACACCGCCGAGAACCAAGTCGGGATCCGGGTGCTGGAGTTTCAACCCACCGGATTCCTGGTGCGGACCTACAACTTCAAGGACTACACCGCGCAGGAACGGAGGTGGGTCCCGGATCCAGAGGGCACTCCCCTCCAGAAGAGCATCGTCGCCGAACTGAAGAACCGAGGCGCGATGACGATCGGGATGTTCGAGGACGTTCTGCGCGTTTCCCGCCGCGAGATCGCGAACGCGATCCGCACTCTCAACGAGAGCGAGTACCGCCCGGCGATCCGGCTGGACAGTGACTCGGATTTCTACGACTTCGACAGCGCCTGGATCCAGAACAAGCTGAAGTACCCGCTTGTTTCCGCGAAGACCTGCCGAGAGGACGTTCTGCTGAACTTCGGCTGCCTGCACGCCGGATCGATCTACAGCGAATACGAGTTCTTCTTGAAGAACGTTCCGCAGTTCATCCTCCAGCGCGGTGCCAACGTCCTGGTCGGCGCCGGCGACCTGATCGAGGGGTTGGAGCACGACCTGGACAAGCGCGGCGAGAGCATGCGGGGATGGAACTACACCGACCAGGAAAACCTGGCGGCCAAGCTGATCGGCCGGGTGATGCTGAGGGTCTTCAAGGCTCGCCTCACCAAGGCCGCCGAGACCTTCAAGAAGAAGCCCTCCGCCCGCAAGCTGAAGAGCTTGGTGGAGAGCTCCCTGATCACCTTCCTCTACCGGGAGGGGAATCACGACGCCTGGGTTCTCAAGCGCGGCGTTGTTCCCCTGAGCTTCTTCGGCCCGAGCCTGGTCTCCTACCTCACCTTGGGGGTCGCTCAGATCCTCAAGGAACGGGGATGGCAAGTCCCGGATCTCCTCGGGATGGTCGAGGCCAAGGTCCGCTACGGGGAAGTCCACACGCTTCCCTCGGGCCTGGGGATCACCCTGCTGCACCCCTTCATGGCCCGCGCGATGACCTCTTCGCTGCGCGCCCAGCACACGCTGGACATGGCCGTGACGCCGGTGGTGGTTCTGGCGAACTTCCACGTCGCCATCAGCGTGGACCAGTGGGATTCGGACTTCGGTCAGCGCGTCTCCCAGCAAGTGGGATCGATCGTCTGGAAGACCGAGTTCGAACACGGCAAGCTCAAGACCCTGGACGTCGGCGTCGGCTACCTCCGGATTCTCTCCTGCGAAGGAAGAATCCTGATGACCGAGTCCGCCTTCTTCAACGACGGGGTCAAGGAAGAGACGCACCGGAACGACGAGCTGATCCCGAAGTTCCTGGACAGCCTCGGAAACGGGAGTTAGTTCGTAGTACAGGCCCTTTGCTTACTCAAGCAGAGGGCCTTTTTTTATTTGACAGTGACTGATTTGGCTAAGTTGCGAGGCTTATCAGGGTCCAGATCTCGTTCAACAGCAAGATAGTAGGCCAAAAGCTGGGCGGGAACCACGTTCACGATCGGCGAAGCCAGTCCCACATCCGGCACCTTGATCCAGACATCAAAAACCTCGTTATCCTTCGGCGCCACTCCGATAATGAACGCCCCCCGGCTCTTGATCTCCTTGGCATTGGAGAGTACCGATTCCCGCGTCCGGTCGTTGGCGACAAACACCAGGCAGGGCGTCCCCTCTTCCACCAGGGCGATCACCCCGTGCTTGAGCTCTCCGCCGGCGAAACCCTCGGCGTGGATGTAGCTGACTTCCTTGATCTTCAACGCCGCTTCCAAGGCCGTCGGATAGTTTACTCCCCGGCCGATCGCGTAGAGATGGTCCACATCCTTCAGCTGCTTTGCTAACGCCCGGATTTTCGCCCCATTCTCCCCGTCCAAAATCTCCTTAACCCCCCGGGCCGCTTTCGCCACCATCCGTTTTCCTTCATCCAGCTTGCCGCCGATCCCCGCCGCCAGCATTAGAAAAAGGGCGAGCTTGGCGGTGTAAGACTTCGTTGCCAAGACCGCCTTTTCGGGACCGCAGTTCAAGAGCAGAGTCTTGTCGGCCAGGCGTGTGAGCGAGGAGCCACGGACATTCGTCAGGGCAACTATTTTGGAACGGTGCCTTTTTGCCGCTCGCGCCGCTTCCATCGTGTCCATCGTTTCTCCGGACTGGGAAGCGCAGATCAGCAGAGATTTCGGGGTGAGAAAGCTCTCCAAAAAGTAGAATTCGCTCCCCACGGCAAAATTGACGTGCCGCTTTGCCAGATCAGCGAAGAGATAGGTCGCCGCGATCCCGGAGTGGGCCGCCGTTCCGCAAGCGGTGAAATAGGTCCCAAACGATGCTTTGATCAGCCTGGTCACTTCTTTCAGCTCCTTTTCGGGGTACTCCGCCAACCGGGAAAGCACCTGGGGCTGTTCGTGGATCTCTTTAATCAGATAATGGGGAAATTCGCCGAGTTCCGCGTCCTCGGCCGTCCAATCGATTTTTTCGATCTTCAGAGGAACCTCTTTTCCGGTGGCGGCGGTGATCACTCGCACTTCTCCCTCCGCCAGGACCGCTCCCTCCCCATCGTTCAGAAAAACGACTCGGTCGGTGTAGGGAAGGAAAGCAGGGATGTCGGAAGCCAGGAAACTCTCCCCCTCCCCCACCCCGGCGATCATTGGTGACCCATTTCTAAATCCTACAATGGCTCTTAGTTGTGGGTAATAGACAACAATCGCATTCAACCCCTCAAGCTGATTAAAAACGCCTCGAACCGCCTCCCCAAATTTGCTAATTGTGGGCAGTTCGTCACCGATTTCCTCTTCGATCAAGTGAGAAACCACCTCGGTGTCGGTTTCGGAGCGGAAGGTGTGGCCGCGTCCTATCAATCCCTCTTTCAGCTCTTCCCAATTCTCAACTATTCCGTTATGAACCACGGCAATCTTGCCGGTACAGTCCAGATGGGGATGGGCATTGGCATCGGTGACGCCGCCGTGGGTCGCCCAACGGGTGTGCCCCAGACCGGCAAAAGCCGGTTCGACCTCACTATCGGGAAAGTTAATTCCGGAGATCCGACCGGATTTTTTGACCAAATCAGGTCCCCCGCCGTAAGCCACTCCCCAGGAGTCGTAGCCCCGGTACTCCAACCGCTTGAGGGCGTCCACCAGAAACTGGGCCGGGTTTTGTTTTTCAGTTGTCGAAACGAATGCAATTACGCCACACACGTTAATGTTTATAGCTAACACCGTTAGCTATAAGCTTAGGTGCTAGCTTTTCCTTCGGAAAAGCGTCCATTTCAATTCTCTAGTATCTCCACCAAAGCCTTCGCCAGTTTTTCCGGGTCATGCCGCAGAAGACTCCGCTTGAGCTTATCGCTGGGATCGGGCCGAAAGGTTCGGCCGGAGAGAAAATCTCCCGTCACCAGCTCGTACCGGTCTTCCGGCAGGTCGTTCTCGATCGGGAAAGATTTTTCCGAGGTCGCGTAATACTGAAGGATCTCAAGGGGAAGTTCCGCGGTGTTCACCAGAATGTGCGTCAGCGGAGACTGGAGGTGCTCCTCCAAAACAGAAGCGTGCCGGGAAGCGGTGAAACCGTGGGTCTGTCCGTAGCGGCTCATCAGATTGAGGATGAAAAATTTGGAAGACTTAGAGTCACGCACCGCTTCGGAAACTCCTCCCACCAAAAGGGTCGGCAGGAGACTAGTGTAGAGATCTCCGGGACCGATGATGATCGCGTCCGCTTCTTTGATGGCGGCGATTGCTTTAGGATTAGCCGGCACCTGCGGCAGAAGATAAACCCGCCGGATCGCCAGGCGGCCGTCGTGGCGCGGTTCGTCGATTCCGTGCTCCCCCACCACCGTTATTCCCTCGTCGTACTCCGCCACAAGATTGGTTTCCTCCATTGCCACCGGCAGGACCCGCCCTTTGATCTGGAGAATCCGGGCGGCTTCTTCGATCGCTTTCTCCTGTGATCCCAGAACATTGGAGAGCGCCACAAGAAAAAGATTCCCGAAGGTGGTTCCCTCCACCCCCACTCCTTCGGAGAAACGATAGTTAAAGAGATCCCGCAAAAAACCGCCGTCGCCGTCTTCCGGCGAGAGCGCCAACAACGCCTTGCGGACGTCGGAAACGGGCAGCATACCGAATTCGTCCCGCTCTTTGCGGGCGGATCCTCCGGAGTCCGCCATTGTCACGATGGCGGTGATGTCTAGGGGATATTTTTTAAGGCCGGACAAAACGGCAAAGGTTCCCGTTCCGCCGCCCAAAACCACGACCTTTTTGGCCATTACTTAGTTAAACGCTAAGGAGAAAAGAGTAGCACAGGACAATGCTTTTGAGGAACATCCCGCAGGGCAACGAGGGAGAAGCGACCTGTCCAACAGGCAGGGACGCTGTTTCCGAAAAAGCATTGGCCGAAGCGAAATCTTTAAGAGAAGAGAGTCCAGAAAAAGAGGAGAATCACCAACGCTCCCACCAGAAGGTACTCCAGCACCAATTCCAGGGTGAGCCGGCGGCGAAGGTAATGGTAGATCAATCCCCAAGCATCATAGGCGACTACTGCGGCGATCACGACATAGAGCTGAAGAATCGGCGAATCCCCAACGCGCAAAAAAGCCCACAGGGAAGAGATAAAGATAATCGCCAAAGCCATGAAATGCGCCGCCCATCCCCAATTTTTCATTTTTAGATAATTCCTCCAGTTCTCGCCAACCAAACCACCGCCATCAACAACCCCAAAATTACCATATGTGCCACGTTCTCCGCAGTTCTTTTGAGCTCTTGATGACTGAGACCATCCTTAAGCATATAAGCTTCGTCCACAGCAAAGAGACCCAAGAGCACAATACCAAATCCCAGCGGAATCGTCTTAGGTGAGGCGGTCGGGTTGAAAGTTCGGACGATCTGCTCCAGAGGAGTCAATTTCGCTTGCGATTCCCAAGACGCGGAGGGTTCACCACCAGCTTCGGTCGGCCCCACCACCGCCAACGGTTTCAGCGTCGGGGCTTTCGCCCCCGCCGTCCCGCCCGTGGGCTTACTGGTTGTTCCACCGGTTGGGGCGGAGGCGGTCGTCGCTCCCAGAGTTGAACCCAACATCTGCACCACCAGCGTGGTCTCCTCCCCAGACAGAGTACCGCTCACCGCCATCATCCCGATATCTTTGTAATTGGTGTTCACGATATTCGCCCGGTGCCCGGCCGAAGCCATCCAAGCCGACATCACCGAGGCCGAGGTATCAAAGTCCTTCGCCAGGTTCTCTCCGGCGTACTTGTAGGTGTACCCGGCCGCCAGGATGAATTGCCAGGGAGTGGTGGAACCGTCCGGAGCGTAGTGGGCCCAGTAGTTCTTCGCAAACATATCTTGAGCTTTCTTCAGAGCCGCCTGCTCCAGCTTCGAGTTTCGCTTCAGCGCCGGCAGACCAAGGCTCGCTCGCTCCTGGTTAACCAACTGGTAGAGCTCGGTGGTCGTGATATTTGTCGCAAAACCGAGAATTCTCGGAGAAACGCGATAAAGATTAATTTGGAAGAAAAGAAGGATGAGAACGTAGAAAAATAGGGCGGAATTCTTCAAAAACCGAGCCCGCGCCCGTGGTTCAGGGTAAGGCAGAATGAAACAGGCGTTTTTGACGCAAAACTTGACTAAATTGTGGCCAACCTTTCTAATCATCCTAAGTATCATTCTATCCTATAGGACGTTGGAAATCAACATCCTGTCCCGCTGGGATAGGACGTTGGGAAGCAACATCCTGTCCCGCTGAGACGGGATAATCACTAGGAGAGCAAGGAGAAACCCCAAGGTTATTTTAACAATTTACGGTGCCGGTGGAGCAGGATCACCGCCCCCAAAAAAATTCCTAAAACATCGAACCCTAAATCCTCGATCTTTCCCGCTCTCGAAGGAGTCAACATCTGGTGAATTTCGTCGGTGACGGCGTAGAGAAAGGTGAAAACCGCCGCCGAAAAATAGAGAGTTCTCACCGTCGCAACCAGACTTCCCTGCAGAGCCCGCCAAATCAATCCAAAAAGAAGCGCGTATTCAATAATGTGGGCCGGCTTGCGGGTCAGAAAATCCACTGTCCCCTCCCCCACCGCCAGATTCGGAATTGAGGAGAGATAAAAGATCAGGCCCGCCCAAATCAGAACCGGCAGCCAGAGAAAAGCCAGCTTCTTTAATTGCATTAGGATAAAAATAACAGATAAGATTGCTTGATGCTGACCTACCTCCTGGTTTTGATCGCCGCCGCCCTCGTTCTGGCCCGCTCTTCTGTTTTTTTGATCGACAAACTCACTGCCATCGCCGTAAAACTAAGGGTTTCGGAGTACCTGGTCGGATTCGTAATTATGGCCGTCGCCACCTCGATCCCGGAGTTGATCGTCGGCATCCTCGCCGCGCTGGAAAACGACCCCAACCTATCCCTAGGGAACGTCATCGGCTCCAACATCGCCAATATGTCTCTCATTCTGGGACTGGCGGCGCTGATCGCCGGCGGGATCCGGGTCCAGATCCAGGTCCGAAATCGGGAAATGATTTTTACCGACCTGATCGGGGTCGCTCCCCTGGTGATGCTTCTCGACCAGCGGCTTTCCCGAACGGAGGGTATCGTCCTGCTGGCGTTCTTCTTCCTCTATATGTACAACCTGATCTTCCAGAGCCGGGAGTACCACAAAGTTACCACCGACCACCGGACCGAGAGGCCGCTCTGGAGGGAACTGGCTCTGTTCGGGGCAGGGCTGGCGGTTCTCGTCGCCAGCGCCCAGGTGATGGTCTCGGCCAGCGAAAAGCTCGCCCTCCTCCTCGGCATACCGATGATCCTTTTCGGAATTTTTGCGGTCGCCTTGAGCACTTCGCTCCCGGAATTAACCACCTCCATCTCCGCGGCCATTCGCCGCCAGAGCGGGTTCGTGATGGGGAATATTTTGGGGAGCACCGTCGCCAACTCCACCCTGGTTCTGGGGATTACGGCGATCATCCAGCCGTTCACGGTGGAAAACCCGACCATCCTAACCGTCAGCGCAGTAATGCTGGTGCTGACCCTGCTGGTGCTGACCTTTTTCGTCCGCACCGGCTACCGGATCACCCGGATCGAATCGCTCGTGCTGATCCTAGGCTACGTCGTCTACCTCGCCGCCACCGAGTTGTTCCTTCGGTAGCGAAACCCCAAAACCAATCCCCCGCTCCCTACGATTAATCCGAAAATTCCAACGATAACATAGAAATTCAGCTGGAATTCTTCTTTTTGAGCGGATTCTTCTCCTAAAACCTCCCCTTGGACAAATGATTCTGGATTTTGCGTTAAAGCCGGGCTTTCTTGGTTCTCGGCTCCGTCTGCATTTCCGGTTTGCACGACTTGAGAAGCGTGTGAACCCACCGGTGCGGCCGTAACCTTTAAAGCTATGGTTTCTAGTTCACCGGTCGACCAGAGAGGTTCGTAATCATCGCCGTTCTTTTCCGCCACGCTCACGGTAATCGCGTAATTCCCGGAAGAAGCGTCGTCGTCCACCTTGGCTCTGATAGATTTGCTGACCGAACCGGAGTGGACGATCGAGACGCTCGGCATCTCCGCCCATTTCCCGTTTTGCGTCAACCAATCTGAGCTACCTTTAGTGTTGCCGTAAATAAAATTATCGCCCTTGCCAATCAGAACTTTGAGGGCGTAGGTTCCTGGTTCAAAATTGGAGAAGCTCACCGTGACGATGAACTCCTGACCCCCGACTACGCTTGACGGGGCGGAGAAAGTAACTGCTGATTCCGGTCCCGGCTGGGGCGAGGGGCCTGGTTCCCCCGGGTCAAAAACATTTTCCGCCCCAGGGGTTGGATTGGCTTCTTCCCAACTGCCTCCGAATAAAGCCAAAGATTTACCCTCAACAGCTTCGTCACTGTATTCCACCATCGCCACTTGCGTGCCTGCTTCATCAAAAATAAAAATTTGATCCGCGAAACCGCTAGTCCCATTAGAATTGTTCAAACCGCTACCGATTTTGGTATTAAGATCAATAATCAGAAATTCCGAAACTCCGGGGTGGTTCTGAAGAAAGCAGGATTTATTTGAAACTAAAATGGCGTAACCGTTGGCTGAAACCTCACCTGAAAATGACCGCAATGTGGTAGTAGCGTCCTTAACCGACCAGTTAGTCATCGTTAGCGGAGTAGATGAATCGGTGTTCTTAATCTCCACCCACTCCCCATTCGAATCGTCGCAAGTGTCAATCTGGTCCGGATCGTACACAATCTCATTAATCACCACCGTAGAACCTGTCTGAGAAAAGATAGTTGAAGAACTAAACAGGATGAGCAACGAAATGAAGGCGAATAAAATCAACCTCTTATAGCATATTAATATACTATAACAGCCATTTTTTATTTTCTCCACGTTAGTCTTAAAAGCCGAATACCTATGTAAGCTAAGGAGCAAATTCCAATCACGAGATAGGCTGGAAGCGCCATCGGTCTGGCAGATCTTCCTTGGCCTCCACCGTCTTCGGCTGCAATTTCCACACCTTGCACGGCCCCATCTTCTGACACTGATAGCAGTTCTGCTAATGTCGTTGGTTTAAATTGATCGGCCGCAGCACCCAAAACTTGGGGAAACGCAACCGGCTTTGGTTCAAAAACAAAATCCCAAGAAATTTCAGCGCTTTGATTTCCAGCATAGTCAACCGCGAAGACAGAAAGGGTGGAACTTTCCTTAATTTTCAGAGGTTCGGTATAGAGAGTTGGCTCGCCACCATCAAGAGAGTAGTGAATTTGAGATCCTTCCTCTCCGGAAAGAGTCACAATTGCTTGATCACCTGTAAAGAAACCTCCTCCCGCAACTGAGGCGACCGGGACAATCGGGACAATGGTATCAACTTCAAGTGACAGGAGATGCTGCTCCTCTTCGTTTCCGGCTTTGTCGACACTCCAAAATTCCACGGCGTAGGTACCGTCAACGAATTCGAGTGGTTCAACGTATTCTTGCGGATCGGTCTCCCCGATCGTGTAAAACGTCTGTGAGACTCCCGCGGTGGCGTCGGCAGCCGATAGCACCAAACCCACCGGTGAAACATGCCATCCATTTAATCCGTTTGTTCCTGAGATTAACGATGAAGTTAACGGGTTAACTGTGTCATAAACGAAAGAAACTTTGTTATAGTATATTAATATACTATAACGATTGCCTGCACGGTCGGCACCACGGGAATAAGTGGTGTAGAAACCATCTTCCGGGTAGAAATCCACTAGTGCCCACTCATCTGTTCCTTCTACCCCGATCCATTCTCCCTCCCCACCACCAACACTCACCATGACTTCCACCTGCGCAACCCCAGAGGTTTCGATTGATGGATTAGCCAGATTAATATCGTTGACCGTTCCAAAAATCCCTGGCCAAATGTTGTAATACCCACCTTCCCGAACTGAAGTAATCTCTGAATTCGGCGTATTAATATCGTAAATGATCGCGGCTTGCGCCCCATTAATATCTCCGACATTGGAAATATTACACTCCTCATTTCCCGCCAGATCCACGGCACAAGAAGAAAATCTCCAACTCCCCTCGTCCAAGGTTCCTACGACGAAAGGCCGATCCGGTTCCCGCGAAGATCCACTGTGATATTGCCAGTCCCCGCCCTGATGGCTTTTGTAAAGCCGGACCCGATCAACGCCGGAGAGGTTGTCATCATACTCATAGCTAAGCTCGATCGGAATCTCATTGTAGTACGAATCAATTGGATACAACGCTGATTCCGGCTTGGTTTTGTCGATATTGATTTCTTCAACCGTTGTTTCGGCGATATTTCCAGCGTTATCTTCGGCAACTCCGACCACGCTCTGGTTTGCCCCCTCGGTTGAAATAATCACATCCGGCATCACGGATTTTACACCCGAAAGGTGTTCTTGATCAGCGGCCTCAAAGTTGACGGTTACATCCTCGTTGTACCAACCGTTTTCGTTGGGCTCGTCCGTTGACGCTCCTGAAATTTCGGGAGGGGTTTTGTCGATCTTGATTGGGTTAGCTTGTTTTAATTCTTCAGTGTTTTCGACGTTATCAGTGGCGTAATAGGTAAGTTCGTGAGTTCCTTCGTCGGTAAAAATAACCTGCGCCTGATCGCCTAAAACATCTCCTTCTTGCGTTCCTCCGTAATTAATATTCTGCACGCCCGATCCCGGAGCTTCGCCGGTCGCGACCGGATCCTGAGAGGTGATTGTAACCGTCACATCCTCGTTGTGCCATACGCCATCCGAATCATCAGAAGACACTGGCGTGGTGGAATCAAGATAAAATTCCTGGGATTTCACTTCTTCTACGTTTCCGGAATTATCGACGGACTGATACAAAACGGTGTTTCGTCCCTCGTCGCCTTCCAAACTAAACGGTCCTGTGTAGGTTTGCACGCCACTATCTTGATTTACACCGTAGTACACATATTCGGTTTCGGCAACTCCCGAGGTTTCATCTGTAGCAAAAAGTTCGAACAGAGTTTGATCCGAGACATAAGCTTTCCCCTCCTCATTCTCATAGTACGGTCCAAAACTGGAAAGAGAGGTTTGCGGAGCATAGGTATCTACCTTAAATATTTGCGTCTTTGTTGCTTCAACGTGGCCCGCTCGGTCGACAGCACGATATTGCAAGATGGTTTCCCCCTCCAGATTAACCAAAAATGGGTCGGTGAAAGTCTGCCATCCAGAACCGAGATTGTATTCAATCCTATCCACCCCCGAGGCGTCGTCGGTTGCGATTAACTCCACAAGCGGGGGACTCAAATACCATCCCTCCCCACCATCGGGGAAGTCCGGCACAATCTCAATCTCGGTTACTGGTGCCTCGTCATCAAAAGCAATGTTCTTTACCGTCCCACCGCGATCCCCTACCCAGCTATCATGAAGATAATGCGATAGTCTTAAGCGACTGATGGAAACAGGGTCTGTCCCCCACTCCGCTCGATAATCAACAAAGATATTACGAGCAAAAATTTTCCATATGTTGTACCCTCCAACTAAACTACCCATATCGACATAGCCTTGGGTTCCCCAAACATTCGGAGCATTAGCGGAGTAAGTCAGAGAATGGGTTTCGCCGCGCTTGTCTAAGATTGTCAAAATAAAATGAAGGGAATGGGCTTTATCGTACTGGTCCCAAACCAAAACCGTCTGTGGGGTGACGGGAATGCCGTTAATCTCCTTAGCTACTACTGCCCCACTCACCCATCCCCCGGTTCCTCCCAAACCATCTAAAATCAACTGCACTCCTCCACCCTCCGCATCTTGGAAGCTGGCATTTAAAGTTGTGTCTTCCCCTTCAGTCACCCAGTACCAATCACCATAAACTACCGGCACTGCTGATCCGGCTGAATTCACAAAAATAAATCCATTTTTAAAGTTGGATTGCTGACTGTCATAAGAGTTTTTGAACTGATCAGAAACTGGAGCGCCTAAACTTGAATGTACCTTGTAATAGTTCCAAATTGTACTTTGAACGACGTAGGCAGAAGTGTCATCTACACCTTCATGTTGGATAATAACCGCTCCAGAGAAATCTTGCCTTACAACCCAGTTGCTTCCCGCCTTCCACCAGTAAGTCGGGGCGCTCGGACAACCCAATTTGTTTCGACCGCCATTGCGGCTGTAAGCTTGTTCGAAGAGTGATTTTCGAGATGAGTCCTGACCGATTGAGTAGGTACAGGGGGTCGGGCCGGCTTGAGTCGCCGGTGTAGGCGGGTTCGTTGCCCAGAACCAAGTGGGACCGTATGGATTAAGAACCATCCACTTCTTTCCATCCCACTTTTTGAACTCGAAGTGAAGGTGATAGAAAGCCCCGTATGGGAGATCAGGTCGAATTGCACAATTAGAACCAGCGGTCCGCCCGGAATTACTCACGTACGCTATCAAATCACCGGTTTTAATCTTTTTACCAACACTTGTAACAACGCCATTTTGTTTAAGATGCCAATATTCAGTTCGATATTTTACTGATCCAACTTGGTGATCAATCTTTACATAATTTCCGTATCTGAGCTGTTGCGCATAAGTTATGTCACAACCATCATTCTCGGTTTCGCGCATCGCCACAACCGTCCCGTCGTAAGCAGCATAAACAGAGGTGCCATACCCATCGCCGCGATAATCGGTACCTGTGTGAGGATTTCCATCCCTACTCTTATAAGTGGGCCAATCCCTGCTCAAACTGTAAGAGTCGTAAACGTAATTTGTTGGTGAATATGCTTTATCAAAAGGGAGGTAAAGAAAACCCGCAAATGCGGCGGAATGGAATAACTGCAGGATAACCAATGATATAGAAACTGCGTCAATAAACTTTTTCTTTGTTTTCATCCCACGTAAAGGCAGGAGTACCCTTGGCAGGGGTTAAAGAGACTTGAACGTGGACAGGATTAACGACAGAGTATCTAGCCCGTCTGGCTTCGATGTGTTATCAAACGAATAAGTAAAAGTGAGGCCTGGAATCTGCAGGTAAAAACTTCCGTCAGCGATAATTTCTTTTCCTGTGTCGACTATTGTCACAGCAACTTCGAAATCGTCTGACGTGCGGTAGATTTTTCTTTCTCCATCATCCGATTTTTCCAAACCGGACTCGCCACCAAACGCGACATCCTTGTAAAAATTCATATACGATTTACCGTCACCAGACTCAAGCAGAACCACCTCAATGTCAGCTTCAGCCTGCTTCTTACCCAAGTAAGTCGGGTACTTAAACGAAAAGCCGAGTTCGGTGTTGGTGTAAGTCTTCCAATCCTTAGTCGGATCTTCGGCAGTGATTTCGGAATCCTCTTCGCCGGGCTCCTGTGTATCATAATTCGTCGGCGCACCATTGGTATCGGTTTCCGTTTTGCCGAAGAAATCTTTAACAATCTGCGGGAGATAGTAATCGAGATAAGAAGTTTTCCAAGAGACAAGAGTGGTGCCGGATAAAACGGCTATAAAGGCGAGGGCAATGATGGCGACGACCGGAACAAATCCGCGCCGAACCATAATTGCCCCATACTTTAAAGGCAGGCTTCTCATTTGTCAATACCCTAGTTTAAAAATACAAAAAATAGAAGTGGGTTCGATTAACATAGTATACTATTATAGACGACAGGTCTGTGACCACTGAAAGAGATTAAACGCAATTTAATTCAGAATATGAGTTAATGGGACTTCGGGAACACTCGGCGGGAGCCCTGCTTGCGGAAGATTCCCAGATCCTTAAGCGCCTCGAGAAAATCTTTTCCAACCGATTTCAAGGAAAAACGATTCCCCATCCTGTTCAGAACATCCAGGGTCCGGGGTTTAACCAGGCGCAGGATCAAGCGAATCTTGCCGATGGTGACCGGAGTAATCTTGAGCGCTTCGGAGATCTTGCCGTAGCTGAACCCTTCTTTGAGAAGATAGACGACCGCCAATCTCTTGGCGAGCATCAGCCGCTCTTCATCGGTCAGAAAGTCTTCGAGGAAATCTTTCGCTACCGGCTCCGACTTTAACTGGGAGAAAGTCCAACCCAGGTTGGCGGTGATTTCTTTTTCGATTTCCTTTTTTAGCGGGCGCGGTGAAACTCTCGGCATTGTTGTAATAGGACGGTCGCCTTAGGCGACCTAGCTATTCCTACACTGGTAGGAATAGTATACTATGCTGGAACTGATGTCAATAGGTACGGCCGTATTCCGAATGTGGTCGCAACCAAAGGAAAAATAGGAAAACAGTTGTTTCTCGGTTTGGAGCACAAAAAAAAGCTCGTGAAGGGGTAGGTCTTCACGAGCAATGATTCCGTCCTCAGCCTGGGGGCACCTAGCAGGCCTCGGACTTTTACCAGACGGCA
>Ga0209751_10002511_pt1 | contig 18214 bp, 15 predicted proteins | sample RifCSP13_1_FD_184019 | JGI IMG/M metagenome (GOLD analysis project Ga0209751, IMG submission 184019) | Soil microbial communities from Rifle, Colorado - Rifle CSP2_sed 13_1 (SPAdes) (version 2) | ecosystem: Environmental > Terrestrial > Deep subsurface > Rock core/Sediment | place: Rifle... | reverse complement strand
GGAGTTGATGACGTTGAGAGTTGAGCGGGGGCAGCGCGCAATGAGACTGAGTGCTGAAGATAAAGGTCCGAGCGCGCGCCCCCTTCCCAACTGCGAATTATTTGGGGTTGAGTTCTGCTTTTGGAGTTGATGGTGCTGAGAGTTGAGGCGGGGGCAGCGCGCAATGAGATTGAGCGCTAAAGATAAAAGTCTGAGCGCGCGCCCCCTTCCCAACCTGCAAATTAATCAACGTTGGGTGATTTTATCAATCGTCAATCGACAGTGTTAGAAGCGCGAGAGGGCGGATTTGATTCGGCGGACACCCTCAGTTAAGACGTCGGGGCCGGCGCAGAAAGAGACTCGCAAGAATCCTTCACTCTCACTGCCAAATGCTGCACCAGGTACTGTGATAACGCGTTCTTTCAATAACGCTTCCGCAACCTCCGTGGATCGTCCAAACTTACGCACATCCAGCATCGTGTAGAAGGCACCGTCAGGCACTACTGCTCGCAAACCTAATTCTCCATCAATCAACCTCAAGAGATGTTCTCTGCGCAACCGGAATGTCTCCCGGAATCCAATCCGTGCAGACGCGGCTTCTTCGGTCCATGCTGATAGGGCCGCTTTTTGTGAAACTGTCGACGCACAGGTCGTCACATAACCATGCAACACAAGCGCGGCAGCAATTATTTCTTCTGGCCCACACATCCAGCCGAGACGCCAGCCCGTCATGCTCATCGATTTCGATAAGCCACCAATAACGATCGTGCTTTCGTAAAGCGACGAAGGGGAATCAGGGCGTTCGGGTGTGTAGTAAAGCTCTCGGTAGATCTCGTCGCTAATCAGGTACGCATTATGATCTCGCAGCGTGTCCGTAATCGCGACCAGATCATCTTTGGACAGCGTGCGTCCGGTGGGATTTGACGGACTGATACAAACAACTACTTTTGTTTGCGGTGTTAGTGCACGACGAAACTCGTCCGCGTCAAACCCAAAGTCCATCGTCTCTGGCAAACAGTAGAAGTTAGCTTTACCTCCTGCCATGCGAACAATGGCCGGATAGGCGACAAAACCTGGGTTTGGCAACAGAACTTCATCGCCTTCGTCCACGAGGGTCATCAAGGCCAGATACAGAGCTTCCTGCGATCCCGCTGTGACGATAACGCGTTCCGGGTTATCTTTTAGATATGGATACTCGCTTGCGATCTTTTCGCGCAATGATAAGAGCCCAGCATGCGACGTATAGCCATGCTGCTCTTCGGCGATAACGCGTAATGCGGCTCGTCGAATGATCTCGGGGGTAAGCAGATCAGGCTCACCTAAGCCAAGATTGATACTCCCCGGCAGTGCCTTGTCAAAGATCTGGCGAATGATACTTTTTTCGACGCCCTGAAGACGCTTCGGTCGAACAAAAGAAGTCAACGTAAATAGTCCTCTAACTGCACTGCAGTGGCGGTTTTCTCATCGCGATATTTCACTATGACCGCTGTGTACAGGGATAGTCCCCACTCGCGTCCACGATCGTTTCTGATAGCACGTGAACCCGGTACTACAACCGCGCCGGCAGGAATCTCAAGTGGTTCACCGGCTTTACGTTGATAGATCTCTCCGTGAACGAGATCGTAAACAGGAGTCGAACCGGTGAGAATTGTTCCTGCCGCCAACACGGCCCGCTCTCGGACAATAGTCCCTTCATAAACACCACAACCGCCGCCTATCAGCACATCCTCTTCAATAATAACCGGCAGGGCTCCGACTGGCTCCAAAACACCCCCAATCTGCGCGGCCGCCGACAGATGAACCCGCCTGCCGATCTGCGCGCATGAGCCGACTAACGCATGACTGTCGATCATTGTTCCTTCATCAACGTATGCGCCCGCATTGACGAACATCGGAGGCATGCATACAACTCCCGCAGCCACATACGCGCCGTCACGAATCGTTGAACCACCCGGAACAATCCGCACGTTCTCCCTGATTGTTGTGGGACGTACTGGGTATGTGTCTTTATCAAAGAACCGAAAGCTCTCGCCATCAGACATGTCTATCAGTGCACCTATGCGAAAGCCAAGGAGTATCCCTTGCTTGACCCAGGAATTAACCTGCCACTCGCCATCAGCATTTTTCTCCGCAGCGCGCAATTCGCCGCGATTAAGACCGCGCTTTAGCTCTTCAAAAACCGCTCGGTCTGCGGAATCAAATTGGTTGCTGCTTCGTGCGGCCAGTGCCTCAATCTGTTGACGCAGCTGCATGTGATGTTTCCTCTAAGAGGCCAAGCTCAGTCAAAACTTCCCGCACTTTTGATCGACTGTGTTCCTGAATCGGCACGAGAGGTAGACGGAAGTATTCTTCGACTAAGCCCATCATCGCTAAGGCCGCCTTAACTGGCCCAGGACTGGATTCGATGAAGTTCACTTCGAGCAGCGGCAGCAAACGATAATGCAAGGCTCGTGCTTCGTCCCATCTTCCTTCAAGCGCAAGATTTATAAGTTGTGACATTAGATTTGGCGTTTCGTTAGACGCTACTGAAATCAACCCGTCACCACCCAGCGCAATCAATGCGAGCGTCAATGAGTCGTCGCCGGATATAACCCTGAAGTTCGCCGGACGCCCCCGGAGGATCTCCATGATCTGTGACAGATTACCCGATGCTTCCTTTATGCCAACGATGTTCTCTACAGTTCGGGCGAGTTTAAGAGTTGTTTGTGCGGAGATGTTTGACGACGTGCGGCCCGGCACGTTGTAGATCACCACAGGCAGGTCACCAACCGACTCGGCAACTGTTCGAAAGTGTTCATACAAACCCTCCTGAGTCGGCTTGTTGTAGTAAGGAGCTACAATCAGAACGGCATCGACGCCGAGAGCTTGTGCAGCTTTCGAATATTCGATTGCGGCATTGGTCGAATTGCTGCCGGTGCCTGCAATCACCTTGGCACGGCCACTAGCAGTTTCGATGGTGGTCCTGATTACAAACTGATCTTCTTCTTCCGACATTGTGACACTCTCGCCAGTTGTGCCACAGGGAACAAGAAGTCGAATGCCACCAGCGATCTGATATTCGATCAGATCGCGGAGACGTGACTCATCGATCGAACCGTCGCTGGTGAACGGTGTAACGAGGGCGGTTGCGCATCCGCGTAACCAATCAGTGTCTGTTGTCATGGTTTTCTCCAGGGTTCATTGCGCGAATTTCTGATCCTTGAGATTCACTTACGCAGAATTTCATCAACTACTTCTCCAAACTCGAACACGCCCTTGCGACCTACAATCCAATGTGCAGCCAGCAACGCGCCTGCAGCGAACCCTTTTCGCGAGCGTGCTTCGTGCGTCAGCAGTATTTGATCGGCCTCTGAATCAAAGCCCACCCGATGTGTTCCGGGAATGTATCCGGCACGAGTTGAAGCTGTAGAAATGTTCGAGCCCAAATGCTCTGACATCAACTCGCGAAGACGCACTGCCGTTCCAGAAGGTGCATCGCGCTTTCGGCTGTGATGCGCTTCCTCGATAAATGGGGCGTAGGCTTCGACTCTACTAATGAGCGCTGAGGCATGCTGCACTATGCGATAGAAGACATTGACACCAATTGAAAAGTTCGCACCGTAAACCATCGTACCGCCCTGCTCAATGACGCTCCTGATTAGTTCGGCTTGCTGGTCTTTCCAGCCGGTCGTCCCTTCAACTAGTGGCACTCCTGCGCGAACACATGCGGCAACGTTTTTTGGAACTGCAGCGGCTGCCGACAAATCGATCACCGCATCGTGATTACTGAGTATCTCGGCGCGCTCTTCGACTGTCTGTTCAGCGTTAATCGACCTGATAATTACTGACACCTGGTCACCGGTGTTGGGTGCTTCCTCAGCTACGAGCTGGCCCATTGCGCCGAATCCGATTAAGGCGAGTTTCATAAGTGTGCGGGCGAGACACCCGCGCTCCTATCCTGCGCTCCTAGAGAGTTTCTTCCCCAAACAAACGTACAGCTCGACAGCTTCATGAAGCTGGCGTTTAGACACCCGTTCATGATCCGTGTGCGTTTCCAATATCGAGCCTGGCCCCATCAGCAGCGGCTGACCCCAATTGGATAAGTACGGAATATCAGTGGTGAAGCGAACCACAGTGTGTTCGAGTCCCGGAACAGAAAAGAGGCGCACTGTATCGTGTGCAGAAGAATATGTTATCCGTGCCCGCGTACCCACAGCTTCTTCGAACAACTGTCTTACCGATTCCACACTTGTTGCTACTCGGATTTGTAGTTCAGCAGACGCACGGCTCGGAATAACATTGGGCCGCGTTCCACCTGAGATTGTTCCGATATTGCAAGTTGTCTCGCCAAAGAAGTCGTCTTTTGGCCAGGCCAGTTGACGGACGCTTTGTAATACGTCGAGAAGCCGATCAATCGCTGACTCACCGGCTTCTGGATATGCGGAGTGTGCCGATTTGCCTTCGGCTGTAATTGTCAGTCGTAGAGATCCTTTAGTGCCGACTGCCAGCAGGTTATCAGTTGGCTCTCCATTTATCATGAATTCACAATGTTTTGCCACCGAGTGATTATTTGCGACTTGCGCGCCGAGGCTCGCAAGTTCTTCATCGACAGTAAAGAGCAGCCCTATCTCGTCGAATCCTTGGTCGCGTAATTTTTCAGCGGCACAAATCTGCGCTGCTATAATTCCTTTCGCGTCGCACGCACCACGACCATAAATGAATTCGGCGTCATCTTTCGACGCAATAAAGGGTGGCACAGTATCCATGTGTGTTGAGAAGACGACTCGTGGACGACCTGCCAGTGTCGCGATGACATTGAATCGATCCGTGGCAACTGATTGGATCTCAACCTGATAACCCGATGACTTCAGATGCTCAACGAGAAATGCCCCAATCTCCGCTTCGTTCCCGGTTACCGAAGGGATGTCGATCAAGGTTCGCGTTAGAGTTAAAACGTCCATAAGTCGCCAGTCAAAAAGCAAATTCGCAAGTTAGGAAGGGGGCAAGCGGCATTGATCTGGAGCTTCAGGGCTCAAGCTGACTCCGCGCCGCCCCCGCTTTCAGTTGCAGCCTTTTCTCCTGGGTTGATGCTAGCAATTCTTGGAGCGGGGGCGGCGCGGAATAATACTGATCGCTAAAGATTTGGTTGAATTCCGCTTGCCCCCTTCCCGACTTGCGAATTCTTCATCCGAGTCTGATTTTTCCTGAGATAAGCTTTTTATCAGGTGGCGCTATGCTAAAATGCCGTCCAATTTATCATGTTCAAAGAACGCAGCATGTAATCTTCTGACCACCTCTTCCGCTCGATCTTCCTCGACCGCAAAGGTCAGATTGACGCTTGACGCTCCCTGAGAGATGAGTGTCACGTTGATGTTGCCGATCGTGCTGAACACGGTCGCAGCGATACCCGGTGTCCCTCTTAAGCCTTCACCCACGACACAAATAATCGCTCGTCCTGGTTCAACGCGAACGGTGCCCAACGCTTGCAGTTCTTCAACAATCTGAGGAAGCGACCTCGCATCGTCAACTGATAGTGAGACGCTCACTTCGGATGTTGTAACTACGTCCACCACGGTGCGATGTCGGTCAAATATTTCGAACAGAGCCCGCAGGAAACCATACGCTCCGAGCATTCGCGCAGAGGTTATCTGGATCGTTGTTACACCCGTTTTGTAGGCAATCGCCTTCACTGTTTGCGGTGCTGTCTGAGTGGTAGCACAAACGATCGTGCCGTTCAGTCCGCGTTCGCGCGAGTTACAGATCCGGACTGGAATCTTGCGTTCAGTAGCTGGCTGAATCGTTTTCGGATGCAGTACTTTGGCGCCGAAATACGCCAACTCCGCCGCCTCTCCATATGATAGCGACGCGATTGTCTGAGCGTCTGGTACAACTCGCGGATCAGCCGTGAGTACACCGGTCACATCGGTCCAAATCTGAATCTCAAGAACGTTTAGTGCTGCACCAACGATTGCAGCTGTGTAGTCTGACCCGCCACGACCCAGGGTGGTGGTATTTCCGTCTATGGTAGCTCCGATGAAGCCACCGAGGACTGGTATTACACGATCATTTAGTAAATGGTTGAGCGTGGCTTTGGTTAGTGCAAACGTTTCAGACATCAGTGGAGCTGCGTTTCCATATTGATCGTCAGTCAGAATGCATGTTCGGGCATCAACCGACCGAGCCACCGCCCCGTTAAAGCAAAGTGCGCGTGCCAGAAGATTGCTGGAAAGCGTTTCACCCCACGCCAATAGTTCATCCTCGTACATGCGATCAAGGTGAGGTTCTGTGGCGATCAGATGCAGTAGCTTTGCAATCGGGCCTTGCGCCGTTTCAAGTAGGTCGAAGAAGTCCTGGCGGTGCTGATTGGTGAAAAGAGCTCTGGCCACTGACGCGTGCTGCTCAAAGATTTCGTCCAGTGACGTAAGGGCCACATCAACGGACCCGACCTTTGCGAGCCTAGAGATCTCCAAAAGTGCATCAGTCACGCAACTCATCGCGGATACCACGACAATGGGCGCAACCGGCACGTGATCCAACACTATTTGCGCGACGTTTTCGAAAGCCGCTGCATTGGCGATGGAAGTACCACCGAATTTCATTACCATGGCCATAAAAAAGAAAGAGGTCGGTCGCGAGTTAACACGACTGACCTCTTACTGAGGAACTGAAGTGCGCAGATACGGGCGCTCTTCAAAAACTATCGTCGTAGCACTCCACCGACGGGTGACAGTCCCGCGGATTTAGCCGCGGCAACCAACCCGTTGACGCTGAAGGATCGAGCAACGAGCTTCGGCGACCTGCCCCTTTCAACAAGCGATGGTCCTTCTTCCAATGACAGACACGGACTGTGTGTTGGGCTTGGTTACTCTTGGAGGTCGCGCCTCTACTTAATATGAAAGATCATTGTAAGGCAGCACACGTTAGCGAGAAGGCGGGTTTTTGTCAAGAACTGGTACTGGTGAACTGGTACTAGGGAGTCGTCTCCTAATTTCTCTGCGCGACCCTGTCTCTCCGATGAACTCTGTGCCTCTGTGAACTCGGTGCAATGTGGAGTCAGCAACTTTAACACCGAGTCCACAGAGGCACAGAGTTACACAGAAAAAAGTCAAACTTAGGACACGACCTACTGGTGCAGTTTGAGAATCCATCGCCGAAAAGAACCAACACTCAACCAATCCCACCCACGGCCGTAGTGCCAGGTCCGACCTTCACCAAGAGAGGAGCGCCGCCTCCGCGCTTTCGTTCTAATTGACACTCAACGAATCCTGCCCACGGCAGTGGGTATTTTCAGGTCCGGCCAACAAAAGAGCTAACCAAAATCCTACCCACGGCAGTGGGTAGGACTTTCAGATCCTGCCTACAAAACGAGACGCACCCCTCCCTCCTTTTTTCTCAACCTTGCTGACACACAACGCCGGCGAAACTGGACCAGCGTATGAAACTCGTCTTGTGTGCCTGTCACGATGAAAATAGAAAAGTAGGGGTCCTCTGTTTGTAGGCAGGATCTGAAACGACTACCCACTGCCATGGGTAGGATTCGGTTGGTTCGCTCATTTTTTGAGTTCATCAAGGATCTTTCCAATGCACCGGGCCATGCACCTAGAAGTGTAGACCCGAAAATTTTATGGGCCTATTCTCTCAAATACGTTGATCGGGCTAACGGGGTGTGATATATACTGCGCTCGAAATCTTTGACATGAATTTCAATCGTGGCGATTTAGGCAACTTGCTCCACGTAAAAAACTGCTAAAGAGCTGCTGGGACTCTCCAAAGCCTTTCATGGAAACCTCGCGCACTCTGAGGCGCGAGGTTTTTCTTTTGACCTTAGCTCCCTCCTTTAGACCAGTTTTTTCGGCCTGAATTGTCAAGTTCTTGGAGTGCGGCGACTTATCGGCACTTTAGTCTGGGGTTCAGCTGGACTATGTGCGGTAACGAAGTGGCGACAAGTCACCCCACTTCAAGGATTAGCTATATGAGACAGAGATAGAAGGCGGCGACAAGTAGCCGCACTCCAAAGGAGGTCTTATGGCTGCAGCGGAACGGAAGAGTTTGAAGATCGAATTTGAGCCGGAAGGGCTGGATCAAGAAGTGCCAAACTATGCGTTCGATACTCTGGCCCTACATGCTGGCAACTACCCCGACCCGTCTACTGGTGCGATGCTTACTCCAATTTATCAGACGACGACGTATGCTTTAGAGGCAGTGGGCCATGACAAGGGCTACACTTACAGTCGTTCGGCTAATCCAACAGTGTCAGCGCTCGAACGCCGGTTGGCTGCACTTGAAGGTGCGGAATTCTGTACATGTTACGGGACAGGGTTAGCCGCTACGACAGCACTTTGTCTGGCTCTGTTGAAAGCGGGTGATCGAGTTGTTGTCTCCCAGGCCGTTTATGGTGGCACTGTTCGACTCTTTAAGCAGGTGCTTGCGCGTTTTGGCGTAGAAGCTGAATTCATTGATACCTCGAACGAAGAAAAGCTTGTAGAAGCGCTTCAGAAACCCACACGCTTCCTTTTCGTTGAGACACCTGCGAATCCGACGCTGCGTCTAACTGACATCCAGCTCGCAGCGCATCATGCGCATGAGGCGGATACACTTCTTGTCGTTGACAACACGTTACTCACGCCGGCATTACAGCGCCCATTGGATTTTGGAGCAGACGTAGTACTCCATTCAACAACAAAATTTATTGAGGGTCACAACGCGACTGTTGGGGGAGCATTGATTGTGCGGCAGCCGGATTTGCAGGAAAGGTTGGCTTTTGCGCGCAACGCGATTGGCGCGATACAAGCCGCCTTTCCGGCCTGGCTGACTCTACAGGGAGTTAAGACTTTACCGATGAGGATGCTCTGCCACTCGGAAAACGCAGTAGAAGTTGCGAGATTCCTCGAGTCTCACCAACGCGTTCACACAGTAATCTACCCTAGTCTGCGATCGTTTCCGCAATACGAACTTGCACGACGTCAGCAAGCGGCGGGAGGAGCATTAATCGCCTTCGAAGTAGAAGGAGGTGTGCAGGCTGGCATTCGGCTGATGAATTCAGTGCGACTCTGTACGTTAGCTGAGAATCTCGGTGCTGCGGAAACAATCATTACGCATCCGGCCTCTATGACACATGCTGATGTCCCGCTGCAGCAACGTGAAGCAGCAGGAATAACTGATGGATTGGTGAGACTGTCAGTCGGCTTGGAAGATGTGAACGATTTGATTGCAGATCTCGAACAGGCTCTAAAGGTCACAAAGACGAAATAAGGGATGTGGGGAGATTATTGGCAAACATGGCTAACTTGGTGGTGTTGAAATTTGGTAGTTCCGTATTGCGTAGCGAAAAAGATCTGCCGGCTGCCGTTCATGAAATCTATCGGCATTGGCGTGAGGGGACCAAGGTCATCGCCGTCGTCTCCGCTTTTGGCGATACAACGGATCAGTTACTTCGGCGCGCTGAGAATATTTGTAAAGATCCAGAAAAATCAGCATTGGCAACCCTCCTTGCGACTGGGGAAGCAGCGTCCTCAGCATTGTTGTCTCTGTCACTTACTCGCTCAGGTATACCTGCAAGAGTATTGGATGCAGTTCAGGCGGGTATTCGAACCGCGGGCGGACGACTTGAGGCGGATCCGATTGCGGTTGACGCGGCTCGGTTGTCGTCAGAGGCGCGACGTGCGGTGGTTGTATTGCCGGGATTTGTGGGACGCGGCGACAGTGGTGACACGACGTTATTGGGTCGCGGTGGCTCAGATTATTCGGCACTGTTTCTTGCTCAGAAGTTGGGAGCGCAGTGTGTCCTCCTCAAAGACGTGGACGGGCTCTACACCAGCGATCCTGCCGGTGTCGCTGGTAAGGTTCCGAGGTTTAGCCACGCAAGTTACGAAACTGCGATAAAAATCGGGGGTGCGGTGGTGCAACAAAAAGCAGTGCGATTCGCATCCGCTCACAATCTTCGCTTCTCGATCACCAGCATCGGCGCGAGCTGCGCTACCGAAATTGGACCGGGCAAGGACGAACTCGATAGGTCAATTGGTTCAACTGAACCACTTCGAGTGGCACTCCTCGGGTGTGGCACAGTAGGGTCAGGCGTATATCAGCGACTGACCTCGCTCCCCGAGCACTTTCAAGTTGTCGGAGTAGGAGTTCGGACCGGTGAACGCGCCCGTGCCGTTGGCGTCCCCGAGCATCTACTCACTTCAAAGCTCGAGGCCTTGGTTGAGAAACCATGCGACGTGGTCGTCGAGTTGATCGGTGGTACCAAAAGAGCCTCATCTTTGACCGAGTCGGCCCTTCGACTGGGACGTGATGTGGTTTCTGGAAATAAGGCTTTGCTAGCTTTCAAAATACACGATCTTGAAGAGCTTGCGATTGAAAGTAACGCGGCGCTTCGCTACAGCGCGGCCGTAGGCGGTGCTATGCCCGCGTTAGAAACAATCAAGACCGCCAATAAGAAGGGACGGATCCACAGCTTTTCTGGCGTACTCAATGGTACCTGCAACCTAATTCTTGATCGGTTGGCGTTAGGAGAGAACCTGACAACGGCCGTACGCGTCGCACAGGAGGAAGGATTTGCTGAGGCCGATCCGAAGTTTGACTTGAATGGTATTGACGCAGCCCAGAAGTTAGTGCTCCTGATTCGGGCTGCCTTTGATTTGAGAGTCCCACTCGAATCTGTCCATCGCAAGGGTATAGAAGGACTCGGATTGCAAGATATCAAGCGTGCTCAGCAGCGTGGGCAAACGTTAAAGCTGATCGTCCACTCCAGTCGCTCTCCCAAAGGTGCGGATGCCAGCGTGAGACCAGTCGAGCTACCGCCTGATCACCCGTTGGCCCAGGTAAGAGGGATCGAAAATCGTTTGCTTGTCGAGATGGAAAGTGGTGAGCGTTTGACTGCTTTCGGAAAGGGAGCGGGCTGCTGGCCCACAACGGAAGCAGTGATGGCAGATCTATTTGATTTAAGGAGAAGCCGGCCCATTACCGCACTGGAAGAGTTAGAGGAGTGTGTAGCATGAGAGCCGCTACCAGATGTGTACATCTTGGCCCGAGTGACGACCGCTACGGAGCCATTTCGCCTCCTATCTATCAGACTGCCACCTTTCGACAGCCAACAGCGACTGAGTTTGGCGAATACGACTACACTCGCAGCGGTAATCCCACACGTATTCTTCTCGAGAGACAGCTTGCAGAACTTGAAGGGGGTAACTACGCATGCGCATTTACAAGCGGCATGGCGGCCATATCGGCTGTCACGCGGCTAGTTAAGACTGGAGAAGAGATCATCGCGGGGGATGATCTCTATGGTGGCACTGTTCGGTTGCTTGATTCCATCAGTAACCGACACGGGATTGGCGTCTGCTATGTAGATACGTCTGATTTGCACGCGGTTACCTGCTCGCTATCTGCACGTACCAGGCTGATCCTGGTTGAGAGTCCCAGTAACCCTCTATTTCGAATATCCGACATTCGCGGACTCTCACAAGTAGCTCGTGGCGCAAAGGTTCTTCTGGCAGTTGACAACTCCATGCTGTCTCCCATTTTTCAACAGCCTCTGTCATTGGGAGCAGACCTTGTAATTCATTCCGCGACAAAGTTTCTGTGTGGTCACAGCGACATAATGGCTGGAGCAGTAATAACCAACGACGAAAGTTTGGGACAACAGATTGCGTTTACCCAGAATGCCGAAGGCGCTGGGCTCAGTCCGTTTGACAGTTGGTTGTTATTGCGTGGATTAAAGACGCTTGCTTTGCGAGTTGAACGTCAAAGCGAGACGGCCGCGAAGATTGCTCAGTTTCTGGAGATCCACCCCCACGTAAATCGGGTCTTCCATCCGAATCTCAAGAGACATCCAGGCTACGACACACATCGAGGCCAGACGTCCGGTGACGGTGCGGTCGTTAGCTTTACGACGGGTGATGCTGCCTTGTCTGTTCGCATTGTTGAAAATACAAAACTCTTTGATGTAGCCGTGAGCTTTGGTTCAGTGAATTCGACCATCAGTTTACCTTGTCGAATGTCCCACGCAAGCATCCCCGAATCGCTCAAACATCGGCTTGCGCCCCCATCCGATCTTGTCCGTCTATCTGTTGGTATTGAAGACGCACACGATCTAATAGAGGATCTGGACCGAGCACTACATGTGGCTAAAAAATCGCTGCGTAGATCAGGTCTAGTCACCGTAGGAAGGTGAACAAGATGGTAGAACCACAGTCGGTTGAGCAGAAGCAAAAGCAGCGTTACCGAGTCGGTATTCTCGGTGCAACGGGAATGGTGGGCCAACGTTTTATCCAACTGTTGGACCAACACCCGCAGTTTGAGGTGACGGCTCTAGCTGCTTCAGATAAGTCACAAGGTGAACGATATGAAAAGGCGTGCCGATGGCGCCTGCCCAGTGAGATGCCTCAGCGCGTAAAAAAGCTGACGGTGGAGCCGCCACGACCGCCACTCGACTGCGATTTCGTTTTCTCGAGTTTACCGTCTGCGGTTGCATGTGAAGCTGAAGAACTGTTTGCGCGCGCCGGGTATCCAGTTATAAGCAATTCGTCAGCTTATCGCATGGACCACTCCGTGCCGTTGGTAATCCCTGAAGTCAATAGTGACCATCTCTCATTACTCGAGCTGCAAAGGGATCGTGGATATCGCAATGGCGCCTTCATTGTCACTAATCCGAACTGTTCCACAATTGTCGTGGCCCTAGTGCTGGCCCCACTTCACGCCCGCTTTGGAGTGGCTTCCTGCGCCGTAACTACAATGCAAGCGATTTCTGGAGCGGGATACCCCGGGGTTGCATCGCTCGATGTCTGCGACAACGTTCTCCCTTTCATCGAAGGGGAAGAGGAGAAAATCGCATCTGAAACCCTCAAGATTTTAGGAACTATAACAAAGGACGGTATTAGGCATCCCAGCATGCAAGTAAGTGCTCAGTGTCACCGTGTCAACGTTACCGATGGGCATCTCGCTGCCATGAGAATCAAATTGGTCCGAGGCGCTCAGATAGAGGAGATAGGTGAAACCTTTGAATACTTCCGCTCGGTGCCTCAGGAGCTGGGACTGCATTCTGCGCCAACAAATCCGATTATTGTGCGGGTGGAGCCGGATCGTCCCCAGCCGCGACTTGATCGCGATGCCGGTGGTGGCATGAGCATCACTGTCGGACGCATCGCGCGCGATCTGCTGAGTGACGTTCGGTTGGTCGCGCTTGGTCACAACACGATCCGTGGCGCCGCCGGCGCAGCCATACTCAATGCCGAATTACTTCTTGCGAAAGGATACTTGTAGGAAAAGTGCCACTCTTTTACGACATCGCTCCCAGACACGACTGGTCTGTCAAAGACGTTGGGAACATCTATGCACTGCCGCTGCCCGAGCTCATCTTCCGAGCGCAAACAGCACATCGCCATCATCACAACACCAATCAAGTCCAGGCGTGTGCACTGCTGAGTATTAAAACCGGTGGATGTGTAGAAGATTGCGCGTATTGCCCGCAGTCTGCGCGATACGACTCGGAAGCAGCGCGAACGGGTTTGATAAAGCTTGACGAGACACTCGCTCGTGCGCGAAATGCGCACGCGCACGGAGCAACACGCTTTTGTTTGGGTGCAGCGTGGCGTGACGCACCAAGCGGCGCAGCATTCGAACGCATTCTGGAAATGGTCCGCGGTATACGAGGACTCGGGATGGAGGCCTGCTGTACGCTCGGTATGCTGACTGATCAACAGGCCGAAGCACTGGCCCAAGCAGGATTGTCCGCTTACAACCACAATCTGGATACGTCTCCCGAATTTTATCCGAAGATAATCAGCACCAGAACGTACCAGGATCGTCTCGATACTCTTAATCGTGTTCGCGGTGCTGGCGTAACGGTTTGTTGTGGCGGAATCATTGGGATGGGTGAAGGCAGCGAAGATCGTTGTGCGCTGCTGGCTCAGCTGGCATCACTTAACCCTCATCCTGAGAGCGTCCCCATCAATCTGCTTGTCAGAGTTCCAGGGACACCACTAGCGAATCAACGGTCCGTAGATCCTTTTGACTTAGTGAGGATGGTTGCGACGGCGCGAATTCTCATGCCCGCATCGATGGTGCGACTAAGTGCCGGTCGAACTCTCCTCTCAGATGAGGCACAAGCACTCTGTTTTCTTGCCGGCGCAAACTCGATCTTTATCGGTGATCGAATGCTGACCACTGCCAATCCAACGGCAGACATGGACAAGGCGTTGCTTGAGCGGCTGGGAATGCATCTGACGACCGCCCCACCGAAAACGCGGGCAAGCGTGTCGATGATGATTGTTGATTCTGCCTTGGAAACCATAGCCGAGGTGACGCAATGATTTGCGAACTCGAAGTTAAGCGTCGTGTACACGCACATCTAATCGAACTGGACCATTCTGACATGCGACGGTCTTTACGGGTGGCAGAAGGAGTGAATCTCTCATCGAACGATTACCTTGGTTTGGCTCATCACCCGTTGGTTAAAGAACGAATGGTGCAAACCATCCAACGCGAGGGCTGTGGTTCGACGGGCTCTCGGTTGTTGAGCGGGCATCGAGAAACATTTGCACGACTAGAGCGACGCTTTGCGAGGTGGAAGCGCACAGAGGGAGCTCTGTTCTTTGGCTGTGGTTATCTGGCAAATCTCGGCGTGATGACAACGTTTCCTAAAGAAGGAGACGTAATCTTCTCTGATGAGCTTAATCATGCAAGCCTGATCGATGGGATGCGGCTTTCCAAGGCACGTACAGTCGTCTTCCGTCATGCCGACCTTGATGATGTTGCGCGCTTAATTGAGTATGAAACTGGTCCTGGGCAGAAATTTCTCGTCACTGAGTCAGTGTTCAGCATGGACGGTGACGAGGCCCCACTAGCTGAATACGCCGCACTGTCTCGGGCTACGGAGACGGCCCTTATAGTCGATGAAGCACATGCAGTCGGAGTGTGGGGCGCACGCGGTAGTGGACTCATTGAGGAGATGGGGATCGAGTCCGACGTCTTCATTTCCATTAACCCCGCGGGCAAGGCCCTGGGAGTAGGAGGCGCCTTTGTCACTGGTGAGAATTGGGCCATTGACTATTTGGTTCAGTGCGCGCGCCCACTCATTTTTTCCACTGCACCGCCACCGGCAATTGCTGGCGCTCTCGATGCTGCACTTGATGTGATTGAAGCAGAACCAGAACGACGAGCCCGCCTCTTAAACCTGTCTGTTCACTTTCGCGAAAAGTTGATCTCTGAAGGCTTGCAAGTGAAGCCTGGGTGCTCACAAATCGTGCCGATTGTCCTGGGAGACAGCGAGCAAACGGTAGCTGTCTCTGAAGACCTACAAGCCCAGGGGTTCGATGTCAGACCCATTCGTCCCCCTAGTGTGCCACAAAATTCTTGCCGTTTTCGCGTCTCTCTCAATGTCGATCTTGAAGAAGCAGTTCTGGACGAGTTCAGTGAAACGCTCGCATCAATCCTCTATGAGCGTGCCGGTGTAGTCGCATGATGCGTGGCCTGTTCATTACTGGCACTGATACTAACGTTGGTAAAACGGTGGTTGCGGCCGCTCTAATGCATCGTTTCCGTAAAGAGATCCCTCTTCGATATTGGAAGCCAATACAAACTGGCATTGAACAGGATGATGACACTGCGACAGTACGCGCTCTTGCTGCATGTGACGAAAGCGAGATTTTCGACGAAGGAGTGAGACTAAAACGGCCGATCTCGCCTCATTTGGCTGCGAAAGTTAGCGGTCAGAAAATAAGCACTGTGCAGATTTACTCACTGGCAGCAAAGAACATTGGAAAAGAGAGTTGGATTGTCGAAGGCGCAGGTGGGGTACTTGTACCGATAAATGATTCTGAGCAGATGGTGGATCTCGCGCGTATGCTCAGTTTGCCGGTAGTTGTCGTAACGAGCACCAAATTGGGAACCATCAATCACACGCTGCTCACACTCGAAGCTCTACGAAAACGTGCACTCATTATTGCTGGGGTAGTAATGGTCGGAGACAAGAATCCTCAGATTAGGGAAACCATCGAGGCTTATGGGTTGGTTCAGGTGCTCGGTGAGATGCCAACCTTTCCGGATCTGAACCGCGAAACACTTTCACGCTGGTCACGACGAGAACTGGACGAGTTGGGGGTTTTGCTACATCACTTGAAGCTAGCTCATCATGCCCACCCTCAGTTCAAACTGTAATGCTCGCCAAAAGCATTCTCACTCGGGATAGTCGATACGTTTGGCATCCCTATACGCAGACAGCGACGGCACCGGCGCCGCTTCCGATCGTGCGTGCAGAAGGAGTCTACCTCTACACGGAGGATGGTCGCAAAATACTGGACGGGATCTCCTCCTGGTGGGTCAACATTCATGGTCATAGTCATCCTCGCCTAAACACGGCGCTGAGAAAGCAAGCGGAGGTGCTTCAGCATGTTCTGTTCGCCGGATGCACGCATGCTCCTGCGGTGGATCTTGCTGAATCGCTCATTTCGGTGCTGCCAAAAGGATTGCAGCGCGTCTTTTACTCCGACAATGGCTCTACTGCCGTCGAGGTTGCGGTGAAGATGGCTTATCAGTACTGGAAAAACCGCGGGGCAACCAGAAATGTTTTCATTGCGCTTCATCATGGCTACCACGGAGATACCGTTGGCGCAATGTCTGCCAGTGAGATTTCTGCGTTCACCGATCCGTTCAAGCGTCTCCTATTCGACGTGGTCCGCGTCGCATCGCCACATTGCTACCGCTGTCCGGTCGGACTGCAACGCGAGAGTTGTGACATCGATTGTATCTCTTCTCTCGAGAAAGCTTTGAACGCGGCACCTCACAGCGTTGCCGCGGTTATCGTTGAACCAATGCTGCAAGGTGCCGGTGGGATGATTGTGTGGCCGGCCGAGTTTCTTAAAGGAGTACGCCGGCTGTGCGATCAGTATGGGACGCTGCTGATTGCTGATGAGGTACTTACAGGTTTTGGCCGCACGGGGCGAATGTTTGCCTGCGAGCATGCGGGTGTTACTCCAGACATAATCTGTCTGTCGAAAGCCTTGACGGCGGGTTATCTGCCGTTGGGGGCAACCGCGACAACGGAAGAGATCTATCAAGGCTTCGTGAGTCAAGATCGTTCGAAGACGTTTTTTCATGGTCATTCATACACGGCAAATCCGCTTGCGTGTGCTGTGGCGGCTGAGAGTCTGCGCATTTTTCGTGATGAAGACGTGCTCGCAAGAGTGAAGCGCCTGGAAGAACTACTGAAGCAAGGCCTCAAGCCGCTGCGCTCGGTTCGTTGCGTCGGTGATGTGCGGGTTATTGGTGGTGTTGGAATTGTAGAGTTGGAAACAGATGGAGGACGGTCGGGCTATCTGGACGAAATTGGTCCAAAACTCGGGGCGGAATTTTTACGGCGTGGTGTGTTGCTACGACCGTTGGGGAACGTTTTGTACGTGATGCCTCCTTATGTGATTACGGAAGGCGAGACCGATTGGGTTACGAATCAGGTAAAAGAAGTGTTAACGACGATTGCTAGTGATAATTAGTTCATTTCCTTTGATTGTTAAGTCGTCGCGCAAATCAACGATCGAAGATAACGAATGTACTGAGTTACTACCCGAAGGTGATTCAGAATCTCGACGAATGGCGTGAGGCACTGCGCAAGGTGGACGCAGCAATCATACCTCTGTTACAGCGTCGGGCGCAGTTGGCGATTGAGCTGGTTGTTTCACTGCACGCGGCACGAGATCCTCACAATGACGCTGCGCGGCTTCGCATCTTGATGTCGCTCGAGGATGCCACTACCTTGTTCCCATTGCAGGAGGAAGCCGTGCAACGTATTTTCCGGCGGATTACCGTTGAATGTAACCGCGCAGCACGTGAACTGCTTGATGAAATAGATAGAGAGAATGAACAACTGTAGATCAACTCTAACAGCACAGTTCAACTTTGAAGTAATTTGCAAGTTAGGAAGGGATGACGATTGACGATTGACGATTGCGGATTGTCGATGAACGACTCAATGTTGTCTAATTCGCAGGTTGGGAAGCGGGCCAGCGCTCGGACTTTCATCCTTAGCACTCAATCTCATTGCGCGCCGCCCCCGCTTCAACTTGCATGATCGATTAACTTACCCGCAGTGCACACCTGAGTGGTGACAATAGGCTTGAGTGGTGTCAAGAAGAAGAGTGGAGGGTGCGTTCCTTGTAGGCCGAAGGTGAACGACCATGACGCTGAAGCGTATGGTGTCTTTTGTGGTGTCCAACAGATTTTCAATGCAACACGAAAGCGGAGGCGGCGCGCAATGAGATTG
>Ga0209751_10002508_pt1 | contig 18219 bp, 18 predicted proteins | sample RifCSP13_1_FD_184019 | JGI IMG/M metagenome (GOLD analysis project Ga0209751, IMG submission 184019) | Soil microbial communities from Rifle, Colorado - Rifle CSP2_sed 13_1 (SPAdes) (version 2) | ecosystem: Environmental > Terrestrial > Deep subsurface > Rock core/Sediment | place: Rifle... | reverse complement strand
AGGTGATCATCGCCATCAACAAGGATGAGGAGGCGCCGATTTTCGGTGTCTCCGATCTCGGCGTGGTTGGCGACGTCCACAAGGTCCTCCCCAAGCTGGTAGAGGCTCTGAAGCGCCGGTAGGAGTGTTCCCCCGAGAGGGCGATCTGGCGGTGTGGGTCCGAAGGTCGTGCCACTGTCCTTCCCCGAGCAAGACGTGGGAGCCGGTCCGGAAGGGGGAAGCACCCCGGCAGGCATCGCCAAGAGGGCTAGGTTGCCGCTATGTCCGGATATTCGGGAACTCCTCTCGCCAAGAAACTCGGGATCAAGGCCGGAGCCGAGGTCGGTGTGCTCGCTGGGCCCGATGACCTCAGCGAACGGCTCGAACCGCTTCCCGCCGGAGCCACTGTGGTGCAACAACCTCAACACCCTTGCGACGTGTTGATTGTGTTCGCCGAAGTTATCCGCACTTCACAGCGGGTTTCGACGGGCTCCGTTGGGCTCTTGCCTCGAGACGGTGGCTCTGGCTGGCCTGGCCCAAGCGGCGCTCAGGAATCGCAACAGACCTGGACTTCGAAGCCGTTCAACGGGTCGGGCTCAATTCCGGTCTGGTCGACAACAAGGTGTGCGCCATAGACGAGACGTGGTCGGGGCTCAGGTTCGTGGTCCGCACAGAGAACCGGGCCGCCTGGACCTAGGAGAACCGGAACCCGAACGGCAACAGTTCATCGAACGAATGGATCCTTGGCTCGCCGTCGGGTCCCGCCACGATGACGGTTTCAACCCGGAATTCGTTGAGACGCTGCCGGCACTGGCCGCACGGATACGACTGGTCCTCCTGCGTGGCGTCGATACAGGCCACGGCAACAACCTCGATCTTCCTAACACCGGCCGTTACCGCCGCCGAGATGGCGCTCGCCTCGGCGCAGACTCCCGACGGATAGGCGGCATTCTCGACATTCACCCCACGGTAGAGGTTGCCGTCATCGCCCATGGCAACCGCCCCCACCCGGAAGTGTGAATACGGGGCATAGGCATTCTCGGCAACGGATCGGGCCGCTTGGAGATATTCCTCTGGCGTGTAGGTCATGCGTCCTCCAAGAGCGCGTCGATAAAGGCTTCGGGTTCGAAGGGGATAAGATCGTCCAGGCCTTCGCCGACCCCGATGAACTTGACCGGCATTCCTAGCTCGCGCTCGATGGCTATCGCCACCCCGCCCCGGGCGGTACCGTCCAACTTGGTGAGCACGATACCCGTCACCCCCACCGCCTCGGTGAACTGTCGCACCTGAGCAATACCGTTTTGCCCTGTGGTCGCATCGAGGACCAGGAGCACCTCGTCGATGTGGTCTGCCTCCCGACCCACCACCCGCACCACCTTGCCCAGCTCATCCATCAGGTTGGTCTTCGAGTGGAGCCGTCCTGCCGTATCGATGATCACGACGTCTCGACCACGTGCTCGGGCAGCTTGGTAGGCGTCAAAGGCCACGGAGGCCGGATCAGCACCTGCTTGACCGCCGACCACCTCGACACCCACTCGATCAGCCCAGATGCGCAGCTGCCGGTCGGCCGCGGCGCGATAAGTGTCGGCCGCCCCCAGGAGGGGTTCCAGTCCACGGCGTTTCAAGTGGCTCGCCAGTTTGGCGATGCTGGTCGTCTTCCCGGTGCCGTTGACACCGACCACGATCACCACCGCCGGAGTGCCTTCCAGCATCAGGGCCCGACCCTCCCGCTCGAGGAGCTTGAGCAACTCCTCGCGCAAGGCACGCCGGGCCTCGCCGGTATCCGCCGGTTTACGTTCCTGTACGCGGCCGACCACCTCCGTACTGGCCGACACTCCGACGTCGGCAGCTACCAGGGCTTCTTCGAGACCTTCCCAAAAGGCTGCGCCCATCGTCGATCCGGCGAACAGCGTCCGGAGTCGCCCGCCCAGCGCCTGGCGGGTTCGGGTCAGGCGGGCGCCCAGTGAGGGCCTCTGGACGGTCGCCGTCGGTGTCGGTATCCCGGCCGGTGCACGGCGGGATCGCACCATCAGCGCCGCGACCGCCAGGACGACCGCCAGCGCAATCAGAATGATGTAAATGGGATCCATCGGCACCTCACCCGGGCTTCGGACGTGATTGTACGGTTACCGCCAGAGCTGTCAGACGGTAGCCGGGGCATGCGTCATCCGCTTCGCCACGACCTGGGAAGAGGCACCGGGTTCCATGGTCACACCGTAGAGCACGTCGGCCGCTTCCATGGTTCGTTGCTGGTGAGTGACGATGACCAGCTGGGCAGATCCGCGGAACTGATCAACCAGCCGGAGGAATCTCCGCAGGTTGGCATCGTCCAGCGCCGCCTCGACCTCATCAAGGACATAGAAGGGACTGGGACGAGCCTTGAATACCGCAAACAAGAACGCCAGAGCCGCCAGCGATTTCTCGCCACCAGATAGCAATGACAATCGACTGACTCTCTTTCCCAAGGGCTGAGCCTCCAGATCAACACCGGTGGTGAGCGGGTGTTCAGGATCAGTGAGACGCAACCGTCCCTTGCCGCCCGGGAAGAGCACCGCGAACTGCTCGGCGAAGTGACCGGATACCTCCTCGAAGGCGGTCGTGAAGGCCTGCACGATCTCATCGTCGAGAACTCTGACGACCTTGCGGAGTTCGGCTCGGGACTGTTCGAGGTCGTCGAGCTGGGCTTCCAGGAAGTCATGGCGTTCGGACAGTTGGCGGTATTCGTCGGCAGCCAGGGGGTTGATGGGGCCCATCCGCCGTAGTTCTGCTTGCAGTATCTCCAAGACCTCACGAGGCTCGAGGTTGGCATCGATCTCCGGGGCATCTGCTGCCAGAGCTTCCGCTTCCGTGGCATCGGCGTCCCGACGCAGACCTTCGGTTACAGCATCCTCACGCATTCGCAATTCGGTCCCCTCCAGCACCAGCGCGGACAGTCGATCTTTGGTGCGCTCCATCAAACTTCGTAATTCTTCAAAACGGACTCGGGCTTCCGACAATCTGGCTCCGGCGTCGCCCGCTTCCCGGCGAAGGTCACGTTGGCGGCCTCGCAATACCTCGATATGGGACCGCACCAACCCGAGCGTCCGGCGAGATGCATCCTCGACGTCGGCGAGGCGGGCTACCAGGGTTGGATCCACCGGTCGCGCCGATTGGTCCTGAAGTTCACCTCGCACCTCCCGCAGGCGGCGTTCGAGCAACCGCCGGCGCTCCACGACCGCGCCGCTTGCCGCCGCGGCCTCCTGTTGGATCCGGCGCGCATCTTCCTTCATGCCTGCAACCATCTGGCGTCTGGCGGCCAGTTCGTCCCAAGCCCGCTGACCTTGGGCTTCTTCTCCCTCGAGTGCTGCGAGGCGTCCTCGAAGCTGCCCGATCTGTGCCTCCCGCTCGGCCTCGGATTCGATCAGGGAGGTACGACGGTCGTCCAACCTGACGATCTCGGCGTCCGTGGCAGAGCGACTCCGCTCCAACCGATCGAGGGCGTCGGTGCCACCAGAGATACGCGCCTCAATCGATTCGAGCGCTTCCAGAGCGCGCCGCTCTTCCTCCCGTGACGACTCGAATGACCGGTTCCGGGCCCGCAAGATGCTCTCGGCCCGGGCCAGCTCGAGTTCGGAATCTTCGAGATTGGCGAGTGCCGCCTCCACCATGGCCGCACTCGCACCATCGGGGTGCGCGACTCGCACGCCAAAGATGCCGATGAGGTCACCCTCAGGGGTTACGGCCCGTATTTCGGGGTGATGCTCGACGATCTTCCAGGCGGTCGACCACCCCTCGGCGACGATCACATCGCCGACCAACCGCGCCGCCAGGTCGGCGTCAGCGTTGGGACCGAGCATATCGATCAGCGCATCGACTCCCCAGGCGGCGGCGACCGAACGGGAGGAAGCGATCCCGTGGCCGGGACGTCCGGTCACCAGCGGTATGCCACCCAAACCCTGCGCCTTGAGGTCCGCCACGGCCTCCAGAACGTGCTCGGCGGAGTCAACGGCCAAAGCGTCGCTCCACGAACCAAGCGCGGCATCGACCGCCGGAGCTAGTCGTTCCGGAATGTCGAGCATCTTGGCGACCGTGCCGACAACACCGGCTCGTCGGGTGGCGAGTTGGCGGGCCCGCGGGTCGGCCAGGCCGGCGGCGGCGCTCTCCAGTGCTTCGGCGCGGGCTCCGGCGGCGGCCAGCGCCAGCTTCGCGTCGCCGGCATCCTGTTCCGCCTGCTGCCAGGCTTTCTGCTCGGTGGCACGAACCTCTGCGGCCGTGTCGTACCGCTGTTGCGCGGTCTTGGTTTCCGCGTCCAGGCGGCGTATCTCGTCGCGGAGCTCTTCGGTCTCGCCTGCCTCCGCTTCGAGCTGCGCATGAAGAACCTCGAGCCTGCGTCCGATATCGCGCGACTCTCGTCCATCGCGATCGGCGACCGCTTCGAGGGCAGCGAGGTTACCCCTCACAACGGCCGTTGCTCCCTCGATCGGTAACCCCTCTTGTCCGGCCAGGGAGCGATCTTCATCTTCGAGGACCTGGATCGCTCGTTCCGCCCTGTTGGACTCCCGGGATGCTCGCCGCTCCTGGTCGGCCGATTGACCCAACTCGATCTCCAGCCGGAGCGCCTCGTCCTCGAGATCTCGGCGTCGCTCGCCGGCGCCTTGCATCTTGGCCTCGGCGGATCTTCGCCGCTCGTGGGCCACCTGCCCGATTCGGCGCAAACGCTCCATGGTCGTCTCCAGTCGAGCGGCGGCGGCCGTATCCCGGTCGAGGGCGCGCCCTGCTGCACCGGCTGCTTCAGCCAGAGGTCCCAGGCGTGGCTCGAGTTCGGTGCGCTCCCGTCCGGCACCGGCGAGATGCGCCCGCAGGGCATTCTCTTCTGAGGCGACCAATTCACCCCGGCTGCGAATCTGCCGAAGTTGTTCCCCACCGAGATAGAGGTGGAGGCCTCGCAGATCGCTCTTGACGGATTGGTAGCGTTGGGCGGCCCCTGCCTGGCGCCTGAGTGGCCGCATCTGCCTCTTCATCTCCTGGAGAATGTCGCGCAGTCGGAGGACATCTGCATCCGTGCGCTCCAGCCGGCGTACCGCTCGCTCTTTTCGCAGACGGTGCTTGAGAATCCCGGCTGCCTCTTCGATAACCGACCGGTGGTCCTCGGGCTTAGCGTTCAGGATCGAGTCGAGTTGACCTTGGCCCACGATGACGTGCTGGTGACGCCCGACGCCACTGTCGGACAGCAACTCCTGCACGTCCAGAAGCCGGCAGTCGATCCCGTTGATTTGATAGTCGCTGCTGCCGTCTCGGTAGAGCCGTCGCGTAACGTTCACCTCATCGAGGTCGAGTGGCAGCAGGCGCGAGGCATTGTCGAACACGAGGGTGACTTCGGCCCGGCTCAGGGCAGGACGGGTCGCCGTGCCGGCGAAGATGACGTCCTCCATCTTCTGGGTTCGCAGGGTTCGGGTCGACTGGGTGCCCATCACCCAGGCGAGGGCGTCGACCAGATTCGACTTGCCCGATCCATTGGGACCGACCACCACGGTCACACCCGGCTCGAACTCCAGCCTGGTCCGGTCGGCGAAAGACTTGAACCCGACGACCTTCAAGGATCTCAAATACACAAATCACAACCTTGTTATTTCGGCGGTCAGGAGGCTATCACAGCCCCGCGCGAGCGCCTAGAACCGCACATGAAACGTCGAGAGGTCGAGGTCCGGTTCCGTCGCGGCGACCTCGACCTTGACAACCGACGCCAGGCGGGGGCCGGCGGCCAACCAGGCAACCAGGTCGTCTACGGCCGTCGCCGATCCCTGGGCCAGAACCTCAACCTGGCCGGCCGAGATGTTGCGAACCCACCCTGTCAGCCCTCTTTGCTGGGCTTCCCGCAGGGTTGCGTAGCGGAACCCCACGCCCTGCACGCGCCCGGTCACAATCGCCCGGATGGCCTTCACTGCTGACATTGTGGGCACCAGAACGAACTCCTCCCCCCAATGACGGTCCTCTCGATGGGAGCGCCATCCCGGCGGCAGGGCAATCCCTCTCGACCGTACGCCCGGAGTCGATCCAGGTACCCCCCCGCCCGCCCGTCGGGGAGCAGGTAGGCAAGATCACCGAGGCTGGTCCCACCCCAACGGAGCCCGGCCCGGAGCACAAGGCGCACGGCAGTTCGCAGGCGATTGACCTCCTCACGTGTCAGAGACCCCGCCCGACGGTGCGGCCGAATCCCTGCTCTGTGCAGCACTTCGTCCGCGTAGATGTTGCCGAGTCCGGCGACCAACCTCTGGTCGAGCAACAACGTCTTGATGGCCACCTTCCTGCCGGCCAGTCGCTGAGCCCAGACGGAGGTAGGCGGCAGATCGTGGAGGGCATCCGGACCCAGGTCGGCGATGGTCGACCTCGCCAACTCCTCCGGCGTGTAGACCGCCATGAACCCGAAGGTGCGGGGGTCGACCATTCGCATTTCTTGCCCGCGGTCCGTACCGACGACTACGTGGGTATGAGGTTTCTCCAGCTGGCCGGGGTATGCCAATTCGATCCGGCCCGACATTCCGAGATGTATCACCCAGGTGAGGTCGCCTTCAACGTCTACCAGGAGGAACTTGCCGCGCCGACCCACCCGGTGAATCACACGACCGAGCAAGCGATCGCGAACATCGGCGGGGTGCTCGTTGCGACGCGCCAGCCGCGGGTGGCGGACCTCAACATGAATCACCCGTGTCCCCTCCAAAGCTGGAACGAGGGCACGCCGAACGGTCTCGACTTCGGGGAGTTCGGGCACGTTTCGGAGCGTAGCGGGCGGAAACGCCTTGAACCGAACCGCGCCGCCTATCGCCCTTCGCGGCGGTCGGCACACCGGCGATCACCCATCCTCCAACTCTCACAAAGAGAAGCCATCCCGCCGAAACAATCCTCCGGGGAGCACGAGCTGAACAGGCCAAACCGTCATCATCGGCGGAATAGGCTTCCCCGGATCGGGGCTTTCTCTCTGACTCTCCGGCGGTCAGCTCGCCTCAATCAGCTCGGGCCACAGATGCTCCAGCACCGTCTCGACAGGTTGGCCACCGAGTGCATCGAGAGCGTCCTCGCCGGCCAACCTTTGCGCAAGATCCACCAGCTCGGCGTGGTCGGTCGCGTAAGCGCGGGTGGCCGATCCCCCACCTTGACGTCTGAAGAACCAAATCATGGGCAGCAGCGCACTGAAGGCGGCCACGGGGCCGGTCAGCGGGCCGATGCGCTCCGGCCAGCGCTTGTCGGCCTGGGCGTTGATCTCCGGCAGCCGTTCGATGCCGAGCCACAAGGGATCCGGGGCTGCGAACCGCACCACCCCCACGTGACTCGTGACGACTGCGGACATGCACAGGAGGCACGGCTCCAGCGTTGTCCAGATGGTGTGATGCTCGTAGTCGCCAACCGGCAGTTGGGCCAACACATCCATCTCGGCGTGTGCCAGGTAGTTGCCATGGAGCCGCCCTGGAGGAGCCGTCGAGTCACACACCCGATTACGGCCCTCGGCGATGATGGCGCCACTCCGGTCTGTCAAGACGGCTCCCACGCCGACGTTTCCGAGCACGTGGGCCTTCCACGCCTGCGCAAGAGCACGTTGCCAGGCGGCGTCCAGGTCATCGAAGCCTTTCACATCGCCATCGTACGGGCAGGATCAGGTCAGCCAACGCTCGAGAGCACGAGCTGCCGCACTCTGTTCGGCCTCCTTTTTTGACCGACCGGTGCCCTCTCCAACGATTTCGCCCTCGATGTCGACCACCGCAGTGAAGATCTTGTCGTGGTCCGGGCCAACCTCGGTGACCCGGTAGCGGGGCCGTTTCCCGTCTTGGGCCGATGCCTCCTGAAGCCGGGTTTTGTAGTCCCGCTTGCCCGGTGCCGCTACCCGGGCTTCGAGACGGTCGGCCCAGCGCTCGACAATGAACCTGCGGGCGCCATCCAGACCTTGATCGAGATAGATCGCCGCAATCACCGCTTCCATGGCGTCGGCCAGGATCGATTCTTTCTCACGGCCTCGAGACGCCTGCTCACCTCGGCCCAGAACGAGGTGATCGCCGAGCTCGACCTCCCTGGCAACCTCCGCTAGTTCGATGCCGTTCACCAGCCCGGCTCGTACCTTGGCCATCTCCCCCTCCGATAGCTCCGGGTGGTATCCGAACAGATACACCGTCACGACCAGTTGTAACACCGCATCGCCGAGGAATTCCATTCTTTCGTTGTGGACGGCATCGGGATGTTCGGCCACGTAAGACCTGTGCACCAGCGCCGCCCGCAAGCGGTCCGGATGGTCGAACCTGACTCCCAAATTACGTTCCAGATCGGCAAGGTCGACCATCATGCCACCCGGTCGGCCAGTCTGTTCACGAGATCCCGGTCGGCTCCGTCTGCGGCCAGGGCGATAGCGTTGGCGATAGCGACTGAGGAGGACGCGCCGTGAGCGATGACTACGACGCCTCTCGAGCCGACCAGGTGCGCTCCGCCAAAAGTCTCATAGTCGAGCCTCGCCCGCAGCCCGCTGAGAACCGGCAGGACCCGCTTCTGATCCTCGAGCGACATAGTGGCCATGGCATCCAATGCCATCTGTGCCACGAACTGGGCGGTACCTTCGGTGGTCTTGAGCACGACGTTGCCGGTGAACCCGTCGGTGACCAGGACATCGACTGCGTCGGAAGACAGGTCGCGACCCTCGACGTTGCCGATGAAGTTGACCGGAGTCGCTTCGAGCAACTCGTAGGCGATCTTCTCAAGCTCCCGGCCCTTGCCCTTCTCCTCCCCGATGTTGAGCAGACCGACCCGCGGTTGCTCGAGCCCGAAATGCACCTCGGCGATGACTGCTCCCATCAGCGCAAATTGTGGAAAGTATTCGGGACGGCAATCCGGATTAGCGCCGCTGTCGATGAGCACCGTTGGGCTGTCGGGCGTCGGCAGCATGGTGGCTATCGCCGGGCGATCGACACCGTCGAGACGACCGATCGTGATCGCCGCGGTGGCGAGGGCAGCCCCGGTCGAGCCGGCCGAGACGAACGCAGACACGATGCCGTCTCTGACGAGTCGGGCTGCCACCGAAACGGATGCATCGGGTTTCTCTCTGATCGCCCGAACCGCGTCTTCATGCATGCCGATTACTTCGGAGGCGTGCACGATCGGCAGATAGGACTCGTGGTCGACCACCATGGGGGCGAGGATGGATCGATCGCCCACCAGAATCACGTCATAGCCGCGTTCGGCCGCCGCGGCGGCGCCGAGTACTGTCTCCAGCGGGGCGCGGTCACCCCCCATCGCATCGAGGGCTACCCGCGCCACCGGCGACCTACTCTTTTTCGGCTAGGACTTGGCGTCCCCGATAGGTCCCACAGTTGGGGCATGCCCGATGTGAGATCTTGGGGCTATGACACTGGGGACAGGTGGACGTGTGAGGCTGGTCGAGTTTCCATTGCGCTTTCCGTCGACGCGTCCGCGACCGCGACATTTTTTTCTTTGGCACCGCCATGGTGCCCTCCTCTCAAGGTTCCAAGAACTGCCGTAACGCGCTGAACGGAGAGTCACCCTCGTCGGCGTGTCCGGAACAGGAACTTGTATTCAAGTCGGTTCCGCACGTTGGGCAAAGTCCCAGACAGTCTTCACGGCAAAGCGGCACCAGGGGCAGGGCCAGACTGACCTCATCGTGAACGGCCGGTTCGAGGTCGATGTAACCGTGCCGGGTGATCGGCTGAGTGTCTTCGTCCGTTTCTTTGCCGTACAACTGAGTGAAGGCGACCTCGCCGGTCTGGGTCCATCCGGTGAGACAGCGGTTGCACTGCAATTCGGCCGTGTAAGCGATGTTCCCTCTCGCCAGAATCTCGTCGGCCAGCGCTTCGAGTCGAACCTGGACCGTAACCGGGTGCGATGCGTCGACCCTTTCCAGGTCCATTTCGATCTCGATCGGGCCGACGATCGTCTCGTCCCGATGGGCGCCGGAACGCCCCAACAGGTCGGTGACGAGCACGAGGAAAGTACCCGAGTTCATGATGAGATGGATTGTAGGAATGGATCGACGGAACCGGGGATCCGCCTACTGGGGGACCGGCGGCGGTGCCGGACGGACCTGGTGGAACTCGTGGCGAGCCTCGCGCACCTGCTTGAGCAGGTTGGTGAACAACACTTCCAGCTGCTCGAGGCGATCCTCTGCCAGGTCCTCGGCTTGGAGCCGAATGCGCCTCGCCTCACCTTCGGCCCTTCGGGTCAGCACATTCGCCTCTTCGACTGCTTCAGCAATGATGTTGGATTCGCTCACCAGCTCCTTCGCCCGGACATTGGCGCGATCCATGATCCCTTTCGCTTTTTCGTTGGTCCGGCCGATGAAAGCCTCCCGCTCGCGGACCATCCAACGAGCCGCCCGCAGTTCCTCGGGAAGAATGGCCTTCAATTGCTCGAGCATGGCGAGGAACTCTTCCCTCTCCACCCGCACGGACCCCGAAAGCGGTAATGCCTTGGCCTCCTGGATGGCGACCATCATCTCATCGATGATGCTGTGGAGCTCACCGATCTGAACCGGCGCTTCTGGACCGTCGTCTGGCCGGCCGCCGTGCGGTAGCCCGTCTGCTTGATGGGGGAAATCGGTGAAATCAGTCATGCGTACCGCTCCTTCAAGGCGGATACGACCAGAGGAGGCACCAGCCCTTCGACCGAGCCGCCCAGTCGGGCCACCTCTTTGACCAACGATGAAGAGAGATACCCGTATTTGGGGTTGGTGGGAAGGAAGAGAGTGTTGATTCCGGCCAGGCTCTCGTTCATCTGGGCCATTTGCAGTTCGTATTCGAAATCGGAGACGGCCCGAAGACCTTTGACGATGACGTCCACCTTCCGCTCCCGGGCAAAGTCGACCAGCAACCCTGAAAAGGCGTGAATCTCGAGTCGATCCGACTCATCTTCGAACAGCTCTTCGAGCATCGCCGAACGCTCTGTCGAATCGAACAGGGCACTCTTGAAAGGATTCGCCACGATAGCCACCACTACATGATCGAAGATCGATAGGCAACGCTTGATGACGTCGACGTGGCCGTTGGTCGGCGGATCGAAACTGCCGGGACACAAGGCTGTGCTCACGTCTCCTCCTTCCGGAACGTCCAAAGCCGGCTGTCGCCGTAGGTCCGCTCCCCCACCAGGTTGAGGCCATCCGGGCCCACCGGGGGGTCCTCGCCCACCCGACGGTGGACGACCACCGTGGCGGCGGCATACAGCAACGGCTCGAGCTTGCTCAGCACCTCTTGAACAGACGCTAGCGAGAGGGCGTAGGGGGGGTCAACGAATACCAGGTCGAAGTTCAACCCGCAACGGTCTAGATAACGTCCCGCGTCGCCGCGGACTACCTCGCCTCCCAGGCCCACCGTTGCCACATTCCGACGGAGTGCCATCAGGGCCTCACGATCCTGTTCGACGAACACAGCGGACCGGGCTCCCCGGCTGAGCGCTTCCAACCCGAGCGAACCTGAACCAGCATACAGATCGAGCACCCGGGCGCTCGACACCCTCGGGCCTAAAGCCGAGAACAGCGCCTCACGCGCGCGATCGGTCATCGGACGGGTTCCGAGCCCTTTCGGTCCGATGATGGTGCGTCGTTTGGCCGACCCGGCGATGATCCTCACGAGACGGCCCCGATCAACATGGTCGCCGTTTCATCATCAGCTTCATCAACCAAGCCGGCGGTGGTGGCATGCCGATCCGCCTCATCATGCACATACGATGAACCCCTCCCCGATGACGGTCCACAAGACATCGATGTCGTGTTCTTGCCGGGCGGTGCGCGTCGATTCACTCATAGACCCAACACTATGCAGGCACTGCGGCAAGAATGCCTTGCTCCCCGATTCTCACGAGATGAACAGCCACTCCACGTCGTCGCCCAGCAATGCCCTGATCTCCTTGCGAATGTCGGGATGCTGCTCGAGGTCGGGGTCCCCGGCAACCAGCCCGAACGCCTCCCTTCTGGCGGTCACGAGGGAGTCCATGTCTTCGAGAATGTCTGCCAGCTTCAGGTCGGAGAGCCCCGCCTGCCGGGCTCCGAACACGGTTCCCTGACCCCGGATTCTCAGATCTTCTTCGGCAAGCCGAAACCCGTCGTCGGAGGAAACCATGGCGGCAATCCGGGCCTCTCCCTCCTCGGTGGTCGGCTCCGCCACCAGATAGCACCAGTTTGGGCCGCTGTGACGGCTGAGCCGGCCGCGCAACTGATGGAGCTGGCTGAGCCCGAAGCGGTCGGCGTCCTCGATGATCATGACCGTCGAGTAGGGCATGTCGATCCCCACCTCGATCACCGTGGTTGACACCAGGACATCGAGACCACCGTCGCGGAAGCTCTGCATCACCGCCTGCTTGTCGGCGGGGCGCATCTGCCCGTGCAACAAGCCCAGACGAAGACCCGGGAACACCTCCTGGAGCCGCACGTATTCCGCCGTTGCCGAAGCCGCCTCGATCTTGGGACTGTCCTCGACGAGTGGGCACACCACAAAGGTCTGCCGGTTGATGGATGCCTGCTGGCGAACCCGCTCGTAGACCCTGGCCAGCTCGGCCGATGTCTTGCCGACGTGCTCGGTCGTCACCTCGGGACGGCCGGGCGGCATCTCGTCCAGCTCGGAGACATCCAGGTCGCCGTACAGGGTCATGGAGAGCGTCCTGGGAATCGGGGTGGCCGTCATGATCAACAAGTCCGGATCTACGTCGCCCGCCTTGTCCTTCAGCCGGACTCGTTGATGAACCCCGAACCGGTGTTGCTCATCGACAACGACCACGCCCAGCCGGGCGAAACGAACTCCCTCTTGGATCAGAGCATGCGTACCGATCACGAGGTCGATCCGGCCGTCGGCAATCCATCCCAGCACGTCATCCCGGCGAACCGACCCCGAAGGTCGGAACGACACCTCGGAGTTGCTCCCCGTCAGGAGCGCCAGCATCACCGGACGGTCCGGGCCCTGCTCATCGAGGAGGCTCGACATCCCCAGGTCCGCTCCGTCTCCTTCGATAACGGGCCCCATCTCGGCCTGGTCCAGCAGGTCCTTGATCCCCAAGTAGTGCTGCTCGGCCAGGACCTCCGTGGGAGCCATGACCGCCCCCTGGTAGTCGCCCTCGATTCCCGTGAGCAGCGAAGCGACGGCGACCACCGTCTTCCCGGATCCGACTTCACCGAGCAGCAACCGGTGCATTGGATGGGGAGCGAGCATGTCATCGCGAATCTCGCTGATGAGCCTCTCTTGCGCCCCGGTCAACTTGTAGGGCAGATTCGCAACAAACCGGGCGACCAGATCCGTCGACCGAGCATGGGCGATACCGACCGCCTGGTCGATCATCTTCTGCTTGGAAAGCGCTAACGCCACCTCCAACCGGAATAACTCATCGAAGACCAGCCGCTCCCTGGCCCGGTCCTTGTCCTCCAGGCTGTCCGGGAAATGAATGTCGGCGATCGCCTGATCCCTGGTGATCAGCCCGAGCCTCTCTCGCATCTCGGCGGGCAGCGGATCACCGATCGGGCGGGCCCTTTGCAGAGCATTGTGGATCGCCCGGCGCATCTGCCCGGGTGAGACTTCGCCCGCGCTCGAATGAACCGGCACGACGCGCCCTGTTACCAGGCTCTCGGTCGAGGAACTGAGCACGTCTACCGCCGGACTTTTCATCTGCAGCTTGCCGCGGAAACGATCCAGCTTTCCGGATAGTGCCACCTCGGCGCCGGCGGTCATTTGCCGTTCTCGAAACGGTTGGTTGAACCAGGTGACCGTGAGCACCGAGACGCCATCTCCTACAACGGCCTCCGTGATGGCCAGGTTCCGACGGGGCCGGCGTGTACTCACCCTCGTGACGGTGGCGATCACCGTGACCTCCTCGCCCAGCTCCACCTCGCGGATGGGAACGGTCCGTGAACGATCGATGTACCGGCGAGGGGTGTGCAGCAGCAGATCGGCGACCGTTTCGATCCCCGCTTTCCTCAACGAGACGGCCCGACGTCCCTTGAGGTACTTGACCGCGTCGACCGGGAACCCGGTCAGCTCGGCGAGGGTTCGGCCGCTCACTCGACCGAAATCAGGTAGGGGTACACCGGTTGATCACCGTTCGGGAATTCGATTTCCACCTCGGGACGATGGGCAGTCAGCCAGACCCGGGCAGCCGCGGTGACATCGGGGTCGGCGACCGCTCCGGTGATGATGGTCACCAACTCGGCATCTTCGCCGACGAGATACTCCAACAACTCGGTCAACGCTGTCAGAGCGTTCTCGTGCACATTGTGCAGATCACCGTCGGCGAGGCCGAGCCAATCGCCCTCCGCGACCTCTCCTATTGGGGTGCGAGACGATCGAACCGCTCTGGTCAGCTCCCCTGTTTTCACCTCGTTGGCGGCGGTTTGCATCGAGGCAGCCAGCTGAGAGCCGTCGCCGTTCGCCGGGAAGTAGGCCACCATGGCCGCCAAGCCCTGGGGAATCGTCACCGTCGGCACCACCAGCACGCGCTTGTCGGTCAGCGTCGTTACCTGGTTGGCCACGGGAACGATGTTCTTGTTGTTGGGTAGCAGGATCACCGTGTCGGCATGTACCTGGTTGACTACCGAGAGCAGATCCAGGGTCGATGGGTTCATCGTCTGACCACCGGTGACGACCTGCTGCGCCCCGAGGCCCCTGAACATCTCGACCAGGCCTCTACCGGCCACGACCGGAACCACCGCCACCGGAGCGTCGGCGAATTCCGGGAGGGCCGCCGCGCCAACCTCTTCGGCATGAAAAGCCTCAGCTGGTTGATCCAGGAGATCGGTGATCTGGAGGCGATGCGGGCGGCCTGCCGCGATGCCCGCTTCGATGGCCGGACCGGGGAGGTCGGTATGGATATGGCAGTTGTAGGTACCGTCGCCGCCAACGACAACAATAGAGTCGCCTAATTCGAGCCATCGCTCGCCAAACGGGACGATGCTCTCCTCGGTGGCGTCGAGTAGGAACATCACCTCGTAGCGCAGACCGCCAATCGTGGGTCGAGAGTCGGACCCTTCCGGCATCCGAGCCGTCTGGATGCCGCCGTTGAAGATCCGCTCCGGAACGATCACGTCGAGGCCGGTTACTTCTTCGAGGAACGCCACAATGAGGAGCAGAAACCCGGCCGCCCCTGCATCCACTACTCCTGCTTGTTTCAGCACCGGTAGCAGCTCGGGGGTATTCTCGAGTTCCTGCTCGGCCCGGTGGTAGACGCTGGCGAGCAACGCCCCCAGGTCTACACCAGCCCCTGTTCCGGTTTCGGCCGCCGCATCAGCCGCGGCTCGCAAAACGGTGAGGATCGTGCCCTCGACCGGGCGGAGCACGGCCTGGTAGGCAGCATCGGACGCACGATCGAGCGCCCGCACAAGCTCGGTGGTGCCGACCTCTTCGTAACCGCGAAACGTGTCGGACAGGCCTCTCAGGATCTGCGAGAGAATCACCCCGCTATTGCCACGCGCCCCCATCAGTGAACCGTGGGCGATGGCTCCTGTCACCGCCTCCATTCCCTGGGCGTTACCCACCTCCTCGACGACCGACTGGACCGTGAGACTCATGTTGGTACCGGTATCGCCGTCGGGGACCGGGTACACGTTGAGACGGTTCAGAGCCTCGCGGTGGCGAATGAGCCGCTCGTGGTAGCGGATGAAGACCCGCTTGAGGTGATCGGCGGTGAGGGCCATCTGGAGGTTCCTTTGCTGACCGGGTGGAGTATACGAATTCCATGGTGTGGGACCGGCGGTGCTATTCTGCCGCTCCGACCTCAGGAGGGTCGTCTCTCTCATGTCATACCGTTGTGAAATCTGTGGCAAGGAGCCGTGGTACGGGAAGCAAGTCAGCTTCTCCCACAAGCGTTCCAGCCGCCGCTGGCTCCCCAATATTCAGCGGGTCCGCGTCAAGGACGGCTCCAATACCCGACGCGCCCGCGTGTGCACGTCCTGCCTCAAGGCCGGCAAGGTCCACAAGGCATAAGGGCCGAGTCAAGCTCGAGCAGTCCTTCCTTCTTGGTGCTTGGTTCACGCAGTCCCCTGCTTCCTTGCCAACGAACTGGGCACTCCGGGGAGGTGTCGGGCCCGACCGGTTCGACCGGCCGCGGTCGGCTCTCAACAACGACACGGCCACCGGTCATGCCAAGAGCCAGGAGAACCAGCATCGCTCTTACTACACTGCTCCTCCATGCAAGGCGTCATCAAGACCTACGACCCGGGTACCGGTGCCGGAATCATCATCCGAGACGACGACCGTAGTGAGGTGTACCTCCGGCCCGGCTCCCTGGAGGGAAGCCTGTTCCGCACGCTTCGCCAAGGGCAACGCGTTGTCTTCGCAGCAGAAGAGATCGAGGGCCGCCTCTACGCCTACCGACTCGGCTTCGGAATGGATGGTCGGTAGCCACGTCGAGTGTCCTTAGCGCGGGTATAGTCGCACACAAGACGCATTTAGGAGGTTATGTGGTCCAGGCGTACGTGCTGATTCAGACCGAAGTCGGCAAGGCGGCTCAGGTCGCCGACGAGGCCGGGAGGATTCCTGGCGTCGAATCGGCCGACGATGTGACCGGACCCTACGACGTCATCGTCAAGGCATCGGCCGAGAACGTTGATCAGCTCGGCAAGCTCGTGGTTGCCCGTATCCAGTCGATCGAGGGCATCACTCGCACACTCACCTGCCCCATCGTTCACCTCTAGGACCCCGGCCCTCCGGACCGACGATCATGCGGAGCCCGGCCGCCGCGCGGGCTCCTTGGTGCGGCGGTGTCCTAACCCAGCTTTGATGCGATCGACGCCGCGTTGCGCAGCGCAGTTCCATCTGCGCCGCTCGTCGCGAAGCTGCGCGGGGCATCGCGCTCGGCTTCGGCGATAATGTCGAGCAAGAGCTGACGGCGCGAGACGGGCGGGTCGATCCACAGATAGGCAGCCAAACTCCCCGGGATCGTGTTGATCTCGTTCAGCCATACCTCGCCCTCTCGAACGAGGAAATCGACCCTCGCCACCGACCTGACCCCCACCAGACCCGCCGCTTTGACGGCCGTCTCACGGATGGTTTTCTCGATACCGGGCGGCAGGTGCGCCGGCAGCTCGCGTGCCGACCCTTCCAGTCCTCCTCCGGCGAGGTACTTCTGGGCATAGTTGTAGATATGAGCCGCTCCAACATCTCGTACCGGGGCCTCGATGGCGGACAACTGCAGGTTGGGATACGTGCGTACGGCGACCAGGTAATCCCGACATCCCTCCAGGAACGGCTCGACCACCGCTCCCCGCCGCATGTGGGAGGACATTTCGAGCAGGTCGAGCGCCGTCCGCCGATCCGACACGACCTCGATACCTATTGACGACCCCCCGAAGCGGGGTTTGACGATATACGGAGGGTCCAGACCTACCCAGGTCTCGTCGTTGTCCGTTACCAGGCGCCGCGGTACCGAAGGCAGGCCGGCGCCGGACATGACTGCCCCAAAGGCCAGCTTGTCCATCCCCAGGTTCGATCCGGCTGCATCCGGGCCCGTGTAGCGGAGCCCTGCCAGATCGAACGCGGCCTGCAGTGATCCGTCTTCACCCGGGGACCCATGACAGCAATTGACCACCGCCGAGACGTCGAGCGGCTTCTTCTTGAAGAGGAAGCCTTGGCCCGGCTCGGCCACGAAACGAAGTTCTTTGGCGCGGTCCGGGGCGCCTTCGGCGAACGCCACCGCCTCGAGGTGCGGATCAACTCCATACCAGCGCCCGGACTTTGCCCAGTAGAGGGCGTGAACGTCGACGCCCGCATCCACGAGAGTTCTCGCCGCCTGCAACCCCGTCAGGACGCTGATGTCGTGTTCCGGTGATGGTCCGCCGAAAACCACGGCCGGCTTACTCACTTGACCTCTCCTCGCTGTCACGGATAGTGATCGGGGAGATCGTTCTCGTAGAGAACGACGTCACCGTCTCCAAGACTCGCCTGAACCCAGTCGACGGCGTCTTCCCGAGAGCTCACCACGATAACGGACGCTTTCCCACCTGCCGTTCCTTCCAACCAAGCCGCTCGGTTCGTTCTGCCGACGATGACCACATCGGTAACCTGGCGAACCGCCAGCGCCGCCAGGGCTAGGTTCTCCTCGTACTGGCGCGTCCCCAGCTCAACCATGCCCGGCGTCACCAGCACTCGCCGACGACCCGTGCCCACTCGTTCCAGTGTGGCCAGCGCCGATCGAGCACCGGCCGGGTTCGAGTTGTAGGTGTCGTCGACGATGGTGAAGCCCAGGTCGCTCACGGACACGGTTTGCCGGTGCTCGGCTCCCGGAACATGGCCAACCGCT
>Ga0209751_10002506_pt1 | contig 18222 bp, 17 predicted proteins | sample RifCSP13_1_FD_184019 | JGI IMG/M metagenome (GOLD analysis project Ga0209751, IMG submission 184019) | Soil microbial communities from Rifle, Colorado - Rifle CSP2_sed 13_1 (SPAdes) (version 2) | ecosystem: Environmental > Terrestrial > Deep subsurface > Rock core/Sediment | place: Rifle... | reverse complement strand
ATCTGCCACGTCTCGCTGCCATCAATCTTGCGACGTGTCCGTTGGCCATCAGCGTTGTAGGTGTAGTATTGCGTCGCTCCCTGACTGCCACCAGCTGCCTGCGTCATGCGGTTCTCCGCATCATAGGTGCGTGTACCAGTTCCGGTGTAGGTGTCGGTTGTCAGATTCCCTGCATTGTCATAAGACATTACGCCTGACTGCCCACCGGGCACTCCAAGGCGGTTATTAGCTGTGTTGACGGTGAAGTCCTTATTGTTCACACCGCCATACGTGTTCGCCGCATTCGGATCAATGCGCCGGTTGCCGTAGCGATCGTAAATGAAGGTCTGCTTCCAGGGATTGGTGAACTGGCTGGTGACGGAGTTGTAGCGATCTCCATTAACCGACAATAACCGGTTCAACGAATCGTAATTATGCCAGGAGGTGTAAACCGCGTGCGTACTGATTTGCTCATCATTGGGAACGTAGTGTTCCTGCTTATAGACATTGCCATTATTGTCCGGCATCGCATAGCCATCGCACATCCCCCAGCATTGGGTGCTGTAGTGGTTGATAATCGCACCCCGGTTCCAACTCGTATCAGTCGGCCCAGCATAGCTCGTACTAACGCGAATTTCAGCTAGTTGGCCCCGGCTGTTGTACCAATGCTTGTTATAGAGGGGCGTATCTGTTCCGAATTGCTCTTTGGTCATGCCACCCAAAGGCGAATAGATGATGCCCGTTGAGTAAGTGCGCTGAGTGCCATCTCCGAGATTGCCAGTGAAGGTATTCGCACGACCGGCATTGTCGTAGGCGTAGCTGACGGTTCGCCCGGAAGGGTAAGTCTGGGAGGTCACCGCTCCGGCGAGGTTGTAGCCGCGACTGATTTGGTAGGTCGGTCCCCAGGCACTGTTGAGTTTGAGCAGCTGACGTTGCACCGACGGTCTGCCCAGTGCATCGTAACTGTCGATGGCCGAGTGCTCGACGTTAGCCCCGGTCGAGAGGTTCCCGCCGGCATAGCTGTACCAGAAGCGGCCCTTACCATTGGTCGCGCCGTCATAGACACGGGTGATGTCCGGCACGTTGGGGCTGCCGATGGTGGTGTTTGAGTAATCCACCGAAGTGTTGCGATTGAGAGCGTCGTAAGTGTAGGTGAGAGTGACGGAGCGAGCATCAGTCTTTGTCAGCAGATTCCCGTTGTTGTCGTAAGTGTAAGTAATAGTGCCGCTCTCAGGGTTCGTGGCAGAGGTCAAACGCTTGAGCGAGTCATAGACGAAGGTGCGGGTCTGTGTTCCCTGATTAACAGTCGTCAGATTATCCAGCGCGTCATAGCTGTAACTGGTGAGGTAGTTCACTCCCGTGGGGTCTTCGTAGACTTCTTTGAGCCGGCCCAGTGCGTCAGTAACACTCTTGCGTTTCTTTCCCGTCTGATCAGTAACTGTCACGGTGTTGCCGCTGTAGCTGGTGGTGACTACCGCGCTATCGGGTGTGGTCACGCTGGTTACCCGACCAAGCGCATCGAAACCCGTAGTCGTCCAAATCGCAACCTCGCTCTGCCATGGCCGAAAAGGATTGGAAGTCTTGAAGGCGCGCCCCAATGAGTCGTATTGAGTTTGCACTGCAATGTAATTCGTGCCGCCTTCGTGCTGGCGGGTTTCGGTCGTTCGGCCCAAACCATCGTAGAATGTCTTGCCGGTGAGGAGGTTGTCATTGTTGGCATTAAGGTCGCTGCTGCTGGTGACTACCCGGTTGGTATCGTCGTAAGCAAAAGCAGTCTGACTGGCGGCAGCCGTGCCCACCGCCCGCCTGATCTGCGTCGGTCGATCCAGCGGATCGTTATAATACCCACTGGCCACGATTCCGTTTGCGTCTTCACCGTCCACTGGCCGGCCCAAGTAGTAGTCAAATTGAGCGTAGGCCGTATGGCTTAGGGCATTGCTAACAGCAAACGGGAAAGCATAACTTGCCAGGCCACTCAATTCGGGCGGAACGGTATTGGCAGGTACCCCACCTGTTTGGAGGCCACCGCCGGGGACCCCAAAGTTATCGCGATAATCAAGTGTGGTTGCGTATCCTCGTGCGTCAACGGTCTTCACGACACTGCCGCCCGTGTCGTATTGCGCGTACGCAGTGATGGAGCCCGTGACTGCGCCATTGGATATCAGATATTGAGTAGTGGCGGTTGCGTTGCCGCGAGTACTGTAGCCGGTTCCGAACGAAAGGTCGTGTCCGCTCATCGGTATTCCGGTCACCGTTGGCCAGTCTTTCAAGGCAGCGTGACTCGAGTCTGTCGCGTAATTGTCGTATTCAACAGTAGTGCGTGCCCGCTCGACGCCGGTCGCATCGTAAACCGAAGTCTGCGTGGGCAGGTTGCGCAGGTGCGCGCCAATGGCTCCGGCATAGGTTGTTCCGGTCACATAGGCGGTATGCGTCCGCCGTTCGAGCGCGCCCGGTGTGCCTGGCCCAAAACCATATTCGTAGACATCGGATTGGTTGTTGTAAGGCACCGAGTCGTCATAAGCGAAACTCTTTTTACTCACTAAGTTGGAGCTACTCGGTTCTATCCTGGTGGTAACATCGCTGAGGCGAGGGTTATTTGCGATCTGCGAATTCCACGTACTGACAGGAACGCCTTGCTGCCATGTCTGATCGTCTGAGCGCAGCAAGATGCCGTTCGCGTCAAAGGTCTCGGTTCGATATTCTTTGGCTTCGTTCCAGGAGGGATAGTCTACCGGTGATGGATTGACCATTGACTGCGCCGCGCCATTCCCAAAATAGTGATGGCGCTCAGTTCTCAGTAATTGATTATTCCCATCATATTGACTGACGTCGACGTACCCAATTGTTTGGGACACCACGGCTTCCGGCCTGCTGAAGGTAGTTTTGTTCTGCAGGACCCCTGCCTTGTTGTAGACCCGTCGCTCGACGACCCGCCGATAGACAGCTTCAGTAGAAATGAGGCCGCTTTCAGGGCCTCCGGTAAGCCCGGCAGCCCAGTCGTATTCAATTACGCCTCCCGTGGGCAGCTCCACTCGAGCCAACTCTCCATAGCTGTTGTAACGCAACTTATAACTTCGTTCGTCCGGCAGGTTGATTTCTGAAATTACTTCACTTTCGCAAGGGCCGTTTGACGCATTGATTCCTGGAAACAGGGCTGCACAGGTCTGGACCATAAATCCCGAACGAAGCGCGTTCCCGAGATCCGTATGCGAAACCTTGATTCGGCGGGTTGCGCCCTGAAATCCCTTGAAAGCAATTTCGTCATAGGGAGTAGTGGTATTTGCGTAACCAAACGTTACCTGACGGTTCAAAGAATCGGTGACGGAGCTGGCGTAGGAGAGGACGCCGTTCGATATCGTGATCTTGTTACCATTTCGGTCACGGATCCACGTCACATTCCCCTGATCGATCCGGTACTTTGTTCCATCGCGCAGCATCAGGTAACCGGAGGGATAAATGAGTTCTGAATCCCATGGATTGTCTCGAATTTCCGTATCTGAAATGAACGTTGCGGCCGTCCCGTCAGCCGTGACAAACGTAGTGCCTCGAGATGTGCCTTGCCAGGCACAGGACGGTACAGTGGCGGGCTGCCCGCCCGTGGCTTGATCGCGCAACTCGTATTCTGTGCCGTCGGACGTCGTGAAGGTCAGCCGTGTCAGGCTAGAATCGAAATTCCATGTGTCCTGTGAGGGACAGTAGCTTCGACCGAAGCCGCTGGAGCGGCCCAGTAGCACGCCCGGCCCGTAGCGAGGTTGAAGTCCGGCCCACCAATTGAATTCGGGTGTATAGAACTCCCAGAACTGATTCGTAGCGGGATCTTCGTAACGGTTGTAAACTATTCGCCATCGCTGTTCTACGGGAATGTGAATCATATAACCCGCAGTGCCGCGCCCTCCTATCTTGAGCACAGGCAAGTTGAAATTAAGGCCCCCGTTATACGGATTGACGCTTTCAAAACCGCTCAGCGGATACGATCCAGCAGGGCTGCCTACCGTAAGGCCAGTCGGTGTAAATCCGTCTGTAGCGCTTGACGAGTAGCTTTGTGCATTAGCGTAGCAGAACGCTGAAACCAAGAATGAGATGGCGAAAACAATTCTCGCGAAAGACGCGGAGTAACGGGGGATATTATTCACGAGGGTCGCTCCGTTCATAAACAGCTCGGCAAAAGCTGCGAATAGTTGATTGTTTAGTTCGTGATCTTTATGTGACACACCCAATCTGGGTGACTGGCTTCTGTCAATACATAGTCTCCGGGATGGAGATCTAACAAGGTTTGCCAGTCCAATTTCGTTCTGTGCACGGTTGCCTCTCGCACGCGATTACCTGCGACGCCATCGATTCTTAGATCCACTTTTTCAAGCCCGCTGCGATTGTCAACAATCAGTAAGAATTTTCCCCGTGCTCGCAATAACTGGGAGGGACGGATGCCCGTGCCTCGAATCGTAATCAACTCAGACTGAAGCTGCTCGCCTCGAGTCTTTGTTTGTACAGTCGTTGAAGCATATGGTTTTAGTGATTCGAGGCTAGCCGTATTCCGCACGACGGCGAACACACCCAAACCCGTAATAATCAAAAGTGGTGAAGTTAGAATGAACTTTCGCAAGAATTCCTTGCTGAAAAACATAATGAGCACCTCAGCAAAACTGAATGTTGTTACCGTTACCATTGGCGTCTTTTGTTGAGACTACATTACAGGCAAGAAGGGGGAACTGAGATGCGCGGACTCTATAACCGGCCACATGGTTTGTCAATGGAAATTTTGATTACGTAGGGCTTCAGCTCAATGCCAAGAATTTTGCAACGGTTTATTTTGACAACAACTATCTCGCCGTATAAGGTTCGCCCGCTGTTGTTTCTTCCCGCTCCTCTAGCCTCTAAAAGGATTGACTCATGTTTCGTGTCTCTCCACTCCTCATTCTGATCGTTATCAATCTGCTCGCAGGTTTGCTCGACCTAGAAAGTCGAAGCCGTCCCAGCTCTCACTACTGCCGCATCATGACGGCACTCTCACCCATGACGTTTATTTCGTGTTGGTCGGAGCCATTAAGTCAGCGTCATCATCCTCGTCACGCTGACCATCGCCATCTTTGTCGAACACCGCACCCTCATAACAGGTGATCCATTCATGCTGGTGAATCATGTGTGTTGTATATACCTGCCAGGGGTGTCAGTTCAGGGAAAGAGACCCCCGACCTTCCGGCTTTTTTTGGACTGCTCCGGAAATAAGAAGCTCGTTCCTGGAGTTTCTGCGAAGTTCAACAGCTCGAAAACGGGTAACGTTCAACTGGCTATTTCGGACTCCACCCCGGATCAATAATAACCGGGAGGCACGAGTGTGGCTTTATCTTTGGCGCGGATTGTCATTGATCTCGATGGCCGGGCCCTTCTTGGTGCTATCGGTCCTAACACTCTCATAAGAACCAGAGCGGTTGAGCAGCGGCTTGGCGCGGTCTTACCGATATGCGTGAAGCCTGAATGGAGGCTTCGCCTCAAAAGTCGCGCCGTTAGGCGCGCGATGTTTATAGCCCAGGCGGGGTGGAAGCATCTCGCCCCGGCGGGGCGGCATATCCTCAACATTTCGCCCCTAGCGGAGTGAGATCTCAGAATAGGCGGTGCGTTCAATAAACATTGCGTCCCATAAACATAGCGTCCCTGACGGGATGCCCTGAGCACTTTTGAGGCGAAGCCCCTCGATGACAACCAACTGTTATCTCGGCTATGATTCCCCACCAGTCAGTTACATTCTTTTGCTTTTGCCCGTCTGAACGAGAGCACGAATGTTAGCCGCAGTCAATTTGGAATGCGTCCGGGGAGACCGCCGCCTCTTTCGAGATGTGAGCTTCTCGCTACCAGCGGGAACTTTTCTTCAGCTGACTGGTCCGAATGGGAGCGGCAAGACTAGCCTGCTTAGAATCATCTGCGGACTCATGGCTCCCGAAAGTGGCGAGGTTCTGTGGAATGGTGCGAACATTCGCTCCCTGGCTGAGGAATATTTCTCATCGCTGACCTATGTTGGTCACCGCAGCGCTGTTAAGGAAGAACTTTCTTCCGCTGAAAATCTTCGGATTTCCAGCGGATTATCAGGCAAAGAGCTGTCTTTGGAGGAGGCCTACGGTGCACTCAAAAAGATGGGGCTTGGGGGTCGCGAGGAACTGGCGGCACGACTCTTGTCTGAGGGACAGCGAAGACGCTCAGCGCTCGCGCGGCTCTTAACATGTAGAACCAAGCTTTGGGTGCTGGACGAGGTGCTCACCGCTCTAGATAAAGCGGCTACGGCTTTGATTACGAAGCTTTTGGAGGAGCACCTGGCAGAAGGGGGAATCGTAGTCGTTGCAACTCATCAGGAACTCAATATCACCGCAGGTTCGTTTCAGCGGCTCGAACTTGCACCGTGAGCGCTCCCTCCACGTTCATAATGTTTCGCTGGATGGTCTCGCGCGATCTTACGCTTGCCTGGCGCCGGCGCGCGGACGTTCTGTCGACGCTGTTTTTCTTCGTCATCGTCGTCAGCCTGTTTCCGCTGGGTATTGGTCCGGAGATGCAATTGTTGCGACAGATCGCTCCCGGCGTAGTTTGGGTAGCGGCGCTTCTGGCTTCCATGCTGTCGCTGGGTCGTCTGTTTGCCAACGATTATCAGGATGGAACTTTAGAACAGATGCTAATCACGCCCCAGCCCGTCTATCTGGTCGTGATGGCCAAGGTCCTGGCGCAGTGGTTAGTTTCGGAAGTACCGCTCGTTCTGATGGCACCACTGCTCGGCATTCAGTTTGATCTGGACGGGCAAACGCTCTTTGTACTCTTTATATCGCTGCTGATTGGGACACCAATTTTAAGTGTTATTGGTTCAATCGGCGCTGGATTGACACTGGGCTTGCGAGGCGGTGGGGTATTGATCGCGCTGCTAATACTGCCGTTATACATTCCGGTATTGATCTTTGGAGCAGGGGCAGTTGACGCCAGTATTCATGGCACAAGCCCAGCAGCTAATCTTTATTTACTGGGAGCGGTGCTGGCTGTGTCGCTGGTGTTCGCGCCCTGGGCAACTTCGGCTGCGCTGAAGATATCTTTGGAGTAAGTGGTTTTACGTTGTGATGAATAGTCAAAAAACAAATCTTTACAGATATGCATCACCGGCCGTCTTTTATCCGCTGGCCGGAAAGTTAATCCCCTGGTTCGCAATCCCAGCGACAATCCTATTTATCGTCGGTCTTTATATCGGTTTCTTTGTTGCACCCACCGACTTTCAGCAAGGCGAAGCCTACCGGATCATCTTTATCCATGTCCCGGCAGCGTGGATGGGAATGTTCCTTTACGTGTTAATGGCGTTTTACGCTGGAATCGGTTGGGCATTTAATGCTCGGCTCTCGTCCATGATGGCTTCTTCTATCGCGATAACGGGTGCGATGTTCACCTTCGTATCATTGGCGACGGGAGCATTTTGGGGGAAACCAACCTGGGGCACTTGGTGGGTGTGGGATGCCCGGATGACCTCCACACTGATTCTCCTGTTCCTTTATATTGGATTTATTTCCCTACAGGCCGCGATTGATGACCCAAAGCGTGCAGACCGCGCCGGGGCAGTTCTAGCCATCGTAGGAGTGATCAACGTTCCCATTATTTATTACTCGGTCCAGTGGTGGAACACATTGCATCAAGGCGCAACCATCAGGATTCTCGGCAAGCCATCGATTGAGTCACGCATGCTTACGGCGATGCTGGTGATGCTTGCAGCTTGCTGGTTGTACTCGATTGCCGTCGTTTTATATCGCTTGCGATGTATCATCCTTGAACGCGAGCAGAATGCAGCATTGGTAGCAGAAGTTTCGGAGGCAATAGCGTAATTATGGATTGGTCAGATTTCTTCTCGATGGGTGGATACGCCTTTTACGTTTGGGGCTCTTATCTCGTGACGCTTGTCGCGATTGGTGCAGAAGTCATAGCGTTGGTGCGACGCAAGAAGAACTTGAGTAGACAACTCAGTCGTCGCGTTAGCTCAACAGGAAGTGATTACAGATGAAAACACGTCATAAAAGAGTTGCCTTCATAGTGGCTGGTGTTACAGGTCTTGGTCTTGCGGCCCTGCTGGTATTGAATGCTTTCGAGGATAACCTCGTCTTCTTCTTTAGCCCGACGCAGGTTGCGGCAAAAGAGGCTCCAATTGGAAGGACGTTCCGGGTGGGCGGTCTCGTCGAGGAAGGCAGTTTGAAGCGAGATACAGATGGCCTAACCGTAAGGTTTGTTGTCACTGATACTGCGCAAAGCATTCCCGTCGTTTATAAAGGAATCCTTCCCGATCTGTTTAAGGAAGGTCGCGGGTGTGTGGCCCAAGGGCGTGTTGGCGACGACGGCGTTTTCTACGCGGACAATGTTCTCGCGAAGCACGACGAAAACTACATGCCACCGGAAGCTGGTGAGGCGATCGATAAGGCAAAGCATGCGCAAGAAGCATCGAAGAGCGTCGTGGCACCATAACCCCCGCCGGGTGTGCTGATGATTAAGCGCGTCCTCGTCAAACAACCAAGCAGTGACTGGCGGCCCTATATCACCGCGATCGACAAAATATGGTTCCCGAAGTAGGTCAGTTCGCACTCATTCTCGCGCTCATGTTGGCGGTAACTCAAGCGGTTCTACCGCTGGTTGGTGCGGCGCGCGGAAATAAGAGTTTCATAGCCGTGGCAGCCCCGGCAGGTCAGGCGCAGTTTATCTTTCTGGCCATCGCCTTCGGCTGCCTCGCGTACAGCTTTATCACCAATGATTTTTCGGTTCTCAATGTAGCTTCTAATTCAAACTCGCAGCTGCCATTACATTACCGCCTGGCTGCAACCTGGGGTTCGCATGAAGGCTCACTTCTACTCTGGACCTTGATGCTCGGCCTTTGGACGGCGGCGGTCACCCTTTTCAGCAAGCATCTCCCTGACGACATGGTCGCACGCGTTCTCAGCGTGATGGGAATCGTGAGCATAGGCTTTCTGTTGTTCATGATCCTGACGTCTAACCCCTTTACGCGGTTATTTCCGGCAGCGGCGGACGGTCGCGATTTGAATCCTCTGCTACAGGATCCTGCGATGGTGGCGCATCCTCCGCTGCTCTACATGGGCTACGTGGGATTCTCAGTGGCCTTTGCATTCGCCATTGCAGCTCTAATCAGCGGGCGACTCGACGCTACCTGGGCGCGCTGGTCGCGGCCATGGACCACTGTCGCCTGGATCTTCCTGACTCTTGGAATAGCACTCGGTAGTTGGTGGGCCTACTACGAACTGGGGTGGGGTGGTTGGTGGTTTTGGGATCCGGTCGAGAACGCTTCGTTCATGCCCTGGTTGGTAGGGACGGCGTTAATTCATTCGCTGGCCGTCACCGAAAAGCGCGGAGGCTTCAAGAGTTGGACCGTGCTTCTTGCCATTTCTGCATTCTCGCTCAGCTTACTCGGCACGTTTCTGGTGCGTTCCGGAGTACTCACTTCAGTCCACGCGTTTGCCACGGATCCCAAACGCGGCATATTTATCCTGGCGTTCCTGGTGGTTGTCATTGGTGGTTCGCTACTCCTCTTCGCCTGGAGAGCCAAACAGGTAGGCCTGGGGAGCAAGTTTGATCTTGTCTCCCGCGAGTCATTTCTCCTTTCCAATAACGTGCTTCTCACGGTAGCCGCAGCCTCGGTACTTCTTGGCACGCTTTATCCGTTGATCGTGGACGCGCTCGGTATGGGCAAACTTTCGGTCGGGCCGCCGTACTTCAACCGAGTGTTTGTTCCGCTCATGGTGCCGGCGATGTTTCTGATGGGGATTGGGCCCATTGCTCGCTGGAAAAAAGCGAGCTTGCCTGAGCTTGCTGTAAGACTGCGTTGGGCATTTCTCGCGAGCGTCGCAAGCGGGCTGTTGCTGCCTTTCGCGTTTGGTGAATGGAAACCCTGGGCCAGCGCTGGTCTCGTGCTTGCGATATGGATCGTGGCGACTGCTGCGCTTAACCTCTGGGATAGAGTGAAGACTACTTCGGGGCAGTTGTCAGTATTTCAGAAGCTGCGGATGCAGACGCGCAGTTACTATGGAATGCATCTGGCCCACATTGGTGTAGCTATTTTCGTCGTCGGCGTAACCATAGTCACCGGCTACGAGTCCGAAAAGGACGTGCGCATGCAGTACGGTGAGAGCGTTACGGTAGGCGGACACACTTTTCGACTAAACACCGTTAGAGAAGTCCGCGGTCCAAACTACATTGCTGCTCGCGCCGAGATGGAAGTCAGCCGGAAAGGGGAAGTCCTCGAGATGATGTACCCGGAGAAGCGGAATTATTTTGCTTCGGGAAACTCTATGACGGAAACAGCAATCGATTCCGGTCTCTTCCGGGATCTCTATGTCTCTTTAGGTGAGCCGCTGGGGGGCAACGCCTGGAGTGTCCGCGTCTACTACAAGCCTTTTGTCGGATGGATTTGGGGTGGCGCCGTTCTGATGGCGCTCGGCGGAGGTCTGGCACTTAGCGATCGCCGCTATGCGTTGGCGGCCCGCAAGCTGCGGGAAGCAAATGAGAGCACAAAGAAGCTCAAAACGGCTCCCGCTCCGGCTGCAGCATCAGCACAAGTTGAGACGCCTTAACGAATAGGTAAGCATTATGGGTCGTTATCTAATACCTTTGGCTCTGTTCGGTGTCCTGGTCATCTTTCTGGCTATCGGACTGGGCAATGATCCTCGCGAGGTTCCATCGCCACTGATTAACAAGCCCGCTCCGTCATTTCAGCTGGCGCAGCTTCACGAACCAACGAAGACATTCTCTGCTCAGGAAATGGAAGGGAAAGTCTGGCTCTTGAACGTATGGGCTTCCTGGTGTGTCTCATGCCGTGAAGAACACCCCGTATTGCTTGACCTTTCGCGCAAGGGCACTCTGCCCATCTATGGTCTTAACTACAAGGACAAGCGTGAAGATGGTCTCGGCTGGCTGCGGGAGTTTGGAGACCCTTACGTCCTGAGTGCTGTTGATAGCGACGGGCGGGTGGGTATTGACTACGGGGTGTATGGCGTTCCAGAAAGTTACTTGATCGATCGTGAGGGTGTAATCCGTTTCAAACAGATTGGGCCAGTTTCGCCTGAGGTGCTGGAAAAGAAGATTCTCCCGCTGGCGCAGGAATTAAGTAAATAGTGGTGTCCTATATTGACTTCTCTGTGCGACCTCCGTGTTTTCAGTGCCTCTGGGGTGGGGCCTCCACTCTGTTAACACAACGTCAAATATACGACTACCAGTAGTAAGAGCTGATGAAGGCGTTAATTAGTTTCTTAGCATTTTGGCTTCTGTTTGCGCCTGTTGTTACGGCGCAGGAGGCCAAACCAATGGCCGAAGATCCGGAGCTTGAGAAACGGGTGTTGAAGCTTTCGCACGAGCTTCGGTGCCTTGTCTGCCAGAACGAAACGCTGGCGGAGTCGCGTGCGGACCTGGCTGTCGATCTCCGTAACGAGGTGCGCGAGCAGATGCGTGCGGGAAAGACGGACCAGGAAATAGTTGCTTATCTCACAGAACGATATGGCGATTTCGTTCTTTACCGGCCACCGGTGAAACCTGCAACCTACTTACTTTGGTTTGGTCCTTTCCTACTACTACTCGGAGGTCTGGCTTTTCTCTATCGCTATCTGCAGCAAAGACGAGAGCTGATTACCGAAAGGCCTCTGACGGCCGACGAGCGACGACGCGCCGAGGAACTCTTGAAGTCAGCGCCACGAAAGGAGAGCGCATGATCTTATTTTGGCTCATTTGTGCGCTGTTCATTGTCATCGCGCTTGCCTTCGTTCTGCCACCGCTGTTTGAAACCGAGGAGGTTACTGAAACTGATGGACAACGTGAGGCAAACATCGCTGTCTATCGCGACCAAATCTCTGAGTTAGAGGCAGATGTTCGTAACGGTCTGATCAGCAAAGAACAGTATCAGCAGGAACATGAGGAATTAGAGCGGAGACTACTGGAGGATGTGGCTGGTGCAGACGCCGTAGCAACGAAGCAAGTTGCGCGTAAGATCAATCGCATGGCTATTTACGCAATTGGTCTAGCTGTTCCTCTGGCCGCCGTGCTCATCTATTTGCAGGTTGGAAATCGCCAGGCGATCGCTGGTCCACCCCCTGGTTTTAGACCACCGGCGGGTAGGCAGGCGCAAGGTAGTCAACAACGCAGTCAGGAGCAGATTGAAGCAAGCGTTGCAGCGCTGGCAAAGCGACTCGAGCAGAGTCCCAATGATCTCGACGGCTGGAGAATGCTTGCTAACTCTTACATGTCAATGGAACGTTATTCCGACGCTGCGAGGGCTTTTGAGAAGGCATCCGCACTTAAACCCAGCGACGCAGACTTGCTTGCGGATTACGCATTTTCTTTGGCGATGACAAACGATCGACGGCTGCAGGGTCGACCGCAAGAATTATTACAGAAGGCTTTGCAGTTGGATCCTGAGAACCCAAAGGTCTTGCAGTTGGCTGGAGGGGCGGCTTACGAGGCGATGAACTTTGAACAAGCGATCGTCTATTGGGAGAAGCTTCTAGCAAAGACACCCAGAGAATCAGAATTGGGTCAACTTGTGGCTCAGCGAATCGCGGATGCCAGGGCACAGGCAGGAAGGAACTGATAGGCCTGAATTAGACTGAGGAAAAATGACTAGAGAGAACCTTCTGTTCGCAATCATTGGAATCCTTCTCGGCTTTATCGTCGGGTTTATGTTCGCCAGCAATATGAGTCAACAAACGACCGTCAGCGCTCCTGTTTCACCCGGCAATCCAATGGTTCCAGCCGACCATCCTCCAGTTGGAGGCAACAGCGCAGGCACTTCGGGAGGAATGCAGACGGAAGTGACAGAAGCGCTTGAAAGGGCGCGAAACGAACCTCAGAACTTCGAGGCGCAGTTGAGGGCTGCAGAACTCTACTATCAGATCCAGCGATACGATCAGTCGGTCGAGTATCTATTACGAGCCAATCAGTTGAGACCAGACGATCTCCAGACATTGGTCAACCTTGGTCTTGTAAATTTGGATGCGGGAAAGTATGAAGCTGCCGAGAAGTGGTATCGCGCCGCAGCGGTGAAGCAGCCTAACGAAGTCCCCGTACTGGCAGGATTGGCGGCGGCAACCCTGGGCATGGGCGATGCCAAAGCCGCTGAACAGGCGATTGCGAATCTCGAGAAGGTTTCCCCGACGAGTGTGGATTTACCGAGATTTAAGGAACGCCTGGCTACAATGAAGAAGTGATGAGTGGATATGGCGATAATTTTGAATAGTGCTTGCTGGAGTTAATGTTTGATGTGGATTTAGGCGGGGGCAGCGCGCAATGAGACCTCGCGGCTAAAGATAAGAGTCCGAGCGCGCGCCCCCTTCCCAACCTGCGAATTAGCTGAGATTGAATCTTGTATTTCCGCACTAAGACTCACAAGCGCTCAGAACACTAAAAACGAGGTTCAACTTCACTAATTCGCAAGTGAGGAAGGGGGCGCGCGCTCAAACTCTAATCCTGGGCTCAGTATCCGATTGCGCGCTGCCCCCGCTTTCAATTCTCATCACACAGCAACCTATGAAACACAAGTCCCTCTCAGCTAATTTTGAATAGTGCTTGCTGGAGTTAATGTTTGATGTGGATTTAGGCGGGCAGCGCGCAATGAGACCTCGCGGCTAAAGATAGGAGTCCGAGCGCGCGTCCCCTTCGCAACCTGCGAATTAGCTGAGATTGAATCTTGTATTTCCGCAGTGTCGGACATGGTTCAGATGTCATTTCCCACAGTCGAATCAAGGTGTAATAGACAGGCGCACCACCTGATTCAACGGCACTCGCTGTACTCTGCCATCCTTGGGCACAATTACCACCATCCCTCCCTCGACCATGACCCGACGCAATGAACTCATTGGACGGTTAATGAGCGTCCCGTCTAATGTCTCAACTATCAAATAAGGCCCGCTGGGGGGCTCCGGCTCTGCGATCTCTTTCGGCGGCTCGGGAGGCGTAGTTTCTCTTCGACGCGAACCTCTCTTGCTTGACGCAGAGCGCCTTGTTTCCTCTTCCGATTCCGTTCGGGACTCTGGTGGTGTGGTGGTTTCTTCAGAAGGCGCCGGCGCCGGGCGTTCATGGGGCCGGGTTCGGGACGTAGTTCGCCGGCCGGTAGGTCGGCGACTGCGTGTGTTGCGCGACGGAGTTGTTGTGGCAGCTTCGACTTCAGCCGGCTTAGACTCTTCAGGCTTTGCTTCAGGCGCCGGTTCTGTTGGCGTGGCCTCAGGTGTCGGTTCAGGGGTTGGTGCCGATGAAGCCAGCTCCTCCACTGGGGGCTCTGGCGCATCGATTCTCGCTCCCACGGACGAAACACGACGGCCTCTCTTTGGGGTGGCGGCGGTGGCTGCGTTTATGTCTTCTTCTGTTTCCTCGGGCTGTGGCACACCCGCAATCGCCTCGAACGATCCGCCGAACCTAATCTGATACGCGCCTTGGTCATCGTTGGGAGTCCGCGCCTGTACTCGCAGAATCAAGTCCTGACGTTGACGTAAAAAGATGCCCTTATTGATCGACGCGGCGCTTTCGGCGTAGACCGTGAATTTCATCAGCGGCCGCAACCCGGCCGCACTGAAAACGTCCACGTCACCATTTAGGTTACGGGTCTCGACCGTGATCAAGAGATCACCGGGATTCCCGACAAATGTATAGAAATGATCGGTAAAGCGTGCATCCCCTATATCGCGGGCGCTGATTTGTCCGACCACTGAGCTAGTTGTGATAGGCGTGGGTGCATTTATGTCTAGCGACTGGGCCGTCGTGGTCGCAACGGTGAAAGTAAGTACCAGGACGGCCGCGACTATCCAGGAAGTGGTTTCTGTAACTCGCATGAACAAGCCTTCGAGAGAAGGTAGGCCGGAGTGTGAGTGCAAAGCATATCAGATTTACGATCAACGTCCGAAACCGTGACCCTTATTTCTCTTCGGCCAAGAGTATGAGATAAAGGGTAAGCATACAAAAGGAGACATGATGAAATGTAAACGCTTTAAGATCCTTCTGTTGACGGTATTACTGGCCGGTTCATACAACGTTTTTGCTCAAAAGACTCTTAGTCCCGACCCAAAAAGGCCTCGAGCGGCGGATGATTACAAGCCCCGAACACTAAAGGAAGTTATCGACGCGCCAGATACTGATAGCCGTGGAAACAAACTCGAGACGATGCTTATTTACGCTGACATATTTCCGTCCCGGGCGGGCGTAACCTTTACCGGCTCGTCAAGGCCTTTGCTTCAACTCAAGAAGGAAGTGCTACGCCAATGGGCGCGACTGTATGCTGGGGTCCCGGAAGGCTATACGGACCGTTACGAGACCGAAATGCTTTTTACTCAAAATGGAAACGACTACTGGCTCGCGATACGGAAGGATCTTCTTCCGCATTTCAAACAGGTTTTGAGGGCGGGAGACGCAGTAGATCTAAACCTGATTCGCGTCGGCTCAGCCAAATTGTCTGAGGCGTGGGAACCAGTGCTTTTAGTCGAGAGCCGTGTTAGCAGTACAGCGCAAAGCTGTGCGCCATAAAAGCCTGGGGATCATTGATGCAATTGATCAGTATTGATTCGGGAGGGGCTCAAAGGGATAGGACCTCGCCGACCACCGTGTCAGTACTGATCCTACTCTCTCCGGTGGTGTTCATCTGTCATTTTCTGGAAGAGTCCCCGGGGTTTGTCGACTGGTTCAACTCGCATGTTGCCCCGGGAATAACGTCAGACCTCTTCTGGACCGTAAATATCTATGGACTGCTGATCACTGTCGCAGTTGCCGCGTTTGAGTGGACTTCGCGTTCTCCCTTCTCGTTGAGTCTTGCCCTAGCGTGGCTGAGCTTTTTGATGCTCGCCAATGCGGTTTTCCACCTGACCGCAGCGTTCGTGGATGGACGTTATGTTCCAGGGTTAGGAACCGCCATCCTGCTATACCTTCCGTTCTATGGTTGGCTATTTTGGAAAACGATCAAAACGCACCGCATCAACACCGTGGTTTTGACAGCGGTAACCCTGGCCGGCGCGGTGCCCATGTTCATTCATGGCTACTTCATTCTATTTAGAGGTACGCGGCTGGTTTAACTTGAGTTTCCTATTCCGCTGGGACGACAGTCCGGAACGCGGGCGTCCCCGCCCGCTCTCATCCTCACGGCTCAAAAATATTGCCGGGGGAATCTATTTGCTTGATCTCGCCTGACACCGACCCTCCTAGTGACTCATCGACAGTAATCCGAGTACGCCGGAAGACATTTTTACCACCAGCCTGAATATAGATTGCCGGCAGCCCGCCCCCTCCAACGCTCACTAGCGTGTTGTCTTGAAACAACGTCTCAGCTGCACCGTAGAGCTGAATACCGGCCTGCAGGGACCGTTGGATATAGTTGTTTATTACAAGCCCCCCGGGAAAGGCCCCTGTGAAAAAGATTCCAGAAGTGAGACCACCGCCCGTCCTCCCAATAGTGTACACGGCACGATTGTTTGCGATTACCAGTCCCGTACATCCCTTCACGTGATAGGCATTCTGTGCCAGCACAGCACTGCCGTAACGCAGCGCATTGGTGTAGTCAAACAAGCCGTTATAAACCCGTAAATCTGCACACCAGTCATCGGCATTATTTGTTTCAATGTCGACACCGCTCACGCCGCCGGGTGCCGGGTCCGCGTGACCGGGACGAAGAACCGTTGGCTTCATCACGGTAATATCGCGCCCATTCACGATCGCAATTGCAGCAGCTGCGATATGCTCGAACCTCCCGCCGTACACCAGACCATGAACCGCGTGGTTGCCTTTAGACGCGGTACCGCCAAACTGAACCCCAATCGAGCCCAGATCTTTCAGGTCGGCTTCAATCACCGCGCAGTTAGTACAGTTGCCGAGCGAGATGGCCTGTCGTACCCCTGATAGCCTGTAATTGGTCATGGGCTTCGCACGAAGTCGTGGCCGAACAAACACGATATCTCGAGCAGCACCTTGATGAGAGTCGAGGGCTTGAAAGATTATGGTGGCGTGAATTCGGCCTTCGCCGTAGGGCACATCATAGTCGGGCTGCCACACGACTGCAGTTGGTCCGAACTCCACTTGCACGCCACTGGCCACCAAAAAGACACCGGAGTCGATAATACCGCGCGTGTTTGGAGTGTAATGGCCGGATTGAAAAACAGTGTGCTTCTTGAGCGTTATCTGCTGATCGATTCGACCTCCTCCCTCGAGGATTACTCTGCCAACATCTGCGCGGTCTTGCGCAGTCTGAATCCGGGCTGCAAGGTTAGGCCCCGCAGTCACTGTTACCGTCCTTCCCTTCATCGGAGGTCGCAGCCAATCAGTGATTTTTATAGAAGGCGTTGGGAATGGTGTTGGGTTAGCAATCGGTGCCCTTCGTTGAACTGACGTCGATTTCGGATCTCGCCGTTCGGTAAGATCTAGAATAGGGAGAAGTAGTACCAGCGCGAAAAACACGAAACTCAGAATCCGAAGCACTTTATGCTCTCCCCTTTTCGTATTCTAGACTGCAGCAAACCCTCGTTGCACCCATAAGTGTTATGGCTTTTGGTTCCCCCTACTATCATTGGAAGAGAACCCAAAAACTTGATTCAGCTCTCAAAGCTCAGTATGACGACTGCCCGCTTATGTGTCGAGTGTCGCCTTATACTTCGTGATCTGCCAGCGGGTTCATCATTGAATCGGAGGCAAGTATCTTAAGTCCGCTCAAAAATCCACGGTAAAGTAGTGTCCTAAATTGATTTCTCTGCGTGACCTCGGTGTCCTCGGTGACTCTGTGGTGATGCTAGTATATTGACGTCCGCGAAGCGCGCGATTCAACCCAAAATGGAATTACTCGACGACAAATATCAGATCGAGCAACTCCTCGGACAAGGAGGAATGGGTGCTGTCTATCGAGCCACGCACCTCGGGACTAAGCGGACCGTTTGCGGTCAAGGTCATCCATCCTCAATTCTCGACCAACAACGAGTTTGTAGCTCGCTTCAGACGGGAAGCTGAAGCTGCCGGACGACTGCGCCATCCGAACGTTGTGGACGTGACCGATTTCGGTTTTGCACAGACCACTCGTGGTCAAGTGGCATACCTGGTAATGGAATATCTCGATGGCTGCACCCTGGCTGAAGTACTGGCAGAGGAAGGTGCGCTCCCAATTCAATGGGTGATCGATATTCTCGAACAGGTCTGCTCGGCCGTTGAAGAAGCACATCGTGCCGGCATCATTCACCGTGATCTCAAACCCGACAACATTTGGCTCGAACCAAACCGTCG